>Ga0207421_10001985_pt1 | contig 25854 bp, 24 predicted proteins | sample SodLakKL_010_SED_4_FD_187542 | JGI IMG/M metagenome (GOLD analysis project Ga0207421, IMG submission 187542) | Alkaline sediment microbial communities from Lake Tanatar, Kulunda Steppe, Russia - 8KL_010_SED (SPAdes) (version 2) | ecosystem: Environmental > Aquatic > Non-marine Saline and... | reverse complement strand
GTCCACGGCCTTGTCGCCGTAGCGGTACCCGTCGACGACCAGCAGCACGGTGGGCTCGATCTGCTGGACGCGGTCGACGACGCTGCGGACACCGAACTCGGGAGCGCACGACGACCAGGTCGCGCCGATCGAGGCGCACGCCAGGAACGCGATCAGCGTCTCCGGGATGTTGGGGGCGTAGGCCGCGACGCGGTCGCCCTTGCGGACCCCGAGGTCGCGCAGTCCGGCCGCAGCCTGGGCGACCTGCTCGTGGAGGTCATCCCAGCTGAGCGTGATGTCGTCCCGGGACTGGGACCGTGCGATCACCGCCGGGTCCGGTCCGCGCCGACGCAGAGCCTGCTGGGCGTAGTTCAGGGTCGCGCCGGGGAACCAGTCCGCACCCGGCATCCGCTCGTGTGGCAGGACCGCTGCCGGTGGATCGTGGAAGGTGACGTCGAACTCGTCGACGATCGCTGACCAGAAGCCTGGCAGGTCCTCGACCGACCAGCGCCAGGCCGCGTCGTAGTCGGGCAGATCCAGCCCGCGTGACACCTCGACGCGGTCGAGGAAGCGCCCGAGCCGGCTGGTCTGACGGGCGTCGCCGGGCGGCTCCCACAGCAGTTGCCCACGCTGTACATCTGCCATGTCGATACCTCCCGCTCGGCCTCCCGTGACGGACGACCCTACGCCGGACCGTCGGGACGGCCGAACTCCGAGCTCCACCGAATCCGACCCGTCACCGCAGCTGCCCGTCGATGTCCAGCCAGACGAAAACGGCCAGGATCCCGATCAGCGCCCAGCCAGCGCCCAGCCCGGCACGGGCGTGGATGACGGGGAGGCTCCGAAGCTCATCGCCGCCTTGCTCCCGTGACCCGGAGCAGCCAGCGTGTCAGAGGCGGCGCGACGCGGTGCACGGCCATGAGCAGGCGCAGCATCGGCGGATGCAGGACCTGGGCCTTCGGACGGTCGATCGTGCGCAGGATGACCTCCGCACACTCCGGTGCGGTGGCGACCGGGACGATCCGGCCGATGGCGGGACGCCGTTCCTTCGCGCCGTCGTTGCGGTCGAAGTACGGCGTGGCGACCTCGCTGAACAGCACGTGGCAGGTGGACACACCGGTGCCCGCGAGGTCCTGACGCAGCGCCTCGTGCAACCCGCGCAGGGCCCATCGCGACACGGTGTAGCCCGTGGCACCCGGCCAGGGAACCAGCGACGCCGGCGAGCCGACGTGGATGATCGTGCCGGCGTGTTGGGCCAACAGGTCCGGCAGGAAGGCCTGCGTGACGTGGGAGGCGGCCCGGTAGGGCGCGTCGAGCATCCGCTCCATCTCGTCGGGCGGGGTGTCCTCCGGCCACCGCCACGCACCGGCACCCGCGGAGTTCACGATCACCCACGGCGCACCGTGCTGACTGCGGACGCGCCCCGCCATCGCGGCGACGGCGGCCGGGTCCGCGGCATCCAGGGCCTCCACGACCGCCCGACCGCCCGCCGTCTCGACGCGTTGCGCGACGCCGGTCAGTTCCTCACGGCGCCGCGCCACCAGCACCACCGTCCAGCCGCGCGCACCCAGTGCCTGGGCCGTCGCGGCGCCGATGCCGCTGGACGCCCCCGTCACCACCGCCAACTTCCGCGTCACGCGACCCTCCCGTCGTCTGCCACCTCGATGCTGTGGTGTGGCCACCCGTCGGGCTCACTGTGCCACACCTGCGGCCTCGCGTCGCCGTCAGCCGGTCCGTCTGCCCGTGCCCCGGAAGTCGGCACACGCGCCGGTTTCTCGCACGGGCGCAACGTCGACAAGGCGGCGCGATGCCGGCACTCGGAACCTGCGGCGAGGGTCAGCCGGTCTCGAGGACGGCGAAGGCGTCCAGGCCACCCTCGTAGGTCCGCAGGACCTGCTCGCGCAGCGGCGCGTTGGCCGGATCGGTCAGGTCGGGATCGGCAGCGACCACCTCGCGGGCCAGGTCCCGGGTCGTGCCGATGACCGCGAGGTCACGACGCAGGTGGGCGAGCTTCAGGTCAGGCAGGCCGGACTGGCGCTTGCCGAACAGCTGGCCGGCGCCGCGGATGTCCAGGTCGGTCTCCGCGAGCTCGAACCCATCGGTCGTGGCGGCCACCGCCCGCAGCCGCTCCAGAGCCTCATCGCCCAGGGACGCGCTCCACCCGGCGAACAGCACACAGAAGCTGCGGTCACCGCTCCGACCGACCCGACCGCGCAGCTGGTGGAGCTGGCTGATCCCGAACCGTTCGGCGTCCTCGATGACCATGACCGTGGCATGCGGGACGTCCACACCGACCTCGATGACGGTGGTCGCGACCAGGACCTGCGCCTCGCCGGCCCGGAACCGGGCCATGGCGGCGTCCTTGTCGTCGGTGCGCATCTGGCCGTGCACGAGCTCGACGGCCAGGTCCGGGAACACCTCGTCGGACAGGCGCTGGTGCTCGGTGACCGCCGAGCGTCCCGGCAGCACATCCGAGTCCTCCACGAACGGGCACACGATGTAGGTCCCGAACCCGGCGGCGGCCTGCTCGCGCACGAACGCGTAGAGCTTGTCCCGCCGCACCTCCTCGCGAGGGGTGATCAGCTGCGTGGTGATCGGGATACGGCCCGGCGGGAGCTCGTCCAGCACGGTCACGTCCAGGTCGCCGTACAGGGTCAACGACAGCGACCGTGGGATGGGGGTGGCGGTCATCACCAGCACGTCGGGCAGCACCGCGCGACCGTGCCCGGCGCCGGTGGCCTTGTCCTTCAGTTGCAGTCGCTGCGACACGCCGAACCGGTGCTGCTCATCGATCACGACCAGGCCCAGGTCGGCGAAGCGCACGCCCTCCTCCAGCAGAGCGTGCGTGCCGACCACCAGGTCGACGTCGCCGGTCAACATCTCGCCCAGGATCCGCCGGCGTTGCGCGGTGGTGGACGACGAGGTCAGGACCTCGACCCGGATGCCGTCCAGCACGTTCACCCCGAGCGGCGCCAGCAGCTGCGTCAGCGTCCGGTGGTGCTGCTCGGCCAGGACCTCGGTCGGGACCATCATCGCAGCCTGCCGTCCCCGGTCCACGGCGTTGAGCATGGTCCAGACCGCGACCACCGTCTTACCCGACCCGACGTCCCCCTGCAGCAGCCGGTGCATCGGTCGCGCGGCGCCGAGGTCCTCGCCCAGCGCCTCGAAGGACCGTTGCTGCGCTCCGGTCGGGGCGAACGGCAGCGCGTCCAGGAACGCCGCCGCCCGGCCGCCGGCGACCGGCGCGTTGTCCTGCCCGACCGTGTCGGCCTCCAACCGGGCGCGACGCCACTGCAGGCCCAACTGCAGCGTGAAGAGTTCGTCGAACACCAGCCGCCGCCGCGCCGCGTCCCGCGTCGGGACGTCGGGTGGGGCATGGATCGCCCGCACCGCAGCGTCCAGATCCATCAGGTCCTGCGCGTCCAACCAGCTCTCCGACAGCCAGTCGTCGAACGGGGGCAGCGCCTCCAACGCGGCCTCGACCAGCTCGGCGATCTTGCCCGACGGCAACCCGTCGACGGCCGCGTAGACACTGAGCAGCCGCTGGTGGGCCAGGCGTTCGGCCGCCGCATCCGGATCGACACCGGCAGCCACCCGCCCCAGTTCCTGGACATCGGGCGTGGTCAGCTTGAGGGTGGATCGGAAACGTTTGACCGTCCCGCTGAAGGCCGCCACGGTGCCGGCCGGCAGCCGCTGGGCCCGCCAGTTCTGGTTGAAGAACGTCACGGTGAACACGGCCCCGCTGGCCTGCCGGACCCGACCCTCAGCGACCTCCAACGGCCGCTTCCTGCCCTTCTTCGGCAACCACTTGGTCTCCCAGCCCAGCACCTCACCCAGCAGCGTCGCGGCCTGCCCCTCCACGACCTGGGACAGGTCCAGCACCTCCCCCGCATCGTGGAACTTCCGTGGGTAGTGCGCGACCAGGTCCCGGATCGTGCGGATCCCGAGCCCGTCCTCGAGCCGGGATGCCAGCTTCGGACCCACCCCGTCCAGCGCGGTCACCCGGTCATCGAGCCTCATGAGGTCTCCACGCCCACCCCTGCCGGGCTCGCCCAACGCCCACCCCGCGCCGGCCTCACTCCACACCGACCCAGTAGCGCGACGGGCGCTGACCGGCCGCGATGATCTCCGCCTCGGCGGCCGGCGCGAGTTCCTCGATCAGTCCGACGACCTGCTCGTGTTCGTCACCCCCGACGTCTCCACCGACGAGCAGGGTCAGGATCTCCGCCCCAGCAGCATCGAGGTGGCCCATCACGGACCGCAGCGCCGCGACCGGATCGTCGTGTGCGGCGACGACGTCGCCGGCGGCGATCGCCAGGAACTGCCCCCCACGCACGGCACCGATCGGCGTGTCGGCCGCGCGGAGCGCCGCGGTGACCTCACCGGCCCGCACGGCACCTGCGGCATCCACCATGTCCGCGATCGTCGCGTCGGGGTCCGCGTCCGGGTCGAGCATGGCCAGCGCCGCCAGGACCGCCGGCGGGGTCACCGCCGACTCCATCACCCGCACCTGCAGTCCCTGATCAGCGCGGGCCAGGTCGGCTGCCTGTCGCGCCGCCGGCACGACGTTGCGGTGGCCCGGGAGAACGACGACGTGGTGGGCCTGCACACCACTGATCGCGACCAGCAGGTCGGCAACCGGTGGGAGGGATCCTGCCGCACCCTCGACCACCACCGCCTGCATCGACCCGGCGAGCGACAGCGCGCCCGCACCGCTGAGGACCGCGACCGCGCCGACGGCCGTGTGACTGGCTGCGGCCCGGGCGGACATCTGGTCGCCGAAGTGGGTCACCTGGATGTTGCTGGGTCGGCCGTGGCCCAGCCCGGCCTCGATCGCGGCACCGACGTTCCCGGTGTGGACGTGCACGTTCAACAGGCCGCCGGCGGCGACCACCACCACGGAATCGCCCAACTGTTCGAGAACGCGACGCAACACCCGCGCGACCTCGTCGTCGGCGTCCAGCAGGTACTGGACCTCGAAGGGGTGGGTGAGCGAGCCGTGACAGCGGTCGTCGCGGTGACGTTCGGCGTGCGCGGGGGCGTCGAGGACCACCGGCGGGTCTTCGCCCGTCAGGTGTCCGTGGACCGCGGCGAGCACGACCTCGAACCCCCGCGCGCCAGCGTCCACGACCCCGGCGTCGCGCAGGACCTCCAGTTGATCGTGGGTCCGGGTCACGGCCTCCGCCACCGCGGTGCAGGTCCGGGAGGACGTGGTGATCAGGTCCGCCCCGTCGTCCACGGCCGCTGCGGACGCCGCCGCCGCGGCGGCGATCGCGGTGAGGATCGTGCCCTCGACCGGCTCGGCGACGGCCTCGTAGGCCAGGGTCCGCGCCTCGCCCAGCGCACGGGCGTAGGTAGCGGCGTCGATCTGCGCGTGGCCGGTCAACTCCTCGACGACCGCTCGGATGACCTGGCTGAGGATCACCCCGGAGTTCCCCCGGGCGCCCCGGATCGCACCGCGGATCACGTCACGGGACCGTTGCACCCCGGAGACCGACGCCGCGTCGTTGAGCTCCTGGAGTGCGGCGCGGACCGTCAGCGTCATGTTCGTGCCGGTGTCACCGTCCGGGACCGGGAAGACATTGAGGTCGTCGAGTACCGACCGCCGGTCGGTCAACGCGTCGTGCACCCGTTCGAGGAGCGCAGGGAGCTCACGGGCCGACAGCGGCGCACCGGGACCACCCTGCACGCCACACCTCCCACGACCTCGGGTCTGCGAGCGTAGCCCTGCGGTCGAGCCGCACCGTCGAGGTCGCGACGTCCCGCCGCCGTTGCTACGCTTCGCGTTCGTGGGTGACGGCCTTCCGCGTACCTCCGCGCCCGGGCATCCGGCGTCCCACGCCGGTGAACAGCCTCGGCAGCGACCCGCGAGACGCTTCCATCGTTCGACGGCTGGTCCGGTTGCCAACGCCTCGACCCGCTGCACCCGCCCTCCCGCACCACCTCCCGTACATCCGCGCTGACACGCGACGGGACCGACGACAAGGCATGACCGTGGCATCAACCTGCCAACTGTGTGACAAGAAGCCGTGGTTCGGCAAGCAGGTCTCGCACTCGCACCGCCGGTCCTCGAAGCGCTGGACGCCCAACATCCAGAAGGTCAGCGCGTACGTCGACGGTAAGGCCGTCAAGCTGCACGTGTGCACCTCCTGCATCAAGGCGGGCAAGGTCACCCGCCCGCCGGTCCGCAAGTAGGACCGCCGGTCCGGGCGACCACCGATGCTCCCGCACCACCACGAGGCTCCCATCCGGGGGCCTCGTCGTCGTTCGTACTGTCGGTCGTTCGGTCGCGCGTCGCGGTCACCGGACCATCACGCACCCGGGGCGCACGGTCCCGTCGTTGCTATCGTGGGCCGACTCCGGGGAGGACTCCATGCGTGTCGCGGCCTACATCCTGATCCAGACCGAGCTGGGCGAGGCGGCAACGGTCGCCCTTGCGGCGAAGGACATCGCGGGCGTCGAGACCGCCGAGGACGTCACCGGCCCCTACGACGTGATCGTCCGGGCCGAAGCGGATGACGTGAACCAGCTCGGCAAGCTGGTCGTCTCACGCATCCAGTCGATCCCCGGCATCACCAGGACCCTGACCTGTCCGATCGTCGACCTCTGACCGCTCCCTCTACAGCCGCGCGTCGGTCAGCAGACGCTCGACGAGTTGCGTGTAGGTGATCCCCTCCGCCGCCCACAACCGCGGGAACATCGAGATCGGCGTGAAACCCGGGATGGTGTTGATCTCGTTGAGCAGCAGTTCCCCGTCGGGCTGCAGGAACAGATCCACCCGCGCCAACCCGCGACAGCCGATCGCACGGTACGCCTCGCGGGCCAGTTCATCGATCCGGGCCGCGACCGCCTCCGGGACCTCCGCCGGGATGCGCAGGTCGGACGCGGCCAGGTACTTCGCATCGAAGTCGTAGAACTCGTTGGACGGCACGATCTCGCCGGGCCGGCTGACGTCCAACTCGCCGTCACCGAGCACGCCGACCTCCAGCTCGCGCGCGTGCTCCAGTCCCTGTTCGATCAGGGCCACCTCGTCGAAGGTGAACGCCTCGTCCATCGCCGCATCGAGGTCGTCGAGGTCGTGGACCTTGCTGATCCCGATCGACGAACCCTGCCGGACCGGTTTGGTGAACCAGGGTGCGGGCAACGCGGCGGACAGCTCCGCACGGACGCCGTCCGGGTCCTGCTTCCAGCGTGACCGATGGACGGCGAGGTAGCCGCCCTGCGGCAGGCCGCGGGCCGCGAACGTCGCCTTCATCACGGCCTTGTCGATGCCGATCGAGGACGCGGTGACGTCCGCGCCGACGTACGGCACCCCGACGGTGGCCAACAGGCCCTGGACGGTCCCGTCCTCACCCCACGGACCGTGCAGGAGGGGAAATACGACGTCGATCGGCCCCAGGGTCGAGGTGGCCGCGTCCCCGCCGTCGACGTCATCGACCCGGATCAGGGTCGGTCCCCGGCGCGTGCCGACGAGCGCGACCGTCGGCCCGCCCTCGTCCACTTCGGGCAACTGCCGACCCGCCGCCACCTCGATGTTGCCGTCGGTCAGCGTCCAGCGGCCATCCCGGGTGATCCCGACCGCCAACACCTCGTAGCGGTCCCGGTCGATCACCTCGAGGACCGACTTCGCGGACAGGCAGGAGATCTGGTGTTCGGTCGAGCGACCTCCGAACAGCAGCAGCACGCGCTTCATGGATCGACCCCTCCCGCCGGAGCGGTCACGGATGACGACGTCACATCGGGCATCGCGGTCGCGAGTGCCTGCCGGAGGTCAGCGAGCAGATCCTCGACGTCCTCGATCCCGATCGACAGTCGCACGGTGCCGGGACGCAGGCCGGCGGAGGCCAGCGACGCGGCGTCGAGCTGCCGGTGGCTGGTGGACCCGGGGTGGAGGACCAGCGAGTGGGTCCCGCCGAGCGACGAGGCACGCACGAACACCGAGCACGCGTCGGCGAACGCCTCGGCCTGATCCCGACCGGGCAGGTCGAAGGCGACCAGGGCGCCGTAGCCGCGCCCGGCGAACAACCCGGTCGCCAGCGCGTGCTGCGGGTGCGCCGCGAGCCCCGGGTAGCGCACGACCTCGGTGCGGGGATCCCGCTCGAGCGCGGTGGCGATCGCCAGAGCGCTCGCGCTGGCCTGGCGGACGCGCAGCGACAGCGTCTGCACGCCACGCAGGATCAACCAGGCCTCGAAGGCACCCAACGAGGCGCCGAGCTCGTAGGTGTGGCGGCGGACCGCATCGATCAGCGGGGCGTCACCCGCGACGACGCCGGCGACGACGTCACCGTGGCCACCCAGGAACTTCGTCGCGGACTCGACGACCGCGGTCGCACCCAGCTCGTAGGGACGACACAGCCAGGGTGATGCGAAGGTGTTGTCGACCACCAATGCCACGCCGCGCTCCCGGCAGACCTCGGCCAGCGCCGGCAGGTCGGTCACGACCATGGACGGGTTGGCGACCGACTCCACGTGCACGACGGTGTGGTCCTCGGTCAGGGCGGCGGCGAGTTGGTCAGCGGTCGCCAGTGGCGCATGGTCGACACCCCAACCGGCATCGCGCTCCATACGCCTGAGCAACGCCCAGGTTCCCCCGTAGATCTGCTCGGTCGCCAGGATGCGCCCCGTGCCGCGCAGCACATCGAGCGTGGCATGGATGGCCGCGGTGCCGGAGGCCAACGACCACGCGGCCGGCGCGTCGTGGAGTGACGCGATGACGCCGTGGAGCGTGGTCGCGGTGGGGTTGTCGTAGCGCCCGTAGACGTAGCCCGGCTGCTCGTCGAGCAGGAGTTCCCCGACGTCGGCCGAGCGGTCGGCCCCCCAGGTCGAGGACAGCCAGATCCCGGCCGATACGGGCGCCTGCTGCACGTCCGGGAGGATGACCGAGCCCTTGACCGCCCGGGTCGAGAACCCACCGTCGGGCCGCGGGAGGGATGGCTCCACATGCACTCCAGGTTCGGGCTCAGGGCTCGGCAGCGAGATCGGCCGGAGCCTAGCCGACGTGGGTCACCGCATCCCGGGTGCGGTGGCGTCAGCGCCACGGCGAGCCGGCATCGTGCGCACCCGTTCGAGATCGATCACGATCCGCACGCCTGGCCGCTCGTCGTCCGGCGGAAACAGCACGAGGAACAGGCCAGCGTCTCCGAGGGTAGGGTCCCGGGTCGGTGACCGACGGCGGCGAACCGGCCCGCCCAGACGATGTGACGAGCAGACGGAAGGCATCCACGTGGCGCAGATCGACTACGACGGCAGGGTCGCGATCGTGACCGGAGCGGGCGGAGGCCTCGGTCGCAGCCACGCGCTGCTGCTGGCCAGCCGCGGCGCCAAGGTCGTGGTCAACGACCTCGGAGGCTCGCGCGACGGCAGCGGTGGCGGTTCGGAGATGGCCGACGCCGTCGTCCAGGAGATCATCGACGCCGGCGGCGAGGCGGTCGCCAACTACGACGGCGTGCACACCTGGGAGGGCGGGCAGGCCATCGTGCAGACCGCGCTGGAGCGCTTCGGACGTGTCGACGTCGTCATCAACAACGCCGGGATCCTGCGCGACACCTCGTTCGCCAAGCTCGAGGAACCGCAGCTCGACCTGGTCGTCAAGGTCCACCTCTACGGGGCGTTCCACGTGGCCCGGGCCGCCTGGAACCACCTCAAGGAGCAGGGCTACGGACGCATCGTCAACACGACGTCGGGCTCCGGGTTGTACGGCAACTTCGGACAGTCCAACTACTCGGCCGCCAAGATGGGCCAGGTCGGGCTGACCCGGACCCTGGCGATCGAGGGCGCCAAGTACGGCATCACCGCCAACGTGATCGCCCCGGTCGCCGCCTCGCGGATGACCGAGGACATCATGCCGCCGCAACTGCTGGAGAAGCTCGAGCCGGAGTACGTCTCCCCGCTGGTTGCCTACCTGGCGTCGGAGTCGTGCACGGAATCCGGGAAGATCTACTCCGTCGGTGGGGGCTACATGGCCCGCGTCGCGATCCTCGAGGGTGAAGGAGCCACGTTCGAGGGCGTCCCCACGCCGGAGGATGTCGCCGACCAGTGGTCAGAGGTCAACACCGTCGGTGCCGGGTCAGCCGAGTTCACCAGCGGGGTGATGGAACAGACCGGCAAGATCGTCCAGGCGCTCGGCATCAGCTTCGAGTAGGTCCGAACACGTCGCGGGTGGTGACAGCTGCGCACGAGCGGCGGTTGCCGGGATGTTCGGGAAGGGTTCCCTCCGACGCAGCGGAAGTGCCGACGGCGTCTCTCCGGAACGGCGGCTGGCTGCGCCGGTCCACCGAGGTCCGGCAACTCCAGGCCTCATCGAACCACCCGCCACCACCCGGCACCCGTACCGCGGACCACTCGTGCGACCCGATGCTGCAGATCTGCGTCGCTGCGAGACGTCGATCCGCCGCGGCGAGCCCCGTCCGAGCCGGTGGCTGCAGATCTGCGTCGCTGAGAGACGTCGATCCGCCCGGGCCCGCGAGGAGCGGTCGGACGTCGCGATGCCCAGGCAAACTGCTCGTCGAACGGGTCAGGCAACGAGCCGGGCACGGACGTTGTCGAGGATCTCGGCGACCAGTTCCTGGGTCTCGGACTCGGTGGTGTCCAGCACCAGGTCGCGGCGGGCCACCGAGCCGAAGACGGCCAACTCGGCGAGCGCCTTGCCCGCCCGGAGGTCGGCGGTGTCCGGAGACCCTGCGGCCCGCGCCCGATCCTCGAGCACGTCCGGATCACAGGTCAGGCCGACGTGGAGTCGAGGCAGCCCGTCGGTCGCCTCCAGCAGTTCCGCCGCCGTCATGCGATCGCGCAGGACGTGGTCCACGCCGACATCGAAGCCCTGGGTCGCCCAGCTCGCCGCGATCGACGGCAGTGCGCGGACGACCTCGCGGCCGAGCGGCCCCCAGTGCATCCCGACGTCACCGTCCGCCGACAGCTCCGGCGCCTCGATCAGGTCCCACCACCTCGACAGCTCGGCGCCGAACGCCGTCAGCGTCCGGTCGATACCGACGTCCAGCAGTGGACCTGGGCGCACCTCTGGCCACGCGGACTGGACCGCGGCCAGGGTCGTCGAGGTTCCGATCCCGGACGGCCCGTCGATCAGCAGCACGAAGCCCGGCGTCCGGGCCCTGGCGGGGGTCGATGGTGGCTGGCTCACACGTCGATCCCGTAGATCTCGGGCTTGGCGTCACGTGACAGCAGGGCCTCGACGAGGTTGTGGGGGTCGTACCCCGCGTGGCACACCGCGACGACGCCCTGGGTGATGGGCATGTCGACGCCGGCCTTCTCGGCCAGTCCCAGGATGGCACGTGAGGACTTCACGCCCTCCGCCACCATGTTCATGGACTCGATGATGTCGTCGAGCGCCTCGCCGCGCCCCAGGCGCTCCCCGACGGTCCGGTTCCGGGACTTCGGTGACGTGCAGGTCGCGACCAGGTCGCCGACGCCCGCAAGCCCGGCGAAGGTCAGGGGGGACCCGTTGAGGGTGACACCCAGCCTGGTCATCTCGGCGAGGCCCCGGGTGATGACCGCGGCCATGGTGTTGTCCCCGAACCCCATCCCATGCGCCATGCCGGCCGCCAGCGCGATGACGTTCTTCACCGCCCCGGCGACCTCGACGCCGACCTTGTCCTCGTTGGTGTAGACGCGGAAGTAGGGGGCCATGACGGCCGCCTGCACGCGTTCGGCGCGTTGCAGGTCCGGGCTCGCGGCGACGGTCGCCGCCGGCTGGCGGGCGGCGCATTCCTTGGCCAGGTTGGGGCCGCTGACGACCACGACACGGTTCGGGTCGACATCCAATGTCTCGGCGATCACCTGGCTGCCGAACCGCATGCTGGCGACGTCGACACCCTTGATCAGGCTCACCAGGGTGGCGTCCGGCGCGATGTCGCCACCCCACTGCGCCAGCTGATCCGCGAGACCGACGGATGGCACCGCGAGGACGACCAGGTCCGCGCCCGACAACGCCTCGGTCGGATCATCGGTCGCATGCAACGCCTCCGGCAACTGCACGTCGGGGAGGTAGCCCGCGTTGGTGTTCTCGGTCGCGATCTCCTGCGCGAGGTCGGCGCGCCGGGCCCACAGGGTCGTCGCCTGCCCGGCGTCTGCACACATCATCCCGAACGCGGTCCCCCAGGACCCCGCTCCCATGACGGCCACCTGTCCCATCCCGTGCCTCCTGACCGTCGCGAGCACCCGCCGACCGCCGTCGCCGGGCGTCGTCATCGATGGTAGTCGTGTCCGCTGCCCGGCGACCGATCATCTCAACCCGCTGGCCCGGCGGACGGTGTGGCAACCGGAGGAGACCAACCCCGCGGTAGATTCCCCCGCTGTGACCACCACCATCGCCATCGTTCCGCTGCGCAGTCCCGGCCACGGCAAGACCCGCCTGGCAGGTTCGCTGCGCCCGGAGCACCGAGCCGCCCTGGCCGCTGCGATGTTCGCCGATGTGATCTGCGCCCTGCGCGCTGCTCCCGTCGACGGGATCCTGGTCGCAGCGAGCGGGCCGGAGGCGGTGGCCGCAGCGTCGGCGCTGGGCGTCGAGGCACACATCGATCCGTCGTGGGTGACGGACCTCAACGGAGCGATCGGTGCGGCAGCCGCCACCCTGGATGCCTCGTGCGAGCTGATGGTCGTCGCCGCCGACCTGCCGCGCCTGACCGGTGGCGATGTGGTCAGCATCCTGACGACGGACGCCGAGGTGGTGCTCGCGCCGACCACCGACGGTGGGACCGGGGGCCTGCTGCGCCGTCCGGCGGACCGTATCCCCACCGCCTACGGACCGGGTTCCGCGGCACAGCACTGCCGACTGGCCGCCGACGCCGGCGCGACGTACATCGAGCGACACACCGCCGGGTTCCGCGATGACGTCGACATCGATGCGGACCTCACCGGGTTGCGGCGTGGTCCGGTGGGACCCGCAACCTCGAAGCTGTTGGCGGGCTGGACGGACCTGACCGACCTGGCCGGCTGAGCACGCAGCAGGCCCGGCAGGCCAGACCCGCCCGGTGGCCCGCCCGACGTCAGAGGGCCTTGCGTGCCTCGCGGCGCTTGCGGCGGAACTCCAGCCACGACAGCAGCGCCCCGACCATGATGCCGAGGAAGAACGTCGCGGCCAGCAGGAAGATCAGGCGCACGCCGCCTTCGATGTGACCACCGGTCTCGTCGAACCGGGCGCGGGTCTCGCCGAGCACCCACGAGAAGTCGACATGCTGGCCGTTGGCCGCCGCGAAGACCAGGAAGATCAGGACCAGCACGCCGATGAAGACCCGACCGAGGATCTGGGTGGCCGGTGTGCGCGGTTCCGGCGGCTGCTCGACCGGACCGTCGTCCGGCTGCTCCTGCTCGCTCATCGGGGTACCCCTCCCTGCGGCTATCCTGCCGCCTGGTGTCAGCCTAGAGGAGTTTCCGCATGCCGCAGGGCACGATCAGGAACTACCACCCGAGCACGCGGACCGGCTCGCTGATGGACGACGGGCTCGTCGAGCACGCCTTCGACGAGGACGCCTTCCGCGCCTCCGGCCTGCAGGAGCTGCGGATCGGTCAGCGCGTCCGGTTCCAGATCGAGGACGACGAGGGCACACAACGCATCACCCACCTCAACATCGTCAGTCTCTGACCCGGGGCCTCTGACCCGGGGGCGCAGGCCTGATCCGGCGCCGCCCGGAGACTCGGGAGGTCAGGCCTTCGCGGGGAGTCCATCCAGGATCGCGGCGGTGCGGGCGAACAGGCCCTGACCGGGCTCGAACCCGTTCTCCTCGGACCACTGCCGGGTCTCCTCGAGCACCTCACGGAGTCGGGCGGTCAGCTCGGGTGCGGTCGCGCCGTGCTCGGCCAGGGCCGCACTGGCGACCTTGTCCGGGTCGGTCTCGATCAGTTCCCGGACCAGCTTGGGCGGGTCGGGTTCATCGCGCCAGGCCAGGGCGCAGGCCGCGACGAAGTCGACCGAGTCGAAGTCCTCGTCCGAGGCGATCACCGCGAGGTGCATCAGCGCCTTGGCGGACAGCCGGTCCTCGTCCGCGACCGCCGCGACGAGCGGGGCGTACTCCCCGAGATCCTCGTCGGTCACCAGCGGCGCGTGCAGGGTGACGTGCTTGGCACGGACCGGGACGTTCTGGTGGACCTCGAGGTCCTCCGGGACATCCTCACCGGCGAGCCAGTCCTTGAGCGGCTTCGCGGCCTCCCAGTAGGCGGTCAGGTCGCCCGAGCGCAGCGACGCCGGCGCGGCCAGGGTCTTGGCGGGGTCGACGGTGTAGGACACGCGTCCGGCACCGAGCTCGTCGACCTGTCCCCGCGCGTACTCCTCGGACAGCCATCCCGATACCCGCTTGCCGTGGGCGTAGGTGCCCGGCGCGGTCAGGTCGATGCCCTCCGGCGGACCCAGCAGCCCGGACAGATCGGCGCGGGTGCGCAACCCGTCCTCCTCGATCAGCGGGAGACGCCGAGGTGGGGTCAGGTGGTGAACGGTCACGCGGGCCACGGGTGGACCTTCCGGTCGGGAGAGCTTGGCGGGGCGGCGGGCGCGCCCGGAAGCGCACCGGAAGCGTAGTCACCCCTACGCTGTGCCTCGTGCTCACCGACCCGCATCATCCGGACCTGCGGGCCGCACCCCCGGGATACGCGCTGCGCCGACCGAGCCTCGCGGATCTGCCGAAGGTCGCGGCCCTGTTCGCTGCGTGCTCGATGGACCGGATCGGGGCCATCACGATCCGGGAAGGCGACCTGCGGGCACGGTGGCACGACGTCGGTGACCTGAACGACGTGCTGCTCGTCGAGCACCCGGAGGCCGATCCCCCGCTCGTGGCCTACGCGGAGTTCCACGCCGACGTCGATCCGTGGACCGACGAGCTGGACCTCCACGTCGAAGGACGCGTCCACCCCGCGTGGACGGGGAACGGGCTCGCGAGCTTCCTGCACGATCGTGCCGAAGACCGGGCCCGCCGCGCAGCACGGGAACTCAAGCGCGACCACGCGATCCTGCGAACCGCCATCGCGGACGGCGACGACCGGGCCCGCCGTTTCTTCGCGGGGCGCGGCTACGAGCCCGTCCGCCACCTGCTCGAAATGCGGCTGGACCTGCACGCCGATCCGCCGGCACCGGCCTGGCCGGAAGGCGTCACCTGCCGCTCGTTCGAACCGGGCAGGGACGACGAGGCCGCCTGGAAGGCCCACCAGCTGGCGTTCGCCGACGTCCCGACCCATCTGCCGATGAGTTTCGACGAGTTCCTCGAGGACCGCATCAACCGGGATCCGGCCTTCGACCCCGACCTCCTGCTGCTGGCGGAACACGACGACGAGGTGGTGGGTCTGGCGGTCTGCCGTGCGGGGACCGAGACCGCTGCGGAGGACGGCTGGGTGCGCGACCTGGGTGTCGTGCCGCACTGGCGCCGGCAGGGGATCGGCATGGCGCTGTTGCGCGAGGCCATCGGGGCGTTCCGGGAGCGTGGCCTGACCGGTGTCGCCCTGGAGGTGGATGACGTCACCATGGAGGGCGCGATCGCGTTGTACCGGCGTGCCGGCATGCGCATCGTCCGACGCACCGACGTCATGGAGGCCGTGCTGCGCGTCGAGCGCGACTGACCCGTCGGCCCCGCTCGACGCCACGGTCAGACCGGGTCGATCGGACCGGGAAGATCGGACCGGGTCGATCGGACCGGGAAGATCGGACCGGGTCGATCGGACCGGGGCGGTCGGGCCGGGATGGTCAGATCGGAGGGATGCCCGGAACATCTGCCAGCCCGTCGAGGTGCAGGTCGGGATCCTGCGCATCCGCTTCCTCGATCTCCTCGCGCCGGATCCCGAGCAGGAACAGGACCGCATCGAGGTAGGGGACGGACACCGCCGTGTCCGCCTGCTCGCGAACCACCGGCTTCGCGTTGAACGCGATGCCGAGCCCGGCGGCGGCGAGCATGTCGAGGTCGTTCGCCCCATCACCGATCGCGACGGTCTGTTCCAACGGGATGCCCTCGGCGGCGGCGATGTCCCGCAGGACCGTCGCCTTGCCAGCCCGGTCGATGACCGCGCCGGTCAGCCGCCCCGTCAGCCGGCCGTCGACAACCTCGAGGTGGTTGGCCATCGCATGGCTGATCCCGAGCTGCCGGGCGATCGGTTCGATGACCGCCTGGAAGCCTCCGGACACCAGGGCGACCGTGTAGCCGAGCCGATGCAGGGTCCGGACGAAGGTGCGGGCACCGGGGGTCAGCCTCACCTGTTCGCGGACCCGCTCCAGGACCTCGACCGGGGTCCCCGCCAGCTTGGCGACGCGCTGGGTCAGGGATGCCTCGAAGTCCAGGTCACCGGCCATCGCCCGGGCGGTGATCTCGGCCACGGCCGCCGCACAGCCGGCCTCGGCCGCGAGCAGTTCGATGACCTCGTCCTGGATCAGCGTGGAGTCCACGTCCATGACGACCAGTCGCTTGGCCCGACGCTCCAGGCTCTGGCGCTGGATCGATACATCGACCCGGTGCTCGGCCGCTGCCGCGACCAACGCGGAACGCATCGCATCCATCGACCCGTCGACCACCACGAACTCGTAGGACATGACGGGGTAGCGGGCGAGCCGGGCGATGCGGTCGATGTTGCCACCGCCGGACGCGATCGCCGCGGTCATGCCGGCGAGCGCGGCCGGTGGCAGCGTCGGGCCGATCACCGTGACGATCGATCGCGGCAACCCCACCCGCGAGGAGGTGGGCTCCACCACCTCGAAGTCCAGGTGCAGGCCCTGCTCCCAGCCGTGGAACAGCAGTTCCTTGAGCACGTCGTCGCCCTCGGCCACGCCGATGAGCAGGTCGAGCGTCAGCCGTTCGCGTACCACGACCTGTTCCATGTCGTACAGCGCGGCCCGGCTGGCCGCGAGCACGCCGAGCAGCCCGGTGGTGATCCCGGGCCGGTCACGTCCGGAGCACCGGACCAGGATGGTGCGGGTGCCCTCGGTCGTGGTGTCGGTCGGCAGGTCTGGCTGGGTGTCAGTCGTCGCGTCGGTCATGAGGTCGAGGCTAGCCGTGGCGCGAAGGTCAGCCGCAGCGACGCTCCCGCAGCGTCGATCGCCCAGCGATCGAGATGCAGCCCTTCCTCCGCCGTGGCCAGCAGCGCCTCGGCCTGCTCACCGATGGCCGCGTCCATCGCCACCTCGACGTGCCGTTCGGGTGGCGGCGGATCCAGGGGTCGGGGTTGACCGCCGTCGACGTCGGTGGCCGGATCGAACCGTTCGAGCCGGTCGGCGAGGTCGCGCAGCAGCGGGACGAGCTGATCAGTGTTGCCCGCGAGGATCTCGTTCCACAGCGCCGGGTTGGACGAGGAGATCCGCAGGACGTCACGGAGCGATCCTCCGGAGAAGCGCCGCCACCCGGTCCGATCGACCTCGTCCACCAGCGACTGGAACGCGAACGCGAGCACGTGGGGGATGTGGCTGGTTATGGCGGCGAAGCGGTCGTGGAAGCCGGCCTCCATGCAACAGACGGTCGCCCCGAAGGCCTCGACCACACCGATGCTCCGTGCGAGTTCTCCGGCGGTGAGCTCCGCATGCGGGGTGAGGATCCAGCTCGCGTCGCGGAACAACCGACCATCACCGGCGGCCCAGCCCGACAGCTCACGGCCCGCCATCGGGTGCGACAACTGGAACACCGTGTCGGGTGTGGCGAGCGGGAGATCGGCAGACGAGAACCCGGACACCACCGGCGCCTTGACCGAGGAGACATCCATGACGATCGACCGACGCGCGGCGCCCGCGGAACCAGCCGTCGGGGTCAGCTGCAGCCACGCCTGCCAGAGGTCGGCGATCACCGCCGGGGGCGCGCAGAGGAACACGACGTCGGCCTCGTCGCGCAGCCGCTGGAGATCACCCGCGACGGCACCGGCATCCGCCGCGGCCGCCACCGCCGTGGCGTCCCGATCGGCGACGAGGACGGGCTGATCGACCGCGAGGCAGGCCCGGATGATCGAGCCACCGATCAGCCCGGCACCGACCACGCCGACCACGGCGGCGCCTTCCCCGGGAGAACCCACGACACCTTCCGGGTCACCGGCCCCATCCGCTCGAGCGATCCCATCGACCACGGCTACCGACTCCTCGTCGATGGTGCGCGCCACATCGCGGAGCGATTAACGTCGCGTGACCGCCCCATCCGGAGACTACCGCTGGTGCCATCCGAACCGAACGTGCCGACCAACCCGGTCCCTCGTTCCGTCCCCACCAACCCGGTCCTCGAGGAGCTGCCGAGCTACTTCACACAGACGCTCAACGATGCCCTCGAGCGCGGATCGCTGGTCGACTTCTCCGTCGGTGACCCCCATGAACCGACCCCGGGCTTCATCCGACAGGCGTTGGTCGACGCGCTCACACCGCAGAGCAGTTATCCGAGCGCGGCTGGGCAGCCGGCGCTGCGTCGGGCGGTCGCCGAGTGGGTCGCACGACGCCACGGCGTCTCCGTCGATCCGGACACGCAGGTCCTGGCGACGGCGGGCAGCAAGGAAGCCATCTTCCACCTCCCCCTGGCGGTCGTCGACCCCGGTGGGATGCGCCGCCGTGTGCTGTGGGGCGAGCCCGGCTACCCGATCTACGACCGCGGGACCCGCTTCGCCGGAGGGCTGTCGGATCCGGTCACCCTGCGTGCCGAGGATGGGTGGCGCCTCGAACTCGGGGACCTGGGGCCGGACCGGCTGCAGGGCGCCTCGATCGCGTGGGTCAACTACCCGCACAACCCGACGGGCGCCGCGGTCGACCTCGACTACTACCGGCAACAGGTCGCGGTCGCACGGGAGCACGGCCTGCTGCTGGCCTCCGACGAGTGCTACCAGGAGATCTGGTTCGACCAGCCGGCCCCGTCGGTCCTGGAGGCCTGCGACGGTGACCTCACGGGCGTGATCGCGGTCGTGTCGCTGTCCAAGCGTTCCGGCATGACGGGTTACCGATCGGGGGCGCTGATCGGTGATGCGGCGCTCCTCGCCCGCCTCCGCCGCCTGCGGGTCACGACCGGCTCCGGCTCACCGGACTTCGTCCAGGCGGCGGCGACCGCGGCGTGGGGTGACCAGGGTCACGTCGACGAACGGCGCTCGGTGTTCGGGGCCAAACGTGCGGTGCTGCTGGCCTTCTTCGAACAGACCGGCATCGAGGTGTCCGGGTCGGACGCCACCTTCTTCCTCTGGTTCCGCGCGCCGGGCGGTGACGATGCCGTCTACGGCCAGGCCCTCATCGACGCGGGGATCCTGGCGACGCCCGGCCGCTCGTTCGGTCCCGGCGGCACGGGCTGGATGCGCCTGGCGCTGGTACCGACGGTCGAGGCCTGTCACGCCGCCGTCGACCGCTGGCAGGCTGCGATCGCGGACGGTCGGCTGCCCGTTTGAGCAGCTCGGACGACCGTGGGCTGCGGGTCCCGCGGCGCCGCGCTCAGCCGGGGTCCGTCGGGGTCGGTCCCCGTGGTCAGCTCGGGTCGGCGGGCGGTGGATCGACCGTCGGGTTGTCCACCCCGGTGCCCTCGACCGTCACCGGCGCGCGTCGTGCCCGACGCCGTTGGATGGCGGCGGCGACCAGGCTCAGGATCCAGATGACGGAGAACGCCGTCAGGGCGAAGGCCAGCGCCAACAACGAGGCCGTGCCCTCCGGAGCGCCGAGCTCCACGCTGACGAAGTCCGCATCCGACGGGTAGGGCCACAGCACCCGGGCGCTGCCCACCATCAGACCGATCAGCGCCGCCAGCACGATGTCGTGGAAGCGTGCCAGCAACCAGTTGAGCAGCGTCGACAGGGCCGCGAGTCCGGCCACGCACCCCAGCCCGAACAACAGCAGCAGGCCGATGCTGCGGTCCGCGGCAGCGTTGATCACTCCTTCGTAGAGCCCGAGCACCAGCAGGATGAACGACCCGGAGATACCCGGCAGGATCATCGCGCTGATGGCGATCGCGCCGCCGAGGAACAGGGTCAGGGGCGACGGTGTGAGCAATCCGCCGTCAACCGCGCCGAGCCCGACGAACGTTCCGATGGCCGCGAGGATCCCGACGAGCACGTGCCAGGGTGACGGGCTGCGCAGCTCTCGGGACGCGACGACCGCAGCGCCCAGGACCAGGCCGAAGAACGTCGCCTTGAGCAGGACCGGCTGCTCCTCGATCAACGTACGCAGGATGCCCGCCAGCGTGAAGATCGCGACCAGGATGCCGGCGAGCAGCGCCCCGACGAACAGCCACTCGATGGCCAGGAACGCACGCAGAGCATCCTGTGGCCGCCCGCGGACCAGAAGCGACAGGCACCGCGCTCCCTGGCGGATGTTGGCGATGAGCCGCTCGTAGATCCCGACGACCAGCGCCACGGTTCCGCCGGAGAAGCCGGGCATCACGTCCGCGGTACCCATCAGCACCCCGGCGATCGCCGTGCCTCCCAGCGCCAACGGACCACGAACCGGAGCGGCCGCCTCGACGGGGCGGTAGACCACGACCTCCTCGAGGGGTGCGACCTCGTCGTCCGGCCCCGCGTCGAAGGGGCTGGGTTCGAACCAGGCGTCCTCGAACGGCGCACCCGGCCGTTCCCCAGTCGACGGATCGGGGTCCGCCGACGCCGCATCCGGGGCTGCGGCGCTGGGTCCGTCAACGGCAGCGGCCGGCTCGGGCCCGTCCTCCTTCGACGGCTCCTGCGGATCGTGCGCCACGTCAGCCTTTCGGGATCACTCAGAGGTTCGAACGGTAGCCGAGGGCCTGCCGCGGCACCCTGAGGGGGTGGGAACGGGTCCGTCCAGGACATCACCGGATCCGTCCAAGGGGCTCCCCGCGACCATCCACAGCATCCGAGGCGATCGCCTGCGTGGGTAGGCTCGCTGCCGACCGTCACCACAGCCACCCGTCGGAGCCATCCATGTCCACCTACGCGGCCGTCGGCATCGGCCTCGCCACCCGCGTGGCGGCCACCGGCAAGATCCTCGACACCTGGTTCCCGTTCGTGGCAACGGGCGGGGATGCCGGGATGGCTGTCGCGCTCGCCGCGGCGCTCGAGCACGAGGGTGGTAGCGCGACGCTCGTCCTGTCGCCCGGGGTGCTCGACGGCACCGAGGTGGCGGCCGATGACCCGATGGTCGCCGCGGTGAACGGCGTGACAGCGGACACCGTCTCTCCCGCCCCCACGCGCACGGAACGCGTACCGGTGGCGACGTTCATCGAGGACCTGGGCCTGCCCCCCGCGGACGCCCACGACGTCTACCTCCGGCTCCACCTGCTGTCGCACCGGCTGATCCGCCCACACGGCGCCAACCTCGATGGCGCGTTCGGGCTCCTGAGCAACGTCGTGTGGACCGACCTCGGACCGTGCGATCCGGACGGGTTCGAGGAGCTGCGCCTGGCGTTGGGCGCTGCCGGCCACCGCGTCCGCGTCACCAGCATCGACAAGTTCCCGCGCATGACCGACTACGTCGTACCGGCCGGTGTGCGGATCGCGGATGCCGACCGGGTCCGGCTGGGTGCGTACCTCGGCCACGGCACGACCGTGATGCACGAGGGCTTCGTCAACTTCAACGCCGGCACGCTCGGCGCGTCGATGGTCGAGGGGCGGATCTCGGCCGGGGTGGTCGTCGGCGACGGATCGGACGTGGGCGGTGGCGCCTCGATCATGGGCACGCTGTCCGGCGGCGGCAGCCAGGTCATCAGCATCGGCGAGGATGCCCTGATCGGTGCCAACGCCGGGGTCGGCATCTCGCTCGGCGACGGCTGTATCGTGGAGGCCGGGCTCTACCTCACGGCGGGCACGAAGGTGGCCCTGCCCAACGGTGAGGTCGTCAAGGCCGCCGCGCTCTCCGGCGAGGACCGCCTGCTGTTCCGACGCGACTCGCAGACCGGCCAGGTGGTCACGCTCGCACGCGAGGGCGCCACGGGCGACTGGGGCGGGCTGAACGCCGACCTGCACGCGAACCAATGAGCGACCTTGTGGGCGCTACCGGCGGTCAGCCATCCGAGGCGGCGGACGGGTTGCGGGCCGACCTGGTCGAACGCCTGCTCGAACACTGCGGCTACGTGTGCACCACCGGTGAGGAGGGCCCGATCGCCGACGCGATGGTGGCCCGCTACGACGGGCTCGGCGAGAAGGTCGTCCGGGTCGGACACAGCGTCGTCATCGGCCGGCCGGGACCGTCGTCGCGTCTGCATGGCGGCGATCGACCGCTGGTGCTGCTGGTCGGTCACCTCGATGTCGTTCCCCCGACCGAGGACGACGTCCGGCCGCGCGTGGACACCCGCGACGGCCAGGACGTCATCGTTGCGCGGGGAGCCTCCGACATGAAGGCCGGCAACGTGCTGGCGATGCAGATGTTCGAGGATCGGGGTGTCCGGGAGTCCTCGCCCTACGACCTGGTGCTGGTGCTGTACGCCGGCGAAGAGGGCGCGGTCGAGACCAACGAGTTGCTCGACGTGCTCGAGCAGGTCCCCTGGTTGCGCGAGGCGGACCTGGCCATCGTGTTGGAGCCCACCGACGGGCAGATCCAACTGGGGTGTCTCGGCAGCCTGCAGGCGGAGGTCACCTTCGTCGGGAAACAGGCGCACTCCGCCCGCCCGTGGCATGGCCGCAACGCGCTGACCATGGCGGGCAGCTTCCTCGACGAACTGGACCGGGACCACGTCAGGGACGTCGAGGTGGATGGGATCCTCTACCGCGACGTGTGGTCGGCCACGCAGGCGTGGACGCCCGGCCTGGGCCCCACCGACACCCGACGGACCGTCCCGGTCCGCAACATCGTGCCGGGCGCCTTCACCATCAACCTCAACCTGAGGTTCGCCCCCTCCCGGTCGACCGACGATGCCGTAGCCGAGGTCGTTGACCGTGTCGGCGACCTCGCCCAGGTCAACGTGTTCGACCGCGCGCCGGCCGCGCCGCCCAGGATGGACGCTCCCCTGGTCCGCGCCTTCACCGCCAGCGTCGGCGCCGAGGTGGCCGCGAAGCAGGCCTGGACCGACGTGGCCCGGTTCGCCGAGGTGGACGTCCCGGCCCTGAACTACGGCCCCGGTCTGACCGCGCAGGCCCACCAGCGCGGCGAGTACGTGCCGATCGACGCGATGGTCGACGCACACCAACGCCTGCGCCGCTTCCTGACGACCGGCACCGCAGACACCTCAACGACGCCACCAGCCCCACCGGCATGAAGATGCGGCATCCATCCACGTGCGGGACACCGTCATGACCATCAGCTACGTCGATCTCGAGGCGGCGGCTCCGGCCGAGGCCGTGGTCGTCGTCGATGTCCTGCGGGCCTTCACGTGGGTTCCCTGGGCCTACCACCAGGGTGCGGCGCGGGTGCTGGCGGTCGCCGACCGTGAGCACGCGACGGCCCTGCGGGCGACGGTCCTGCCGGATGCGCTGCTGGCCGGCGAGCAGGGCGGGATCCCCGTGCCCGGGTTCGACCTCGGCAACTCACCGTCCGAGATCGCCCGAACCGACCTGGCGAGTCGCACGATCGTCCACCGGACCTCCGCCGGCACGCAGGGGTTGGCACGCACGGTGGGGAGCCGGATCGTGCTGGCCGCGTCGTTCGTCACCGCCCACGCGACGGTCGAGGCACTACGCAACGCAGAGGTCACCGACGTCACCTTCGTGATCACCGGCGCGTCGCTCGGCCGCAACGGCGACGAGGACCTGGCCGCCGCCGAACTGATCGCCGCCCGGTTCCAGGGTCAGGATCCGGACCCCGCTCCCTACCTGGCGCGCGTCGCGCCATCCGATGCCGGACGGCTCTTCCGTGACGAGGGCCCGGACTGGGCGCCGCCCGAGGATCTGCAGATGGCATGCACCCTCGACCGGTTCGACCGCGCGCTCACCGCCGCGCCTGCCGCGGACGTGGATGCCGTCGAGGTGCGCCTCATCTGACGTGCGACGGCGGGATGGCCCGATGGCCCCACACCCGCCGGGAACCTCACGTCGGCCGCCCCTCATCCAGGCGTCCCGCGACCAGAGCACACAGCCGCTGGAGTTCGCCGACGTCCCGGTCGCTCAACCCGTCGAAGACCAGCGACCTCACGGTCGCGTTCCGTGACCGGGCGCCCGGCATGCCCTGCGCCCACCCGACGATCGAGCACTTCGCTCCCCTGTTCGTCGCCCTCGGTGCGGGCGCCACGCCCGACGCCGCACCCGAGCAGGTCATCGACGGGTTCTGGATGGGCCTGGCCAAGCGGTCGCTCCAGGTCGCCTGAACCCACGTCGCAGGTCGCCCCAGCGACGCGACCCCTGCATCGCAGGTCGCTTCAGCAACGCGACCTCTACGTCGCGGCGACCGCTCACGCCCTGCCCCGTTGACGTATCGATGGTCATCGATGTACGGTGCCTCGCGCACCGGCCCAGCGGCGCGCTGTGACCCAGATCACCGGAGCGACACGATGACCGACCACCCCATCGCCATCCTCGGTGCCGGCCCCGTCGGCCTGGCCGCCGCCGCCCACCTCGTCGAACGCGGCGAGGAGTTCATCCTCCTGGAAGCGGGCGCCGGTCCGGGTGCCACCGTCAGGGAGTGGGCCCACGTCCGGCTCTTCTCGCCCTGGAGCTACGTCGTCGACGAGGCGGCCCGCCGCCTGCTCGAGCCGTCGGGCTGGGACTCCCCGGCCCCCGACAGCTACCCGACGGGCAGCGCGCTCGTCGAGCGCTACCTCGAACCCCTGGCGCGGTTGCCCCAGATCGCCCCGTCCCTCCGGACGCGATCCCGGGTCGCCGACATCACGCGCGCCGGCGCCGACAAGCTCTGGAGTAGGGGCCGCGACCGCCTGCCCTTCGAACTGGTCGTTGACGGTCCCCACGGACGAACGCGGCTGCGGGCCAGGGCGGTCATCGACGCGACCGGCACCTGGCACTCCCCCAACCCGATCGGCAGCGACGGCCTGCCCGTCGACGGCGAGACCGAACTCGCGGACCGCATCACACAGCGGATCCCGGACGCTGGTGGCGTCGACCGGGACCGCTACGCGGGTCGCTCGACCCTCGTCATCGGTGCGGGGCACTCGGCGTTCAACGCGATCCTCGACCTCGTCAACCTCGCGGGCAGTGCTCCGGATACCCGCGTCACCTGGGCGATCCGCGGCCAGGCGACCGGTCGACTGTTCGGCGGAGGTGTCAACGACACCCTCGCGCGACGCGGTGCGTTGGGCACGATGGTCCAGGGCATGGTCGAGAGCGGCCGCGTCCGGCTGATCACCGACTTCCGCACCACCGGCCTCGAGCGCCGCGACGACGCCGTCCTGGTCCACGGGACCGATCAGACCGGGTCGACACGTGAGATCGGACCCTTCGATGAGGTGGTCGCCCTGACCGGCTTCCGCCCCGATCACTCGCTGACCTCGGAGCTGCGGGTCAGCTTCGACCCCACGGTCGAGGCACCACCTGCGCTGGCACCGCTGATCGACCCGAACCTGCACTCGTGCGGCACGGTCCGCCCCCACGGCGCGGCCGACCTGGCCCACCCGGAGTCCGACTACTACACGGTCGGCATGAAGTCCTACGGTCGCGCACCGACGTTCCTGATGCTGACCGGCTACGAGCAGGTCCGGTCGGTGGTCGCGGAACTCGTCGGTGACCACGAGGCCGCCGCCCGGGTCGAGCTGGTCCTGCCCGAGACCGGGGTGTGCTCTACCGACGCGCTGGCCGGCGACGTCCGCGAGCTCGCGTCGGTCGGGGCCGGTGGGGCCGCCGGGAGCGACGTCGCGCTGGCGGGCGCCACGACCGGCGCACGGACCGAGCTCGCACACGCGGCGGACCCGAACCCGGGTCAGAGCCAGGACCAGGCGCAGGGTCGCTGCTGCGGCTGATCGGATCCCCTCCCCCGACCACGGACCTGCTGGGATGGGTGGTGAGAGGTGCAGTACTGCACCTCTCACCACCCATCCCCTGCCGTAGCCGCCCGCGGACGAACGGAGCAGCGCAACAGGCCCTGAGCAGCGCAGCAGGCCC
>Ga0207421_10001984_pt1 | contig 25855 bp, 12 predicted proteins | sample SodLakKL_010_SED_4_FD_187542 | JGI IMG/M metagenome (GOLD analysis project Ga0207421, IMG submission 187542) | Alkaline sediment microbial communities from Lake Tanatar, Kulunda Steppe, Russia - 8KL_010_SED (SPAdes) (version 2) | ecosystem: Environmental > Aquatic > Non-marine Saline and... | reverse complement strand
AAGCAGGAACTTCTTAATGGCCGCCTGGGCGGATACCTTATTGTTGGTGGAAGCAGGCAAACAAAGCGGTGCTTTGTTGACAGCAAATTACGGTATTGCTTTAGGTAAAAAAGTTATGGCTGTACCAGGCAGTATCTACAGCAGGCAGAGCGTGGGGACAAACGCTTTGCTGAACCGGGGAGTTGCAGCTTACTGTAACCCAAAGCAGTTAACCGCTAACGAGTTATCGCTATCAGGTATTGAGGAAAAAGGTTCTCTTCTTATTAATGCAGGTGCCGAGCAGATAATTGGAGATCATAAAAAAGAAGAAAACCTGCCTAAAAATGCCTCCTGCGATCAAGGACCGGGTTTGTTGCCGGGTACAAGCAGAAAGAGATCATCTGTGGAAAATAAAATTTTACAGCTTTTAGAGAACTCTTCTTTGAGTATGGACCAGCTGGCCCTGCATTTTAAAAATGATCGCTTAAGTTTTTTGGAAGCGCTAACCATGCTTGAAATCGACGGCTTATTGGAAAGATTGCCCGGGGGGATGATTAGCCTGGCGAAATCCTAAAATTAAGGCTTTCATGGAATCTCCAGCCCTGGCGGGCTTCCAATTCCTCCCTTTAAGGGTACGACCCCCCTGTAAAATTTTCCATTTTGGTTTCTACTTAAAAGTAATTATTTCCCGTGACTGGCATTCAAAGAGTATTTTCTCTTTTTTAGAGGTGCTTCCTCTTTTGGCTGGTGAAGGTGCAGTGTTTTAAGTTTTGTAAGGGATGCGGCTGTGATATAATCATTTTTAGAGCAGTTAGCCCGAATTGAGGAGTTATGTAATGGCTGTGCCCGGTATGATGGAGAAAATATTCAGTAGTGTAAGAGCTAAGTTTAGGGGTGTAGCAACTTATTTGTGGCCTCAAAGTAGTAATAATCAAGCTATAGGTGCCTTAGAGAAGGGAAAAGAAGAATCTTTTGAAGATATTACCTCCCTTCGGGAGAAGTACGAAGCATGCCGGGTTCAAGGAAAGTGGGATGAGGCTAAATCAGCAGTTGAAAAAATGATCGAGATAGAACCTGATAATCCAAATCATTACTTTTTGCTGGGAATGTGTTACAGGTATCTCAGCAAAAGAAAAGTGGCTGAACCCTACTACAGGAAAGCCCTGGAAATGAAGCATGATATGGCAATAGATGATCTGGTGAGCATGATTAAGGTAAAATCCAATCTTAAAGATTCCACCCATTCTCGTTTTGTCATGATAAGTGGCAGAATGAATTATGGGGCGATAGAACATGAAGATAAAAGTGTGTTCCAAAATAAAAAGTATTTGACCAAGATAACGAATAAAGAGCAGGGTTACAGGGAAATATTATTCTACACCGAGCTTTATAATAAATACCCGGAATTGCAAAACATAGCTCCTGAATGCTTATCCGTTATAGAGCTTAATAATATTTGCTATATAACGATGGAGAAAATTTGCGGGGATAAGCCGGGAAAAGAAGATTTGCCAGCCATTATCAAAATGATCTGTTCCACTTTGTCTGCTATTAATTATCGCACCTATAGCGATTTGGATGAGGTCGTTTGTGTGACTGAACAAGATATAGATCTTGATGCTCCAATACCAAGTAAAAATACTAATTATTTGATTAAGTTTTTCAAGAATATCCATAAGAAAATCAACAATGAAAAACTCCTTTATTTTTTTGAGAAGAAAGCCTGTAATAACTCTTTCCAGTTAGATTTAATTAAAGGACTTAAACAAATAATTTTAAACGATAGGCTATATGAAAAAGTAAATCCAGAAGTGGATTATGCTTTTTTGCACGGAGATTTAACGCCAAAGAATATTTTAATCGATCAAAATGATCATAGGCCTGTCTTTTTTGATTGGGATAAATATACAGTAGGGCCTGCCTGGTTGGATCTAGCGCATCTTTTAGTTAGGTCTAAACTCAACTTTAGCGAGGTTGATGAAGTGTATTTATCTGATGATGATACCGGGGGGAGGCTCCAAAACATAGATAAGATATTTTTTGTTTATGCCTTAATCCTTATGTGGCTGCAAAGGTTTGACCAGCATTCTTTTTGGGCGGAAGAAAACTGTTACCGCCCGGCTTTTCAATATCTTAATTCATTATTGCCCTGGCGGGCTTCCAATTCCTCCCTTTAAGGGTACGACCCCCCTGAAATATTTACCAGTTAAGCCATATATTATTCTCAGCCATGGATACTCCTTATTACAGGTTATCAATGCTCGGTAATAGACAGACCTATGACAATTAAAAAAAGAAAACACACGAAAGAAACCAAGCTATCTTTGTGACTAAGCTATATTAATCAAGATCCTGCAAGACTGGTTAGTAAAATATACCCCATGTGTGGTAGAATAACCTTAGGAAAATCCCAGGAGGGATATTAAAATGGCTGAAAAGCGGCTGTTTGATTATGAAACAGTTGCCGATCTATATAAACTAGATAAAGGTACACTTGATGAAATATTATCTGATTTACGAGAAGAGTTTCCCGGAGATGAATTAATTATTTGACAACCTATCTTTGGAAGGGTGACTTAAATGAGCAACAACTATACTGCTGTTATAAAGAAAGACGGTTTATGGTGGGTCGGCTGGATTGAAGAAGTACCGGGAGTTAATTGCCAGGCAAAAAGTAAAGCTGAGCTGATTGACTGCTTAAAAATAACATTGAGCGAGGCTTTAGAATTAAATCGTGATGATGCGTTATCCTTTGCCGGTACTGAATACGAGGAAGAAAAAATTGCTTTATGAAGAGGAAGAGCCTTATTCGCCACTTGTCAAAAAATGGCTGCCTTTTTGTTCGAGAAGGAGCTAACCATTCCTGGTGGCAAAATCCTGATCTTAATAAACGTTCGGCCATACCGCGACATCGGGAAATTTCTGATTTACTGGCCAAAAAGATATGCAAGGATTTGGGTGTACCACCTATAAAGTAAATTCCCGGTCGGAATCTCCAGCCCTGGCGGGCTTCCAATTCCTTCCTTTAAGGGTACGACCCCCCTGAAATATTTTCCAGTTAAGATTGATGAAAGCCGGCTGCAGAAAATCTGCAAGCCGGCTTAATCATCTCTCGAAGCGAGGCAGCGGGTTACTGGTCTTGATCGGGTGGAATCGGCGGGTCTGCTAGCATTGCTGCCCCGGTTAAGTTCCAGCCGATATCTGCCAGGCTTTCCGGTTCCAGACGTCCGGATTTATCGCGAATTACTTCCTTCGGATCATCTACATCGAGCTGCCAGTAAGCCAGGCTTCCGTCAATGTGCTGGAACAAGAATTCTTCAGTTCCATCAACGAAGAGGTCTACCGAAGCATTCAGCTGCCAGTCAGCATCAAAAGAGGGGTCTTCCGGTTCGTTGTAGATCCGGGCTGAATCAATCCTTCTTAAGGTTTCATCCATATCTACTTTCCAGTAAGCCAATTCATCTTCATACTCGCCGCTACCGGCCTGCCAGATTATTTCAGGCTCACCGTCACCCAAAAGGTCGAAAACAGCGCCGATTTCCCAGGCGGGATTTACAAAGGGCTCCTCGGGTTCATTTTCAATGCGCCCGGTTTCATAGGCTTCCTGGTCTTCCATCATCCAGGCAGCCAGATGGCCCTTGTTTTCACCTTCAAGGGCCTGCCAGATTATGTCCGGCTCACCGCTGCCGTCTAAATCATAAACAGCCATCATTTCCCAAGCGGTATCGATATCATCCCTATCGTCAGCCGGGTTGTTGATCTCTACTGTCTCTACTTTATCCAGGCCTTCCATTAACCAGAGCTTGGCTTCTCCTTCATCCCGATTGTAAAAATAGATGTCGGGATGGTCGTTCCGGTTAGCGTCAACTACACCTTTTATTTCCCAGGCGGGATCGACATTATTCGGAGATAGCGATTCGTGGGCAAAACGTTTTTCTTTATCCATATGCCAGGCGGAAAGATCCCCTTCGCTGTGCTGCCAGAACAATGTATTGGCTTTTTGTTTAAAGTTTGCTACCAGTTCCCGGTCGCTGTCTATTTCAAAGCGATATTCTTCACTGGTAGAAACAACTTCCTCGTTTTCGGTCCAGTTTTCGAAGCTGTAGCCTTCGTGGGGGAAAGCGACTACTATTACTTCATCGCCTGTGTTGTATTTACCGGCACCGTCTACTTCGCCGCCTTCTTCAGGGTTGGCGGATAACGTTACTTCATGCTGATCGGGGTCTTCGTCTATAAAGTTGGCTACCAGGTTACGGTCACCGGTGATTTGAAAGAGGTATTTTTCGCTGGTGGAAACAACTTCCCCATCTTCAGTCCAACTGTCAAACTGGTACCCTTCGGCAGCTTCGGCTTCAACCGTGACGATATCATGGTAATCAAAATTTCCATCGCCTTCGGCTGTTCCCCGGTCTTCCTGCTCTACTGCCACCTCTACGCTGTATTCAGCACCCGGGTCAGGGATCGGTGGCGAAGGGACCTCGTATTTTTCTTCCGGAATGGCCAGGCTGCCGAACACAGGGGTAGCCGGTAGTATTGCCTGGGCTTCACCATCTTCGATGTCCAGTTCGTAAAGGTTGAATTCCTGTAAATAATAGTCATTTGCTAAATGCAGTTCGCTTAGAAGACCGTAGAGTGTTTCATTATCCCGGTCGTAGGCCAGATCTTGTTTGTGCCCATCATGTATACTGCCAATTGCGCCTTCAAACCCCAGCGGGCCGATTTCTTCTGCTTCTGCAGTTTCCTGGCAGATACTATACAGGTAATCATCGTCAGGCAGGTCTTCGGTCATTTCAGCACCATAAAGGTTACCCTCTGCGTCGGCGGCAATCCCGTAGATTATCTCGTCTACTCCATCGATAGTATCGATTAAAGTGGCCTCTCCTGTATCCAAATCAACAGTAAACAGTTTGCTTTGGAACTGTTCGTTAGCCTGGCTAAAGGCAGAGGCATAAAGTGTTTCACCTGCAGGGTCGTAAGCCAGTCCGGTAAAGATTCTTTGAGGGGCAGGTTCCACCGGTCCCATCTCTGTGGGATCTCCGGTTTCAGTGCATATAGTGTAGAGTGAAAAGGGTGCCCCAAACTGATCATAACCAATGGCGTACCAGTTATCTTCTATGAATTCACTACCGTATATATTGAGATCGTAGTTAACATCAATGGCTCCCGGTATCCCTTCAGGGATTTGCAAGGTTGCCGGGCCCAGGGGAATTTGGGGATATAGGGACAGACTCGTAAAAACGTAAGCATCGTCTACAAGAGGCGGTAGTAAGAAATCAAGCTCTACCGGAATTTCCGGTCTGCCATCATCTGCATCAAGGGCAGCAAGGCTATCGAGCAGGCCGTAGCCAAACCCGTAATTTGGTGATTCGAGATAGATGTCATCTGTTAAGGGATCTGCTGAATTGATCAGCATGTTTGCCAGTGAACCGGGTTCAAGGTCTGGATCTTGCTGCATTAAAAGCGCTGCTGCTCCGGCCACGTGCGGGGCTGCCATGGAAGTTCCCTCTAAAGACGCGTATTCATTTCCCGGATAGGCTGATATAATGTCCACTCCCGGTGCAGAAAGGTCGGGCTGCAGGTGATCCGGGTGCGGGTAGGGGATGGGGCCGCGGCTGGAAAAGGGAGCCAGCAGTTTATCCTCATCGGTAGCTGCAATGGCCAAACTTTCCGGGTGGTTCGCGGGAGAGTTGACCGAGCCGTAACCGGGTCCGGAATTTCCAGCGCTAAAAACAGGTAGAACACCGGCTGCTTGCCAGTTTATGACCATGGGGCGAAAGATTTCAATAATCCCCTGGTCAACGAAACTCCAGGAGTTGTTAACTATATCCGGGGCCTTGGTAGGGTCGGGTTCACCGCTGCCGTCCGGGTATGGGGTCGGTGCAATGAAAAACTGCCCGGCTTGTAACATCTCGGCAGTTGTAGCGCTTTCATCTACACAGAATACTCTGGCTGCGATCCACTCTGCACCCGGAGCCACCCCGGTTACCATTTCCCTGCCGGGTGAGGCTCCCAGGATTGTGCCTGTGACATGGGTGCCGTGTCCTTCCAGGTCACCCGGTGCAGGCTCACCGTAAACCGGGTCAAACCAGTTATAGGCGTGGTCAGGTTCTTCTTCCTGGGAGAACCCGCGGTAACTGTGTGCGAGCATTTCATGCTCCAACTCGACTCCGGTATCGATAATACCAACAACTACTCCTTTACCGTCAAAACCTTTTTCCCAGGCACCGGGAGCATTGACATGTTCAAGGTTCCACAGGTGATCATCCTCGCTCGGACCGGGGGCTTCTTTACTTTCAACCGGTTCAACAAGCTCGATGCGCTGATTAGGCTTGACTTTGTCCACCCCGGGAAGGGCCTCGATTTCTTCGATTAGTTCTAAGGGTACTTTTGCGTGGAGCACATTGACCACAAAGAACTCTTCAATGATTTCAATTTCTTTGTCGCCGGGTTGATCTCCTAAAAGATCCAGTTCCAGCGCCGCAAGTTCTTCAATCAGTGGAGCCTGGGTTTTTTCTGCGGTTTCCTGGAGCGAGCCCACCACCGCTTTGGCCAGATCGTCTTTAGAGTAATCATGCTGCATTTTCACTTCTGCTGCTTTTTGCATGGTATCAGCCTGTTCTTCGAGCATAATTAACGCTTCAACCATGCCGTCTTCGGCGTGTGCTTGCCAGGTTGTTTCTTCAGCAGGTTGCCAGGTCACTTCTTCAAGCTTTTGCAACTCCGAGCCCTGCCGGCTTATTTCTTCTGCGGAAAAGTTTTCAGTCGATTCAGTTGCAGCTGGAGCCAACAGCAGGCTGAGCACTGTCATAACTGAAAGGACAAGGGCTATTTTCCTACTTGTAGACATTTGAATCCTCCTAAAGGCATTAATTTATTAAAGATCCACCATTTACGCTGCGTCTTTATTTTACAGCTAAACAGGTAACACCTCCTTTTTACTAAAAAACAGGCCGGTGCATTTTTGTTAACAAATTTTGCCTTCTACTTTTAGCTGAATTCTCCTGCTGGTTCATAGAAAATTTATAAAAGTTTTAGGTTAATCCAGGTGCGGTTTTTGGCAAGAAGAAAATTACCTTGCCACGAGATAATTTAATTTTATTAATTTTTCAATATTAGCAGGGAATGCAAATTGGAGCGTAGAAGTAAACCGGTGTCAGCAAAAAAAGATTAGTGGTGAAGGAGGGAGTTTAATAGCCTGCCTGGATATTCTGCCGGTAAGATGGAATTTGTGAGTGATGGAGGTGGGTATAAATTGAGCCAACCTGCAGCGAAAGGGAGCAAGTTGAAGTGGGCCGGGGCATTTTTAGCCGGGTTACTGTTACTGCTGGCGATTGTATACCTTGCTTACCCGCGTCCGAACTTTGTGGTTGATTCTTTTGTCAGCCCGGGGGAAGTATATTTCGGTGGAGAGTTGGTCTTTAAAGCTGAACTGAAAAACCTCGGGCAAGCAGAGGGTGAGGAGAGCTTAACTTTATTTATCGGTGACGAGGAACTTTCAACCAGAAACTTGCGATTGGATGCCGGGGAAAAAGAGGTTGTTGAATTTAGTATCGCAGCAGATTTTACCCCGGGAAAATATAACACTTTCCTGGGGCTGGGTCCTGAGAAGATAGAAATTGAAGAATATAAAGCTTCGTTTAGAGTTTTACAACCCTTCGAGGTGGAGGAGTTTGCTGTACCTGAAGAAGTGCTTCACGGGGAAAATCCAGAGATCAGTGCTTCGTTGAAAAATGCAGGCCAGGCCGAGAGTTCTTCGCAGGTAACCCTGTTTCTTGATGACCGGGAGGTGGAAACAAGAGAGGTTGTGCTTGCAGGCGGCGAAACAAAAGACTTTATGTTTCAGCTTACAGAAGAGCATTCTCCCGGCGATTATACTGTTTCTTTGGGGCTTGGACCGGAAAAAGTGGCGCTTTCTGAGTGGGAGCGTTCACTGCGGATTGTCAGGCCGGCCGAATTTGTTGTGGAAGAATTTAGTATTTCAGCTGACGTGATCGATACCGGTGAAGAAATCGAAGCCAGGGTCAGGGTGGCTAATATTGGTGAGGTTGAGGGGAGCTATTACTTGCCCCTTATGCTTAATGAAGATGAATTAACCAGCAAGGAAATTGCTCTTGAAGGAGGAGAGGAGCAGGAAGTAACTTTGCCCGTGAGCATAAACACCCCGGGCAGCCACACGCTGGCGGTTGAAGGGATAAAAGAAAATATCACTGCCTACCAGATTGAAAGGCCTGCTAACGGCAGGGTGCTGGTAAATAAAGTTTCCGGGGGGTCCGGAGAGTTAAATATTAGAAATAACCGGGATCTGGATAATTTGTTTGTGCTTTCCGATCCTGCTAACCCGCAGGTTCCCTTGCTGGCGGTTTATCTTAGAGCCGGTAGTTCCACTACTGTCAGCGGTATCGCCGATGGTATCTACGAAGCTTATTTTAGCTTTGGAACAGATTTTGATACTCATTCTAAAAAGTTTACCAAAGATTCTTATTACGGACGATTTGAAGAACATGAACAGGTAGAAACTGTGCATATGGCAGACGGCAGTTATCAATACACTATATTAGAAGCGGAATTCGACGTGCTTGATGCGGAAAGGGCTTCCCGCACAGAACGGGTAAGTGCCGAGGATTTTCCTTCATTTTAACCTTCTCTCTTTTAATATTGCATCAATCTTGATCACCCCCAGGGGTGATTTTTTTTATGTGCCACAATATCACCCTAAAGGGGTGATAGAAAAAAGGGGACCAACCTGCTACATTTACTTTGGAGGGGTGTAGCCTTCTTTAACGGGGCCGGGCTATTTTCTAGGGGCTTTGGTATATATTGCAGGTTTTAGGGGGGTGAAGGGGGCTCTTTGCTGATTGGTGGTTGGATTGTGGAAAATATTAGCTGGTTGAAGGCTTAATAAAAAATGTGCCGGCGGTTTGTTTGAAAATGAAGGTGTTTTTTGTATAACCGGGTTCGAAAGGGGAGTGGAGAAAAACTTAAGTGGTACTTGTTTCATTGTTATAAATAAAAATAACTGGAGGCGGAACTATTGTCAATTTTAAAGCAAAAGAAATTAGCACTTGTTTTTTTAGCCGTATTAATAATAACCCTTGTTTTAGCTTCAGCAACTGCAACTGCCAGCAGTCCCGAGGGCAATCTGATGGTCTGGCATATGGACGGAACCACCAAGCATCTTGGCCAGGATTTGACGCCTCATTCTATTGAAGACGGTTGGAAAGTAAGAGCGGTTATTGATATGAACAATAGTGGGGATGCCGATATTGTATGGCAAAGTAATAAAGGCGGTCTTAAGGTATGGTTCATGAATGGCCTGGAGAAGTACGACGAGCAACCGATTTTCAATATCGGCGGTGAAGAAGGACTTAGTGACCCTACCTGGGAAATAATGGCCGTGTATGATTTGAACAACAGCGGCAGCCCGGATATTATTTGGCAAAATATCGGGGGCAAACATGACGGACAGCTGGCTATCTGGTTCATGGACGGGCTGCAAACGATTGAAACCGGGCGGTTGTGGCGCACCAAGGACTGCTTTACGGTGAATCCTTCATGGCAGATTGGGGCGGTGACCGACCTGTTTGGTAATGGCAGCCCTGAGGTGATCTGGCAGGCGGTTAGTGGAGAGTTTGAAGATCAGCTGGCCTACTGGGAGCTGGACGGTTTTGAAAGGGTTGGTGGCAGCCGGCTAACCCGCCCTGACGGGACCGCTACAATAAATAGCGCCTGGCAGATGAGTGGAGCCCATGATTTAACCGGCAACGGCAGAGCGGAAATTATTTTCCACGGCAGGAGTGCTCCTTTTGAGGGGGCCCTGGCTTACTGGAGAATGGATGGCAGCGTGATGGTCGGCTCCGGCCGTTTTTCACCCGATAAGATGAACCTTCCCGGCTGGGCGATAGTGGGAACTGCTGATGTAGCGCCGCCGGGTTCAGGGCAAAAAGTGCCGACGATTTTCTGGCAAAATGAGTTTAGCCAGGTTTACCAGGATTACCGGGAATTGCTTGAGTTTACTTATATTGCGCAGAAAATGAAGGTTGGTTTGATCGAAACCTTATCTAACGGTTATGATTCTGCATTACTTCCCCCGGATCAGGTTGACGATGAATCAATCGAAGCTTACCTGGATCTCCTAACCGAGGCCTATGAAGCTCATAGTAATGTGGAAGAAGCCCTTGCAAGGCTTGGCAAGTCCGATGCCATGGGTATATCTGCCCTGGACAGTTCTTTTTCCGGGATTAGGTCGGAGCAAACCTTTTTTAATATCGAAGAGGGAGAGTCAATCGATGTTTTAGGTGGGGCCTGGGAACCCGATGGCTCTTTTGGGCGCTTTTTCTACTGGGTATCCGGTTCAGGAGGACGAAACAGGGACAGGATTTTATCGGTAGTTTCCAACATAGACGAAAGTGGAAGAGAGAAGGTTTTTCAGCATGCCCTTGAAAGCAGGGTGGGCTATAGGATAGAAGAAGACAATGCTAATGATTTTTGGCTGGCCCTGGAGGGCGGTAAGTACGATATGCAAGCAGCGGTGCTGCATAATGATCTCTACCATGCCCAGGACCATCAAGGGTTTACCTGTATATATTGGGATACCATTGATAAAAATCCGGATTTAAAAGCACGGCCGATTGATGTAGTGATTGAAGAAGGAACAGAAGGGATAGAAGCCGGTTGTGATCTCTATGCGGCAACTGCCGAGTTGATTGCTCCAGGGATAGGGCAGGGATATGAATATGCCCAGAAAGTTATGGAATACGGTGAATATGTTGAAAAAATTTATGGTGGAGAATTTAAAGAGGCCTTTTTGGATTATGTAGAAAATGAGCTGGATGATTATGTTGGTATTCCTGTAGAAGAAATCAATGAAACTCTGGAACAGCTTAAAGACCTCTTTTTGGAAGGGGATCCTGAGAACATCAAAATTCCTGATGATGGTAATACCGGGTTGGTAAAAATAGTCGACTCCGATGAAGAGGGGGAGGGTGCTTCCCTGGTAATTGCTACGGAGAAAGATAAGGAAGAAGAAGAAAAAACAGTGATGAGTGAACTAAAAGTAAAAGATCCTGAAGTTCCCGAATTAGAGGAACTGTTGGTGCCGCTTCCGGAAGGTAAATGGGACATCGATGTAGTTGACCAGGATGGTGATGAGGATGCGGTGGAGGTGGAAGTGGAAGCCGGAACTGATACAGTTGCGCACGTTGATACTACCCCGGTTCCCGAATTCTACGTGACCAGGTCGGTGATATCTCAGACCGATAGCGAAACCGATTACCGGGTAACCGCCCATGTCAAGGGCATTACCAGTCCGATTACTCTGACTATAAGTGTGCAAAATGCTGCTTTAATGGACACCGCTACTAAAACGTTAACTGAAGATGGTTCGGTTAGCTGGAATTTCGTGCGGGTTTTGAGCCAGAACGGGCAAGTGACGGTAACCAGGAATGATACAGGTGAGAGTTACCTGATCAGCTTGCCGGCCGGGGGGGTTACTGATTACGGCCTTTCTGTCTGGGCCAGCCCGGCTTCGCCGGGTGCCGGTCAAAGGGTCTATGTGTATGGCAGGGTTAGTCCCGCCGATGCCGGGGTAGTGCTTAACTTCCAGGTTTCCGGGACCGATGGTTATTCGCAAAACGTCAACCGGACCACCGGTTCTGATGGGACCGCCAGCACTTCTATTCCCGGGGCTGCGGCCGGTGTCAGGGATACTATAACGGTTACTGTGGTAAACACCGGACATTCAAGGACCTTTAGTTATACCTTCAGGTAAGTGAGTTTGTGGATTACAAAAGTAGGTGAGAGATGGTAAGTGTAAACCGGCGCTTTGGCCAGGGAATGGCCGCGGCGCCGGTTTTTTCTCTTTAAGGATAGGGTTATTCCTCGGTGGCTTCGATCATCACATCCGGATCGAGCAATTCATTTATTTCTAAGTACTGGACTTCTACCTCATCTTCGTGTAAACCGATCCAATTATATTCCATTTCCCGGTTACGTACCGGATCCTGATGAACGGCCAGGCCGTCGATAATATTTCCTGGTAACAACTCACCAAACAGGGCAAAATCAGCTCCGTCTCCGCCTTCAAAATATAGTTCAAAGACCTCATCGGGTGATACTGGAAGATCTCCGTCGAAAATGTAAGTTACAGGGTCTTCTTCGTATGGGAAATGAACCCAAAGCGAAATAGGGTTACCGTTTGCCTTAAGCGGTGATCCCTCGGCGGTAATTGTGTTATCTTTAATATGCATTTCAGTGTAGATTATATTCGTCCCTTTTTTAATACCGTGCCAAATACCGTCTTTAAATTCTTTTTCCGGCGGTTCCGGCGGTTTATGTTTAACCCAGCTGCCCACCAGCTGCCAGTCTGAACTTTCCACTTTTTTCGGTTCCAGGCGTCCTGATTCATCGCGGGTTAACCCGTCCATAGTCCAGTAGGCGAGTTCCCCGTCGTTTCTTTGAAAGATCAAATCTTCTTTACCTGTGCCAAAGAGATCGGCAGATGCTCGCAGGCTCCAAGCAGGGTCAATTCCCGGGTCTTCCGGGGGGCGGTTAATCAGGCGAGCTGAGGCGCTCCGCTTGAAGGCATCTTCATCTTCCAGGTCTAGCTTCCAGTAGGCCAGTTGATCCTCATGCTCTCCTCCCACAGCGTGCCAGATTACTTCGGTATCTCCATCGGCTAGCAGATCAAAGACCGCGCCGATTTGCCAATCGGGGCTGACTGATTTTTCGCCCCGTTCATAACGATTGTAAAGACGGCCGGTCTGGTAGCTGCCATCATCTTTCTGCAGCCAAACCGCCAGTTCTCCGTCGTCACGCTGCCAGAAAATGTCCGGATTACCACTGTCATTGAGATCGTGAACAGCCATCATTTCCCAGACAGGGTCAATTTCACTTTTCCCGGAAGCAGGGTTTAAGATGGGTATATCGGGGGCCCGGTTAAAGTCGAAGTCGATCATTTGCCAGATGGTAAGTTCGCCGCTGTCAGGATGCTGCCAGACCAGGTCGGGGTATCCGCTGTTATTCATGTCGTAAACTGCTTTTACGAGCCATCCTGAGGCGTGGTCTTCTGCTATTGTTTCTTTGTCGATTTTCTTGTGGCCATCCAGGTACCAGACTTTCACCTTTCTCTCTTCTGGATTTTGGAAGAAAAGGATGTTGGTATATTCAGCCCTAAAATTTGCCGTCAGACTGCGGTCTCTTTCGGCCTCAAAAGTATACTCGGATTCTGTTGAGACTTCGTTACCATCTTCTGTCCAGTTAACGAAGTAGTAGCCTTCATTGGCTGTAGCGGTGACAGTTACAGTTTCCCCTTCTTCATAAACACCGCCTCCATCCACTTCCCCTCCTTCTTCAGGTTTAGCGGAAACTTCAATTGTGTATTCTAAATCTTCTTCCTCTTTTTCGGTGGTAAAAGCTTTAATGCAAACGTTCTTCCAGACTTCGTAATCCGGGTTTGCTTGTCCTAAGTAATACAGGTCGTCCCAGCTTACTTTATCAGGACTGATGAAACTTTCACCGGGATTATTATCTGCTTTGCTGCTATGTCCTTCTAATTTTCTTTCCATTGGTACCGGGAAGTTAAAGCCGGGGGTAGTAAATTCTATCACCACTGAAAAACGTTCCCCCTGGCTTAATGGGATGGTCTCTGTTAAGGGGATGGTGCGGTAGCCGCCATTTTCAAAGGTGCCTTTTTGGGTATGCTGCTGACTTCCACCGGTGGGCTCACCTTCTTCCACCCCGGTATAAATTTCTATTTCATAGTCGGTATGAGAAGCAAAGCTGGCAATACTGACAGCAGCTAACGCTTCATCATTTTCGGCAGTAAAAATGTTGGCGCCGTATAAAGTTTCTGTACCGGCACCAATGTTAGTAACCAAACCAAATTCGTCATAGTAATACAGGCTGCTATAATTATCAGTCGGCTCAGCGTTGTGGAAGGCGGTAGCATAGTAAGCTGACCAGGTATCCTCGTAGGAGATGTAAAAATATCCATCGTCGTGTGCTTCTGGCCCGTGGCTGTCTTTAATTATCCAGGCTCCGTCATCTTCCGGGGTAGTTTTGAAGTTTTCCTTGCTGTAATGATCATCCCAACCAATGATGTTAATCATGTGATTTGGGCTCTCCGGGTCGTCTGTTTCATCGTAGTAGTAGGCGTTGTTGCTGTCATCGTAGTAGTCCATGTCGGCGTACATCCAGGCTGCCACTGCACCGTCTTCCTTGATGGTTTGCTTGATCGTATCCTTATCCTTGGGGATGAACTCTACATTTTGCACATGCCGCGCTGCGGGCAAATCTTCGTCCCCGGGACCGTAAGGATAGGGATCGTCTTTTTCAAGTACCGGTCCGTCCCAGCGTGACAGGTAGGCCATGGAAACTAATTCGTTGCCTCCTTGCATGGGATCCATATCAAAGCCGTGACTGCGCATTAAGTTATTCTCCGAGAAATTTTTTTCTTCATCCGGCATCAGGTAAGATTCTAAGGATCCGTAGGTGGCAAATGCCCAGCAACTACCGTAACCTCCCTGGTCTTTAACCGGAGTGACCCGGTTTTCCTCTCGCAGGTCAAATGAAGAAGGCAGGTTGGAAGCTGGATCGACTTCTTCCCGGTCAATGACCAGTTCATCATAGTCCTGTCGCTCTACGGGCGAGGGGATGTAACCGGTGGTAAACCTGTCTGCCTGGGGATCGAGTTTTCCTTCTTCCATAAGCTCGGTGTATTCCTCGAACAACGGGTTTAGTGGTGCTGCTTTATAATCCGGTTCTTTTTCTTCCGGCGCAGGATCGGCCAGGGTCACAGCGGTTCCGGATAAAAGCAGTAAAACAACCAGCCAAATTGTGATAGACAAGAGTCTCTTTTTATTGGAGACCAATTTAGACACTCCTTTCAGGTAAAATATAATCTATGTCAATTAGCTGTAATAATTTCAACAATTTTATGGGCCAGTGAAAGGGGGCAAATAAGGTATACACAAAAGGGCTGCAGTTGCTGGCTTTTACCTTGTGGTGGTTAAGATGTAAAGGTAGTGGTTGAGTCTTACATACAATTAATGTTAGAAAAAACAAGCACCTTAAGGTGAAAATAAAACAATATACATAATAGTTTTACATCTATATTCTACATTGGTGAAAAGGTTCCTGCCGTTTACCAGTCAATTTGTAAAAAAATAAAGTTATTTCTTGTGTATGCTTTATTATCTTTCCTTTATACACGCCTTTTTTTTGATATAATTAACGGTAAGCTTGCAGGTGTTTTTAAGGGTTAGACGATTGATTTAGTAAGCGGGTGAAAAAGGAGGTAGTTTAGAGGGTTGTTCAACTACAAACGACTTTTATTGAGCATAATCATTTTGGCAACAATTATATGGTTTCCCCTGGAAAGTCATTCATCAGGTAATAAAATTGCTGTTGAGATAAAAGAAGATTTGCGGGCGGGCCATGAAGAAGTTGAGCTTTTAATCTATTTAACCGAGCAAGCAGATACCGGTGAGGTAGCTGCAAAGGCAGTAAAAGATATGCCTGGTGTGGCGAGCTTTAATGATGAAAAAGAAAAAGTCCGCTTTAAGGTTGCAGAAAGCTTGCAAGAGCTGGCTGATGAAAGCCAGGAAGACCTGGTAAGCTTTTTAGAAACAAAAAAAGGTGCAGGTAAAGTTAGTGAATTAGAGCGCTTTTATATTGTAAATATGATCTATGCCCGGGTATCTGCTTCGCTGGTAGAAGAGATTGCCGGGCGTCCCGAGGTTAAGCACATTTACCCGAACCGGGAAATAAAGCTCGAAGATCCGCCGGGGCCGGAAAAAATCTTTGATGCGGCAAGTGATGAGGGGCTCGAATGGAATCTTGAACAAGTGGGAGCTCCGGCAGTATGGAATGAATATGGCTACCAGGGTTCCGGAGTAGTTATCGGGATTATCGATACAGGGGTGGACTTAGAGCATCCGGCTTTGCAGGATGGCTGGCGTGGGTATGATCCAGATGATCCGGTTGCCGATTACAACTGGTTTGATCCCGTTCATGAGCGTTCCGATCCCGATGATCGACATGGGCATGGGACAAAGGTGCTCGGGGTTGCTCTGGGTAAGGATCCTTCCGCTGAAAAGCCGGTTGGTGTAGCCCCGGAAGCAGAGTGGATTGCAGCCCGCGGGTTTAGCGATCAAGGTGGGGGCAGAAAAAATAATTTCCTGAAAGCAGGAGAGTTTATGCTATCTCCCACTGATCTTGACGGGGAAAATCCGGATCCCGGGCAGGCCCCCGACGTGGTGATCTGTTCCTGGGGCAGTGATACCGGAGAGGATGACTGGTTCCGGGAGATGGTTGAAAACTGGCGTAATGCTTATATCTTCCCGGTTTTTGCTGCCGGAAACAGCGGCCCCGGTGATGAGACAATCCACAATCCTGCCAATTACCCCGAAAGTTTTGCTGTGGGAGCTACCGATCAAGACAAAGCGCTGGCTTCGTTTTCCAGCCGGGGCCCGGGGCCTTACGACGATGATGTTAAACCGGAAATGGTTGCTCCCGGTAAGGACATTTATACCACTTTTAAGGGTGGTGGTTACGGCTATGATAGTGGCACTTCTTTTGCTGCTCCGCATGTAGCCGGGGTTGCTGCTTTAATCCTTTCAACAGGTGAAAAGATTAACGTAGATGAAATGGCTGCAGTTTTAAAAGAATCTGCGCAACCTTTAAAAAGTGACCGCTATCCGGATCATCCCAATTACGGTTTTGGTTACGGAATGCTTGATGCTTTAGAGGCTGTGCAAAAGGTAACCGGTGTTTACCCTGGGGCCTATCGTAGTGTTTTATACTGGCAGCATGAAGATTACGGGGTTAAAGCCTGGCAAATGCGGAAAAAAGAAAAGGTTGAAAAGGTAATTATTGACGAGGACATTGCCCAGGGTTGGCGAATAAAAGCCGTTTATGATTTAAATGACAATGGTTTTGCTGATCTAATCTGGCAGCATGAAGAAAAGGGTGAGCTTAAAGTTTGGTATATGGAGAAGCTAAAGCTTAAGGAGCGGGGATATATTCTAAACCCTGCAACCGGGGAAAATAAGGTTGAACCCGCCTGGGAGATAAAAGCAGTTTACGATATGGATGGTGACGGTAACCCTGATATCATCTGGCAGGCTATTGAGGGAAAACATGAAGGAGAAATTGCGCTTTGGTTGATGGATGATCTTACAGTGGAAAAAACCGGCCGGGTAACCCATGCAAACGGACGAGTCAGGGTGGATCCCAGCTGGCAGATCAGGTCTGTTTATGATTTTTTCGCAGACGGAACCCCGGAAATTTTGTGGCAGGCTATAGGTGACGAACATGAAGGGCAGCTGGCTTACTGGATGCTTGATCAATTTGAAAGAGTAGATGGTGGCCGTTTTAGTCGAAAAGATAGCCAGATTGATATTGATCCGGCCTGGCAGATGAAAACAGTTCTTGATTTACTTGGCGATGGCAAGCCCGAGATTGTTTGGCAGAACCTGGACGGCCGGATTTCATACTGGAAAATGGATGGAACCAAACGGATCGGCGGCGGCTTGCTTGTTCCAGGGCAGGTAGATGAACCCGGTTGGAACCTGGTGGGGAGCAGTAAGTAGAAAACAATGTCCGGCCTTAAAGCATAGTTTAAGGTAAGGTCGGAGAGAAGCCGGTGGAATCCTCCCCTGTGGCTTAGCTGGCCATGCCTGGGTAGTTACCAATTTCAAAATATTAAAACGCCGGGCATCTAAAAATAGATGATGCCCGGCAATTTTTAAAGATGGTTTGTTTTGTTTACAGGGCAGGCTTTTTAGTCCAAGTCCAGCTCTTCTCGCACACTTTCCGGCATGCCTTTGCATGGTTGGTCATAATCGGCCACCCCGTTGGGGAAGATTTTTTCCAAGGCTTCAATCAGTGTTTCTTTGTCGTCCTCGTCGAAATCACCAGGATCGCCGTAATAACCGCGATCAAATGCTTCTTCCACCTCTATTAATTCAGGTTTGAACATTAAGCCGTGGGTGGGAGAGTCGGCCAGCATCCGCGAGGTGCTGTAGGGAGTGAATCTTTCGTATGCTTCTTCTCCTTCTTCCCAAATATCATCACCTGAAGCGAATATTTCTCCATCTTCGTCCCAGGCTTTATCTTCTGCTTTTTCAGGGCGATTTTCGATCACACTTTTCTCGGGGTTCTCTATGATATTTAACAACCACTGATCCATTACTTCAAAGTAGGCTTTTTCGATGATTTCTTCGTAATCCGGATTGTCCATGTGGGAAACCCAGATCAGCTGGTTTTTGGCATGGCCCTGGTTCATCTCCAGGCGCTCCCTGGTGGTGAAAGATTCCCTAAAGTGATGCATATCCAGGACAGGATCAAGATACAGCCGGTAGTCGATGATCGGAATGTCAACATCCCCAATGAAAACTACTCCTTCTTCGTAAGCTTTTTGGATGGCTTCTACGTTGCCTTCAGTCCTTTCCGGTTGTTGATTCTCATGGTCCCAGGGGAAGTCCGGCAATTCAAATTCGCTGGTATGCTTCCAGCCGCCAATTCTTTTGTTCAAATCTAAGAATTCTTCTTTGGTGACTTCTCCTTCCCGGTAAGATTGCAAGCCGTACTGAACTCCGGTGTTATCCCAGGTAGTTTTGGCCCAGCCGTACTCATCAACGCCGTAGATTTCCCGTAGATCGTTGAAATGGGTAAATTCAGTTGCGGCTAATTTTTCTTCACCAAAGGCTTCCACCAGATCGGCATAGAGTCCTGAATCCGGGAACCCTTTCTGGAAGAAGGGATTCAATGCCAGTTGCGGTAGTCCGCCCCAGGCTTCCATGAAGGCGCTGGCTCCTTTTTCGGTGCCATAAGTGGGATGTTCGTCCCAGAAAGGATGTTCCATTTCATCGTTGCCGGGGAGGCCGTGAAAGACCTCCCGGTCTTCATAGCTGATCCAGCGTGTTTCATCAAAGTCTTCCCAGCGTTCCTCCGGAGGGAGGGTAGGATAAACTAGATCCATGTAGTATTCCATGAGCATTCCGTCTCCTACGTGAATTGTCTGGGTAACCATGTCAGGATAGGCCGCTGCTGGTAGGATCCCGTCTAATATGCCTGGTTCATTCTGGGCAATCATGTGCTGCTGAATAGCTCCACCGGAGCCACCTCGACCCACGGTATATAATGGATCGCCATATTTTTCAACAAAATGTTCTTTTACTAACCTGGCGGTTTCAACATGGCGTAAAATATTGTAGTGGTTGCTGGTAATGTTTCCGGTGGAGTGGGCTACGGCGTACCCCTGGGCCAGGAAATCTTCCAATAAGACATTGCCCAGGCTGAGTTCATCCTGGGTATTGCCGATCCCGACTCCGCCACCGAAGTTGTAAACTAAGCGGTCACTCCATTCTTCAGCAGGGGTTCCGTCGGAGGAAACCAGCATGGCGATGCCATAGATAAAGCGGTTGATGGTGCCTGTTTCTACCCTGACAATCAAATCGGCTGTTTCTCCTTCGATAGTTTCAATCTCGGCTACTTCATCTTCCGGAATATCGGCCAATCTCTCTACCTTTTCAAAATTACCGGTTTCTGTGGAGTAGTAATAAAAGTCTATCCGGGAAAGAGCGCTGCAGTTGTTGCTGTAGCCGAGCACTGTATCGTCTTTACCGGTAACCGGCATACCGATTTCATCAAAGTTATCGATCAGCGGCGGTCCCAGGCCGGATTCTTCGGTCCGGCTCAAGAAAGGTTGCTGCCTTTCTTCAAAGGGAACCCGATCGCTAACCGGGCCTACTTCACCGGCTATGTTGTTTTCATAAGTGTTGTCTTCAATAAGTACTTTTTCAAAAATCCCATCTTCAGCTACCCTGGTAATTCCATACATATTATTTTTCACAGTATTTTCGGTAATAGTAACTTCGTCAATCAAGCTGTCTTCGTACCAGGCGCATATTTTTATGCCTGCATTAAGATTTTGCTGGGAGAGTTTATGCATGGCAAATCCTTCTACGACATTGTTTGCTACTTTAATATTGTCGTGGGTGGTCCCTTTATCTCCGAAAATATCTATTCCGGCGGCATCAACTATATTTTTTCCGGTTACATGGTTGTTTACAATTTCTATATTTGAACCGCTTACTCTAATGCCCTGGGCATAACCCGGGTTTTCTTCTCCTTGCTGGCTTCTTACTATTTGCAAACCGTCGATTGTCACCTCGTCAGCTTCGATAGAAATGGCCGGGGTAGCGCTTGCTTCTTTTAGTTTTATTATTGCTTCCCCTTTGTTTTCTGCTCTCAGTGTTTGCCCGTATTCTACTGTAAAACTGCCTTCATAGGTGCCATCGGCAAGGATAATTGTGTTTACATCTTCATTATCCAGGGCTTGCTCAAGTTCCGTAGCATTTTCTACATACTCTATCTTGTCAATAATCATTTCTGCTGCACCGACCAGGCGATATTCTTCACCAACCTCACCTGGTTCCAGGCGGCCGGAGTCGTCGCGAATTACTCCCCAGTCCGGATCATCTACATCCAACTGCCAGTAGGCCAGGTCGTCTTCTACATGGTGGAACAAAAACTCTTCAATACCATCATCGAACAGGTCAACGGATGCGTTCAGTTGCCAATCAGCATCAAAAGAAGGATCGTTTGGGTGGTTGTAAATACGATCTGAAGCTTTCGCTTCAAAGGGTTCTTCCATATCTACTTTCCAGTAAGCCAGTTGATCTTCATGTTCGCCACCGATGGCCTGCCAGATTATTTCAGGCTCATCGTCGCCTAAAAGATCGAAAACCGCGCCGATCTCCCAATCAGGTTCAACCGAAGTGGTTCCGTCGAAATTCAATATGCGCCCGTAATCATAGGCCTTGTAAGCTTTCATCAACCAGATAGCCAGTTCACCATCATCTGCCTGCCAGATAATGTCGGGCTCGCCGCTGTTATTTAAGTCATGAAGGGCTTTCATGTCCCAACGAGGATCAATATCAGGGGTGCCATCAGGATTGCCAATAGGGATGACTTCATCTTTTTCCGTGCCGTCCATTAGCCAAAGCTTGGCTAACCCTTCTTCCGGGTGGTAAAGGTAGATATCGGGATGGCCGTCACCATCGGCATCGATGATACCTCTGACTTTCCATCCTTCTTCTACCTCTTCAAACACTTTATAGCCAACTCTTTTTTCTTCTTCCATCAGCCAGGCTTTCAATGCGTTATCTTCACTCTGGTAAATGATTACCGGCTGTGTCACCGGTTCCTCTTCGGCAAACGCAGCAACCGTGAAAAATAATGTAAGCAAGAACACAGTGAGTAAAAAGATAACCGTCTTTTTACAATCATACTTGAAAAACATAAAACTTGCCTCCTATGTTTTAAGTTGAGTTTAAAAAGTAATGATTTTTTAATTGCTTTTAATTAAGTGACCTGGAAGTTTAAGTTATCTTTAGTGAAGTAAGCAGTGGTGAAAGGATAATCAAAAATAGGGCATCTGATAAATAAGGGTGAGAAGGGATCAAAATGTATTTTTAAAAATTAGCTATAGCCAGCCCTCCTTTCCTGATAATATTATTAATCTTCTCTTTAAATTTTGGGTTTGTATTGATACTTCTTTAAAAATTTAAAAAATCCTGCTAATGCAAATATTTAATTAGTAAAATTGTGTTGTAGTTTATGTCAGATAAAACCAAAATGCAGGCAGGCCAGCAACAACCTTTGGTTGATTGATTATTGCGATCGCTTTACCAGCAATGTCTCCAGCCCATATAAGTTTTTGAAAGCCAAAATCCATTAAAAAACATTATTAACTTATAATGGTTGTGGTTTTTAATATCACCCCGAATGGGTGATATTAAATTATCATTATCTATGTATAATAAAGTGCAAAATATTTAATGGGAGGTATATTAAGCATGAAACTAAACACTTGCTACAAGAAAACCGCCTACCTGTTTGCACTAGCATTATTATTAATATTTATCTTCGCAGCTACCGCTTCTGCTGAAGGTGGCGGAACCCTCTACTTCCGACATACCGACGGCAGGTTTGAGTACCTGCAATCAGATGGCAGCCAGGTTTATGGTGCAGGCAGTATCTCATCAAGGGGCAACTCACTTGGACTGAATCCTGAGTGGGAATCTAAGGCCGCCGCCGATATGAACGGTAACGGCCGCTTTGAATTGATTATTCAAAACAAATATGATGGAAGGCTGGTGGTTGGTTATTTAAACGCCAGTGGTAACGATATAGAGCGTTATGAGAAAATCTATAATCCCTCTGGCGGCGACCGCATCAGTACGGACTGGGAGCTGCGGGACGTTTACGACTTAAATAATAATGGTAATCCAGATTTAATTTGGCAGGGTGTAAGTGGCAATGTCCGGGGACAGCTGGCAATCTGGTTTATGGACGGCCTCACGGCCACCAGTCCCGGACGGATAACTCAGGCTGGCGGGCGGGCCACTATCGATCCCTCCTGGCAGCTACGTGCGGTGGGCGACCTTATGGGCAATGGCAGACCTGAGTTGCTCTGGCAGGCGGTCAGCGGGGCTCACCGGGGTGAGTTGGCCTACTGGACTCTAAGTGGCTTCGAGCGCTCCGGTGGTGGGCGGCTAACCCATCAGGGAGGCCGGGCCAGCATTAACCCCGCCTGGCAGATGCGTGCCCTGGGGGATTTGACCGGTAACGGCAACCCTGAGATCATCTGGCATAACTCCAACGGTTCTTTAGCCTACTGGGAAATGAGCGGCAATAACCGTAATGGCGGCGGCTCACTAGCTCCCGGCAGCAAGTCAGCATCCTGGACCCTCTTTGGGATGAAGCCGGCCGATGGAACAACAACCCCTCCACCAACAGATTTTGCACAGGTTGAACAAAATATTTTATATCTAGTTAACGATATACGAGCCACATGGGGCCGGCAGCCTCTGCAGATGCATGACCAAACTCGCGAGCTTGCACGCGCCCACAGCCGGGATATGGCCAACAATAACTTTTTTAGCCACACATCGCCTACAACGGGATCTTTTGCAGACCGCTTTAATAATGCCGGGATCAGCTATAGTGCTGCTGCTGAAAATATCCATAAAAACACTGTCGGAGATGCTAGAACGGCATTTAATGGCTGGTATAACTCACCCGGACACAGGCAAAACATGTTAAGTAGAGACTATACTCACACTGGTATCGGTATCGCAGAAAGAAACGGAACCTACTACTATACCCAGAAATTTTTTACGCCGAGATAATAAGCAATAACTACTGTGATAGCAGCTACTCACAATATGCCGGCGACATGCAGAAATGCATAATCGCCGGCACTTGTTCTATATTTTTTGCCTGTGATTTTATGCAAGGTGCCAGGGCGAGTGTGATCAGCATGCTGCCAGTTAATCAGCGCCCGGCACCCTGGCCGATCCCTCCTGGAAAGTGGTGGGGGATAGTCACTACATTAAACCATATTCGTGTAACTACAGGGTTTTCATTTTCAAATAACGTTTAATTACCTATTTATTGTTGAACTTCGGTCAATGGCTTTGCTGCAAAGCCAGGGTGAAACGCGGATCGTCCTCGCGTTTCATTTGACTTTACCAAACTATTTGTTTACAATATGTTTACATTTTTAAAAACGCATAATATTTATAGTTTTAAAGCTTTTTGTCGAGTAATCACCATGAAAACTTCACCATGAAATAACTCGACCAATCAGGAACGAGAGGTTCCATTTGATTCCATTTTTTAGGAGGTATCTTGCAGTGAGCTTGAAAAGAATTATTTTACAGGGAAGTATCTTTTTAGCTGTCGTGTTTTTGGGGATGGGTATCGTATGGCTAGCAGAAGATGTCGAGCTGCTTGCTTCTAAAGCAGAGGCAGCCGATAGCATCACCATCGGCGATCTCGATATTGGCGATAAGGTGGCAGATCCTTCCTGGGAGTGGGAGTTTCGGACCGGTCCAGAGGAGCTAGATGGTGAGCCCTACTCGGGGAGCGGCGAAGTTAAGCCGGTAACCTGGGAAATAGCGGCAAAAGACCACTATTCGAGCGATACTGCCGGGCGGGTGGAAGATAACAGGGCCCATGTCACCTTGATATCAGAGAAATTGATTGGGAACTACATTTTTGATGACGGGGTAAGATCTGCTACTTTCCGTAATTTACATGGAACAAACAACTGGGAAGAGAGCGGGAGCTCTCCTGCTTCGCATGGCATTAGAAAATTTTTAAACGGCAGCTCTTATGTCGGGGATGATCAAAATGTCTACGAGCAAACTTTTTACGATGCTATGACCCCTGAGTTCCAGGATAATATTCTCCTTACTGAACTGCCCAACAAAACTTTTGCTGCAGGCACTCTATACTACACCGATGATAAAATATTCTTGCCCTCGATAACCGAATTGGGGGCGGATAATCACATTTCTACCCATCTAATTGGCAGCCACTGGGGATATTATTTTCTCGATAGCGACCGCCGGGCTGTTGGGCCAGAGGGTATTTTTCACGATTACTGGACTCGCACTCCTGAACAGGGTGGTGGTTTTCATTCTGAGGGTGGCGACCGGGTTCGCTATATCTGTTGGAGCGGTAGCTTTATGAGTTGTATCTATGCAAGTGCTGCTAATTATGGCGTTCGCCCTGCGTTGAACATAAATGCAGGGACCAAAGTCTCTGCTACGCCTAATGCCGACGGGGTTTATGAGGTGCTTCCGGCAGATCCTGCCCCTGTCCCCGACCCGGATTATACCGTTTCGATTACCGTTTCACCACCTGGTAGCGGCACTGTTAGTGGTGATGGTACCTATGGAGAAGGAGATAGTGTAACTGTTACGGCTACAGCCGGCGCGGGCTACACTTTTGAAAATTGGACTGAACATGGTAGTGTGGTTTCCACCCAGAACGTTTACACGTTCAGCATCAGTGGTGATCGCGACCTGACTGCTAATTTCCAGGCGGTAGGAGATCCCGCTGAAAATACCCTTGACAATTTAAATATTGGTGATAAGGTGGTCGATCCTTCCTGGGAGTGGGAGCACCGGGTAGGGATTAACTACAGCAACGAAGATTGGGAAGGCGATCCTGTTGAGCCAGGTGAAACCAAACCGGTGACCTGGATTGTCGTGGCCGAAGATCACTACGGGAGTGATTCCGGGGTGACTTTGCTTGCTGAAGAGCTGGTCGCCTTATTTACTTTTGATGACAGCACCGACCGGGCTATCGTAAACGGTTTTGCTTATGACGGCAGCAACAACTGGGAAAAAAGCGGGACCACCAATGCTAATTATGGCTTGCGGCCCTGGTTGAACTCCAGTGATATCCACTCAGGAGAAGGGTTCTACCGTGAATTTCCCGATCAATTCAAGGATTACCTGGTAACCGTCACCTTGCCGAACAAAAAATGGGAATACGGGGATGCATATACCACAGAAGACAATGTTTTTATCCCCTCGGCGACAGAGCTGGGATGCACCATTCATAATGACATCGAGGAGATCGGAACTGTCTACCCCTATTTTGATGTAGCAGAGACCGAATTAGATGCCAGGCGCGCCGCCGTACTGGGCGGGAATAATGAGGCCTACTGGAGCCGCACCCCCGTCAATACCAGCCCCTCTTCTTTGCGGCATGTTATGGCAGGCGGCAACTTTGGACTTTTGTGGGGCGCCGGAAATTCCGCTGGCGTCCGTCCCGCTTTGAACCTGCGTTCTGATACCCCGGTATCTGTTACAACTAATGCAGATGGAGCTTATGAAATAGGTAAAGAAGTAGAACCGCACGCGATCACCGTAACCGCCGAGCCCCCTGATGGTGGTGAGGTGGATGGCGACGGATTCTATGCTGAAGGAGAAGAGGTGACCATCAGCGCAGAGCCTGCACCGCTTTACGGGTTCCTTAAGTGGACTGAAAACGACCAGGAGCTGTCTGCGGCTGA
>Ga0207421_10001983_pt1 | contig 25882 bp, 22 predicted proteins | sample SodLakKL_010_SED_4_FD_187542 | JGI IMG/M metagenome (GOLD analysis project Ga0207421, IMG submission 187542) | Alkaline sediment microbial communities from Lake Tanatar, Kulunda Steppe, Russia - 8KL_010_SED (SPAdes) (version 2) | ecosystem: Environmental > Aquatic > Non-marine Saline and... | reverse complement strand
CATGATGCGAAGGCCGGTGTTGTAGCAAAAACGCACCGCGCCGAACTGGCGGGCCAGGAGCGCCGCCTGCTCGGTCGTGGGGTAGATGCGTATCTTGGTGGCCTTCAGCATGGGAAGTCATTGTCGCATGGATGTATGTACAGTCTATGCCGCCAGGCTCAATACCGCCAACCCAGCAGTGCTATCGCACTGCCCGCTTGTATCCCCGCCCGAGTGGGCAAGGGTTTACGCGGATTTTTGCTAATGAATCTGTCGTCAGACGCTGTCGGCTAGCTGGCGTCTCAGCGCCAGGCGGCGCCGGTCACTGACGAAGGCCGCCTCGATGGCGGTGCCGGCGATCTGGATGAAGGTGGCCTCGTCCCAACCGAAGGCACGCTGGCAGGCCAGATAGTTGTCGAGCACACCGCCGCCGAAGTAGGCCGGATCGTCGGAATTGAGGGTAACCCGCAGGCCGGCTTCCAGCAGCTGCGGCAGCGGATGATCCTCGATGCGCTCCACCACTTTAAGGCGCACGTTGGATAGCGGGCAGACGGTCAGCACCATGCCCTCGTCGCGCAGCCGCGCCACCAGCTCGGGGTCCTCCAGGCAGCGCACGCCGTGGTCGATGCGGCAGACATCGAGCAGATCCAGCGCCTCGCGAATGTACGCCGGCGGCCCCTCCTCCCCGGCGTGGGCCACCCGGGGAATGCCCAGTCGCGCGGCCCGCTCGAACACCTCGACGAACTTCGCGGGGGGGTTGCCTCGCTCGGCGCTGTCCAGCCCCACGGCGTCGAGCATCTCCCAGTAGGGAGCGGCCTCATCCAGCAGCGACATGGCATCGGCGGCATCGCGGTCGCGCAAAAAGGCCATGATCAGCGCCGTGGAGAGCCCCATCTCGCGCTCGGCATGGCGACGCGCCAGGGAGAGTCCCTCCATCACCTCGGACAGCTCGATGCCGCGCGCCCGGTGGGCCTGAGGATCGAAGTGCATCTCCACGTGCACCACACCCTCGGCATGGGCACGGCGGAAGTAATCCATGGCCAGATCGTGGAAATCCCCGGCGGTTTGCAGCACGCTCATCCCTTGATAGTAGAGATCGAGGAATGACTGAAGGCCGGTGAAATCATAGGCGGCACGGACCTCCTCCACCGAAGCATAGGGCAGCGCGACACCGTTGCGTTCGGCGAGAGTCAACATCAGTTCGGGCTCCAGGGAGCCTTCGATATGCAGGTGAAGCTCGGCCTTGGGCAGGCGTTTAAGGAAGTCGCGCATGGATCGCTCTCCGATTCTTTTCCCCATCCTGATATAAAGCTCTTCTCCGTGCAAAACCCGCCGGGCTCTCGCACTCGACTACCGCACTTAGCGCTTGCACTTTCCTTTTGCCATCAGGACGATACCAGCCTCCCCTCTACCAGCGTCAGCGCCCGGTCGATGCCCGGCGGCCGGAAGGGTCCACCCTGGAGCTGATGCACCAGGTAGAGCACACTGCGTCCGGCAAGCCAGGCGTCCAGCCGCGAGGCGAGCGCCATCGCGGTATCGGCGTCCAGGCCGGCGAAGGGCTCGTCGAGAATCACCAGGCCAGGGTCGCGCAGATAGAGCCGAGCCAGGGCCAGGCGACGTGCCTGACCTCCCGAGAGACGCTGGCCACCCTCGCCCACCCGGGTCATCAATCCTTCGGGGAGGCCCTCGGCCCAGCCATCGAGGCCCACCCAGGCAAGCGCCCCCCACAATTCCTCCTCCTCGGCCTCGGGCGCGGCCAGACGCAGGTTGGCGGCCAGGCTGTCATCCAGCAGGTCGATGCGCTGGGTCAGCGCTGCCACCCGCTGACGCAGCGCCGCCTCGGGCCAGGCAGCCAGCGCCACCCTCCCCAGCCGCAGCGTACCTGAACTGGGGATGAGCTGGCGCAGCAGCAGGTCCCCGACGCTGGTCTTGCCGGCCCCCGAGGCGCCGCACAGCGCCAGCCGCTCACCGGGGGCAAGACGTAAAGAGACATCATCGAGGGCCGGCGCCAGGGCACCGGGGTAGCGCAGGGTCACCCGCTCGAGCTCGGCCGACAACGGACCGGCCGGAAGCTCGGGACGCTCGAGGCCGGCGGACACCGGCAGAGCCGGCGTCTCCGCGCGAGCCTCCAGTTCATTGAGCCGCTCGGCGGCTCCCCAGGTCGCCCCCAGCCAGGTAAATGCCGCCGGCAACGCGGCAAGCGCCTCGCTCATGGCGAGCATGGCCAGGGCCATCATCACCATCAGCGGACCGGAAAGCTGCCCTGCCGCCCAGGCCTGGGTCGCCAGCCACAGCGCCAGCAGCATGGCGAGCCCCACCAGCAGGTTGGCCAGGGCGTTACCCAGAGCCACGCACGCCCCCAACCGACGCTGACCGCGATAGAGGCGCTCCTCGATGGCGGCAAGCTCTCGGCGTCGGCGGGCCATGCTGCCATAGGCCTCCAGCTCGGCCATGCCCTGAAGCTTCTCCACCAGCCGTCCGCGCAGCGCCTCCAGCTCGTTCACCTGGCGCCGGCTGGCCGCCAGCCCCAACCGCGCCTGGCCCAGGGTCAGCCACAGCCAGCCGATCAGCAGCAGCGCGCCGCTGCCCAGGGCGACCCGCGGAGCGAACAGCGCCAGGAAGGCCGAGAGCCCGAGGATCGCCAGCAGCGCCACGCCCGCCGGTGCCAGCAGGCGCAGGTAGAGGCTATCCAGGGTATCGATATCCGCGGTCAGGCGATTGAGCCAATCGCTGGCCCGGCGGCGGGACAGAGCCTGGCTGTCGAGGCGCGTCAACACGCCGAACAGCCGGGCACGCAGGTCGGCGAGCAGACGCAGGACGGTATCGTGGTTATAGAGCCGCTCCAGGTAACGCGACACGGTGCGCGACACGGCGAAGAAGCGAATGCCGCCCCCCGGGACATAGACCTCCAGATTGGCGGCCACACCGGCCGCCAGCAGCAGACCGGTAAGTCCAGTGGCGGTGATGAACCAGCCCGAAAGCGCCAGCAGACCGATCGCCGAGGCCAGGGTCAGCGCCAGCAGCGCGGCGCCGACGGCCAGACGCCCGCGGCGCAGGGCGAGCAGCGAAAGCCAGGGGCGTAGGGCCGCCAGCAGCGTTGCGTCGGATCGATGATCAGCCATGGACCACCTCCGTGACGGTGCCCGCCTCGATCACCAGGCGTCGGCTGGCCATGGCAATCAGTGCGGGATGGTGGGTGGCAATCACCAGGGTACGCCCCTCCTCCATCAGAGCCCGGAGCGCCACGATCACCAGGGCCTCGGTCTCGGCGTCCAGGCTGGCGGTGGGCTCGTCGAGCAGCACCAGAGGGGCCCGGGACAGAAACACCCTCGCCAGCGCGAGGCGCTGAGCCTGGCCGCCGGAGAGCCCGACCCCGCGCTCACCGATGAACGTCTCCAGCCCCTCGGGCAGCCCCTCGACGCGCTCCCCCAGGCCGGCCTTCCCCAGCGCTTCCCGCATGGCGTGATCCGAGGCCTCGGGAGCGGCCAGGCGCAGGTTATCGGCCAGGCTGCCCCGGATCAGCAGGGGGCGCTGATCCATCCAGGCGAAGAAGGTGCCGTCGGCCAGGCGCCGCTCTCCCCTCCCCGGGCCGACGAACCCCGCCAGCAGCTGCAGCAGGGTCGACTTCCCGGAGCCCGACGAACCGGTCAGCGCCACCACCTCACCGGGCATCAGGCACAGGTCCAGCGGCCCCAGCGTTCGGCCTCGGCCGGGCTGGGTGACGCAGGCGCCCTGGAGCTCCAGCAGGGCGTCAGGCGCTTGCGTAGGTGGCGCCTCGGCTCCGCGCACCGGGTCGGGGTCCGCCTCGAGGATCGCCAGCAGACCATCGGCGGCTCCCAGCGCGGCGGCCCGATCGTGGTAGTGCTGGGCCAGGGTGCGCAGCGGCTGAAAGAATTCCGGTGCCAGCAGCAGCACCAGCAGACCGCTGAACAGGGTGAGGTCGGGCGATGGGCCATAGGTGATATAGCCCAGCAGTCCGAAGCCCACATAGATGGCCACCACGGCGATGGCCACCGAGGCGAAGAACTCCAGCACCGCCGAAGAGAGGAAGGCGATGCGCAGGGTGCGCATGCTGCGGCGGCGGTAGTCGTCGGCAGCGGCGTGGACCTCGGCGATAGCCCCCTGCGACCGACCGAACAGCTGTAGGGTGGTGATGGCTCGCACCCGATCGATGAAGTGCCCGGAGAGCCGGGCCACCGCCTCGAACTGCTCGCGATTGAGGCGCTCGGCGCCCATGCCCACCAGTGCCATGAACAAGGGAATCAGCGGCGCGGCCAGCACCAGGAAGAGAGCCGCCAGCCAGTCCAGCCACAGCGCCACGCCCAGCACCAACAGGGGGGACAGCACGCAGAGCGCGAGCTGGGGGCGATAGCGGGCGAAGTAGCCGTCCAGCGCTTCCACCTGTTCCACCAACTGGCTGGCCAGGGCCCCGGAGTGGCGGCCGGTCAGCCAGCCCGGCCCGAGTCGCGCCAGGTGATCGAGCAGCTCGCCCCGCACGCGAGAACGGATATTCAGGCTGGCCAGCTGGCCCAGGCGCTCCTGCCAGTAGAGCGCCATGGCACGCACCAGCAGCAGACCAACCATGGCGGTCAGGGCCGGCAGCTGCGACGCCGGGGTGGCCTGCTCCACCAGAAGCTGGCTGATCACCCGCGCCAGCAGGCCAAGCTGCCCCAGCGTGGCGAGCGTGACGATCACTCCCGCAACCACCGCCAGGCTCGAGAAGCGACGCTCCCGGGCGGCGAGCGCATTCAGCCAGCGGCGGACATCGCGTCCGCCGCCAGCGTTTCGAGGAGTGGCCATGGATCAGTGGTAGCCCTCACCCACCTTGACCTTGCCGCGGAAGACCCAGTAGGTCCAGGCGGTATAGGTCAACACGATGGGAATTACGAACAGCATCCCGATCAGCAGGAAGAGCTGCGACTCCGGTGCCGAGGCGGCGTCCCAGATGGTGTGGTCGGGCGGTACGATCACCGGCCACTTGCTCGCCACCAGGCCCAGGTAGGTGAAGATGAAGATGCCCAGAGTCGCGACGAACGGCTGGCCGTCGCTGCGCCGACGTACCGAGCTCCAGAGCCAGATGGCGCAGGCCAAAGCCAGGGCCGGCAGCACCCAGATCAGCTGAATATTGTTGAACCAGCGCGCCCAGACATCGGGGTTCACGAAGGGCGTCCACAGGCTCACGGCTGCGAACACCACCAGCACGGCCGCCAGCAGGACCGGCGTAATGCGGTAGGCCCACTCCTGAACATGCCCCTCGGACTTGAGGATCAGCCAGGTGGCCCCCAGCAGCGCATAGCCGCACATCAGACCGAGACCGGTCATCACGGTAAACGGCGTCAGCCAGTCCAGGGCGCCGCCAACGTAGACGAATCCCTCGACGTTAAAGCCCTGGATGTAGGCGCCCACCACGGCGCCCTGGGCGAAGGCCGCCACCGCCGAGCCCCAGCAGAAGGCCCGATTCCACCAGCGGCGATTCCTGTGAGACTTGAAGCGGAACTCGAAGGCGATACCGCGGAAGATCAACCCCGCCAGCATCAGGAAGACCCCGATGTAGAGCGCCGGCAGGAACACCGAGTAGACCAGCGGGAAGGCGCCGAGAAGACCGGCACCGCCAAGCACCAGCCAGGTCTCGTTGCCGTCCCATACCGGGGCCACGGAGTTCATCATCACGTCGCGGGACTCTTCATCAGGGGCGAAGGGATAGAGGATCCCCAGGCCCAGATCGAAGCCGTCCATCACCACATACATGATTATCCCGAAACCGATGATCAGCGCCCAGATCAGAGAAAGATCAAACATGTCCATGGTTCAGCTCCTCGCCGGCTCGGCATCGTCGAAGGGGGTGTGGGAGGCGGAGAGTGGCCGCTTGGGGCGCTCGACCTCTCCCTGCACTTCCTTCTGCTCGTCCTCGGGCAACATGCCGTTGCGCACCACCCGGGTCAGATAGTAGATGCCGGCCCAGAAGACCACGGCATAGACCGCGACGTAACCGATCAGCGTGAACAGCGCCATGCCTCCGGTCAGCGACGGCGTCAGCCCCTCGGCGTGGGTCATCATGCCGTAGACCAGCCATGGCGCCCGGCCCGCTTCGGTGACCACCCAGCCAGCGAGGACGGCGACGAATGGCATGGCGATCATGCCCACCAGGGACTTGAGGAACAGCGGGTTGGTGTAAAGGGTGCCGCGCTTGCGCAGTATCACACCGGCGATTGCCACACCGATCATCAGAAAGCCGATCCCCACCATGATGCGAAACGCCCAGAAGACGATGGCCACCGGCGGCTGCTCTTCCGGCGCGACTTCGCTGATGCCGGGAATCACGCCGGCCGGATCGTGCTTGAGAATCACGCTCGCCAGGCTGGGAATGCCGAGTTCGAAGCGGTTGGTCTGGGCCTCCTGGTCGGGAAGCGCGAACAGCAGCAACGGCACGTTGCCGCGGGTCTCCCAGTTGCCCTCCATGGCCGCGACCTTGGTGGGCTGATACTCCAGAGTATTGAGACCGTGGAAGTCACCCACCACCGCCTGAGCCGGAGCCAGCACCAGCAGCAGCCAGAGGCACATGGAGAGGGCCTTGCGGTTGGCGTCCACGTCTCTGCCACGCAGCAGGAACCAGGCACTGACGCCGGCAACAACGAAGCCGCCGGTCAGGAAGGAGGCCATACCCATGTGCACGAAGCGGTACCAGAAGGAGGGATTGAAGATCGCCGCTATCCATGAGGTGACATGGAAGCGTCCATCGATCAGCTCCACGCCGGCCGGCGTATGCATCCAGCTGTTGGCCGAAAGGATCCAGAACGACGAGATGAAGGTGCCGATGGCCACCATGATGGCGGCGAAGAGGTGTACCCCCTGGGGCACCTTGCCGCGCCCGAAGAGAAGCACGCCGAGGAAGGCGGCTTCCAGGAAGAAGGCCGTGACCACTTCATAGCTCAATATCGGCCCCAGGAAGTTGGCCGACGCGTAGGAGAAGTTGCTCCAGTTGGTACCAAACTGGAACGACATCACGATGCCCGACACCACGCCCATGCCGAACACGACGGCAAACACCTTGGTCCAGAACAGGGCCAGACGGTCCCAGGCGGGATTTTCGGTCTTGTAGAAGAGACCGTTCAGAAGGGCAATGTAGGACGCCAGCCCGATGGTGAAGACCGGAAAGATGGCGTGGAAGGAAACCACGAAGGCGAATTGCAATCGTGACAGCAGGAGAGGATCCAGTTCCATAACGCAAGCCTCATGACAGCGATGGACTCGGGGTCGTCGCAAGGGATGCGGATGCACGCTCCGGTGCATGTTGTGCCTTCGGCCAGCCAGCAAGGACCCGCCGTGACGCATTCCACCTCGACACTAGTGACAGACTCAGCCTAGCAAACGGACTCGCATGGGGTACGAGAGAGACCACCACCAAATAACCGTGAGATCTAAGCTTATTCTGTCTTCTCGATTATCCTACTATTAAATGACTCGCTTTCATGGAGAAAGTTGACGCTGATCCGTGTGTCTTCTTGTCGCAGCGCCTTATCAGCTGCCGCCTCCGCTCAGCACCAGACGCACCAGCCAGGCGGTATAGGTCAGGTACATGATGAGCAGAACCGCGCCTTCCAGTCGGTTGATGCGCCCTTCACGCCCTCGCCAGCCGAGGGCGAAGACCGCCAGCAGCAGGGTCATCGCCGCCATCAGGCTCCAGTCACGCAGCAGCACCTCGGTGCCCACCTGAATCGGCTGGATCACCGCGGCGAGGCCCACCACCCCCAGGGTATTGAACAGGTTGGAGCCCACCACATTGCCGAGCACCAGATCGTGCTCGCCACGGCGCAGGGCGCTGACCGACGACGCCAGCTCCGGCAGTGAGGTGCCCACCGCCACCACGGTCAGGCCGATGATCAGGTCGCTGACGCCAAAGCCCTGGGCGATGGCGACTGCACCCCACACCAGGATCCGCGAGCTGATCACCAGCAGCACAAGGCCAATACCCGTCCAGGCCAGCCCTGCGGACATGGACATGGGGTGTTCCGCCAGGCTCTCCGCGGTATCGGTGGCCAGGGGGTCGGCACCATCGCGGCGGGCTCGGAAAATGCTGCTGCCGATAAAGGCGGCCAGCAGGACCAGCAGAAGGGTTCCCTCCGGTCGCCCCACCACTCCGCCCCACATCAGCAGCGCCGAGAGCAGGGTCGCCCCACCCAGCAGCGGCAGCTCACGACGCACCACCGCGGAGTTCACCGCCAGGGGAGAGATCAGCGCCACCAGACCCAGGATCAGGCCGATGTTGGCGATATTGGAGCCGTAGGCGTTGCCAAGCGCCAGGCCGGGATTGCCTTGCCCCGCCGCCAGCGCCGAGACCACCAATTCCGGCGCCGAGGTGCCGAAGCCGATCACCAGCATGCCGATCAGCAGCGGCGAGATACCAAAACGTGCGGAGGTGGCAGCCGCCCCGCCGACGAAACGCTCGGCGCTCCACACCAGCAGGACCAGGCCCGCCACCACCGCTACTGCAGGAAGGATCATCGTGTTGCCTCACCCACATTCAAGGATGCATGTTTGTCTATGGTGCGCGCTCTGCCAACGTGTCACACTTTCGTAGGTGACCCGGCGCTCACGGCCGGGAGTGTAGGCCGCTCCCCGCCTCGGGTGAAGCCCCCTGAAAGGACCCATCAGCAGGAGTGATGTCGCCCTTGGCCCAGCGCCCTTTCCGCCTTCTGGACCGCCTGCCCTCCCTGCCCACCGAGGCACCGAGGGTAGATCGCACGCCCCCCGAATCCCGGGCTCGGCGTCGCCTGCGCGCCTGTCAGGAGTGCGACCTGGTGGTCGCCCTCCCCCCGCTGCGCGCCGGCGAGCAGGCCGACTGCCCCCGCTGCCAGCATCCACTGATCAAACGCCACCTGCGCCCGGCCCAGCGCAGCATGGCGCTGGCGCTCTCGGCGCTGCTGGCGCTGGCCATGGCGCTCTCCTTTCCCTTCATCAGTTTCAGCGTGGGCGGGATGGGTAACCGCATCGAACTCTCCCAGACCGCCACGACGCTCATCGGCTTCCATCAGCCGGTAGTGGCGGGGGCGGTGATCCTGACCATCATCGTGCTGCCGGCGGTCTACCTGCTCGGGGTGATCTGGCTGCAGCTCGGACTGCTGCGCGATGCCCCCCTGCCCGCCAGTCACACCATCGCCCGCTCCCTGGCCCAGCTCAACCCCTGGATGATGGCCGACGTCTTCATCATTGGCGCCCTGGTCAGCCTGATCAAGATCGCCGGCATGGCCCAGATCGAGCTGGGGGTCTCCTTCTGGGCCTTCTGCGCCTTCGCCGTGCTGCTGCTGGTCACCACCCAGTCCATCGACGCCGACTGGATGTGGTTCTCCCTGGCCGGCGAGCCCAGGGCACCCGAAGGCACCCGCACCGGCGAGACCGCCGCCCCCCAGGGACTGGCCGGCTGCTCCACCTGCGGCCTGATCAATCGGCTCGACCCGGGAGGGCGGGGGCGATGCAGACGCTGCGGTGAGCGGCTGCGCAGCCGCCTCCCCCACAGCCTGCAGCGCACCTGGGCCCTGCTCGCCGCCGCCGCGGTGATGTACATACCCGCCAACGTTTACCCGATCATGACCACGACCAGCCTCGGCCACACGAGTCCTTCCACCATCATCGGCGGGGTGGTGGAGCTGGTGCAGATGGGCTCCTGGCCGGTGGCCGCGGTGATCTTCATCGCCAGCGTCATCGTGCCGGTAGGCAAGCTGGTGGCACTGGCCTGGCTCTGCCTGGTGGTCAGCCGCAGCAGCGAACTCAATGCCGCGGTTCGCACCCGGCTCTATCGGCTCACCGAGTTCATCGGCCGCTGGTCGATGATCGATATCTTCGTGGTGGCCATCCTGGTGGCGCTGATCCGCGCCGGCTCGCTGATGTCGATCACCCCCGGACCCGCCGCCCTGGCCTTCGGCGCCGTGGTGGTGATCACCATGCTGGCGGCCATGACCTTCGACCCGCGACTGCTCTGGGACGCACCGCTGCCGCGACCCGAGCACAGACATGCTCCACCAGACACTCGTCAGGATTCGCCAGGAACACGCCAGGATTCACAAGGAACTTCCGGATGAGCGATGCACCCCGCGGCGAGGCCGCGTCCGAGCAGGATCTGCACAGGGCCAAGCCCTCTCCCCAGGCCCGCTTCTCGCCGATCTGGATCGTGCCCATCGTGGCCATCCTGATCGGCATGTGGCTGGTCTACGACAACTACCGCAGCCGCGGTCCCCAGGTCACCCTGGTGATGGCCAACGCCGAGGGAATCGAGGCCGGGAGCACCCTGATCAAGACCCGCAATGTCCAGGTCGGTCGTGTCGAGCGAGTCAACCTCTCCGAAGACCTGGCCACCGCGGTGATCACCGCCCGCATGAGCCCCGACACCGAGGGCATGCTGGTGGAGGACAGTCGGTTCTGGGTGGTCAAGCCGCGGGTGGGTCGAGAGGGGATCAGCGGCCTGGGCACGGTGCTTTCCGGGGCCTTCATCCAGCTCGAGCCGGGCGGCAGCGAGGTCGCCTCACGGGAGTTTCGAGTGAGCGATCAGCCCCCGGTGGCGCCGGCCGGGGCGGCCGGCCTGCGCATCAACCTGGTCAGCCAGCTCGGCAATTCGCTGCGGGTCGGCGACCCGGTTACCTATCAGGGCTACACCGTGGGCCGCGTCGAGGACGCCACCTTCGATTCCCAGACCCGCCGCATGCAGCATCGCATCTTCATCGAGGCTCCCTACGACACCCTGGTCACCGACAGCACCCGCTTCTGGTCCGCCAGCGGCATCGACCTGCGTCTGGACTCCGAGGGTTTCAGGGTCAACGTGGAGTCATTCGAGGCGCTGCTGGGCGGCGGCGTCACCTTCGGGGTGCCGGAGGACCTGCCGCTGGGCGGCCCGGTGCAGCCGGACGTCACCTTCGATCTCTACCCCGACGAGGACAGCGCCCGGCAGGGCACCTTCAACCGCTATCTTGAGTACGTGATGCTGGTGGACGACTCCGTTCGCGGCCTCTCCCGAGGCGCCCCGGTGGAGTTCCGAGGCGTGCGTATCGGCACCGTGGCGGCGGTGCCCTGGAACTTCAATGCGCCTCAGCCCGAGGGCCGCACGGGCTTCTCCATCCCGGTACTGATTCGCATCGAGCCCCAGCGGCTGGGCATCGAGAATCAGGACGTCGATCTGCCAGAGTGGCGGGAACGCCTCGATCGCCTCTTCACCTTCGGCCTGCGCGCCAGCCTGAAGAGCGGCAATCTGCTCACCGGGGCGCTGTTCGTCGACCTCAACTTCAACAGCGACCTGGCCGACCAGCACGTGGCGGAGACCTTTGTCGAGAAGGCGGTCTTCCCCACGGTCTCGGGCGGCTTCGCGCTGATCGAGGCCCAGGTGACGGACCTGCTGGCCAAGCTGAACGACCTGGAGATCGAGCCGCTGCTGGCCGGACTCGATCGCAACCTGGCCAACTCGGAGGCGATGCTCGGCGAGGTGCGCGCGCTCGCCGCCTCTCTGAACACTCTGGTCGAGGATCCCGGCACCCGCGAGGTGCCGGCCAACCTCAACGCCACCCTGGCCGAGCTGCGCGAGACCCTGCAGGGAGTGTCGCCGGGCTCCACTGCCTACCAGGAGCTGACCGGAACCGTGGAGCGTCTGGACCGGCTGATTCGCGATATCCAACCGGTGGCACGCACCCTTTCCGACAATCCTCGCGCCCTGTTCTTCGACAGCCTGGAGACCGAGGACCCCATGCCTCGGGCGCCGCGACGCGACTGATGATCAAAAAGAAAAAAGACGGCCTTCGACAAGGAGAGAAGAAGATGATGAAGCGATGGATCCTGGCCGTCCTGGCGGCCCTGACGATGACGACGGGTCTCGCCGGCTGCGCCAGCTCAGGCCCGGCGCCGGCGCGCTATACCCTGCCCGAGGCGACAGGAAATGCGGCGGGCGCCGAGGCCCCGCACATGCTGCTTCTGCCCCCGCCACGTCTTGCCCACTACCTGGACGTGGAGGGCCTGGTGATGCAGGTGGACGACATTACCCTGGTGGAGGCTCGCGGCCATCAGTGGGCCGAGGCCCTGGGACGACAGCTGCAGCGCGGCATGCGGCTGCGTCTGGCCGACCGGCTGCCCGACACCCGGGTGATGCTGGACGAGGCCGGCGTACGCGAACCCCGCGCCCTCACCCTGCGCCTGGAACTCGACCGTTTCCAGGGGCGCCATGACGGCCTGGCCGTGATCGGCGGCCGGTGGCAGCTGCGCGACGCCGAGGGGCATCTGCTGGCCATGGCGTCCCTGCGGGTGGAGACCGAGCTCGATGATGACGGCTATCCGTCGCTGGTGCGCGCCCTGGGCCGCGGCTGGGACAGCGCGGCAGACGAGCTCGCCGAGGCGGTACGCCGCACACGCTGAGCCCACCCGGGCACGCCAGACCGCCTTGGGCTATGGTCATCTCAGGCCCGCCCGAGCGCATCATGTCACGACAAGGACGACCCCCATGCACGACGAATCCATCCCTCAGCCCGAGACGGCGCTCCGCGAGGAGCACCACACTATCGCCCTCCAACTCCAGGAGCTGGCCCGTCGAGCGCGCCGAGCCCTGCTGGTCGCTCTGGCCAGCGACACCCACAGCCAGGCGGCCGTGGGGGAGCTCCAGGTGGCCGACGAAGCCCTGTCCGGGATCGCCGAGCTCTCCGCCCAGCATGAGTTCGTGGCTCTGCCCGAGCTCGATGACGTGCGCCGCGGCGTGGATCATCTGGCCTGCCAGCTCTATCAGGATGGCGCCTGCGATGGCCTCGGCGAGGCCGAGCACGAGGCCTTCCTGGATCGCCACGCCCGGGCCCTCACCGCCCTGGACGGTATCGGCCCGATCACGGCGCGGCGGCTGTTCGCTCATGGCATCAGCGACCTGGACCAGCTGCGTGAGCTCGGTCCCGAAGCGCTGGATGACATCACCGGTCTCAACGCCGCCACCCTGGCCCGTATTCGCACCCGCCTGGCAGAGGAAGCGAAGTAGCTGCGCCAACGGCGGCAATCTGGCATAATGCGGCAACGCGGCAACCATCTAGTCCCTCCTGCCGCTCCTGTACCCCGAATTTTTCACGCCCCGGCCCGGGACTGGCCACGCGAGACTGCGTGGCACGGCCGCGGCGTTTCTGCGGAGACCGCATGACATTTTCCGACCTCGGCTTACGTGCCGAACTCCTGCGTGCCGTTGAGGCCCAGGGCTATACCGTTCCGACCCCGATCCAGCTGCAGGCGATTCCTGCCGTGCTCGCGGGCGGCGACCTGCTGGCCAGCGCCCAGACCGGCACCGGCAAGACCGCCGGCTTTACCCTGCCGATGCTGCAGCGCCTGGCCGACGGCCCGCGCCCTGGCCGTCGTGAGGTGCGCGCCCTGGTGCTCACCCCGACCCGCGAGCTGGCCGCCCAGGTGGGCGAGAGCGTGGCCGACTACGGCCGTCATCTCACCCTGAAGAGCCACGTGATCTTCGGCGGTGTGGGCCAGCAGCCCCAGGTGGACGCCCTTCGCAACGGGCTCGACGTCCTCGTCGCCACCCCGGGACGCCTGCTCGACCTTCAGCAGCAGAAGCACGTGGACCTCACCAAGGTGGAGATCCTGGTGCTCGACGAAGCCGATCGCATGCTCGACATGGGCTTCATCCACGACATCAAGAAGATCCTCCGGGTGCTTCCTCCGAAGCGCCAGAACCTGCTCTTCTCGGCGACCTTCTCCGACGAGATCCAGGCCCTGGCCAACAAGCTGCTGGACCGACCGGCGATGATCGAGGTGGCGCGTCGCAACACCACCGCCGAACTCGTCGATCAGGCGATCTATCGCGTGGATCGCGAGAAGAAGCGCGAGCTGCTGGCCCACCTCATCAGCCAGCATAACTGGCAACAGGTGCTGGTCTTCACCCGCACCAAGCACGGTGCCAACCGCCTGGCCGAGCAGCTCTCCAAGCAGGATATCCCGGCCATGGCGATCCATGGCAACAAGAGCCAGTCGGCGCGCACCAAGGCGCTGGCCGCCTTCAAGGGCGGCGATCTGCAGGTGCTGGTGGCCACCGATATCGCCGCCCGTGGCCTCGACATCGAAGAGCTGCCCCACGTGGTCAACTTCGAGCTGCCCAACGTGGCCGAGGACTATGTGCACCGCATCGGCCGCACCGGCCGTGCCGGCAGCGAGGGCAAGGCGGTTTCGCTGGTCTGCGTCGACGAGCACGGCCTGCTCAAGGGCATCGAACGGCTGATCAAGCGCGACCTCGAGAAACGCATCGAGCCCGGCTTCGAGCCAGACCCCAACGCCAAGCCCGAGCCCATCGAGAACGGCCGCAATCGCGGTGGCGGTGGTGGTGGCCGCGGCAATGGCAACGGCCAGAGTCGTGGCAACCCCCAGGGCCAGCGTCGCAGCGACGACCAGTCCCAGGCACCCCGCCGTCGTCGCGGTGGCGGAGGTGGTGGCGGCCGCAGGCAGGCCTGATGCTGCCGGCCAGGCCACTAGCGCAGTGGATTTGAATATGCGAATGTAACAAATCTCTGGACCCAGAAGGCCCAACGTCATGCTGAAGCGACTGCTGGGCAAGACGCCCATCGATGTCTGGGTGATCAAGCAGGTCGATTCTGACCTGCTCCACCTTTGCGGCCGCGCCACCCTGGAAGCCAAGCCCAACCGCAAGGCGGTGCTGGCGGCACTCGAGGAGTGCCGCTTCGCCGGCGCGGTCAAGATGGCCTCCGGCGGCGCGGTACTCAACGCCAGGCTCTTCCAGGCGCTGGTGCCGGTGGAGCAGCTCGAACTGCTCCCCGACGGCCAGGCCCGCTGGCGGGAGCGAGACTGGAGCCTCTCCCAGGTGCCCCTGCGCTGCTGGACCTTCCAGGGCCCGCTGGTGTCCCAGCCAGATCCCACCAGTGTCTCCGACGCCCTGATCAGCGCCGAGGATCTCTCCGGCATTCGCCAACGGGTGGCGAAATCTACCCCGCAGCGCCCCGGCGAGGTGGTCTTCAGGCCCGAGAATGCCAACGAGGACCATCCTCTGATGTCGGCGAAGGCGGAAGAGGCCCAACACCAAACACGACCGAAGACAGGAAGAGAGTGGCGCCGTGACGGTCACTGACAGCCGCTCGTCCGACACCTCTTCACGACGCACCCTGCTGGTCTTCATCGGCCTGATGCTGCTGGTGGGGCTTAACCTGCGCCCCGCCCTCTCGAGCCTCGCCCCGGTGCTGGCCCGTATCCAGCAGGATACCGGGCTTTCGCCGCTGTTCATCGGCGCCCTTACCACCCTGCCGGTGCTCTGCCTGGGGCTCTTCGCTCCGATGGCACCCTGGCTGGCCAAGCGTTTCGGACCCGAACAGACACTGGCCGGAGGCCTTGCGCTTCTGGCCGCCGGCCTCGCCCTACGCGGGGTACCGGTCGTGCCTGCCCTCTTCCTCGGCACCCTGATGGTCGGTGCCGCCATCGGCGTGGCCGGCACCCTGCTGCCGGCACTGGTCAAGCGCGAGTTGCCCGCCGGCGCCGACCTGATGACGGGCGTCTACACCATGGCTCTGTGTCTCGGCGGAGCACTGGGCGCCGGGCTCAGCATCCCTCTGGCCGACTGGCTGGGCGGCTGGCATCTGGGGTTGGCCAGCTGGTCGACGCTGGCGGCACTGGCCCTGGCGGCCTGGCTGCTGCTGGCCCCGCGGCGCGATGAAGCGCCACTGCCCAGCCCAGGCGGATCGATGCGCGACGTGCTGGGCCAGCCCCTGGCCTGGCAGGTGATGCTCTTCATGGGCCTGCAGTCGTCGCTGGCCTATATCGTCTTCGGCTGGCTGCCGACGCTGCTGCTGGAGCGCGGCTACGGCGAGGGTGAAGCCGGCTGGATGATGGCCGGCTCGGTGATGGTGCAGTTGCCCGCGGCACTGGGTGCGCCCTGGCTTGCCCGAATGGGCCGCGACCAGCGACCGGCACTGCTCAGCGTCCTGGCGATGATCGGCGGCGGCTTCTGGCTGCTGCTCATCGGGCCAGAGAATCTCCGCTGGCTCGGCATCGTGCTCCTCGGCCTGGGCCAGGGGGGCGGCTTCAGCCTGGCCCTGACGCTGATCGTGCTGCGCACCGGGAACTCCCGGCTGGCGGGCAAGCTCTCCGGCCTGGTCCAGGGCGGCGGCTATACGCTGGCCGCCATGGGCCCCCTGGGCGTCGGCGTGATGCTGCAGCTCGACCTGGAGCTCGCTACCATCACCGCCGTTCTGCTGGCGATCTGTGCCTCCGCCGCTGCCTTTGCCCTGTTCGCCGGGCGCAATCGCCGCCTGGAGATCGATGCCGAGGGTCAGCTGGTCACCCGCTGACTCGGTATCGCACCCGCCTTTCCCGCCATTCATGGCGGGCCTCCTGCCGCCCGGTTAGACTCACTTGACACCCTCCAGCGGCGATACTGGCATGCATGACGACAGGGTAGCGGCACTCGAGGCCCGAGGTCTGTCGCGCACCTACCAGATGGGCGAGGTCACCCTCCAGGCCCTGTCCGGTGTGGACCTGACTCTCTACCGCGGCGAACTGCTGGTGATGCTGGGCGCCTCGGGTTCCGGCAAGTCCACCCTGCTCAACATCCTCGGCGGCCTCGATACGGCCACCGGAGGCGAGGTGTGCTATGTCGACCGCAGCGGCCAGCGCCGAAGCCTGACGGGCGCAAGCCAGCGTGCGCTCACCCGCTTTCGCCGCCACCACGTCGGCTTCGTCTTCCAGTTCTACAACCTGATCTCGAGCCTTACCGCCCGGGAAAACGTGGCCATCGTCACCGAGATCGCCCGGAACCCCATGACCCCGGAGTCGGCCCTGGCCATGGTCGGCCTCGGCGAGCGCCTCGACCACTTCCCCTCCCAGCTCTCCGGCGGCGAGCAGCAGCGAGTGGCCATCGCCCGCGCCGTGGCCAAGCAGCCCGACCTGCTCCTCTGCGACGAACCCACCGGCGCCCTGGACTTCCGCACCGGCATCCGCGTCCTCGAGGTGCTCGAGACCATCAACCGCGAGATCGGCACCACGGTGGCCATCATCACCCACAACGAGGTGATCGGCGAGATGGCCGACCGGGTGATCCGCCTGCGCGACGGCAGGGTCGACGAGATCCACGTCAACGCCATCCGGCGCCCGGCCCGCGAGCTACGCTGGTGATTCTGCGATGATGACCCTCGACCGCAAGCTCACTCGCGACCTCTGGCGCCTCAGGGGCCAGGCGCTGGCCATCGCCGTGGTGATCGCCGGCGGCGTCATGACGCTGATCCTCTCGGTGACCACCCTGGAAGCACTCTCCGGGGCCCGAGAGCGCTTCTACGCCAGCCACCACTTCGCCGAGGTGTTCGCCGACGTCAAGCGCGCGCCGCTGGGGGTGGTGCCCCGCCTGCAGGAGATCGAGGGGGTCAACCTGATCGAGCCGCGGGTGCAGGCCGCCATGCGCCTCTCGGTGGCAGGCTTCGACGATCCGGTACGCGGGCTGGCCCAGTCGATTCCCGATGGCCGCCAGCCGATGCTCAACCGCCTGCACCTGGTGGCCGGCGGCCTGCCCGAGCCGGGGCGCGACGACCAGGCGGTGGTTTCCGATGCCTTCGCCGAGGCCCATGGGCTGGTGCCGGGCGATAGCCTGGAGGCGATCATCGATGGACGCCGAGTGCGGCTGCGGCTCGCCGGTATCGCCCTGAGTCCCGAGTTCCTCTATCAGGTCGCCCCTACCGACCTGATGCCCGACTATCAGCGCTATGCCGTGCTGTGGATGAACCAGCGCACACTGGCCAATGCCTTCGGCATGGAGGGGGCCTTCAACCGGCTCACCCTGACCCTGCAGGCCGGGGCACAGCGCGAGGCGGTCATCGATGCCCTGGACCTGGCCCTGGCCCGCTACGGCGGCACCGGCGCCTGGACCCGCGACGACCAGCCCTCCCACCGCTTCCTCGAGGAGGAGCTCAACCAGCAGCGCATTCAGGCCACGGTGCTGCCGACGATCTTCCTGGCGGTCTCGGCCTTCCTGCTCCACGTGGTGATGGGCCGCCTGATCCAGACTCAGCGCGAGCAGGTGGCCGTGCTCAAGGCCTTCGGCTACCGGGACGCCGAACTGGCACGCCACTTCGGGCTGCTGGCCGGGATGATCGTGCTGCTGGGCTGGGCGCTGGGCGTGGCCCTGGGCGCCTGGGCAGCCAGCGGGATGGCCGGCCTCTACCGTGACTACTTCCGCTTCCCCGAGATGCCCTTCCGGGTGCCTCTCTGGGCGCTGGCGCTGTCGCTGGCAGTGGTGGCCCTGGCCACCCTGCTCGGCACCTGCCAAGCAGTATGGCAGGCGGTGAGCCGGCCGCCCGCCGAGGCCATGCGCCCGCCGGCGCCGGCGCGCTTTCGCCGCAGCTGGCTGGAGCGCGTTCTGCCGCCTGCGCTGCTCGGTCACGAGGGTCGCATCGTCCTGCGCCACCTCGCCCGCCACCCCGCCAAGGCCGGCCTCTCGGTGGCAGGCATCGCCCTCTCCGCGGGCCTGCTGATGATGGGGGCCTACCAGCTCGACGCCGTGGAGGCGATGATCGACCAGCAGTACCGCCAGGTGCTGCGCATGGACATGGAACTCACCTTTGCCGAGGCGACCCCCGCCCGGGCCGCCGGTGAGCTGCGCCACCTGCCCGGAGTGCTCGCGGTGGAGACCTGGCGCCGGGTGCCGGTGACCCTGATTCACGGCCATCGCGAGGAGCGCACCAGCCTGCTGGGCATGGAGCCCGAGCCGCAGCTGCGCCAGGTGCTGGACGGCGACGGGCGTCCCCAGCGCCTGCCCGAGGCGGGCCTGATGCTGACCCGCTACCTGGCCGAGTCGCTGGACGCCCGGGTGGGCGACCAGCTCGAGGTGGCGATCATGGAGGGCCAGCGTCGCCACGTAACGCTGCCGCTGGCCGCCCTGGTGGACGAACCGCTCGGCGTGGGTGCCTACCTCACCCGCGAACGGCTCAATGCACTGATGGGCGAGGGACCCGCGATCAGCGGCGCCTGGCTGCTGGTGGATTCCGATCGGCGCGAGGCGCTCAACGCGGCCCTGTGGAAGATGCCCGGCGTGGCCGCCATCGGCCGGCTCGACCAGGCCGAGCGCGGCATCCGCGACTATCTGGACGAGACGATCCTGCTGTTTGCAGCGATCTTCGTGGCCATCGCCACCTCGATCGGCTTCGGCGTGGTCTACAACAACGCTCGCATCACCTTTGCCGAGCGCGCCCGGGAACTCGCGACCCTGCAGGTGCTGGGTTACTCCCGGGCCGAGGTGTCACGCATCCTGCTCGGCGAGATCGCCCTGTTGACCCTCGTCGCCATCCCGCCGGGCTGGGCCATCGGCATCGTCTTCAGCCGCCTGCTCAACCAGGCCTTCAGCAGCGACCTGTTCCGCATCCCGCTGGTGCTCACGCCCCAGGCCTTCGGCATCGCCGCCAGCGGTGTGCTCGCCGCCTCACTGTTGGTGGCGCTGCTGGTGGTGCGACGCATCGGCCGACTGGACAAGCTGCGCGTGCTCAAGGCCGTGGAGTGACCGATATCACCTCGCACTGGCATTACCAGCGTCGCTGCCAGAGGAAGCACAAGGAGATTGCCCCATGACACTACGCGCCTGGACTCGCCCCCTGCTATGGAGTCTCGCGGGTCTCGCCCTGCTGGCCCTGCTGGCCTGGGCGATGCGCCCGGCGCCGGTACCGGTCAGCGTGGCCCGGGTCAACGCCGCGCCCTTCGTCGACTCGGTGATCGAGGAGGGGCGGACGCGGCTGCGCGACACCTGGAACGTCTCGGCACCCATCGCCGGCTACCTGCAACGGGTGGTGCTGGAGGTTGGTGACGAGGTGGAGCAGGGCCACCCCCTGTTCCTCCTCGAACCCAGTCCAGCACCGGCCCTGGACCCGCGGTCACGCCAGCAGGCCGAGGAGACCCTGCAGGCGGCCGAAGCGCGCCTGCGGACCGCCCGGGCCAATCTGGAGACCGCTCGTGCCGAGCGCCGCTTCGCCGAGGCCGAGTTCGAACGCTACCGCACCCTGCATCTGCGAAATCTGGTCTCCACCGCCGACCTGGACCAGCGTCGCAGCCAGCGCGACCGCCAGCGCGCCATCGAGAGCGGTGCCGCCTCCAGCGTCGAGGCGGCACGCTTCGAGGTGGAGAGCGCCAGAGCGGTGCTGGCGATAGCCAGTGGACAGCGCGACGACGCCGATCAGCCCCCCCTGGCGGTTCGCGCACCCATCAGCGGCACGGTGCTGACCCGCTACCGCTGCTGCGAGGGAAGCGTCGCCGCCGGCGAACGCATTCTCGAGATCGGCAGCCTGTCGGACCTGGAGGTCCAGGTCGACCTGCTCTCCATGGATGCCGTGCGGGTGCGCCCCGGCATGGCGGTTCGCCTGACCGGCTGGGGTGGCGAGGAGGCGCTGGCCGGGGTAGTGCGGCGCATCGAGCCCGCCGGCTTCACCCGTGTCTCGGCGCTGGGCGTCGACGAGCAGCGCGTGCCGGTGATCGTCGACTTCGCCGAAGAGCTCGACCCCGCTGTGCTGGGCCTGGGCAGCGGTTTTCGGGTCGACGCCGAATTCCTGGTCTGGCAGGCCGAGGAGGTGCTGCAACTGCCCACCAGCGCCCTGTTCCGCGCCGACGGAGAGACGGTGGTGTACCGCGTGGAGGAGGAACGCGCCCGCCAGGTCCCGGTTACCCCGGGGCGGCGCAGCGGCCTCGTCACCCAGGTGCTCGGCGGGCTGGAGGCCGGTGATATCATCATCACCCACCCCGGTGCGCGGGTCGCCGAAGGCGTGCGGGTTCGCATCGACGGGTGATCCTGGCAGGCGCCTCCGCTGCCCCTTATCGTGCCGCTTTTGATCGGCACTCTTATATCGACACTCTGCTCCGGAGCCCTCATGACCCAGGATACCGCTCTCGCTACGTCGCGCCCGCTGCTGGTGATCTATACCGGGGGCACGCTAGGCATGGTGGAAAGCGACGCCGGCCTGGTGCCGGGCGTCGATATCGAGGCGCGCCTGACCCGCGCCCTGGGTGCCCTGCCTGCGGAACGCCGCACGGCACTGCCCGACTTTGAAGTACTGACCTTCCCCGACCCCATCGATTCCAGCGCTGCCACTCCCCGGGAGTGGCAGCGCCTGGCCGGCGAGATCGCCCAGCGCCATCGGAACCACCCGGGCATCGTGGTGCTGCATGGCACCGATACCCTGGCCTGGACGGCATCGAGCCTGGCCTACCAGCTGCAGGGCGTGGACCGGCCCGTGGTGGTGACCGGCGCCATGCAGCCGCTGGAAGCCGAGGGCAGCGACGCTGCCGACAACGTCGAGCTGGCCCTGAGGTTCGCCGTCAATCCGGCACTTCAGGAAGTGGCCATCGCCTTCGGCGGCAAGCTGCTGCGCGGGGTGCGGGCACGCAAGTGGCAGTCGAGGGATGCGGATGCCTTCGCCAGCCCCAACTACCCGCTGCTCGGGGAGCGCATCGGCATGGATCCCATCCTCTACCCCGAGCGGGGCCTGGTGCGCCAGCAGCGCGGCGCCCCGCGTTTCGAACTGCCCGACTACGGCCCGCTGGCGGAGGGTGGCGTGGCCCGCATCGCACTCTGGCCCGGCATCACCGCCCGCCAGGTCGCCGCCTGGCTTCAGGATCCGGCACTCAAGGGGGCTCTGCTGGAGGTGTGGGGAGGCGGCAACGTGCCGGAAGATCCCGAACTGCTGGGCGTAATCGCCGAGGCCAGCGGTCAGGGCAAGCTGCTGGCAGCGATCAGCCAGTGCCCCCATGGCGGCATCGATATCGGCCACTATGCGGCCGGCCAGGGACTGAACGAAGCCGGCGTTCTCTCGGCGGATGACATGACCCCGGAGGCGGCCCTGACCAAGCTCGTCCACCTGCTGGCCCAGCCCCTTGCCCATGGCGAGCGCCGGCGGCGCTTCCTCACCCGGCTGGTGGGCGAGCGCTGAAAATGATGGTCACCAGCGTTGATGCCGGCCATGCAACTCGAGGCGCAAGCCGCTATGGTGAGGTCTCGTCCAACATCGCTCCAACCCGCAAGGAGAGCCACCATGGAACATCCGGATCATCCCTTCACCGAACTCTTCGAGCAGCTGGGCCTGGCCTCGGACCCGGAAGCGATCAAGCGGTTCATCGAACGCAACGGCCCGATCCCCGAGGACGTGCCCTTGCCCGATGCATCCTGCTGGAACGAGGGGCAGGCTGACTTCCTGCGCGAGGCACTCGAGGCGGACGCCGACTGGGCCGAAGTGGTCGACCATCTGAACGCCTCACTGCGCAAGGCGTAACGGCCCCCGATGGCCAGGCTAACCGCTGGTGGCCTGGCCATTGGCCTCCACTCGGCGCCGCACCCAGGCGCCGAGCAGCAGTAGTGCGGTGAGCGCCAGCAGCGGAAGCACCACGCTGACGCTCATGACTTCATCACTCTCCACCGCTTCCAGGGCACCATAGATGGCGCTGGCGTAGACCGCCCACTTGACCCCCAGGCCGATGGTGGCCGCCAGCAGGAAGGTCCCCAGGGGCAGGCGCAGCAGACCCGCAGCATAGTTGACCACCGAGTGGGGAAAACCCGGCAGCACGCGCAGGGCGCACTGGGTCATGAAGTCGCTGCGCCGCTCCAGGCGACGCATGATCTTGCGAGTCAGCCCCTTGGGGGTCCAGCGATCCCCCACCCGGGCAGAGAGCCAGTAGGCACCGAGGGCACCGACCACACTACCGACGATCAGCATCGGCGTGGCCGCCAGGGGCGGGTAGAAGGGAGCGATCAACCAAAGGCCGATGCTGCCGGGCAGGCCGAGCGCCAGGGTCACCGCCATCACCAGAATGACGCCGATGATCACTACCGGATGGTGGGACGCTTCGGACGCCCAGCGCTGCAGGGAGGCCAGGTCGGGGGAGTGCCAGATCCACAGGTAGAGCGCCATCAGCAGCAGCGCCCCCACCGCTACCACCCGCCAGAGGCGACGCAGTGAACTATCGTTGAACATCAAACGGTTTCCAGAGCACAGTGACGCTCATGGTGCCACGTCGGGCGCGCCGGGTGCCAGTATGAAACGGCATCGGCCCGGCCTCCGAGGAGACCGGGCCGATGGAGTGCTGGCCGGCTGTCAGTACAGAATATCGCGAATCACCTCATAGATGATGTCGTTGGCGGCATCGACCAGGATGGCATCGGGGCCAGCCCGCCGCCACTCGTAGCCTTCATAGCGTGGCAGGCGGTCCAGGGAGCGCTCGTCGAAGCGCTTGGCAATGCCGGGGGGCAGCGGCTTGCCGCGCTCGAGGTTCATACGGATCCCCGGCGGCAAACCGGCACGCTCGTCTTCACGAACCCAGTCGCGGCGCTCGCCGAAGAGCCGACGCAGTTCGCGTTCGTCGATACTCGGGCCGCTGCGATAACGGTCGTCGCGGCGGTCACGATCACGATAGCTATCTTCACGTCGTTGGCGGTCGCGATAGCCATCTTCGCGACGTTCACGCTGGCGAGTCTCTTCCTGGCCTCGGCTGGCACCGCGGCCAGGATGACCCTGTTCTCCTCGATCCTGTCGCTGCCCCTGACCTTGTCCCTGTCCCTGTCCATGAGAGGCTCCCTGTCCATGAGAGGCTCCCTGGCCGCGGCCAGGATTGTCGGCGGGCTGGGCCAGTGCGGGGCCTGCCGCCATCAGCAGCACCAGGCTGGACGAGGCCAGGGCCAGGCGCAGATCGATTCGCTTGCTCATGTGAACCTCCGGTTCCATGGGGGGATGTCGTCTAGATTAGCCCCCAATGATGCAGCCGGTGTGAATACGACTGTCGCACATCCGAGACACCGCTCGGAATGACTCTGCCGCCCCCACCGCTGATGGGGGGCCGTCACCCGACCCTCGGCCTATTTCAGGTCGCGCATCAGCAGCGCGAACTCGATGCGTTCCGGCGCGATGGCCTCGCCCGGCACCGGAATGCGCACCACGTGACCGGAGCCCGGGGCCGCCCCCACGGATTCGCCGCGCTTGTTCTCGATATGCTCGAGCACGAAGCGGCGGTTGCCGCCGGGCAGCATCAACTCCATGCCGTCACCCACCTCGAAGCGGTTCTTGACGTCCACCTCCAGCGAGCCGCGATCCGGGTCGTAGCCGATCACCTCGCCGACGAACTGCTGGTGCACACCCACCGAGTTGCCCTGCTCATAGTTCTGGTACTCATCGTGGACATGGCGGCGGTAGAAGCCCTCCGTGTACCCCCGGTTAGCCAGGTTGTCGAGCTCATCCATCAATCGCATGTCGAAGGGGCGACCGGCCACGGCGTCATCGATGGCCCGGCGGTAGACCTGGGCGGTACGCGCGACATAGTAGTGGGACTTGGTGCGCCCCTCGATCTTGAGCGAGGTAACGCCCATCTCGGCGAGCTGCGGCACGTGCTGCACGGCGCGCAGATCCTTGGAGTTCATGATGTAGGTGCCGTGCTCGTCCTCGAACACCGGCATCAGCTCGCCGGGGCGGGTGCGATCCTCGATCAGCGCCGAGAGCTCGTCCTGACCCTCCACCCCGCCGGCGGTGGCCGTGCTTGCTGAAGCGCTATCCACCACTTCGGCACTGCCGCCCCCGGAGGCGATCAGCCCACCGCCCTGCTGTCCGCCTTCTCCGGGGGTCCAGATCCCACTTCCCGCATGGGCGCGGGCGGAGTTGGCGGGCACCAGGTCGCCGGTCTCGTCATGAGCCGCGGCCACGGTGTTGTACTTCCAGCGGCAGGCGTTGGTGCAGGTGCCCTGATTGGGGTCACGATGGTTGAAGTAGCCGGAGAGCAGGCAACGCCCGGAGTAGGCGATGCACAGGGCGCCATGAACGAAGGTCTCGATCTCCAGGTCCGGACACTCGGCGCGGATCTCGCCGATCTCGGCAAGCGACAGCTCACGGGAGAGGATGATGCGGCTGATGCCCTGCCGCTGCCAGAACCGGGCCGCGGCCCAGTTGACCACGTTGGACTGCACCGATAGGTGGATCACCTGATCCGGCCAGCGCTCGCGGACCATCATGATCAGACCCGGGTCGGACATGATCAGCGCGTCCGGACCGGCCTCGATCACCGGCTCCATGTCGCGCAGGTAGGTCTTCAGCTTGCTGTTGTGGGGTGCAATGTTCGAGGCCACATAGAACTGCTTGCCGCGCTCGTGGGCGTAGGCGATGCCCTTGTGCAGGTTATCGATCTTGAAATCGTTGTTACGCACGCGCAGCGAATAGCGGGGCTGGCCGGCGTAGACCGCATCCGCCCCGTAGGCGAAGGCGTAGCGCATGTTCTTGAACGTTCCCGCGGGGGAAAGCAGTTCCGGGGCTTGCATCTGGAGTCACCGTTGTCAGGACGATGGCCCCCCGGGCGAAGCCGCCCAAGGGGCAAAGGGTTTGGAAGGCGCGAAAGTCTAGCAACTGCCAGGGAATCTGGCCAGAAAGCGACGATTTGCGTACACTGCCCGGCGCCGGACCGGACCCCGGAACGCCGCTGCGACGGCCCGATAAATTCTCCGATCAGAGTTGACCCATGACCCTTTCTGCTTCCCCCACGGCGGCCGCTCGCCGCACCGTGGTGATCTACTCCGGCGGCATGGATTCCTATACCGTGCTGCACCGTGCCCTGCGCGAGGGGCTCGACGTCCACGCCCTCTCCTTCGACTACGGACAGCGCCACGCCCGCGAGCTCGAGGTCGCCGAGCGCGTCTGCCGTGGGCTCGGCGTGCCCCACCAGGTGGTGGACATCCGCGCGATCCACGGCCTGATCGACAACTCCGCGCTGACCGATGCCAGCCGTGCGCTGCCCGAGGGCGATTACGGCGAGGAGAACCTCGGCGCCACGGTCGTCCCCAATCGCAACATGATCCTGCTCGCGCTGGCCATCGCCAAGGCGGTGAATATCGGCGCCGGCCGGGTCGACTATGGCGCCCACGGCGGCGACCACGTGCTCTACCCCGACTGCCGCC
>Ga0207421_10001982_pt1 | contig 25882 bp, 37 predicted proteins | sample SodLakKL_010_SED_4_FD_187542 | JGI IMG/M metagenome (GOLD analysis project Ga0207421, IMG submission 187542) | Alkaline sediment microbial communities from Lake Tanatar, Kulunda Steppe, Russia - 8KL_010_SED (SPAdes) (version 2) | ecosystem: Environmental > Aquatic > Non-marine Saline and... | reverse complement strand
ATGATTCTATATATACCAAAATCTAACTCAGAATCTCCAAACCTGAACATTTCTTTTAAAAGTTCCTTTAGCTTTTCTCTATTATTCATTGATTTATCCTCCTATATTTCAATTATTTATAGCTCATGACGAATATAAGTATAATTATTTATTATAGTTCAGTTTTTTAAGCTTTAAAAAATACAACACCCAGAAATATTTTTTTGAGCTAGGCTCTTTCTCCCTACTCAAAAACCATCTCAGGCCTTTCTTTTTTACAGGTAAAATGTATTTTAATGTCAGATCATATTAATGGTGTCGTTATATTGCTTCTACCTCAGGTTATACATATATTCAATAAAGGCATTTTTTTCGTTTTGGGAGTTAGAGTTAATATCACATATTCTTTTAGTATCAATGTCCGCAGGAACTCCTTTTATATTAGAATATAGATAGCCAAGTAGAGAATCCCTTTTAGTCTCACTTCTTCTCTAAAAATCAGAGCATTTGAAGCTTATTCCTGGGATTGCCCCTAAATTTTTTTATCCACCTCTAAACCCTCTACACTTTCCACCGACATCCTATATGCTATTTCATCTATATTTCTTTCTTTAGCATATTCTTTGATTTTTTCTCTAGAATCAGATAATACCATCTTATCTCCTACTTCAAATATCTCATACTTGCCTTTGCTGATATTACTCATATCATCACCAATATCACTATTAATCATGTTATCTCTCCTAAATTTTTTCTCTAATTTTTTTACAGACACCATCCTATTCATGCTATATGTTAATTGGTATTTGATGATAAACCCTATAAATTTATCTCAGAGGTGCTCTGAAACCTTTACAGGCAAATTACTTTACATTGAGTGGTATACCATTAATTGTGTTTGTGTTTTTGTTCTACTCATAAGCCCTTCAGGGCCCATCTGATGACCTTTTAAGGGTATTTCAATAAAAAGTTCAATCCACTTTCAATCCACTTCTTTTACTTCAACATCCGGTTTATCCTCACTGCAACTAAGACAGTACCACTTATTATCAGTGTCATGAGCATTTTGAATTGGTGAAAACTCCTCTTTGTCAATACCCATTTTCTCAATCCTACTCCTGGTAGCATTGTTCCATTCCATTGCACTATGGATTGATCCACAGGCTCTGCATATGAATTTCAAGATTATCCCCCTCCTAACCGCTGATCACAGTATATGATAATATTTAATATAACAATATTATTTCACCATCTTCCCCACACAATACTATATATTTTTTCTATTCTTCCTGTAAAAAATCCATTAAAACTATAATTTCCAACCCCTCATTAACTTTTTTTAAGTCATTATCATTTGTCATAAATCCATCAGCACCATGGTTTAATGCTGCTGCTATTTGTATTGCATCCATCGTCTTGACAAAAGAATAATTTGCTCTTAGTCGCGCTGCATCTATTGCGGTTCTATAGTCTATATCAAAAAGATCTATCTTTTTATTATCTATTATAATAGTGGAAAACGTTCTTATAACTTTTTCATCTTCTATTTCAAAAGGTTTTGTTAAAACTTCAGTTAGGGTGATTGTAGAAGTAATAGCTTTAAATTCTTCATTATCAAGCAGATCAAAAAAATATCGAGTCACAACCCTAAATTCGGGATTGGACTCAACATGATATATAAAAGGTGCTGTGTCAATAAATATTTTATCTAATTTTGTCATTTCCTTTTTTAGTTTGTCATAATCAGCCGTCATATTGTTCGTTCCTCGCGCAATTTATTAACATACTCTTGAGCATCTTCCTCCCAGATACCTTCTCCTATTCCATGCAAATCAGACCAGGAAAGACCTTCTTCTGAACTGGTGTGAAGACCTTTTGTTATTTTTAATTCTAAACTTTTCATTCGATCTATAATTACGCTCATAATAACAGGATCTATATTGCTTATATCATCTACATCATCTTCCATATCTTCTAGTGTTTTTCGCAGCAACTCTAATCTTTCTTGCCAGTCTAATTTTTCGACTTCTTTTCTTGCTTTCTCTACATTGTTGGTCATAATTCTCCACCTCCAGTATTTCCTCTTGCTATAATTATATAATATAAGCAACAGGGTAACAACTTATATTGAAAGCACCAGATCATTAAGATAATGTCATTATTTATCTTGCAAATAGTCATCACTTAATTTATGGCTCATCCACCAGATACATTCTGAATCAGGCACCAATCTGGGCTTCGGCAACTCTGTTTTCTCTTCGTTTCTGTTTATATATCCCTTTCTTTCTAAGCTTTCGGTAGCACTCAATACGCTTTTATAAGTGTTGCCCGAGTATTCTCCATTTGATTTGTTGCTTTCAAAATCAAATTCACAATTACATATCCCCTCAACATAGCAGCATAGTTCATGTGTTATTGCTTTTCCTTCCCCAAGCTCTGCATACTCACAAGTAAAATCATCTTTCATGCAGAATTCACTTTCTTTGCAGTTGCTGGCTTTCATTTTCAAATATTCTAATATTTCTACTTCTATTTCTTCTAAATCTCTGCTCATCTCATCACTCCTCTTGAACCATTTGCCTGGCTTTATTCTAGCTTTATTTTATAATTCCTCAGTGTAGCTTTTTTTCCTGCTGTTGATCTATTTCTTTGCAAAGTAAATGTCATTTAATGAAATATAACATACCATCAGCTAGCCAATAAAGACAAAATCCCATCTCCTGCAAATCATCCAATTAATCTTACTGGAGTTAACACGCTTATATCTCCGCTCGATGACCAATACCCCAGCTCACAGAATAGAATCGGCGCTAACTGGCGATATATGAACAAAAATAGTCCTTTTCCACTCTGTCAGGTGGCTTTTAGTGTTGCTTCAGGTTACAGCCCACCCCAGGTGAATAGAAAGAATGCCCTTCATACCCGGTAGTTGATAGGGCTTTAAACTGTTCATAGCTTCATTCAACTCTAAAATTTTTCAGAGATTTCTCTAAGTCTTCATCTACAATGTGCGTATAGATCTGCGTGGTGCTGATATCGCGATGCCCCAGCGCTTTCTGCACCTGTCTTAAATTATTGCATTCTCTTAGAAAATCAGTAGCGAATGAATGTCTTAGGTTATGGGGACTGATAGCTTTCTCTATACCTGCTTTATCAACATATCTTGTTACCATATCGCGAATATAGTTTCCACTCACCTTATTGCCCTCTAAAGTCGTAAATACATGCTCACACTCATCAATTTCCTCTACCTGCCGTTCTTTCCAGCTCTTGAGCATATCCAAAGCCTGTCCATTTGCCCAAACTATTCTATCTTTTGCTCCTTTGCCTTCAACCACTTTTATCTTGCCCGACATAAGATTTACATTTTTCCATTTAAGTTCAATTACCTCCGATATTCTGAGCCCTGTATCCAGCATCAATCTCAGCATGGTTTTATTTCTCTCGCCGGTGGGATACCTGGGATTGGGTTGCTCTAAAAGTTCTTTTTGCTCTTTTTCTGTCAGGATATCAGGTATTTTTCTCTTAGCCATCATTTTCACCCCTTTTTGTGATAAAGTGTTAGGATCATGTAAAGTCAATACTATATCACACTTATTTTGAGTGTATTACACCCTCCGTCCAAAATCAAGTATAAATAACGTTATATCACATTCTTAAATTTTCTTGGAATAATTAAAAGCTGGAGGCTTCAACCCCCAGCTCATGAAATAATATTCCTATGAGATTTTTGGCTCCTTTTATTATATTAGCTCAGCTTATACGAATTATTAATGGAGCTTTTTTATTATTTCTTCACTATAAATTCAATCGTTATTTTCTATTTTTTCAGTTAATTCTTCCATTCCAAAATCTTCTAAGTATGGTTCAACAATAGAACCAAAATTTGAGACATCGAAAATATCGGATTGTCTACGAACGTTGTGTGGTTTTATTCCTACAATTAACTCATCATGAACTATCATTTTCTCAATGAATTCTTTTGCCGTTAAATATTCATCGGGTAAAAGTATTTCCGGAAGATAAAACAAAGCTCTACTATCTTCAGAAAGTAGCCACTCCATTTCTTCTACATCTCCATCATTAAATCTATAATGCACTTCGTTATTATCACCTAAATAATCACTCCATCTTATGATTAAATCTCCTCCGCCCTCTCCCCCTCTTAGAGCTAAAGAGTTAGTATCATGGTCGGGATTGCCAATAGTTTCCTCACTTATTTTATATATTAAAATTTCTTTTTCTTCTGTTAAGGGGTCTTCTTCAACATCTACCACCCAATCATCAGGGTTCGATGCACTAACCGATAAAGAAAGACATAACAACAAAATTCCTGTTAAAAACATTCCAATCAGATCTTTTCTTTTTAACATAAATCTCACCTCCTTATTAATTTTCTGTTATTTAATTAATTAAATATGAACTAAAATTATCCTTTAATGACTTTGTTCTTTGTATTCTTGATTTTAAATCACTTTGGGTTTATCCGACTTAGGTAGATATACTTCTGCTTAAGATTAATTGCCTCTGAAAGTGAGTCCTGTATTCAGCGCAAACTTCACCATGGCGTGGTTTCTTTGGTCTATTATACTCCATGGGTATTGGCGCATTGACTGCTACACTCTGAATAAATCTCCAATTATGCATCTGTTAGTTAGTATTATCCTTGTAAAAATCCAACTGCTCCAAATAATCTCTATTGCTCTCAAAGAGAAATTCGCTTTCAAAGCCAACCTTACATTTTTCCCTTACAAACCTGAAAATCAATTAATGAACAATATTTTGCAACAACTGATTGCTAATATTTTTTATCCTCTTGAAACTATCCTGTAAATCATAGCTTTCTTGGTATAATGCCAGATAATTATCGGATTTAATTTCTAGATCGAAATGATGCGTCACCACAAATGCCACAGCTTCTGCTTCCATTTCCTTGATTTCTTCATTGTATTTAATATCTTCATCTACCTCCTCACCCTGGTGAAGCTTGATATGTGCTATCTCATGTATTAGAATAGCTGCTTTCTCCGTGTCATTCCTCTTCTGATTAATTATTATCTCATCATCATTTTTTGTATAACCTTCACTTTTATCAGGTAATGGTTTGTATTGCACAGTTATACCTTTATTCTCTGCATACTCTATCAATGGCTCCAGCAGCTCACTTTTTGTATCCTCAAGTGATGTATCAATCTGAGGCAGCTCTTCTCCTTCAGTTTGGCTGACGTCATATAGATATACCGGTTTAAAATAAGTCTTCTCTACATCTTTTTCCACTTCTCTTTTAACTAACTCACCATCAATTTCGACTTCTTCAATTTCGGTCTCTGTAGTGGTATACGTAATAGGGGCTAATATTGCTATTCCTTTTTCTCCTTGCCGAACGTGACGATTAAATTTATCTTTCCACTGTTGGTATCCCGCTACATGAGCCGCCCCAGGATGCTGCATCTGGATAAGCATGGTATTATGGTAGCTATAATTATGGAATCTGCTGTAAAATTTAAGTATATCCTTGAACTCTCCAGAGCTTTGCACCTCTTCAATTCTTTCATCCAACTCCTCCAACAGCTCCTGTACCTTGCCATTTTTAATGCTATACCTGACATCTTCTTTTATCTTATCAACCATATTTATCTCCCCCTTTTTATTTGATGAGTAGTGAACAATTAATCTACAAGACCAAAGTCACGCCATACATACTTGTTCCCGTATTTGATGATATCGCTGTAGGTTACACTTATCCGTTTTCTAGTTTCGATGTGTTCATAGACTTTCTTTAGTCCAATTTTTTTCTCTTTAAATTCATCATTTGCACTCTGATATAACATCCTTGCCAGATTATATCTCTCCTGATCTCTTAACTTTTCCAGGGCTATTTGCCAGTAGTGTTCTTCAACTATGGGAACTAATTGCGCCTCATCAGACTCTCTTTTTTCATTGAGATAATCTATAAAATCCCTCTCCAGTTTCTCGTATCTTGCTATTATATTTTGCAATTTATCTTCTCTATTATCTCTATCATCATCTCTCATAATCATCACCCTCCTATTAAGTTTATGTTTGAAGTTTACTCTTTTATTAAATCCACCAGCTCATACACAGCTTCATACTCCTTACCACAGTTATCGCACTTGCAATGAGCATAAGCTCTGTGGGGCTCACCCAGATATGGATTCTCAGGCCATAATTTCTCACCGCAATTTGTGCATCTCATATCAGACATTTTTTCACCTCCAATATAATTACTTAATAGGGCCAATTACTTAATAGGTTCCAAAGAATGATATTTAACATCTAATTAAGCAATATCTAATAAAGAGAATAGCCCGGCAGCCCATTTCATCATGTTACTTCAGGCCGCCGGGTTCATTTATTGGCATATGACAAATATAACCGCAATATTAGATATAATCAGCAGATTTAAGGCTTACATAACTGTCAGCACCCGCCACTATTATGTGATCGAAGAAGTTTATACCCACAAAATCGCTGGCTTCCATTATTTTTTCTGTAAAATCAACGTCCTCTCTGCTGGGTTCCAGGCTACCACTGGGATGATTATGTCCGAGGATAATACTGGCTGCATTGCATAATATGGCTCTTTTTAATATTTCTCTGGGATTAGCTAAGTTTTTTGTTAATGAGCCAACAGCCACCTCAAAAATACCGATTAAGCTATTTTGCGAGTCTAAAGCCAGCATAGCCATGACCTCTTCTGTTCTTAAATGCAAATCAGCCACTTCCACAAATATTTTATGGGCCTTATGCGGATGAGAAATTTTCCTATTATCCAGTTCATACCTGCCACCTGACTCTTTCACAAGACGCAGATTATATTTCTGAACGTTAATGCCCATGATTTTACCTCCTTTTGAGTGTAATAAGATGTGTCATGCGGATTTTTCTATGACACCTTTTAAACTTTTCAGTATATCTATCATTTCTTCAAATTGTTCATCTGTAAGTGCGTTGATACTTACCGTCTCCAGGTCATTTTCTTCTTTGATGTGATTGAGGTAATCCATTAACTCCTTCTTCAGCTCACTGCTGCCTCCAATCAACTTCTTAACCTTCTTCTCTCTGGAGGAAAGTCCGTCATCTCCACCCTCATCATTTCTCCTCTGATTTTTGTTTTTTACACTTTGAGAGCTGCGGTTGTTTTTTCCTGACACTTCATTCATTTCCGGGTCAGGATCACCGGTGTCTATCATGAAATTATCTTTAAGGAAGTATTTCATGCAGCCAGTGTAGGCTTTATAGAGAAACTTGCCTGATTTACCGACATCATAGCCCCAGTAATCCATAGATACATGAGCACCTGTTTCGCCGCAGTTGAAGCTAAATCTTTTCTCCAAAAATATCTCTTTATAGGTTCCTTTATCAGTATTTATTTCATTAACTACTCTATTTACAGTTGATGTCAGTATCTGAACATTATATTTCTCAGCTAATATCCTCGACACTTTCAAGTAGATGTCATCTGCTTTGGCATACTCATAGTTGTGATATTTATTGAACCCATTCTTTTCAAGATTGATTATATCTGCGGTCGCATCGGCAAGCTTGGAATATAATTTTGCCAAATTTTCTTTATCACCCACTCTTTCAATGACTTTCTTTCTTGCAAACTCGCCATTTCCTGAGCTATTTTGCAAATGCAAATCATCAATATCAGCTTTTATATCACTGTTATCTTGCCCGCCAAAATTATTTTCACTGCCATTTTTACCTCTACTTTTTTTATTAGTCATTTTATTTTCCTCCTTCATGAATTGTGTTCATATATTCATTGATTAATCTCGACTTTAAATTTTTCCGGCCTATCCGTAATCTGCACGCCTTCAACTATCTCTCCAGTGTCAGGCAATACAGCTTTATCATTCGTAACGTTCGCTTTCTTCTTTAGCTTTCTTTTATCCGGATTTTTCTTTACTCTCACCAGCTTCGGATAATTGTTTTCCAGAAACTCAAGCAATTTATCATCATCATATTTCCATTTTGGTCTCTGCTTGCGGAATTTCAACTTGCCAAAAGGTAAATTAATAGTTTTCAATTCTGGGTCTTCTTCTCGTAAACGCAGAGCATAATCATACAGCTTATTCTCCATAAACTCGATATTATTCTGTAACTTATTATTTTCCTCGTCTCGCCAATTTTCTATTTCCTTAATCTCTTCCTTCAGCTTGTCTATCATCTCTTGAGCTAATTTATCATTATCATTCTGCTTCTTCTTTAGCTGCCTTATTTTCCTCAGACACCAGCTGGCTTTTTTATCATTATCCACAGTGAACCCACCATCATCTTCATCAGTATCTGATGCCGTTTCTTCAGTAGATAAGTCTTCCGTCAATTCAATGTCTACCGTAAATTCTTTTTTATCTTTCAGCTTCTTGGCAGTTTCCATATATCTCACCTCACTTAATTGTTATTCTGACAGTTTATTATATAATTTTCTCTTACAATACGGGCTGCAGACAGGTAAGTTTTCATATTTACCCCGCATCCAAAGTTTCCAGCTGTATTTGGGTTGATTAATCTCTAGGCCGCAGTAATGACATTTACCTACAAGTATTGGTTTGAACTTATCGCACAAAAGAGGTAAAGATAACGATTGTTTGCCATAATTATCCAATTCATGCAAGCATGTCTCATAATTTGTGCAATCTGAACATTGGACATTTTTATTGGCAAATCTCCTGACTGAAGAAATTATGATATCACCTCCACTTTTTTAAATCTCAAATATAAGCTGACAAATCAAAACGGAACCTCCACATCTAAATCATCACTGCCTATAGAATTACTTTTTTCAGGAGTGTTTGCTTGAGTGTTTTGTTTTTCATTTTGAGGTATTCCGTTAGAGTTTTCTCGCTTATCACTGGCGTTTTGAGAATTAGAATCCAGAAACTGAATATTGTAAGCAGTAACTTTAGGATTTGTATAGGTGAACTGCTCCGTTTTGTTCTGCTCAAGCTTCAATCTCCCGTTTATAGCCACTAATCTCCCCTTATCAAGGTATTTTGCAGCTATTTCCGCCTTTCTCTCCCAGGCGACAATAGGAATAAAATCAGCAGAGTTCATATTTTTATTGCAGTTATTAGAGCTACTATTTTCTCTTTCTACAGCCAGTGTAAAGTTAGCAACCGGTGTTCCACTGCTGGTATGATTTAGTTCTGGCTTTTCTGTAAGTCGACCAATTAGAACAACCTGATTAAACATTATTTTCACCTCCAGATGAATTGGTATCTAAATCTTTCTCACTATCTTCAAGATATTTTTCTAAAATGGAACTATTACTGCTGGTTCTGCTTTTGCTTTTCTGATTATACTCATTACCGGCAACTTTTTTATCAATGTCGGATATATCCTCACCACAATACGGACACTTCCAGCTGCTATCATCTGCGCTGTAGCTGGGCTCGCCACAGTTAGGACATATTTTCTTATACATGCTTTGCCTCCTTATTATCAGGGTAATATTACTCTTCTGTGCCTTCCTTAAAACCATCTATTACGGATTGAATATACGAGCCTGCTTTTTTAGCAATAGATTTGCTTTTTCCTTCAACAGTGATTTGCGCTTTCAGTTCATCTCTTTTTTCCACCATTCTCTCCAGGCTATTCAGTAAACGTTCAACTTCCCTAAGATTTTCATTATCAATATTCTTTTTTATTCTATCTTTTATGCTATCTATACCTGCTTCGATTGCTTGCAGCCTTTTCTGTTTGCTTCTTAGCCTGGCTACACTGCTTCGGTAAACTTTGTTGGCTTTTTCGGCAAATTTTTCGTCAAAATCACCATTAAGGACACGATATACTATATAGAACAAAAGTCCATACATTATTAGCTCCGGCACTATTACACCTCCAGCTCAGTTACATCAAATTCTTCCTCATGAGAGCAATTATCGCAGTCTAAGTTATCCATGCAGATATTTTTTTGATAATGACAGTAATATTGATTGTTTGATTTTGCTTTTAACTCTTTTGAGTGCATCTTTTTCACCTCCAGTTTTTATTTTGTAAAGGGGTATGGTCCCTTCAGTAAAAAGAGGGGCCATACCCCGAACACAGAAAGCTATTAACCGCCATACCCAAACACTTTGTCAAATATCTCCGGTACAGTTTTGTCCCTGGATATTTCGTATTCCTCATCAGCAAACTTAACTTCATATTTACGACCATTCTTTCTGTAACGGAAAATCAAATCTTCTCTGCCAATATACCGAAAGAATTTATTAATGAAGCGGAACGCGAGCAGCAATTTCTTTTCGCCTTCTTCCAGGGAGTCTATATCTTCATAGCTATATTCATTATCCTGCCTATCGCTTATGGTGAAATCACGGATTGATTTGCGGTAATCGGCTTCGTTAGTCAACTCCTCGGCGGTATAGCAGTAATCACCACCGAAGATGCAGCGCCAGCATTCATTAACCTGCATATCAATTTTGTCTTCATATACTGAGCAGTCTGCTTCACAGCAGGGGATTTCACCTGGACAGTTTTCACACTTCTCACGCACTGTAGTGGCGGAGAAAAACCTTACATCACTGTCAGAAGCCATGCTTCCATAAGCTAACTGAGCTTCACTAATTTCGTTAAACTTTCCACCTTTACAGCTGTCAGACTCCGGAACATCTTCATAGTCCCGATAAACTCTCATTTTTGACAGCCTCCTTTTAATTAGTGTGATTTGGATATGATTAAGATATAGCGTCTCAGCCAACCTGTGCCGAAGGCCATTACCAACTGTTGAAATATAAAAAACCAGACCAATCGTTCACAGTCTGGGAAAACAAGCAGGATATCTTTTTCGTGTATTTGATAAAGGGTTTACTCAATTCTGGGTAATTTGATTTCCATACCGGGCTGTAAATGTTGGTCAGGTGACATATCATTAAATTCTCTTATCCTGTACACAGCTTTCTGTCCATGTACATCATTACCGTAATGACTTCTCATTATTTCCCACAGTGTATCGCCTCTATCAACAGTAACTACAGCCTCTACAGAGTACTTTTGAGGGGGCTTAATTCCGTCTGAGAGCCCTTGTGAGGAGCTTAGTTCACCAGGACGATGTATGCCTCCAATTGCTGACACAAAGCCTATAATCGTCATTGTGACAAATATAAGGGCCAGCATTATCACTGTAAGTTTGTCCTTAATTCTCAATTTTAGCCACCTCCATAAGTTTATTATTAGAGAAATAAAAAAAGGCCATTCCCCATCCTGCAATCAGATAGAGAATGACCTCGTAATTGAAGCAATTTGTTAATTCTATAAACCTCAATTACTCGTCACAGCAGTGGATACATTTTGGCTTTCCATCAATCATTTCTGGCTCGCCTCTAATTTCATGGCAGCCGGAACAATAAACAACTGGTATCTGTGCTGACCAGATATCAGCTTTGGCATACTTTTCCTCATCAAAATTGCTGTCATCCTTCACAATTTTCACCTCCCTTGATGTTTTTAGTCCGAAAGCAATTACCGCGGACCTCAGTGCTGCTGGAGTAAATCCACCGCCTATATCACCCCCCCTGGGGTCCGAAAAGATGAACCGATTCCGCTCAAAACATGCTGGAGGCTCTGTAATTTTTTCAAATCTCAGGCCCCTTATGGGACTTTGTGAAATTAAATAGTTAAAGCATAACGTTAAAAAATATAGAATTAATACTAATATAGTAGGGAGGGATAATGGCGATGGTTCATTTAGTTGAAACTCATTATCAATACCGAGTTTTGTAGCACAAGTGTCATCGTTCGTGTTACTATCATGCCATAGAAAAAGACCGACCGCCGGAGAAAGTTTATCTTTCCGACAGTCGGTCCCCGGCAAGTATGATTAAGCCAGCAGCCGAACTAAGAGTGATTTTAGTCTGCAGCAACCCCCTTTTTCTTATATTTTGTCTAAAAAGGAACCATAGAGTCATCTTCTATTTCATCATCCTCCTGAAAATTTGTATCAGGAGAGTTAACATCAAATTTTTCCTGTTTTTTCCCCTCTTTGCTTTCCGGCGAGTCCAGAAAGCTTATGCTGTCAATATGCACTTGAGGATTGACATACTGCCTGCCGTTTTGCTCGTTGTTTTCAATTCTAAGCGAACCTTTAACGGCCACCAATCTGCCCTTATTCAGATGCTCTTTACAGGCTTTAGCCTTTTTACCCCAGGCAACTATGGGAATAAAATCCGCTTCTTTTTCTCCGCTCATGCCGGCGAAATTTCTCTGTACAGCCAGCGTAAAATTGGCAACCGGAGTTCCATTCTTTGTCTCTCTTAACGTGGGGGCAGCTGTAAGCCTGCCCACAAATCCGCAGTTATTGTGCATGAATATCCCTCCCTGGTATTAGATCCCGAAATAGTAACTGGCATAAAGCTCATTAAATATTTTGCCTAACTTGGTATGTGTATTGTACAAATAAGAATGCAGTTTATCTTTATCAACTTCATGTCCCTCAACATACAGATTCAGGTCGGACAATGTTTTCTCATCCACCACCGAAGTTTCCTGATTTGAAGCTATTTCCATGCATTTTTTAAATAATTTTTCGGTTGGGTCTTCTTCCTCATCTGTCGATATAGAGCTGTCAGTTTCTTTAACATCTTCACCAAATAAATCTTCTTCAATAAATTCCCTGTCCACTTTAGCTTTTATCTGACAATCTGTCTTCCCCCAGGGCTTTAACTGAGAAAGTTCATCTTTAGTTTCAATCATTTCAGAGAAATTCAAATTTTTATCGTGCAGGTTGGCCCCTATTTCCATCAATTTCATTTTCTCTTTCTCTTCAAAGTTTTCTACCATACTTTCTTTTGCATAAGATTCTCTTACTATAGCAGGTATCTTTTCCATATTGCATTTTTTAGTTGCCTTTAATCTCCTCTCACCATCGATAAGCTCATATTCTTCAGTTACCACTATAGGATTAATAATGCCATACTCCTTAATACTTCTACTCAGCGCTTCTAAATCACCCATGTCTTCCCTAATTCGATTTCCTACTGTAATTTCGTCAACAGAAATTTTCTTTAATTTCATTTTTTATCCTCCTAATTTATATTTTTGACTGCCCTTAAAAATATCTATCAGGCAGGACATAAATTATTTTAAGACGGCAAAGTCTTTTTCATGCCCAAAGAAAGGTTATCAGAAATTATAAAGAGAGTTTCTCTTTTCAGATAATTATTTATTTCATCTTTTACCTGCTGGTAATACCTCAACTCATCTTTATTATTATCTCTAATGGTAGTAGAAATTGTGGTCATCTCCTCTAACAATTTCGAGGCAATTTTCTCTTCATCAATTTCACTTTGTATTTCTTTATCATCGGTATTCCCCGCTTTGTGGACTTTTTTAAGAGTGAGCCTCATATTCTCCAGAGCTTCTATCTTCTGAGTCAAATAACTGCTTTTAAGAGCTTCCATCTTTTTGAGTTTGCGTGTGAGATAGTTAGCAGTATATGCCAGAACATTCTCCAGCCAGAAATCCTCGCGGGCTGACATTTTAAATTCCTTCCTTATTTCCTCGTTTTCTATAATTTCTGGGTCCAATAACTTCCTGCCAATATAACGCACCGCCGGCAGCAGATACCTGGCTTTCCATCTGTTTTCCTCATTAAAATGGTCTCCGTGATTTTTAATATAAAGCTCTGCCAAATCAGGCGAGTTTTCATTTTTGCCCATAAGCCAGTGCTCAAAACTTTTTTTGCTACGCAAATCCAGCTCTTCAATTTTATCTTTCTTCTTCCAGTTTTCCTGATAGGTAAGAGTTGTGAACTTCTCACCTATATAAACCTCATGAGCAATATCAAGTCTATCCCTGTCGGAGATAAATTCCTCCGTAGCTTCGTAAAGTTTTTCAAGGTTAGACATCGATTACATCCCCTCTTTTAAGATGTTTTATAAGCTTTTTTGCTTCTTCAAGCAGAGAATCCAAGTTATCCTGCAGGCCGTAAAGGGCAGAAGCTGCCTTCCTGCTGTCCACTTCATTTTCCTTAGCTAACATTTTGATTTCCTCTATATACTTACCATTTTCCGTAATCATTTCCCGACATCTATCCTTGATTTTTTGTGTGGCAATCTTTCTTTCGGAGTCTCCCACCTCGGCCAGCTTACTTTTTAAACTGCGCACAGTTTTCTTCTTTTTCTTAAGGTCTTCCTTTAATTCATCCAGCTGTTCTTGAAGTTCTTCAGATTCTTTGGACGAATTTTTTTCTTCCAGTTCTCCAATGCGCTTTTTGAGAACTTTTTTATCTTCTTTTATTTCATTAAGTTTTTCAGTCAAGTCTTCATTAGACTTCTTCAGCCTGTCTTTTTCCTTTTTCAATTTTTTATAGGCGCTGTGTATGCTAATTTCTTCTTCATCCAGCTCATTTATCAGCTCTTCATCAGCATTTTCGATAATATACTTAGCTTTGCGGTAAGTTTCCCTGTTTCCAAAGCCAGCCCTATCAGCAACTTTTTCTCTGGTTTCCCCACCCTCCGCAAAATTTTGCGTAGGGTTCTTCATTCTCTTCTCAGCTTTAATCCTTTCCACTCTTTCCAGTTTCTCCGCCCAGTCCATTTTCTCCGAGAAGGTAAAAGATTTTCTGTTTTCATTCTCAGAAATTTCCAGTCTGAGCTTATCTCTGTAATTCTCCACTTCCATTATTCTTACCTCAATCTCCTCCCAGCCTAACATTTTACAGGCCCTAAGCCGGCGCTCTCCGGCAATCAATTTTCTATCGGGAGTAATGACCGGAGGATTGATAAGACCGTTTTTCTCTATATCCTCCGCTAAAGCCTCAATATCTCCAAGCTCCCTTCTAATTCTCTTTTCAATCTTGATATCATCAACTGGAATTTTTCCCACCATTAAGACCTCCTTGTAATAACCTTAGAAAATATAATATGCTGTCAGCACTTTTCCCGAAAAGCTTTCGGCAAATCAGCTAAAGATTAAATATAAAAGAACAAAACAGTCAATCTGTCCTTTCTCTCTCATTAATAAATACTCACATTTTTATATAATTACAACCCCAAAATTATTCAATAAATTTTTTTATCACCCTATAATTGCTATCACACTGGTAATGAAAGCAGCTTTAAAGCTTTTTATTGAAAAAAAGAGGGTTGTATTTTGCTCAAATTTTGAGTATTTACTATTGAAGGAGGAAACGACGAAAGGATGGTTTCCGACTGAAATAGTAAATCACCTTATAAATACAGGGCAGAAAGTACTTTTCAAGCTCAGTAACAAGCCAGGTCGATTTTATCAAGCCATCTGATTACTATAATTGAAACAATGACAGCTATTACTCCAACGGAGTGCTGGAAAATCAAAGGCTGTTATAAAACTAAATTACCAGGCAGGCTACGAAATCAAGCAGAATAAATACAGGCTCAGACTATTTTATCGATAAAAGCAATTTTATTGTCTTCTATCAATTACGCGCTGAATTTCCCTCTGTTCTTTAGTTCCGCTGAGGAATACTAAAAACCTGACCGGCTGATACTGATTACTCAGAAACTAACACATGAAGTTTTACAGACTTATCAGAAGGCAGGATAAGCAGAGAGAGTTAACCAGATTTATCTAATACCCTGTCAGCAATTCTTCCTGCTGCTTTCTGCCCGGGTATACTGGTTTTTATTGAGATTATGCACTCCTGCCAGCACAAAAAGCAGTGACATCCATTCTAGTAAAGAAAGGGAAATCATCCACTTCGGTATTTGATAAAGTGGTTAAACAGCTGACACTGAATAATTTGATGTAGCATTTGCTTATCCGGCTTTACTTCCTGAACCCGCCCCTGGACGCCTGGACACTGCATTTATTATCCAGCTGGCAGTTTTATTTCCAATCAAAAGCCTCTAATACCGGCTTAAGCAGATGTTAATCCGCCTGAGGTTGTATACTATTCCTCCGCTGACAATCAACCGAAATCAGGGCTTAGAACCGGCTTATGACCAATTGAACTGCTGCTTCAGGTCTATAAATAACTTGAGTTTAATATAATAAGTCCAGCATTTAATTTAGACAGCTGGCATGCCAAAAATATCTCCCCCCTGAGCCCTTTTATAGACTCAAGGGGGTTTATATTTCTGGAAGACATTAAGAAATGAGGATAAGCCGGTATATCAGCCGGCCTTTTTACCGTATTCATTTAGCTCTGAGCGGGTGTATAGTTCCTTATCGACCAATACCTCTGCTAAGTTATCTCTGGCGTTTTTTAGTCTATTTGAGACGGCCTGCTGGCTTATACCAAGCTCTTCTGCCAGGTCTTTCTGTGTTCTGCCCTTGATACTGCATTCTACCAGGGCCTTTCTTTGCTTGGCGGGCAGTTCGGTTATCGTTTCATACAGTTTTCTTAGGCGTTTCTCATTAATTAGCTTATTATCCGGGGTTTGAGGAGGAGAACTTAGTGCTGTATAGGAGGCTTCAGATTCTTTTACCTCAGAGAGAGAAGACACTTCTCTGTAATCAGGATATCTATCCCGAAAATAGTTATTTACGGCACTTTGCACTGTCATTTTGAAGTAGCTCATGAACTCATTGAGCTCTTTTCTTGGTAAGGAGCCCGTAAAATTAAACTTCTTTTTTATTCGCAGATAAATATCATCTTTGGCCTCAGTTTTTAATACCTTCCAGGTATAATCATCAGCCTGATTATCAAATTTTGCCAGGGCTTTGTTGATTTGCGCTTCCACAAAACTTTTAAGGTCAATTGCTGTCTTGCCGTCGGTTGAGTAGCTATAGTCTAATAATTTCGTTGACTTTCCGGCCTTGATTTTCTCCACTTCTCGTTCTAAGTCTGCCAGCACTTCCAGAACTTCCTTTTTTGTGAGTTTAGATGTATCTGACATAATAATCACCTCTAAGTAGTTTTTTGTAAAGGTTCTTTTGATTGGCCAGAAAATATAAAAACCCGTGGAAGGCAGTGAGGCCTCCCACGGAATGTCTAGACTTATATAGACTGGTAAATTATTTAGGCAGCCATATCTTCAGCCGATTTAAAGAACATTTTTTTGAGCTTATACTCTCTCACTGCTTTGCTCTTTTCGCGAACATTATCAATATACTGGCCTAGATAGTTCCAGAAATTTTTGTAATGTCCGCTAACTTCCAGATGGGTGAGTTCATGAGCCACCAGATATTCAACTATTTCCTCTGGTGCTTTGATTGGCTCCCAGGCAAATGTTAGGTTTCCTTTATTAGAGCAGCTGGCATATTTTCTGGTCATATCGCCTCTTACCTGAACTCTTCCGGGTTCAAGGTCCATTATTTTTCTGTACTTATCAACCTTTTCAGTGATAATTTCCCTAGCTTTTTCCTTATACCACTCAGTCATCAGCGAAATTACAGCTTCCTCCCGCCGGTATACATTGTCATATTCGAGAAGGTCATTTTTATCATACTTTACATAAAGCTTCTCTTTTCCTAATTCAACGGAGTTTTTGAGGCCTTCAGCCACCGTCAAATCAACTGTGTAAATATTTCCCAGATAGCTTATTTTATTGCCGCTGAAGAAATCACCGGAAGAAGGATATTCAAAAGCTAACTCGGAACTGCAGCAGCTTCTGTATACCTCAAGCATAATTTCCTGGCGCCTAATCAGATATTTTTCCAGTTTCTTTCTCACTTTTTTTACGTCCAGTTTACGGGCAGTAATAGCCCATATACCGAAATTCAGACCATTTCTGAAGTAAAAAGGCCACTTGCTTTTGCTGGAGAATCTAAAGTTCTGATAATTGTTTCTCTCCAGCTTGTAATGAAAGTCAGAACCGCCGAGGTCAACTTTGCCGTAAGTGATAGAATTTGACATGTGACATTCCTCCTGGATTTAGGTATTTAATTAAAGGAACAATAAAATCAAAGAACAATATAGTTAAAGAAAAATATAATTAAATTAAAATAAAAAAACTCTCCATCCAAAATTTTGCTCTTTTCCAGATGGAGAGTTCGATAAATATATATCTTTGTTATATATCTTTGTATATTTTATACTAAAATACGGTTATTACCTTATTGTGAAACTCAGGTTTTACTATAGCTTCAAAATCTTTAGTTCTTACATAGATAGTTCCATCACCATTTTCACTGATAAATTTACGTCGGCTTTTCAGCGATTTTCTGATTTTCTTTTTGGCCTTCCTATCGCTCATATTCTTGATTTTCTTCCCGCCTATATACTCATCTCCATATCTCTCCTCATCCTTAAAACGATCCACTGCATGCTTTGTTACTCTAAACTTTCCCAATAAGTTTTTCTCAGTTGTAATATAAGACATAATTAATTCCTCCTTAAATTTTATTATGATTTTATAAGGAAAAATAGAAGGAACGAACCCGCCTCACTACAGTCTTTCAGGGCGGGTGAGTTCCTTGGTTTATAGATTACTTAAAAAAAATTAATCAGGAGTCATTAATACTTATATAATTAAAAGATAAAATATAAAATGTTACTTTAATAAAAACAAAAAATATATATTATTATTGATATAACAGTCATAACAGTGATAATATAGAGTACATATATTTATACGCATGTGATATTACATATTATTAAAAATATATCTTTATAATGCTATATTTAATAATATTTTAGTTATTATTCTGAATATTAATAACAGAGAATACTGTTCTATATTGGCTTTATTTATTTACACAAAATAAAAAACGGCCTTCTTTTGAGGCCGCTGATTGTATATATTTTGTTTTTCATCTGCTCCCGACTTTATACGGGGCAATATGATCTTCAACTGTAGGTAAATCGGGTATATGTCTGGCTCTTGCTTTTCTGATGTTATTTTTCAGCTCTTCACTATTTTTTACTGAATAAAGCTTTCTAATCTTATATAAGTACTCTTTTCTTTCCAGATTTTTAAGCTCATGTACGCTCAGAAAATCACCGCCACCAAAAAGCTCATAAAACCTGGGATACCAGATGCTTTTTCCCACTGGTTTGGAGTTAAGTAAGGTCAAATAATAAAGCAAAAGATCAGTCTGCAGAATTTCTTCTTTCATCCTCTTCTGGACTCTTTTAAGATAGTTAAGTTCCTGCTTTTCGATATTCTGAAGGAAACAGGCGAGAGGTAGGCCAGCATTCCAGTCTTCTTCTCCGGAAGGTCTGAGATAGGGGGCAAAGCAGAAGTCGGTAAATAATACATTTTTGCCGCTGTTCTCGGGAAGCTGGAATTCCCTATGCAAAAATTCGGCGGTGGTGTTGTAATTCGAGTGTTTTTTGAATTCATTGATGGCAATAAGAAAAAGCTCATGCAGCAGAAAATGTATATGTGAATATATTTTATCACTGCCCTCTTTTGTCTTTTTTTCCCTGCTGTAAGCTGTGTGAGTGTACATTTCAGTAAAAAACGTTTCCATACTGTAAAGCAAAGTTACATGCCTGTATCTCTTATAACCCTCGTAGAACACCTCTAAAAAAGCAGAAAATTGTTCTACTATCGGCGTAAATGATGATGTTAATTTAATTATCGCCTTTAAATCTTGTTCACTTAATCCATAATTTCCGGAAATCTCTTTTTCAGTCTGAGCTATTTTATCTATAATTTCTAAAAAGCTATCCAAAAATCCATCTGCCAGCTCCATAAAACGAGAAGGATGGTGGTTTGTCAGTCTGTTTTTCATGAAATTGATTATATCGTAATTTATCTTCTCCAGCTCAAAATCCTCTAAATCAAATTCTTCTTTTAAAATTTCTTCGTTGTCCTGTTCTTTTTTTTCTTTGATATATTTATTGTAATTTTGACGGCTGTAAAGTTTGGCACTTCTTTTATTTTTCCTCCAATAAAACTTCCAGGGGAGTGATATATCGTTCTTTTCGAAAGTATCACCTTCTTCTTTTCTTTTTTCTGATATTACCTCTGATAGTTCTTTGCCCAGACTGTTTTTTCTTCCCACATAAACAATCTCCGGGTTTAAATAAAGCCTGCGAGCTGTATGTTTGTTCACTCCTCTTTCCTCTAAAACTATACCTTTTTTGATAAGCGATTTCATTATTTTGCTCAAATGTGAGCGGGAGGAATAATTAAAAAAATCAGCCATCCAGGCAATAGTTGCCGGATTATTTATTTTTCGCCTGTAGCCGTAATTTGTGCGTCTTTCAGCTTTAACCAGTAAATTTTTGTTTTTTTGTGTTATGGAAGCCAGCTTCATAATCAAAGCCAGTTCCCTGCTGGAAAGATAATCAGGTTTCATATGAACAAGATAAATTATATTGTCTGTTATCAGCTGGGAAAAGGGGGCCTTATGGTATCTTTTATCGTTTATGGTAAACTCTAAGCCCTTTTCTATTGCTTCATTAGTTTTTTCTTCCAATTCCTCTTCATGATATTTCAGTTCATCTGATTTGCTTTCAAATTGCAAATATTTTATCCTCCCCGGATACCTATAGTTCAAATACTGCTGCTAATATAATTACTTATATAATTTTATCATAGTATATCTCCTGAAGATTTAGGCTCACTCTATTACCTTCTATTATTCCAGTTCAACCTCGCCCTGCGGATCCAATGTAGATATAGCGTGCTTGAATATCAGCTTGTAGCCTTCCTCTTCACTGTTAAGTAAGATGGTGAAATTATCGAATCCCTCGATATTGCCCTTCAGCTGGAAACCATTGGTGAGATATAATGTTACCTCTGTTTTTTCTTCTTTTAGCTTATCTAATATATCATGCTGAATATTGGACATACTGTTTCCTCCCTGGTTATGTATTTTATGCCGGATATGTGCTTTAACAAACAGGAATGTTGTATTCAATTGTTGCTCAAATTCTCAGTTATTCATTCGCTTTTTCCAAAACAAAATCATAGAGTTTCTCATCTACATAAAACCCCTCATCTATCATTTCATCCATAAGGGGTTTAACATTTTTATCAGCCCTTCATTTTTAGCTCTCAATAAAACTCCTAAAGTTCCCGTGACATTTAAATCCAAATACCTGGCGTGTTTTCTTGCAGCGTAGTCATCAATAATAATCTTATTTGCCCCGATTTGTTTTGCCAGAGCAATCACTTCTGCTTCCCCTTTATGGATAGATGAGGCGAGAAAATCGCTAGCTTTAATATCCTCTGAATTAAATATTTTAATAAAATCAGCTTTTTCTACATTTCGAAAAGCTTTCGAGGGTTCCCCTTTGGCCCGTACTTCTTCCAAAACAGCTTCTGGAATGTAAATTTCCTCGTATAACTCTTCCATTAGCCATAAATGCCCAATATTAGATAATATTATTATTGCTGTAGAATCGACGATCACTTCAGGCATTTTCAATATCTTCCTCTAACTCTTCAAAATCATCATATCTAAAGATAGATATTTCCTCTTCTCCCAGATATCTCATGAAGTCTTCTTCTGGCATCTCTGCCAGTTCAGCCGCCTGACCTATGGATAATTTTTTCTCTTTAAAATATTTAACAGCCAGCGCTAGTTTCATTTCTTTAATCAACTCGTCTTCACTGGTTTTTAAGCTTACAAGTATTTCTTCTGGAAATTCTACCTCTCTCTTTGCAGGCATTTTTATCCCGCCTCTAAAATAATTTATTTCTCAGCTGAATATTCATTCTTCATTCTAATTATAACACAAATAAAGTTTGATATTTACACATAGAGCTTTCCTTAAAATCATTAGCATGTCTTTGCTAACTTTTCATTCATGTTTTCTTTATCGAACTCCTCCGGGTCAAAATCATCCTCAAGCCAGTCGAGTAATTCCTCATGTTCAATATTATTGGGATTATTAAAAGCTTCCAGAACTCTCTCATAACCGGGAGGACCACCGCAGTCCTCCGGCGGAGCTTTTTTCTCTCCATCAATTACAGCAGGAAATGTATCATATTTTTCTATTTCGTCCTTTGCTAATATCTCCTTCACCTCAATTGTATGCTTCCAGCCATCGCCGAAGTCATACATGTAATCAATGCTGTCCCCTTCTGACTGCAGGAACTCCGACAATTCAGTATCTTTTTCATCCAGGCGAGTTCTGCCAGGTATAATCTCCTCTCTTTTATCGGGTCCGATAGATTTCTTCCTGCTTACCGCAAACTCTCGCAAATGATAATTTTCCCATTCAAAGATAATCTGCAGGACCTCATGTAATTCATGAAAGGTGCAGTCAGGCTCTATCAAAATTTCTCTCCACACTCCCGTGTATACCAGTTCAATATGTAATTTCAGTATATTAGGCATCAAAACACCTCCATCATAATAGTTATACTATTTCCTCCCGAACGAATTATGTATTTCATATTTTACTTTTAGCCATCTCAAACACCACTATTTGTTATTTCCTAAAGGATCGTCTCCCAAACCCGTATTCCAGCCCCTCTCTTTCATTTTTTCAATGTCTATATCATCATTACCGCTCGACTGTTTTTCCATATCCTCTAAAACGGGTATGAGATAATTGGCTGAGTTGATATTTTCCACCGATCTCCCCTTCAACTCCTGAATTACTGCTAGAATTTTGTCCTCATCGTATTCAGCCAGCTTATTCTTTTCCTCCTGAGAAGGCTCACGATTTAATAAGTCTATCAAGCCACCGATCACTAGATTGCTTAGTTGAGGGGGTTGCTCTTCTGGGCTTTCCATTTTTTTCTCGCGTGCGCGGCTGCTTTTATCTATGTTTGTAATCTCTGTTGTAGTCTCTGGTATCGTTTCAGACATATTTCGCTTTTGATTCCGACATTTGTCTTCTTTGAAACCGACATTTGTCTCTTTGGAAACCGACATATTGTCGCATTCCTTTCTGACATTTGTCTCTTTGGAATCATTAGGTTTGTCTTTGGGATTATTATAGTCGTTTCTATTTTTATCAATAATTTTTTGTACTTTATCTATGTTAATCATATATTGATAGGTTTGATCCCATTTGTACTTTGGGTTTTTTCTACGCAATAAAAATTTTTTTTCAACTAACCATTTTAAGCTATGTCCTATTTTTTTACTGCTGTATATATTGAATAACTCGTTGGATAAATCTTTTTGAGTTTTCCATACCCATAATTCTTCATTTTGGGTAGGTTTTAAGCCTTCCTTTTTAGCTAATTTATTTTCAAATTCAGCTTGGTTTTTATTTTCTAGCTTTATATTCATCCAGTATTCGAATTGGCTTAACAACATAGCTGCACAGAATCTATCGGCCCTTTTATAATCATCGGCCTCTTTGCACATGTTTATATAGGCTTCCCTTAATATTATCACTTTATTATTCTGGGGATGAGATATACAGCTTTCTTTTGTCATAATATATACCCCCTACCTTTTAAATACCGATACCGGCATTTGTGCCGACACCAACACCGGCACCACCACCGATGTCGACACCGACACCGGTGTTATAATTATTGTTCATTGATTCTCTAGTTGTTCAAGCTGTTTAACCAAAATGTCAAGCCCCATTCTTAAAATTTCAGCTTTACTTTTGCCTGATTTGCTGGCTATTTCAGTTAATTTTTGGTGGTCTTTGTCTGTTAGTCTTATAGTCATTCTGTGTTCAAGTTTTTGTTGCTCATTGCCATTTAAAAGGGAGGTAACGTTTGGTGTCGAAGTCGGCGTCGATTGCGACACCGACTTCGGTGTCGGTTGCGATGTCTTTGCCGGTGTCTTTTCTGTTTCTTCCTCCTCTGAGTCTTCCTCTTCAGAAATACCCATATTTAAATTATAAAGCTTTTCAAATTTCTCATCATATTCGCTTTCTTTATTAGTCTCATCTTCTTCATTCGCTGCCATTGTATGTCACCTCCCTATTTTCACACTTTTCAATAACTTCTTCAGCAAGGCTTCTGAAATATTTGCAACCGCTTTGGCGAAAATCATACTGGAAAATAGTTTTTCCTTCCATCGCTGCATCTGTAATTGCCACATTTCTATTTATGACTGTTTCCATGAAACGGTCTCCAAATTTTCTTCTAATAGTATTTTCTAATTCTGTAGCTATATTTGTTCTTTTATCAGCATCGGTCATAACTATTCCTAAATCTTTTAAGCTGGTATTAGCTTTTTTTAGATTTTTAAGGTATTTATCAGTCCATTTAATACCAACCAGGGAATCTGGCTCTGGCTTTATAGGGATACAGTAATGAGTTGAAGCCATTAGCCCTATAGTTGCTAGCATATCTAATGTGGGATGTGTATCTATTAGTATATAATCATAACTATCTCTTACAGGCTCCAATTTAGCATCAAGCACGGATAAAAGTGAAGGATTTGTGGAGGGATTTAGTTCGTTCAGAACCATTTGCAATTGAATATCAGCAGGAAGTATTTTTGTATTTGGAATTACACTCTCGTATATGCAGTTAATTGCCTCAACATCGTCATCAGTAATAAGATCATAGCAAGAAAGATTTTTTTCTTTTCTGTTTTTCATAGCCCTAAGACTTAAGTTTTCCTGGTGATCAAGATCAACCAAAAGAACGCGCTGATTGTCGACGATCTTCAAGGCATGTGCTAGATTGAAGCAAAGAGTAGTTTTGCCCACACCGCCTTTTACATTAAGAAATGTTATTGTATTAGCCATAATGTATCCACTCCTAATTTACATATGTAGGTCAAAAATATAATAAAAAACACCTCATACTTATAATTAAATATCAGCACAAAAACTCCTTTATTGTTTTTATATAATTATTTCGTAACTTGCCAAAACAAATTTACAAGAAACTGCTCCCATTATAAATTATCTTTTCAAGTAAATTATTGATTATACTTTCATTAAATTCTAAAATAATAACAAGTAATAGGTATATTATTTTAAATATCGAGAGCGTTTGGGGGGAGTTGCTATGACAAAAAAGCAACTTAGATTTGCTTTATCGCCGGAAATAGAAAATATGACTATAGCAGAGATAGAAGATTATCTTGAAAAATTGGAGACCTTGGAAGAATCAACTTTTAAGCAGTTATTAAGAGATTCCCGTCGTGGCACTACTAAACTGGCAAAAAAGCATATGAAAAAACAGGAGAGAGTAAACCGGGAAAAAAGACGTATTAGAAGGCTGAAGAGGAGAGAAGCCAAGCTTAACGCCCGTGGGTATGAATTCATTGCCGGGGTTGATGAAGCCGGGAGAGGGGCTTTAGCAGGACCTGTTATGGCAGCTGCTGTAATCATGCCAACAGGAAGTTTCATTGCTGGCATCAATGATAGCAAAAAGATATCATCAGAACGCAGGGAAAACCTGAAGAAAAAAATTATTGATCAGGCTCTTAGTGTTGGAGTTGGAAAAGCCAATGTAGAAGAGATAGATAAAATTGATATAGCCGAAGCCATCAGGTTGGCCATGAGAAGAGCAATAAAAGCTTTAGAACCGTCTCCGCAAATTATTCTGATCGATGGTGGTATAGACATTCCTGCTTTGGATATTTCGGCAGAAAACATAAAAAATGGTGATGAGAAGGTGTATTCGATTGCTGCTGCTTCGATAGTGGCCAAGGTTAGTAGAGATAGGGTGATGGATAAGCTGAGCAGAAAATTTCCAGAGTACAACTTTGATAGCAATAAGGGTTACGGCACTGAAAAGCACCTTAAGGCAGTAGAAAATAATGGGTATTCCTCGATACATCGCAGCAGCTTTCATTTTCATAGCAAAAATCAGCTATCTCTTTTTTAGATCAGAGAGAGTTCGAGTGCAAAAATAATATGGTTTTTGGTATTTTCATTGGTTATTGATAATATTGAACTCGATCTGTTTGTAAATCTAAATTTTTCCTCACAATTGATGATTTCCTCTTCATACGCGATACGTGAAGCCTTAAATTATTATGGAGTCTATTTTTCATAATTGTTTTTAGATTTATTGTAAATCCACCAGCTGTGACCGCAGGCATTACAGACGAGTAATTTTTCTTCTGGTGTCTTCCTGGCTTCTTCCTTGAAAATATCATCATTTCCACATCTCGGACA
>Ga0207421_10001981_pt1 | contig 25888 bp, 13 predicted proteins | sample SodLakKL_010_SED_4_FD_187542 | JGI IMG/M metagenome (GOLD analysis project Ga0207421, IMG submission 187542) | Alkaline sediment microbial communities from Lake Tanatar, Kulunda Steppe, Russia - 8KL_010_SED (SPAdes) (version 2) | ecosystem: Environmental > Aquatic > Non-marine Saline and... | reverse complement strand
GAAAAAACAAAATTTGTGGCAAAAGAGCTGGACAGTATACCGGGGATAAATTGCCCCGTGCCGGAGGGAGCATTCTTTGTGTGGGCAGATATAAATGAAGCGGATATGCCTTCGAAAGAGTTCGTGGAAAAACTGCTGAAAGAGGAAAAAGTTGCCCTTGTTCACGGCTCCTCCTTTGGAGACAACGGGGAAGGTTATTTCAGGATGACATGTTCGAAAACATGGGAACACAACAGGGAAGGGTTAAAAAGAATTCGAAAATTCATGAAAAATTTGTAAAAGACAATGAATAAACTTACCGACATATACCGCAAGTACCGGGATCTTTCTATTGGTACCAAGATACTTGTATTTATGGGAATAGGAACGGTTGCAGGGATAATTTTCGGCGAGGATGCCGTAGTCGTTGAGCCCCTGGGTGATATATTCATAAGGCTGCTTATTATGGCCGCCGTTCCACTTGTTTTTTTCAACCTGCTTAACGGTCTTGCCGGTTTAAGCGATGTTAAGAGCCTGGGAAGGATAACCACACAAATAGCTGTCTTTTTCGTGGGCACATCCATTGTTTCCTTCACTCTTGCATACTTTATAATCTCCGCCCTTCAGCCAGGAAAGGGGTTTGACCTGGAAGGCAAGCCTCCGGAGGATATTGGTGAAATGCCCGGTGTAGTTGAAATGATAATGGATATGGTTCCAGAGAATGTCTTCCATGCTTTTGCCGAGACCAACATGGTACAGATAGTCATATTTGCAATACTCCTGGGGGTCACCATAGTAAAAATGCCCCAGCAGTACAAGGAACCTCTGGCAAAGGGACTGGATATGCTTGCAAGGGTGTTCAGGGAGCTGGTCAATCTTATACTTAAGTTCGGTCCCATAGGCATCGGGGCACTTATGGCTGCCACCTTCGGTGAGTACGGGGCACAGATGTTCGGTCCGCTCGCCTACTTTCTGGGCGGAGTATGGGGAACACAGCTTATAATGATGGGTTTATTCCTTATATTGCTGTTTATGTTTACCGGTATGACGCCGGGTAATTTTCTCAATCAGACCGGTCAGGTGTACGCCACCGCCATAGGTACCTGCAGCAGCTGGGCCACAATGACTGTAAGTATGGATGTTGCAGAAAAAAGGCTTAAGCTGCCCAACTACATCTACTCTTTCACCCTGCCGATGGGCACCCAGCTTAACAAAAACGGCACCACCATAATGCTTATGGGAGTGTTGCTCTTTACCGCACAGGCAGCCGGTGTAACATTCGACCTTTATACAATTATTACCATAATATTCCTTGGATTGATGCTGGAGACGGGCTCGGGGGGAATACCGGGCGGCGGACTGGTAATAGCGCTCATCTTTGTTAGGGCGTTCAACCTCCCCCTTGAGATAGCGGCAATTGTAGGGGGAATATACAGGCTTGTCGATATGGGCAATACCACTACCAATGTAATGAGTGACCTTGTAGGGACTTTAATAGTAGCCAATCAGGAAGAAAAGAGACGAAAAAAAGCAGGAGCCGCCGGGGAAGCATCCTGACAGGGAAAGCCGCAACCGGCGGAGGCACGAAACTCAGTTGGCATTACGGCAGGAAAGCCGCAACCGGCGGAGGTACCAAAATCAGGTGCATTCCGGCAGGAAAAGCCGGAGCCGCAGGGGAGATATCCTGAAACCGGGCATCCTGACAGGAGAATTTTGGCGGGCAAAACTGAAACGGTCAGGTTTGTTTCACCTGGCCACTTGTTAGTAGTTTATTTTGCCCGACTGGCATAATTAAAATAAAACAATATATTAAAATGGTAAACAATCCTCAAAATTCGGTTAATGCTGCAGATCCCGATACAAATACCTCAGGGATTAAGCACCCCAGATTAAGGATAAGGTTAAACAAACTGCAATTGACCAAGAAGCTTTTAAGTTTCCTGCCGCTTCTCTCGTTTGCAGCAATTATTTCATGCGGGGAAACTGAAAACGGTGAAGAAGAGCCGGTACCTGTAAAAACCACATCCCCTGAGCTACACACCTCTGCTTTGACCAAAAGTTATCCGGCACAGGTCAGGGCAACCAAAAAGGCACGCGTTTCTTTCAGGGTGGCCGGACCGATAGATTATATGCCCGCAAAAGAAGGGAAATTTGTAGAAAAGGGTGAATTGCTGGCACAAATGGATACGCGCGATTATGAGACACTTCTGGAGGCTACAGAGGCAAAATACAAGGAGGTAAAAAGAGAGACCGGGCGTATCATCTCCCTCCATGAAAAAGGGAGGGTAACAGACAGTGAGCGTGACAAAGCCGAGTCAGGGCTCAAGCAGATCCGTGCAAAATACCGTTCACACAAAAACCAGCTTGAGGATACAAGACTCACCGCACCCTTCGATGGTCAGATCACCAAACAGTTCTTCAGCGAGGGAGAGACCGTTGACAAAGGTATACCGGTGGTTTCAATAGTAGACACATCACAGGTTGAGATTGTGGCACATCTGGCTGCCCCCGACTACCTGAAAAAAGATGATTTTGTCGAAATACTCTGTAAAACACCTTACCAGCCCGGCCACCCCTTCAGTGTCGAACTGGAGGAGATATCGGCACAGGCCAATATGAACGGACTTTACCCCGCATATTTTAAAGCAGAAAACAAGACAATACCCACACTGCGTCCGGGCATGAGTGCAGAAATAAAGATCACCTACCGCACCGGGGCTGAAAAATTGTACAAAGTCCCGGCTTCATCACTGTTCAGACGGGAGAACCGGACAAAGCTGTGGCTGATCGACAAAGAGGAGATGAGAGCCGGCCTGCTTCCGGTGGAAATTAAAGAAGTTGGTTCCTCAGGTGATGCCCTGATCAAAGCCGAACTTGATACCACCGACATAATTGTCAGCGCCGGGGTGCATTCGCTCAGCGACGGACAAAAGGTAAAACCTTTAACATCTTCACCCCGGCAATAAATTCCCTCAAATTATTTAATGATAAATGACAGAACTGGTATTTAAAAATAGGGCACTCTTTTATTTTATTCTTTTGGCAATGGTAGCGGGGGGAATATTTTCATTTATAACCATGAGCAAGCTTGAAGACCCCGAAATAGAGGTCAAACAGGCCCTGGTTGCCACTTTTTATCCCGGTGCCTCCGCCCTTGAAACCGAAAAACAGGTTACCGATGTAATTGAAGAGTCAATACAGGATATGGGCGGACTTAACTATATCGAGTCGCGATCAAAAGCTGGGTACTCGGAGATCACCGTAGAGCTTCATCCCACTGTGACCGGAGACGATATAGAGCAGAAATGGGATATCCTAAGACGCCGGGTGGAGGCAGCTTACCCGGACCTTCCACGGGGAGCGCAGGATCCACTGGTAATGGATGATTTCGGGGATGTCTTCGGACTCTTTTATGCAATGACTGCCAGTGAAGGCTTTTCCTACGAGGAGATGAACGACTACGCCAGGAAAGTCAAAAGCGAGCTTGAGGCCATTGAGGATGTAAGACGAGTTCAGATATACGGTGACCGCTCACCTGCTGTTTACATAAATGCGGACCAGACCAGGATGGCTAACCTGGGTATCCCTCCATTATTGCTTTTCCAAACTCTTGAAGATCAGGACGAAACAGTTTATGCAGGCCATTTTGAAACACCCCGGGAGCGAATAAGAGTTGATGTTAGTGATAATTTTAAAAGCAAAGAAGATATAGAAAACCTTGTTTTACAGGGATTTGAAGGTGACAGGTTCAGGCTTTCCGAAATAGCCGAAGTGGAACGCGGACTTGAAGAACCCTACCGGGAAGCAATGCGCCACAACAAGAAGAAAGCCCTTGGAATTTCAATAGCAATGGAAAGCGGGGGTAGTGTAATTGCCCTGGGCAGGGAGACCGATGAAAAGCTTGAAAAACTGCAAACAACCCTTTTACCTGCCGGAATCGATTTCAACAAAGTTTTTTTCCAGCCCGAAAAGGTTAGCAGCGCCATCACAACATTTATGGTAAACCTTGTTATGTCGGTCATGATAGTCATTGTTATCCTGATGTTTACCATGGGACTGAGAAGTGGCGTTATAATCGGTAGCGGACTGTTTTTGACTATCCTGGGGAGCTTCGTCATCCTCAGCTTCTTTGACGGAACCCTTCAGCGGGTCTCGCTCAGCTCTTTCATTGTCACCATGGGAATGCTGGTTGACAATGCAATTGTAATAGTAGACGGAATACTTACAGATCTGCAGAAAGGGATGAAAAAGGAAAAGGCACTTGTCAACACCGTAAACAAAACCGCCTGGCCTCTTCTTGGAGCAACACTTATTACAATTTTCGGATTTTTGCCTATATTCCTTTCGCCCGATACGGCCGGCGAATATGTCAGGGACCTTTTTATTGTCCTTTCAGTATCGCTTTTGATAAGCTGGTTGCTGGCATTAACACAGGCACCTATGATGGCTGCCGGTCAGTTCAAAAACATTGCAGTTAAAAATTCTCCGGGTAACACCCCCTACAACAGCTTTATCTACAGGATCCATAAAAAAACAGTCAAATACATATTACGCCACAAAACCGTATCAATCACAATAGTCGTGAGTTTACTGTGTATATCGGCATTATTGTTCCGCTTCATTCCCCAGACCTTCTTCCCCGACCTCACCTACAGTCAGCTCTACATTGAATACGATATGCCTTCCGGGACAAGAATAGAGGCAGTGGACAGGGATCTTGGAGAAATTGAAGATTATCTTCTTGAAAAAAACAGTGTAAAAAAAGTTACCACAAGCCTTGGAGGCACGCCTGCACGCTACAACCTTGTACGCACATTTGCCAAACCATCAATGAGCTACGGGGAGCTGATAGTGGAATTTGACAACCCCGACATACTTGTAGAAAAAGCCGGTAAAATACAGCAATACCTTTCGGAAAACCACCCCCAGGCCTATGCCAGGGTAAAAAGGTACAACCTTATGTATATGGCTTTCCCCGTAGAAGTAATGTTTACCGGTCCGGACCGTGATGTGCTGAAAGAGCTCACCTCTGAGGCCGTATCCATAATGGAGGAAGAACCCTCGGCCACTCTTGTAACAACCAGCAGGGAGCCTGCCGGCATGGTCAAGGTTGCAAGCTACAACCAGTTGTCTGCAAGAAAAAGCGGTATATCCCGCTCAGATGTGGCCTTATCGATGCTCTCCTCAACCGAAGGAGTGCCGGTAGGTAACCTTCATGAGGGAGAAAAGACAATTCCCGTTTACTTAAAAACAACGGCTGAAGAAAACGAGGATCATCCCGGCTTGTCTACCTCCCCCCTTCTTAGGATGATGCCGGCCCTCAGACTGCCAGATACAAGAATGGTCAACGACCTTTTAACCGGGGCCACCGCGGTTGAAGATATATTCAGGGAAAGTGCCGCACCTTTACCGGCAAGACAGGCGGTACCCGAAATTGATATAGAATGGGAAGAGCCTCAGGTTGAACGCTATAACAGGGTAAGGTCAATGAAAGCCCGGTGCAATCCTGCAAGCGGTAAAACAGCAGACGATGTGCGTAACAATATAATAGAAGAAATAGAAAACATTGATCTGCCCCCGGGCTACAATTTAGAATGGCACGGGGAATACAAAGCAAGCACAGAGGCAAGGGAGTACCTTTTTATGCATCTGCCCCTGGCGGTTATCCTTATAATTGCAGTTCTGATCGCTTTGTTCGGGGATTACAAAAAACCGCTGATAATAATAATGGGACTACCTCTGGCATTCATAGGAATTGTACCCGGACTGCTGCTGGCAGGCAAAGAATACGGATTTGTTGCTATTGTAGGTACTCTAGGTCTGATGGGTATGATGACAAAAAACGGGGTGGTCCTTCTTGAAGAGGTTAAATTCCAGGTAAAATCCGGGAAAAATCATTTTGATTCCCTGGTTGAAGCTTCCACCTCCCGTCTGCGGCCTGTAATGATGGCATCCCTGACCACCATAATGGGTATGCTGCCGCTTCTTCCCGACGATATGTTCGGATCCCTTGCGGCTACAATGATGGCAGGCTTGCTTGCAGGATCGTTAATAACACTTTTGATAATCCCCGCCTTTTATGCTCTTATGCACAAGGTAGTACACCCTGAAAGCAAAAAGAGAAAAAAAACGGCAACAACGGAAAATAATTAAAAACAATACATATGACAGGAATACAAAAAAAAGCTGTTTTGCTGCTTTTTACATTAATTATACCCCATGCAGCTATTACTCAAACAACGGTGCTTGACCGCTCCAAATGCCGCCAGCTTGCAATAGAACACTCAAAACAGCTCAGGCAGTCAGAAAACAAAGAAAAGCAGGCACTTTTAAAGGAAAGGATTGCAAAAACAGGATTTCTTCCCGAATTTTCCGCATCCGGACTCTATTATTATTCCCCGCATGAGTTTGAGTACTCTTTAGGGCTGGGAACGCTACTGGGTATGGAAGGAAATTTACGTGAAATGATGGATAAAGATCTCCCTGATGCGGCACTTAGCATAGGAATGGAAGGTGTAACAATGGCCGGGGTGGAAGCAGAGCAGGCGGTATACCTTGGCGGAAGGGTGCGCACCGCGGTAAATATGGCAGAAACGGGGGCCGGTATTGCCGGGCTCAATGTTGAAATGCACATATCGGAGGTTATAACGGTAGCCGATTCAGCCTGGTTCAATTACCTTTCGGCAAAAGAGGCAAAAAGTGCCGCATTGCAATATGAAAAGACACTTGAGGAACTGGTACAAGCCACCAGGGAAAGTGTGGAGGAAGGTCTGGCAACACGCAATGACCTGCTGAAAGCAAAGGTTAAAAGGAACGAGGCCTCCCTGAAAGTTCAGAAAGCCGGCAGCGGTGTCGAGCTTGCAGAAATGTTTTTGTGCCGGGTTACCGGACTGCCCCTTCATACAGAGATTACAACCGAAAAATCTCAATTGCCGGAGGAAGTAGATTACTCGATCCTGCAAAAAAATGAACAATCTCCCGAAAACCGCCCGGAGTATAAAATGCTGGAAAAAGCCGTCGATTTGGAAAAGTATGAGGAAAAAATGGCAAGGGCTGAAATGTTGCCCGAAGTAGGTATAAAAGCCTCATACAATCACATGAGGGGAGTTGATATAGGGGGGCATAAAACAGACGACCTGGTCTTCTCAGTTATGGGGTCGGTTAAAATTCCCATATTTAACTGGGGGGAAAGACAAAACAGGCTTGCAAAAGCAAATCTGGAAACCGAAGCTGCACAGATCGAAAAAGAAGATACCCGCGAGCTGATGCAGCTGGAAATAGCTGAAGCGCGCCTTACATTTGAAAATGCCCGCAAGCGCCTTGAGCTTACCGGAAAAGCCCTGGAGCAGTCAAAAGAAAATATGGAAACAAGTAAAGACATGTACAATGAAGGAAAAGAGACCATTGTAGAGCTGCTTGAAGCAAAAGCTCACTGGAAATCGGCAAAAAGCAAGCATATAAATGCCAGAACGAACGTCCTGCTCAGTAAGACCCTTTACAAAAAAACGCTTGGCATCCTGACAACGAAATAAAACCAACACAGCGGCACCACTTTATCAGGAGTTTATGCTGTTTTAGCACAAAATTATAAGGTCCTCCCGGCAAAACTTTGAATTTGTTGATAATCAAGGTAATACAACACCCTAAGGGAAAAACTGTTTATCTGGGGCTGCCCTACTATATGATTCAAATTATCGAAATAGTTCTCCCTCAGCAAATGCCCTTCACTGTCAATAATATTTTTCCAGACCACACTAAGTTGGCTGCCCGGCGCGAACTCCCACGTGAAAGCCAGATCAATGGTAAATGCATTATAATTTATATCGTCCACCTGAAGATCCCTTCCCAGGGGGTCAAGCGTACCCTCCTCTTCCAGTAAATAGTAATTGCCGTCATAATCAACCCTCGACCAGTAGTGCCTTAAATCAAGATCCAGTGCCGCCTGATTGTTGAACAAATACGTCGTACCCAGAGTATTGGTAAGTGTGGGCATATCACGGCGGCCGAAATATACCGTTTCGCTGTCCTCATGAAAAACATACCCGATATTTCCTTCCCTCTTGTTATATTCAAAACCGTAGGAAAAATTGAAATTATCGCTTACCTTAACGGTCGGCTCCACGCTGAACCCGGCTTCAATCTCCTCATTGGAACATGACAGAACCCTTTTGAAATTTATACCACCGTCAAAATAAACCCTGCGGCTGTAATCTGTGGAATAACTTAAACTGAAATCGGTCTCCTGCTCGGTCTTATAGCGTCTTCCCGGAACGCGCGGCTCAAAGTAATCCCTTCTGCCGTCAGGTCTGTGGCCCGATCTGATCATTATGAAAAACTGGTTGTCGAAGGTAACCCTGAAATTATAATACAATCGCAGTGAAGTAAACCTGCGCGGGTCATACAACCTCTCATACTCAACCCCCAAAGTGTTTGAAAGATTGTTAACCCTCCAGAAAGGCGAAAAAATGTTATGGCTGAAAGATACCTCATCCTCAACAAGGTTGTTTCTTCTCAAAAAGCCTAAGTCATTCTGGTCATAATCGTCTGATATGGCAAAGCGCGAATAGTTATACTGAAAGGTGCCGCCAAACTTCCCCACGCTGAAATCATACTTGTAGCCAAAAATATTATCAGCATCGCTGAAATACTGCTGACTTAGCGCACCGGTCCCGCTCACCCGGTACATATTGGAAGCATCCTGGACCCTGAACTCCGTTCCCGTTACATTGGCGGTATACCCGTCAACAGCACCGGCAACATTGGTGTTTGCAAGACTAACAAAGGAGTTGTTCCTCAGGCTCTGATCAAAAACAACCATATTGTAGTTTGTAAAAGGCTGGGTCTCCACCCTTCTTGTATCGCCGGTTATAGTGTCAGTTAATTTTGCATAACTCGGGGCAGTCATTGCATTGAAAAACCCGATTCCTAGTCCACCGTCAGTTCTCCCCGACAGCTTGGTAGCATTGATAAGTGATGTTTCGCGGGGATTCTCCGATATCATTTCCGTCTCCTTTTTTTCAACCGGGACATCACCGCGGCCGGTTGGTTCATCTCCCACCCTTCGGGAGTAAAAAAGTCCGGCCCTGTTGAAAAGCTCCATCCCTTCGGTAAAAAATTGCCTCTGCTCATCATATTTCACCTCAAAAGGAGAAAGGTCCAGTATTTTCTCATCTGTCTGCACCTGTCCGAAGTCAGGTATCAGAGTAACATCAAGGGTGAAGCTCTCATCAATGCCATATTTGACATCCATTCCCCCGCTGAAAGTATTACCCCATCCCCCGTAGGCAGCATCATTTTCAACATATCCGGAAACATAGGGGTGAAAAGACATCCTCAGGGGAGGATCTATTCCTTTAACCCCGGTTATAAGTCCCATAAAACTCTCATCGTCACCAACCCTGCGATCCACGAAATTCCAGCTGGAAGTTTCCCTGTAGCGGCGTATCTCCCTCCAGAAATTAACACCCCATTCCTGAATATCCCTTCCCGGGAACCTCAGGGCAGAGTATGGTATAGCCATCTCAGCTATCCACCCCTCATCGGTAACAGTTGTTTCACTCTTCCATACGGCATCCCAGTTTACATCCCCCCTTCTTCCCCCGCCGGCAAGGTTTATGTCGGTCTGCACTCCCGATGCCGATATCTTGAAGCGGAAAACATTCTGCCCGTCGTCATACGGACTTAAATCCATCCAGAACTGGTCAGCATTCAGGTTATTACCCGAATTTCTCATACCCAGTTCAGTATAGATACTGTCAGGATTGGGGTCTTTCATTTTGGCGGCAATATAAACCGCCTCGTCATCATAGAGTATCCTGACTTCGGTTTGAAAGCTCGCCTCACGGTCATTATGGGGCTCATACTGGTGAAAGCCGGTTGCAACATATGCCTTTTTCCAGGCAGGGTCACTCATATTACCCCTTATCTCGGGAGGAGTATCCACTCTTACAGCTCTCAGCTCCCTCCTTTCCCTGTCATTGTCACCGCGGAACCTCCCCCCTTCGTCTCCGGCAAAAGAAGTAAACACGGGATGGGTGAAAAATATGAATATAACTAAAATCGAAACTTTTAAAAATCCTGCATAAGAAAAAGGTTCAAATCTTCTCTCAGATCCGTCAATCAATCGCTTCATCATCAAAGGTAATATAATCGGTCACTATCATTTTTTTTTTAAAGCCCATAAAATTATACAAGCAAAACAAAAAAACAAAGAGGATGGTCAGGATTATGCCTGTGGAAGCGGCATTCCGGACAACAATACATTCTTACCTCACTGATTATCTGCCTCTAAAACAAAAGTTAAAAAAAGTGAAAAAATCAGGGCAGGCTTATGGTTGAAAAAACCTCGTTGCGCAGTGCCGACCCTCCGAAAGCATTTGTCATAATTACTATTCCGTTGCCGGTAGAAGGGTTGAATTCGGTAAGACACCGGAAACCTGTACTGTTTGCCCCCCCGTGATGAAACCTCACTCCAGTACTTGTCTCCTGGGCCCTCCAGCTTAGTCCCCAATAAACATCATCACATTCGGCCTCCTCAACCCTGGGCAACCCGGAACGCCCCGGGTCATGAACGGCAGGATCAAGCATCTCCTTACGGCTCTCTTCACTGAGAAGGCTGCCGCGGGAAGGTGTCTTTCCCATAACATCAATAAGGAAAAGAGCATATTCTGAAGGGGTGGTATACATGGTGTAGGCGGCATTACCCGGCTCCTCATATATTCTGCGGTCTTCTATCAGGTTGCCGTCAGAATCATGACCTTCAGCCGAAATATCCGGATAATGCTCCTCCCATATATAGCTGCTTTGTTCCATTTCCAGCGGGTCAAACAACTCCTTCCTCATGAACTCATAAAGGGGAAGGCCTGTAACCCGCTGAACCACCTTCTGGCAAAACTCGAAACCCTCACCCGAATAGCCTATATCGGTACCGGGCTCGAATGCAGGTTTTAGCGGATCATCACCACTCCAATTCGGAAAGCCGGTCTGGTGCTGAAAGACCATTCTTGCCGTTATCATCTTGTGCAGGGTATCATCGGGTGTATCTTTTACAACCTTTTCATAAGGCTCCCCGTATATGTCTACAAGCGGCTTGTCAAGGTCAAACTCCCCCCTGTCAACAAGGCGAAGCACTGCATAGGCAAAGGGGGCTTTTGACATTGAAGCGGCTTCAAACAGGGTTTCACCGGTCACCTGCTCATCGCTGCCCGCTTCCTTAACACCCCACGTGCCGGTCCACTCAACCTCCCTCTCCTCAATGCCGGCTATTGAAACACCGGGAACATCGTGAACGATCATCAGTCTGGGTATCAACTCATCCAGAACTTCAGGCACACGCTCAGGTGCATCCTGGAAAAGCTCCTGAGGACGGCGATCCTGGGAGAGTCTTACAGTCTCACCATAGCGGGTAATATCGGCAGCCTCGATAACCCCGCCCACATCCTCGCGTAAAAATTCAAGCCGGATATCAAGTCCGGGCACAATCCACTGGTCTTCACCCGTTCTCTCCATCTCCACCGGATCCATATCACCCATAGTGAAAACAGGTCCATCAACGGTCTGCTCTACAATAACCGAGACAGACCCCGTGATGGGAAACTCCATTTTTATGGCATGTCCTGCTTGCAGAACTGAAGTTCCGGCCAGCAGGAAAACAGCTGCAATAGTTAACTTCAAAATCCTGTTTATCATCATTCAATTTATTTAACTCATCAACAAAATATTCAGTTTGCAGATAACTTTTATCTCAATTTAAAACGGCTAAAAAGGTTTTTCCTTGCCGTTTTTTCTCTTATTTTGCCTGCCGGGTCAAAACAGACTGCCCCAATACAATTACTCGGTAATTATCGAGTTAAACAGCAACTTAAAAGTTCCGTCTGTCTGATTCCTGTGCTGCGTCCTGAAACCGGTTAAAACAATATCTCCTTCACCATATGCGGCTTTTACCATTGCAGGATTGCCGGCAATGATATCCTCACCCCAGAGCCATCCGCTTTTAAGCAGATCCTCATCCCTGTATCTTACAACCGTTTGATAATCCTGATTGTGTCTGCCCCTTAGAATGCGGAAAACCGGACTTGCGCGAAACAGCACAACTCCCTGATCGGGCATTCCGTAGGCCAGCGGTTGGGTGTTGTCAAAATTGACCTTAACAGTTGAGCCGGGACAGAAAAAATCGGTCGACGCCACCCCGTCCACCACATTTTGAATATTCAGGTCAAACTCATCCACGGCAAACTCATAAGAAGACCCCAGAACAACCAGTCTCCCGCCGTTTCTGACAAACTCCTGGAGATTCTCAATACCCTCGCTGCCTATACCGCTTCTGTACTGCCCGGGGTAGTCCCCGGGATCAATCCTGGTTCCCTCATAAAAACCGGTAATATGGTGCGGCGAATCATGTGGTATAATAATAACGTCGTAGTTTCTTCGAAGGTTCCCCTCTTTTATCTCCTCGCTCATAAGTGTGCGATAGGGAAATTTGTAGTTTTCAAGACACAGCCTTGTCCATCCCTCATCAATATTACCCCCGTAGTATCTCTGAAAAAGTCCCACACGCCCGCGCCTCACGGTATGCTTCTCGTCTGTGTCCCCAACCAGAGGCTCAAAGTCAACACCGGTTGATCCGGCAATTTCATTCAAAACATCTCCCGGGGCCCCTTCAACAATAAAATCACCCGGGCGGTAGTCCCCGAAAGCCGCATCAATACGCTGAACCTCCACACCCTTGTCAATAAGCATATTTGCAGCCTTAAAGCTATAATTAAACCTTCCGTCCATTACAACCCTTTCAGTATTTTCACTCACCCTGCCCTGTGGCTTCTCAAAATCCTCAAGGATAACATAGTCAACCCCGGCAGGCTCTTCCAGCTTGTCCACCCTTACCCCCATAAATTCGAACATTGTATGTGTTGCAAGGTCATAAGGTCTCAGGGGGGTGCCGTCATCTCTTATAGTCCACTCATTTTGAGGGTAACGGGTTTCGGTGAGCAAATTCATTATCAGTCCCCTTTTCGGCTGAGCCAGCGGTATAATATATGATCCCTCGCCATAGTGGATCTCGCCTGCCCTGAAATCATTTTCTGCCTTCCTGATCTCCAGTCCCGATCTGAGCAAGGTATTTATCATTTTAACAGAAGTGAGATGATCGTGCTGGCTTGCAGGCACGATAAGCTCCCTTACATCACCCTCCTTGCCTCTTCTTATCTGGTTATCAGCTTTCCGGTATGTGTTTCTAAGGACCGTCTCCCTGTTTTTTGCCGCCACCTCAAGCAGCGACCACGCCGAAACTTTTTTCTGCTCAACAATATCCCTCAGGTGCCACCACCCGCCGGGCCAGGGATTCGGGAAGCTGGCCTGGGGTTCATAATCGGGGAACATCCGTGCCCCTGCCGTTAATTGTTCCGGGTGAATATAAATCGAGGTTGCAAGATCAACGCTGGCCGATTCGGTAAGCATTCCGGCAATATTGTGAAACGGGGTTATCCAGTGCCATCCGAAATGTCCCCAGCCGGTGAACTGGGCGTCGTTGAGGACCCCCTGAAAACCTTCCTCTTCCAGCTTATATGCCATGTTGGCCCCGTACCATTCTATCTCCCTCCACACCAGGGGATCGGCATGAGGCCTTATAGGGTCGCAATAAGGAGGCACATAAAAGCGTGCTCCGTAGGAGCCCATCTGGTGATGGTCGATATAAGCCTGGGGCGGCCAGTCAACATACATCGCCTCAGCGTTGTATTTTGATTCTGTCAGGTTAAGATAGTCGCCATCCCTGTTGGTATCATGACCGCAGTACTTGTGGTACAGATAAGGCATACGCATACCCTCGTATTCGGTCCCGAGAGTTTCACTGTACCAGTCGTTTATCATTATATCCCCGTCAGGGTTCATCGAAGGTATCATAAAATAGAGCACATTGTCGAGAATAGCCCTTGTTTCATCATCATCACGGCTAAGCAGGTCATAGGCCAGCTCCGGTGTCATCTGGGTGCCTCCCACCTCGTTGGAATGCAGTCCCATCGACTGGAACACTACAGCTTTCCCTTCATCAATATACTCCTTAATTTCTTCTTCAGAAAATCCGCGGGGATCGCTTATCGCATGATTGATCTCCTGGAGGCGGTCAAGATTGTCCAGATTATCACCTGATGTTATCAGGACAATCAAATAAGGTTGCCCCTCGGTTGAAGGACCCATATTCATAACCTTTATGCGGTCGCTTTCACTCTCAAGCAAGTAAAAATATTCAACCGTCTGATCCCATCTTGCAAGCTTGCGCTCTTCGCCCATCTGAAATCCGAAGAACTCTTCGGGAGAAGTAACCCCCTCTTGCGCATTTATCTGCCATGAATTAATTATCAGGAAAAAAGATAACAGCGGCAATAAAAATGCCTTTGAATAAGAATTTAGCAGCTTCATACGTACAATTAAGTTTTGTTATACAAAATTTCAATTAGTTATATTAACAGGATTATATTTCAGGAATTATTCACATCAGTAAAAGTAAGAATAATATTGACAAAAAAGTAGTTAACGGCATTGTATCGAGTATAAAAAAGCGGGAGGATTAAAATAATGGAGAAGTGCCTGCCCGGGTGAAAAGGTTGCACTTCTCCGTTTATAATTAAACTATGTCATTAAAATGTCTGACCAAAAAAGAGAGCATTGGCAAAAAGCAAGTTCGTACCGTGCCAGTGGGAGCGGAAGTTTGGATTGTCAAACATCAGCACCACACGGCCACTGCCCTCCCTGCGGGCAACAATTGAGACCTTCTCTTCTGCCATCTCATGGAGCTCATCCGATATAAAGCCGCTAAGAAGAGGCTCCCTGTCGTATACTGCCACATTGGTTCCGCGCTCGGGATTTTTACCGTAAAAAGTGTTCATTGTCCTAAATACCGGAGCAGTATCTCCGTAACCATAGGCAACCGGATGGGTGTTGTCAATCTGGGCCTCGAAAATAGAGCCCTCAATATTCTGTACATAAAACAGCTCTGTTTGTCTCTCATAGCTGTAGTCAAGATACATCTGATCGAGGTCCAGCCTGTAAGGCTCAAGATCTGCAAAGCCGTTATTGTTCAGCCAGGCGGCACCGGACTCTATACCGATAACCGTTCCCCCGCCGCGCACCCATTCCCTTACAGTCTCCGGATCCAGTCCGGGGTAAGACCCACCTGCCAGCACCAGAACATTGTAGCGGTCAAGGTCGGCATAGCCGGCCGCCTCCACATCAAGCTGGGTAACCGGCATCTTGTATCTCTCGTTAAGCAGATGGCGCACCTCTCCCGCATTGTAAGAGCCGGCACCGCTGCCCGTAAGCAATGCAATCTTCGGCTTATCAAGAATATGCGAGCCGGGAGAGCTGAAATCGGGATGCTCGGGGAAAAGTCCCCTTTCCACCCCAAAAACCCTTACATGATCCTTCTCCGGCAGCTTTTCCATAAGGCTGCGCAGCTCATCCTCGCTAACATCGGGCTGATCAAAAGGTATTGTAATCGAGCCGCGGCCAACCTCATAGGTCTGGTCTCCAACCGGCACAGACATCTCCTCGTGAAGCACACGGGTTACAACACCTGCATCCTGCAGACGATAGAGTGCACGGGGTGAAAAATAGCGGCCCCATTCCATAACATATCCGACCCTGGTATCACGCTCCCCTATAAACTCACCTCCGCTGAAACCGAATTGTGTAACCTCATCCCCTGTAAACGGAGCGGGGTCACGTTGCATTTCCGCGTAAGGCGTGCCAAAGGTCAGCGGCATTGTCCATGTGGAAACATCATGAGTAGTTTCGGCAGGGAATTCGGTGCGGATCTCCATCATTGCCCTTATAAACTGCTGCTGCGGCTGGTTCATGGGTATAATATACGCCTCCCCGGGGCTGAAAGTCCTCTCTTCGGTTTCGAATGGCTGTTCAAGCTCATAAACTTTCACGCGATGGCGTCTTATATTATCAACAAGTGCCTGTGCCCTGTTCGGAAATTCACTCTTATCAATCACATAGGCCTTGGTTTCATAATCTGCATACCTCTGGGAAGCCTCTGCAAAAAAGTCGCGCTGATAGCGCAACAACTCCACACGCAAATTCTTTGCTCCCTGCAGGGTCGACAAAGAGCTCGCGGTCTGGTTGCGAACAGTTCTTTTATAATGCAGCTTCCCGTGGGGATAATCATCCAGCTCCGCCTCCAGCGCCCTTGAAGAACGCTGCTCATATAAAATACCGACAGTACCCTGCACATCCGGGTAGGTCGACCCCTTACCGTAGTAAAAATCATCGTAAATCTCACGTGTCCAGTAAGTCTGGCTCATCCGGTCATGAATATCCGCATGATGCTCCGCGATGGCCATTGTCAGCTCCTGGTTAATCTCCGGTGTAAGAGGGTGGGTCCTCTCGGGTATACCGGGCTGGAAAAAATGCGTGGTCTGCGAGCGACCCGTTTCATGAAAATCTGAAAACACCTGGGGACGCCATTTCTGATATGTCTCCACTTTACCTCTTGATTCGGGATGGGCAAGCGGGAAGTAGTCACGGTTCAGATCAAACCAGTAATGGTTCCCCCTTCCCCCGGGCCAGGGCTCATTGTGTTCACGGTCCTGCCGGTCGGTTGTATGCACACCGCCCCGGTTCATATTCACCCAGTTCACAAAACGGTCCCTTCCGTCGGGGTTCATATTAGGATCAATTATCACAACCATCTCCTCGAGCATCTCCTCTATCCCCTCGCCCCGTCCGGCCGTCAAATGATAAAGCAGTAACATAGCCGCTTCGGTACAGGAAGCCTCCCGTCCGTGTACATTGTATCCCATGTAGACAACAACCGGCATATCCTCCAGCTCTTCGTCGGCAACAGCATCTGCATCAGTTGTAAGCCTCGCATTTTGTTCCCGGATCTCATCCAGGCGCTCATGGTTTTCCCGTGATGTCACAATAGCGTATACCAGCGGACGATTCTGATACGAGCGGGCATACTCATGCATAACCGCAATGTCGCTAGCTTCGGTAACGGCCTCAAAATAGTTAACCGCCTGGAGGGATTCGGTATGGCGGGTGCCTATCTTGTGTCCTATCACCTCTTCAGGTTTGGGTATGTTATCATCATACCACTCTACTCCCTTAACGGGTATTTCCTTCTCAAACGGGAGCTGCTGCGCCCCGGCAGTGAAAAGTACCGTTAAAATGACCGATATGGTAAAAAAAGACCTCAGTAATTTCATAATTCATTGTTTTTTACCAATTTAGAATTAAGCAAACATTACCGGCAGGCAGCTCAGCAATCAGCTCACTGCCTGCCCGGTAAGTCTTAACTATTTTGTTCACCTTAAAACTTTTAACCTGCCTGTTTGGCAAAAGGCAGGTTCAGTATATCCGGAATTTTACCTGTTCAGCCTTTCATTGCGTACCTCTTCGGCATTGAAGAATATCATCGGCTTACCTTCCTCGGAGGCAAACATTTTGGCATTATCATGGCCCACGCCGGGAACTGTTTCAAGAAACTTGGTCTCATACCCCTCATCGCCGTAAAGTTCTCCGAAGTACTTATAGTACCACTCACCTCTCTCCAGGCGGTGTCTTCCCTGCATAAGAGCCGGACAGCTTCTGTCGAGTGCCGCACCTTCAGGGTCATCATCATCCATTCCCTGCAGCAGGTAAACATCGCGCTCTGCGAATTCTTCAACCATTTCCTCAATGCTCCGGTGTGTCATATACTCAACCAGCTCACCGTCAAAACCGTATGCATATTCATTAAACTGAGGACACTCTTCTCCGTCAACCACCGGAACCTCATCCGAGTAATCTACGAAACTCTCTTCAGTATCAAAATCCGGGCGCCTGGTGTCAAGATACAAAAATGATGAGGGATTGGAGATAATATAACGGGGATAAATATCCTGCTCAATCAGATCATCGTAAATCGGAGTACCAACCGAGTAACGGCTTACAACCTGTCCGCCCGCCGAATGCCCGGCATGGACAACGGCCTTGACATTCGGGAAGTGGTCGGCAACATGCAGTACCATCGCATCGAGCAGCTCGAAATTGCTTACCCCGGGCTCGGTCACCGAGTTGCTGCCTCCTCTCCATCCACCCGGCCAGTAAGCATAATTCCCGTTTTCATAACGACCGGGGTTGTCTTCAATATGCCTTTCGCCTATCATGGCCGGGGAAACTACCATAACCTTGTTTTCAAAATCCTCTTCAGGGCGGTCAATAGCAGCAGCATCCCGTGCAGCTTTCATATTTTCGAAATAGGTGGTCGGATTTTGTGCCGCCCCGTGGTGTACAAACACCACCAGCTCAATATCGGAATCCGGAGCACTTTTCAGATCGTGAGTTGACTCATAGGTAAAAATAACTGTTTCACCCTCAATTTCCACAGGAAAATCATAGGTGGCATGTTCATATTCAAATTCCTCTTCTTCCACTTCACAAGCAGCAAGCAGAAAGATAAAAGACAGTAATGATATAAGGGTTAATCGCATAATAAGGAAGTTTTAATTTAACAATGATGAATAATATTATATAACATTTACAAATATAATTTAACAACATCCAAAATGAAAGTAAAAACCCAATATTAGCGAAGTTTTCTCATTTAGCCTGAACAATTGATATGCACCATGGCTTAATCCGGGCAATAAAATGTGGGGGTCTATATGTTTTAATTGATACGGGTGTTTAATAATCCTTGATTATTAAGGCTCCTGCAATTTGTATGTTAATAAAGCGCTGCATATCCTTCATTGCCATTGTGGGCTTGTTTGCCTGCACGGGAGGAAATTTTGTTTTCTCCCGGAACATGCCAGAGAAAAACGATGAGCCTTACCTTGGTGTTAATGTGGGATTTGGTTCAGGCACATCCGGTTTAACCGCGGGCATAAGCCTTTCACACCAGACAGGCGAAGGGATTCTCACCGGCCGTTTCATCCACAATTCAAAATTGAAAATAGATTCACCCTGGATAAACGTTTGGGATACAGGTATTCTTTACGGCGTATCGACAGAAAGATCCGATTTTCGTGCCGTGGTTTCGGCCGGTATAAGCCTGACGGGCGGGTCACGCCAGGGTGAGATGGTTAAGCTTTATCCCTACAGGGGGTTTGAAAGGGTGACTTTCTATACACCCGGACTACCCATTGAAGCCCATCTCTTCCGGAAAATATCCGAGACGGTGGAAATCGGACTGGGCGGCTATGCTAACCTGAACAGTGAAAAATCCTACATTGGATGGCTGCTTTGCATCCATTTCAGCAATTAAATCATCCTGCTTTTCCTGTATCCGTCTACAGAAGCAGAAACAACACGCCTGAAAACAAATTTTAACAAAATAAGCTGCAACATATCAATTGTTTATACCGGACTGCCTATTTTTTTGAATTTTTTAAAATTTTTTTTAAAAATTTGCGTTAAAATATTGTAAGTAAACGTGTTAACATGCTTCTTGACAGGCAAAATCCCCGCAATGGGGAGGATGAACAGGAATGTTAAATAATGTTGTGCTCTTGCCTGATAAGGCAAAACCCCTGAAATCTGCAAAGGGGAATACGTGGGTTAAAAACTTTGTGCTCTTGCCTGATAAGGCAAACTCCGCCCGGAGAAATTGTCCGCTAAGGTAAACCTGGTGCGGAGAATATGCGTGTTAAAAACTGTTATTGCCAAAGCCCGGTCTTTAACCGCTGGGCAAGCCCAACGGAGGAAATAACAAAAATTCCTCAACATCCCGGCCGTTTAGCATAAATGTGAGAAAAAAGGTTCTGCGTTGATTGTTATCAAGAGGCCAAAATATCCAATTATAAAGATCAGACATTTCTTATAGAGCCACTGCAAATGATTCTATTTAGTGTAACAAAAAAATTTCATCCTATGGAGAGAAAAATTTTCACTCTGTTGTTGTTGATTATTTTTAGTTTTTCAACAGCAATAGCACAAATTACAGTTACAGGAACGGTTACCTCAGCTGAAGATGAAGAACCCATACCCGGGGTTACAGTAACTGTGGCAGGAACGGAAATCGGTACAGTAACCGATGTTGACGGGTCCTACTCTATTGAGGTCCCCGACGAGGATGCGATTCTGGAATTCACCTTTGTCGGGAAGCAGGCAGAAGAGGTCATAGTCGGCGACCAGCGTACAATAGATATTGAGATGGAACCTGACGTAGTCGGGCTCGACGAAGTAGTAGTTACCGGCTATGGTGTGCAGCGCAGGAGAGACCTTACCGGCTCGGTATCTTCTGTTCGTTCTTCAGAGCTGGAAGGTATGCCTGTTGAAAGTGTTCAAAGGGCTATTCAGGGGCGTGCCGCAGGTGTTCAGGTAACTGCCGCTGACGGAGTGCCGGGTGGAGACGTCTCTGTCATTGTACGCGGTATGGGATCGATCGACGGCGCAAACAGACCGATATGGATAGTAGACGGTGTGGAGGTTGAAACCGGCAGACTGGGCTACAGGTCTCCTTCAGAGAGCATACTTGCATCTCTTGATTTTGAAGATATCGAATCTATAGACATTCTCAAAGATGCTGCAGCTACAGCTATATACGGTGCAAGAGGTGCACGTGGAGTTGTTGTTGTGGAAACCAAAAGAGGTGAAGCTGCAGAAGAAACTGATTTCAGCCTTGATCTCAGGCGCGGTATTACGGAGCCTTTGGGAATGTCGCCCATGATGGACGGCCCCCAGTGGGCTCAGTGGCACTACGAGCTTTACGAAAACCGTTACGGAGCCGACCATCCTACCACCCAAATGGTTGTAAATGACATAGGCGCCGAAAGGGGATGGTATGAAGTGGGCCCCGACGGAAGACCCGACTTTACAACAACCCCGCATTACAATTGGCAGGAAGAGGCATTCAGGACGGGAAATGTCTATGAAGCCCGTCTCGAGGCAAGAGGAGGTGACGAGAGGACAAGGTTTTATACCTCTCTCTCGCACAATATGACAGAAGGGCACGTTATAAACTATGATTTTGCAAGAAGCAGCTTCAGAATGAATCTTGATCATCAGGCACACGAGAGGCTAAGCTTTGACGCGCAGGTTAGTGCAAACCTTACTGATCAAAGTTCAACACGCCTGGGCGGCGCCTTCTCAAGTCCGATCGTGGCAGGAGCAGACATTCCCCCGGTTGAACCGATTTATACCCATCAGGCTGAAGAAGCGGGAGTGGCACATATAGGACGTGACCAGGATGGTTATTTTAACGCTCCGCGAAGCGTATACGGATCAATACCTTCTCACTATCTCTATAGTGCCAAACATGACCATAACCTTGTAAGAAACCTGAAGACAATACTGAATTTATCAGCTACATACAACCTTACAGAAAATCTGACATTCCGCTCCACTTTTGGTATCGACTACAATCACACTGATGAGGAGCAATGGTACGATCCAAGAGCAAGTGACGGTATGGGGGATGACGGGGTTTTAAGGGACTACGAACATACCGCCTATGCTATACAGACCACACAGACTCTTACATTTAACCAGATATTCGGTGATGTTCACGAGATTGACGGGGTAGCCGGATTTGAAACCTGGGAGCGTATCCGCAGGGAAACATCTGTAAGAGGTGTCAATTTCCCAAATCCTCAAATGAATGTAATAAATGCTGCTGCCTCGGTTGAGTGGTGGGCAGGAAACGAATGGGAAATGGCAACCATGGGGGCTTTCTCCCGTCTGAACTATACTTATGACGACCGTTACCTTCTCACTCTCACCGGGCGATATGACGCCAGTTCCAGATTCGGAGCCGAAAACAGGTGGGGCTTCTTTCCCGCCGCTGCAATAGGCTGGAGGATTTCCGACGAAGCATTTATGGCGGGGGTTGACCAGGTAGACAATCTTATGGTCAGGCTCAGCTACGGAACTGCAGGTTCAGATGCAGCGGATACTTATGCAGCACTTGGTCTCTGGAGCGGCGGAGTGAGCTTCATGGGTGACCCGGGAATTTATCCGAGTCAGCTCCCGAACTTGTACCTGACATGGGAGGAGAGCAGAACATTAAACCTGGCGATAAATCTCGGAGCCTTTGACGGGCGCATGCATATGGACCTTGAGCTGTTTAACAGGTGGACAGAGGAGCTTCTGCTGGACAGGCCGCTGCCACACAGTACAGGATGGACAACCATGACCGAAAATGTGGGAGAAACATTAAATCAAGGAATAGAGTTATCGCTCAATACGGTAAACATTGAAAGGGAAAATTTCAGGTGGACTACCGATTTCAATTTCACTGTTGTTGAAAATGAGATACTGAGCTTGCTGCCCGGTGAAGAATTCTTTGACGACCGCACAAAGGTCGGCCGTGCCATAGATGACAGAAATATACCCATCTATGCGGGTGTTAATCCGGCCGACGGTCGCCCGATGTATTACGATAAAGACAACAACATTACCTATAACCCGGTATATGAGGACAGGGACTGGAGAGGTCCGGAGCAGCCTACACGCTATGGCGGCATTACCAATGAATTTCATTTAGGGGACTTCAGTGCTTCAATCTTCTTTCAGTATTCCGGGGGCAACAGGCGGTTCATGAACATGGGCAGGTACCACTTTTGCTGGCCTGCAACTGCAAATCAGTATGAGCGCGTATTTACCGACAGGTGGCAGGAACCGGGCGATGTTACGGAGGTACCCAAACCAATGTCAGCAAACGTATATCCCGGAGCCGTACGTGACCCTTCGGAATATTCAACTGCTTTGTTTGAAAGAGTAGATTATATCAGATTAAAAGAAGTTTCATTCTCCTACAGGATTCCCCAGACCTTCACCCAACGCTACGGTTTGGAGGATATGAGACTTTTCCTGCGGGGAGGAAATCTGTTGACATGGACCGATTACTCTGAAGCCGATCCTGAACTAACAGGTGACGACTTTGGCACGTATCCTCAGGGAAGAACCATCACATTCGGTATAAGCACTGATTTTTAACAATAAAAAAGCAACTGTTATGCAAACCAATAAATATCTTTTATCCTTAATACTGATCACAGGGTTGCTCTTCGGGGCAACCTCCTGTGAGGATTTCGTCGAGAGGCATCCGCGTGACTCGATCGCAGATGAAGAGGCCCTTACAAGTCTGGAGGGTGTAGAATCTGCACTGACCGGTCTCTACGACCGTCTCTCAGCTGGTACTTACAATCAGCGGGAAATGAACCTTGCAGGCGAGCTTTTGGCCGACCAGATGGATATTGCAGAGTCGAACGCCGGACGGATGATAGCTCACCCAACCAATGAAGAAGGCGCAGGTTTTGATCTTTGGACAAGACTCTACGATGACATAAACCGCGCCAATATGATCCTTCACCATGTCGATGAGATTGAAGATGCACCCGGGCAGGAGGTTAACCAGATCAAGGGCGAAACCTATGCTTTTCGTGGCCATCTTTACTTTGACCTTCTGAGGGTATATGCCCGTCCCTACATGTACCAGGAGCCGCTGGTTGCAGGTGAACCTTTAGGTGTGATTTATAAAACAGAACCTTTTGTCGGCATCGATGAAAGAACATTTGAAGAACGCGGCACTATAGAGGAAGGATACAACCTGGTACTGGATGACCTCTACAGGGCACTTGATTACCTCGAGGGCGACGAAGGATTCCCCTACGGGTTCAACGAAGTTTCCGTCAAGGCCAACCTGGCCCGCGTTTATCTTTATATGGGTAACTGGTCTGAAGCGGCAGATTATGCCGAAGAAGTCATAGCCACTGCAGATGTTGAGCTTGTCGATGCCGAAGACGGTATAGATTACATAGAAAGAGTCTTTGCCTCAACTCCCGGCGAAGAATCAATACTGGAAGTGGGGTTTGCCGACGAGGCGGAGGCGCCGTTTATGAACACATGTGTGGCCGGTATGGCAACCTACTATGATGAAGAGGTATTTGAAGACAAAGGAATTGAAATGCCTCACATTCAAACAGACTATGAAGCTTATGGTGATGTAATACTTCGCCAGGATCTTATCAACCTTCTGAGGGAATATGAAAATAAAGGCGATGTGCGCGGAATGGAAAACCAGACCTGGTATCAAAGGGATAAAGGCGGACAAATGTGTGCCTTCCAGGTCAAGTACCACAGTCACGAGGGAGTACCAAACTGGGATGACTACATCCTTATCCGGCTCACAGAGATGTACTTCATTGCCGCCGAAGCTCATGCCGAAATGGGTGATATCCCTGCCGCGAAGGATTTGCTTATGACGGTTCGCGAACACCGCGGCATAGGTGATGAAGAGATCGAGGCTAACAATACTGAGGATTTCATAGATCTGCTCCTTACAGAGAAGAGGGTTGAATTCTTCAGTGAGATGTCACACCGCTGGTTTGACTTAAGGCGCAGGGGAATGGACATTCCAAAGGGAGTAGAAGATGACGATGCTGGTACGCCCCTCGACTTCGAAGACTACAGAGTGGTCGAGAGGATCCCCGAGGCCGAGATCTCTGCAAATGAAAATTGTGTACAAAACCCCGGTTATTAATAAATAAAAAAACGACAGAAGCTAATTGAGGGCGGAAGTTTTTCCGCCCTCTTTTTTTGGCTACCACCTTCAATCTTTTTTTGTTGCCCCTCAATTTTTTTGGTAATCGCCCTCAAATTTTTTGTAATCACCCTCAAATTTCTTGCCCCGGTAGAAAGCAAATAGCCTGTTACAGCCACCCCTGAACTCCCTTACAAAAAATGCCCCTGATTTTCAGGGGCATTTAATCGTTTCAGTGATTCCGCCAGGACTAACCCGTATATGTTTTTACCTTCTGCAGACTAACCCGTATATGTTTTTACCTTCTGAATTAAAATCATGACAAAAAAAAGGCAAAGCTATATCTCATGAATAGATATTTTTTAAACGTCTAATATTTACAAATACTAAATGCTTCATTTTTTTGAAAATATTTTAAAAAAAGTGCTTTAACATAAATTATTTTTTGTAACTTAAATAATACAATCAATATAACAACATATTATCCGTATAAATTTTTATGTAAATAATTTAATATCCCAATTAATACAATAAACTATACAGTTCTTTGACATTTTACTTGTTCTTATTTACAGTATTTTTTATTTAAAAACACTATCATTTCAAGTTTGAGTCAAAACTTCTCGCTTTTTAAAAAAAATCTAAAAAATTCTTTTCAAACTACTCTACCTGCAAAAGTTTTGTAAGCCAGACATGCAAAAAAACAAAGGTTATGTTATTTACTTCGGAAAGTAATAAAAAAATTATTAATCTTTTAAATTTTGAAAAATGAAAAAAAATTATTTAATTCAAATTGGAATCATTTTATTTATAACTATTTCTTGTAGTACTGAAAAAATTGAAAATGAGTCCAAGTCTATTCATAATGTCAATAATGATTTAGTTTCAATAAATGACATTAAGCCCTTAAGCAGTAAATTATATGCTTATACTTTACGTGTGACCAGTGATGTTAAATCACACAAATTGTCTCCGAATGTTGATAAAAGTGTTATGGTAAGCTATAAAGATTCTCCTATTCAAGCTATATGCACTCCTTTAATTGAAAAGGAAAAATCAAAAAATAAAATTTTTCACGTATATTTTGAAATTGACGGAATGGTGTCCACATTTGATTTGTTGATTTATGAAAGACCTTTAAACGAGAACGAGATGAGATATAGTTATAAAACAAGAGAGGGGACAGTTATTGCAAAATTTGACGTTGAAGTATGTTCTGGCTTTATAAGTAATGTCGAGACTGGACGCAATAAAAGCTGGACTGATCGATTTGAAAATTGTATTGAATGGACTTTTGACAACATGAATCATTGGGACTATCTTGCTTGTATGGCAATTGGCCCTTACTGTGCAGCAACTATTGCTACAATGTGCGCTATAGGAGCAACAGAAGGTTACTTCGAAACAGTAGAGAATCCTTACCCTGGTGAAAATTAAAAA
>Ga0207421_10001980_pt1 | contig 25888 bp, 16 predicted proteins | sample SodLakKL_010_SED_4_FD_187542 | JGI IMG/M metagenome (GOLD analysis project Ga0207421, IMG submission 187542) | Alkaline sediment microbial communities from Lake Tanatar, Kulunda Steppe, Russia - 8KL_010_SED (SPAdes) (version 2) | ecosystem: Environmental > Aquatic > Non-marine Saline and... | reverse complement strand
CTAGGGGGTCTCGGGCTCTCGGGGGCCTCAGCGGCCTCAGCGGCCTCAGCGGAACAACCGGCCTCAGCGGCCTCGAGAGCCTTCATCCTGCGCCGCTCGGGCAGCACCGGCGAGCGCCTCGATGGTGCGCACAGCTGCGGCGCGCTCGGGAGCGATGGACGCGATCATGACCTCGTCGGCTTCCGCTGCGGCCGCGAACCGGCTGAGCTGCTGCCGCGCCTCCTGTGGCGTGCCCACCGCCGTATAGCGCAGCATCTCCCAGGCCGGCGACCCCGACGGCGAGTCGAGCAGCAGGTCCGCCTCCTCCTCCGTCAGCCGCCGTCCGGGCCGGCTGAACACGAGCCTCGCCCGGGACCGAGCGGCTCCACGGAGCAGCATCTTCGCCTCCTCCTCGGTGGGGGCGGCGATCGCGTTCATGCCCGCGATGACGTAGGGCCGCTCGCAGGCCGGTGAGGGTTGGAACCCACTCCGGTAGGCCTCGACGGCCGGGTGCAGAGCGGCCGGGGCGAAATGCGAGGCGAAGGCGTAGGGCAGGCCGAGCTGAGCCGCGAGCCGCGCACCGAACAGCGAGGAGCCCAGGATCGTGATCGGCACGCGGCTCCCGGCACCCGGCACGGCGTCGACGCCCGGCACCAGGGACCGGCCGGCGAGGTAGCCCAAGAGCTCGCGGACGTCGTCCGGGAACCGCTCGGCGGCCGCTGGGCTCCGGCGCAGGGCGTGCAGCGTCCGCTGATCGGTCCCGGGCGCCCGTCCAACCCCGAGGTCGATCCGCCCTGGATGGAGCGTGGCCAGGGTCCCGAACTGCTCGGCGATCGTGAGTGGCGCGTGATTGGGCAGCATGATCCCACCCGCCCCCAACCGGATCGTCGAGGTGTGGGCAGCGACGTGCGCGATCAGCACGCTGGTCGCCGCCGAGGCGATCCTCGGGATGTTGTGGTGCTCGGCGTACCAGACCCGCCGGTAGCCGAGCGCCTCAGCTCGCTGGGCCAGGTCGAGAGTGCCATCGAGGGCCACAGCAGTGGTCTCGCCGCGGTGCACCGGAGCGAGGTCGAGGATCGACCACGGCAGCAGATCGGGACGGTCGACTGGTGCGGGCGAGGTCATCCGGTCTCCTGGTCACGGGAGGAGGATGCGAGGAGGCTGGCACCGACTCGCGGCTCGACGCAGTTCGGCACAGGTCGGACCGGTTCGACGCAACACGGCGCAGCACCTCCGGCCACCATCGTCACCGACGCGTCCCTGCATCCCAGCCCGACGGCCTCGACGGCGCGCTGCCAGGCGGGACGCCGAGGACGATCACGACGGAGCGCAGGACGCAACGGTGGGATCCCGGATCGAACCGAGACCCCCTGCCCGCGCCCCGAGCTCGGAGCTGGAGAGGGGATTCGAACCCCTGACCTATCGCTTACGAGGCGATTGCTCTACCGACTGAGCTACTCCAGCAGGAGGGCGGAAGGGTAGCGAGCCGGCCGCGCGAGCTCAGAACGACAGCGGTGTGGGGGCTCCGTCCGGCGACGCCGAGGTGGCGGACCCGGAAGCCGTCCCGTGCGACGGCGACAACGTCGAGGTGGCGGGCGGCGCCGGAGCCGTTAGCGTGCGACTGCCGTGCGAGGAGGTCGGCGGGATGGGAGCGATCGAGATCCAGGGCTGCTGGCGCAGCACCGCCGGAGTCCACGAGGTCTGGGCGGTGCTCACCGACCTGACGACCTGGCCTGACTGGTGGCCTGCCATCAGCGAGGTGGAGGTCGTCGAGCCGAGGGGATCAGCTCTGGCCGCGGCGCGACTGACCTTCTCCACCAGGCCACCGCTACGCCCGCTCGTCACCACACTCGAGGTGGTCGACCAGACGGCACCTAGCCGCCTCGACGTGCTGGTCGCTGACGGCCCGCTAGGCGGCCACGGCGTCTTCACCGTCGATGAGGATCCCGAGGGCAGCCGGTCGTGCTACGACGTGTCGCTATCGGTCCGCTCGCTGCTGTTCCGGCCGCTGGAGCCGATCCTCCGCAGCGGCACCCGCACGAGCGGCCGGGCGCGCCTCGAGCGCGCCGGCGAAGATCTGGCCCGCCTCGCAGGCGGCGAACCCCTCCCTCAGCACGCGCCCGGGTGAAAGCTCGGGGCTTGCGGCCGGCTCGCGGGACGGCCCGTGTTGGGCCCACCGAGGGCGCGCGACCGACCGCTTCGCCTGGCAGGGCCGCCCAGATCGCGCTCCTACGTGCGCTCTGCGCAAAGGGCTGACCGACCCCTTGTTTTCGAACGTATGTTCGAATACGATGACGTACCTACACCGCTCCACCCGCTTCAGCCCCCAGGGGCGCGAGGGAGCCGCGCAACGTCACCGCCATACCAGCCCGAAGGAAGGAGCCGCCGTGACCATCACCACAGCGGCCAACCTGTCGGCCACCAAAGCTCAGCGTTGCGGGACCATGGCGCGCGAGTCCACCGGGCGGTACCGGATCGACGGGAATGACGGGGCCGTCGTCCGCGCGTGGACGATCCACGCCAGGGAGCGGTCGGGCCGATGGTCCGCAGCCTCCGATCCCGACGACAACTCGGCTGTGAGCCGCGACGGCGCCGACCCTCGGTCCAGCCGCGGGGGCACCGATGGCGCGGACGGGTCGAGCATCGACGACCACACCACATCCCATGCCGAACTAGACCGCCTCGATCTTTCGGTCGCCGAGGTGGTCGGAACGGACCTCGGCTCGATGCGGGATGAGGACCTGACGCAGCGCCTCGATCGTCTGCGCCGGCCCGTCGCTCGGCTCAGCGCCGAGCGCGCCAGGCTGACCGCCGAGCTCGAGCGTCGCCGCGCCGCGGCCATCGACGATCCCGCGGACCGAGCGAGATCACAACGCGACTTACGACGGCAGCTTGCCGACCGGGCGAACAGCACACCGGCAGCCACGAAGCAGGACGCCGATGCGGGGCGCATCGCCGATGAGCACCGACGCACCGGTGCCAGCTTCGCCGATGGAGCGATCTCGGCCGAGCACGTCCGGTTGATCGGTGACACGCTCCACGCACTCCCACCGCAGCGCCGTGAGGAAGCGGAAGCCGAGCTCATCGAACTCGCTCGACGGACCAACCCGACCGTGTTCGGCAAACACGCCCGGGAGCTGATGGTCCGTGAAGCACCGACCAACGCGGATGCGGCCGCGCGACGCCAGCACCTCCAACGACGGGTCCGCAGCTACGACACCGCCGACGGCGGCTTCGCCTTCTCCGGCCTCCTCTACGGCGTGATGGCCGAGACCGCGCGGGCGGCGATGGACGCCTTCCGCCGGCCCGACACCCCGGGCGAACACCGGTCACCCGAGCAGCGCTCCGCCGACGCCTTCGAGCAGCTCTGTGCCGCCGCGCTCCGAACGGGCGAGGCCCCCACACGCCATGGCGTCCGCCCCCAGGTGATCATCACCATGACGGCTGACCAACTCGAGCTCGGCGACCGCGGCATCGCCCACCTCGGCTCGGGTCAGCCCGTGACCCTGCGCCAACTCCGCACCCTGCTGGCCGACTGCACCTGGGGCCGTGTCCTGCTCGGGCCGGATAGCACGCCCATCGAGGCATCGGCCGCTGTACGCACCGTGCCGGCGGGGTTGTGGCGCGTGTTGGTCGCTCGGGACGGCGGCTGCACCTGGGACGGCTGTGACGCCCCAGCATCCTGGTGTGACGTCGCGCACGGCGAGGAGGCGTTCGCGGACCAGGGACGGTTGTCACCCTCCAACGCCGCGCTCCTGTGCCGCCGCCACCACCGTCGCTTCGACCTCGGTGGCTGGCGGATCAGGATCGCCGGCGGAACGGTGACGTTCACACGGGATGAGGATGCCCGGGGAACCAGAGCCACCGGACCTGTAGCAGCCATCGAACGCGACCCCAACGATCCTCCCGCGCAACCGCCTTCCGAAGGCGCTCCGCCCAGTGACCACTCCAACGACCGGATCAAAGCGCCCGATCAGGGGGCCGGAGATCGACGGTCGTCCGATCAGCCAACCCTCCCGATCGTCGGAGACGGAACCGACGTACCCAACGCGCATGCGGATCCCTGAGCTGCACGGATGGCTCGGCTTGCATCCGACACATCGGCCAGCACCCCGTGCGGCCCCTATCCCCCGGCCACCGCACCACATCGCACCTGGCGTGGTGGGGTTCCGTCATGCGCGGACGTCCGGGCTGCCGTGCCGTCCGGTGTCCCGGCGCGTGCCCCGGCGCGCGTGTCCTGGCGCGTGGAGTTGCAGGGCACTGGCTGTGGGGCACCCGGGACCGCCCGCAAGGCGCGGTGGTGACCCGACCCGACGGCCGCGGAGGTCCACCTCACGGTCGCACGGGCACCCGAGCCATGGAGTTCAGGCCGCAGCGGCGTAGATCGGGAGCGCGATGCGGAACAGCAGCCGCTCGAGCTGCAGCTCGGCGCTGCCGTTGCGGTCCAGAGCCTCGCGGCACCCAGCGACCGCGGCGAGGGCGTCCACCGCGTCGCCTACCGGGAGTCGTTCGGCGTCCCTCCGCAACTCCGCTTCCACATCGAGGTTGACGAGCGAGCCGCCTGGAACACCGCTGGCCACCGCGATCAGGTCCCGCAGGTAGGCCGCAAGGTCATCGAGCAGGAGGTCGAGCGCCCGGCGCTGGGCCTGACGCTCAGCCCGCTCGAAGCGGCGGGTCACCCGCCCCTTCACCCCCGGGGGCCAGCCCCTGCCGCCATCCACGCCGAACGCGGCCTCGAGCTCGGCGAGCTCCTCGGCATTGGTGGCCTTGACCGCGGCGGCACGGCCCTTCGCCCAGGCCGACAGCTCCTTCGCCAAGGGGACCACCGCACCCGGGCCCGCCGTCGCCAGTCGGTCGATGACGCCGAGGTGGCGCTCGCGGGCCGCCGCCACCTCCGGGTCCGCCAGCGCACGTAACCGCTGGGGTGAACCGCTGGCTGCCCGGGTCAGGGCTACCCGCTGGTCTTCGGGGATCGACAGCCGTTCGGCGAGGCCGAGCAGGGCAGCCGGCCCCCAGGGCACGAGGTCCAACCGTCGGCATCGGGACACGACGGTCTCGAGCAGCGCCCCTTCGTCCTCGGCATCGAGGACCCAGAGCACCGACGCCGGGGGCTCCTCCAGCACCTTGAGGAAGGCGTTCTGCGCCGCCTCGTTCATCCGATCGGCAGCGACGACGCGGAGCACCCGACGCCGCCCCTCGGTCATCGACCGCGAGGCCGAGGGGATCCAGTCCTCCCTGACATCAGCGACGACGTGACCCGCCCCCTCCGGTTCGAGGTCGACCACCGCGGGGTGGGTGCCACGCAGGATCCGGGTACAGGTGGCGCAGCGACCGCAGCCGGTATCGGGCGCGGGGCGCTCGGGACAGTTCAACGCCGCACCGAGGGCGCGGGTGAGCTCCGCCTGGCCGACCTCCCGAGGACCGATCAGCAGCCACGCGTGCGCGACCTCATCGCGAGCCAGGGCCGCGCGCGCGGCGGCGACGGCCACGGTTTGCCCGAGCACCTCGCTCCAGGGGTCGGCTCCCGCGCCGCCCCCGCGCTCACCGAGGGGCTCCCACTGCGAGCGCGAACCCGCGGACGACGGGGCTCCTGCGGGCTCATCATCCCAACCGCTCACCGCCGCTCCTCCTCGTGCTCCCGTACCACCTCGACGGCAGCCGCTGCCGGCAGACCGAGAAGGCCACCGACGCGTTCGCGGATGCGGGCGTGGACGTCCTCGACCGGTTGGGTCGTATCGAGCACCAGGTACCGCTCCGGATCGATCGCGGCCCGGCGGCGGTACGCGCTGCGCACCAGCCGGTGGAACTCCAGGCCAGCAGCCTCCAGCCGATCAGGGCCGGTGTCCTTGCTCGCCCGTGCCAGCCCGGCGGCGGGATCGACATCGAGCAGGATCACCAGGTCGGGCTCCACCCCGCCCGTCGCCCAGCGGTTCAGATCGGCGATCCGCTCCTCGCCGAGGCCGCGTGCCGCCCCCTGGTAGACGATCGAGGAGTCGATGAACCGGTCACACAGCACGACCGAACCGCGCTGCAACGCCGGAACGATCACCTCTCGGACGTGCTGCGCGCGCGCCGCGGCGTACAGCAGAGCCTCGGTCCGCTCGTCCATGTCCTCCGAGCTGCGGGCCAGGAGCAGCTCCCTGACCACCTCGCCGAGCCGGGTCCCGCCGGGCTCGCGGGTGACGACGGCGAGGTGCCCGGAGCGCTCGACGGCGGAGCGCAGTAGCCGGATCTGGGTGGACTTCCCGGAGCCGTCACCCCCCTCGAAGACGATGAACGCACCCTTGAGCGAGCCCGTGTCCACCTTCGCCGCGGTGGAGAGCCCGATCCCCGACTCCGAGCGCAGCGCCGCGCCGAGGGACCGGGCGATGACCATGGCACCGAGCACCGCAGCCGCGCCCCCGAGCAACAGCGTGATCCGCACCCCGCCGAAGGTGTAGGGGTAGAGCAGCTCCGGCACCCCCTCGGGGCCGACGATCACCTCGCGCCGCTCGCGGCCCAGCACACCGATCAGGAGCGGGACCGCGACCGAGGACCCGAAGATCGCGACCCGCACCCCTGAGTTGAACGCGCCGAAGGTGCGGCCGCGGATCGAGTCCACCACACGTTGCTGCAGGATCGTGTAACCGCAGATGAAGGAGATCCCGGCACCGAACCCCATCAGGATCGCCGGGGGGATCGCGGCCCACATGTTGGGCATCAGGGCGGTCACGATCAGGGCGCCGCCAGCGACGCCGATCCCCGGGGAGAACAGCCGCTCGGGCGCGATGCGGTGCGCCAGGGGTGCCGTGGCGAGCAGACCCGCGACCAGGCCGGTACCGACCGAGGCCACGAGGATGCCGTACCCGGCTGGACCGGCGTTGAGGAGGTTCGCGAAGAACTCGCCGGTCGTGATGACGACCCCGGCCACGGCGAACGCCACCATGACCCCGAAGATCAGCGAGCGGATGACCGGCTGGGTCGCGACGAACCGGAAGCCCTGCTTCAGCGAGCTCCAGGCACCCATCGGTGGGCCGACGTCCAGCGTCCGGCCCCGGTCGGAGCGGTGCGGGATCCGCAGGAAGATCATCAGCGGCGCGGCGATGAAGAACGACACCGCGTTGAACCAGATCGGGACGGCCAGGGGCCGATCAGCTAGGAAGCTGCCCTCCGGTGCGACCGCCACGGTGAACGCGACCAGCACGGAGTAGACCGCAGCACCCAGCGGAAGGGTACCGTAGGTCGTCAACAGGTTGACCTGGTTGGCGGCGACCAGGTCCGACCGACGGACGATCGATGGCAGCACCGAGTCCTTGGCGGGTGCGAACAGCGACGACATCATCTCGATGATCAGCGTCGCCAGGACCAGGGTCAGCACCTCGTTGGTGAAGGGGATCAGGGCCATCACCGCACCGCGCCCGAGGTGCGTGGCGATCATGACCCGACGGCGGTCCCACCGGTCGACGAAGACGCCGGCGACGGGTCCGAGCAACAGGCTGGGCAGGACCCGGGCGATCATGACCCCGGAGACCGCGAAGGCGGCCGCACGTGTCGGCCCCAGGATGTCGGCGGTCAGGGCGATGATCGCCAGGAAGCCGATCCAGTCCCCCATCGAGGACAGGAAGGTCGCCGACGCCAGCGCACGGAACGACCGGTTGCGGAGCAGTTCCCGGTACGCCGCCGCGGTTCCCCCGCGTGGCGGGATCTGCTCCGGCTCGGGTGCCGGCGAGCCGTCCTCGTCCATCGTCGGAGCCTACCGCTGTCCGGCAGGCAGCGACCGGACCTCGGCGGGGTCCGCGCGGCCGACGTGTCCCTCGTGACCCACGGGCACGTCGGCCTCTGGCCCTACGACCTCCTGGCCGTCGACTTCTTGGCCGTCGACTTCTTGGCCGTCGACTTCCTGCGTGACGACTTCTTGGCCGTCGACTTCTTGCCGGTCGACTTCTTGCCGGTCGACTTCTTCCGACTCGAGCCCTTCTTCTTGGCTGGGGGGTCCTGGGTGCCGGTGAAGGTCATCGGGATCGGATCCGGGACCTCCTCGGTCTCCAGCGGCTCGCCGCCGAGCTCGGGATCGAAAGCCTCGACCCCCTCCACGACGGTCCACGTCGCCACCGACGGGACATCGAAGTCCTCGAGCGCGAACACGTGGTTGCGCTCCGGATGGGTACAGATCGCGACCGGCTCGCGACGGTTCTTCGGGGGCGGGCGCAGCGGCGCCCCGCACTCCGGACAGGGCGTGGCGATGGGCAGCGACCACACCGCGAACTCGTCCTTCGGGTAGCCGGTCGAGCCGACGAAGGGCTTGCCGTAGCGCGACGTGCGCCGCTCGAGGTAGCTGCCCGTGGGATCGGTCGGCGAGCGGAACGGCACCACCTCGCCGTCGGCGTCGGTGTACATGAGGCGATGCTGGACGTTGCGGATGCCCTTGCACTTCGGGTAGTCGACGCAGCCGTAGAAGGTGCCGAACCGACCCGTACGCGCCACCATCGGGGAGCTGCACTCGGGGCACCGCACCCGCTCGTCGGGTTCGGGTTCGGGCTCGGGCTCACCGACCGAGCCGTCCTCCTCGAGCGGCAGCGTGCCGTCACAGTCCGGCCACCGACTGCAGGACGCGAACCACTGCTTGGACTTCCCCGAGAAGACCCGCTCCATCGGCGCCCCGCACTCGGGACAGTCGGCCGGGTGGTACAGCGGCAGACGCGGGCGCTCGGGCTTGCGCTCCCGCACCCACTCGTCCACCTCGTCGAGGAACCGCCGCACGGTGGTGGACCAGTCCTCGTCGCCGGCGGCGATCTCGTCGAGGGTGTCCTCCATGCGGGAGGTGAAACCGATGTCGACGATCTCGTGGAAGTGGGCGGTCAGGAAGGAGACGACCACCTCGCCGAGTGGGGTGGCGAAGAACCGGCGGGACTCCTTGCGGACGTAGTCCCGGCTCTCGAGGGTGGAGATGATCGACGCGTAGGTGGAGGGGCGGCCGATGCCCTCCTCCTCGAGCCGCTCGACCAGGGTCCGCTCGGAGTACCTCGGTGGCGGGCTGGTCTCGTGCTGCTCGGGGTCCAGCGCCGCGAGCCACAGCGGCTGACCCTCGTCGAGCTCCGGCAGCGACTCCGTGATCTCGTCGGTGCCTTCGTCCTCGTCCCGGACGGCCCGGTAGGCGCGGAGGAACCCGTCGAAGCGCTCGACCTGCCCGGTCACCCGGAAGGTCAGCGCCTCGTCGCCGGTCCCACCCACCACGTCGGCGGACACCCGGTCGAACACCGCCGCGGCCATCTGGGTCGCGACGGTGCGCTTCCAGATGAGCTCGTACAGCTTGGCCTGCTCGGGCTTGAGGTAGCGGCGCACCTTCTCGGGGGTGCGGGCGATCGAGGTCGGGCGGATCGCCTCGTGGGCCTCCTGCGCCCCCTTGGCCTTCGATGCGAACCGGCGGCTCTTCTCGATCGTGTAGCGCTCGCCGTAGACCGAGCGGACGTGGCCGTGGATCTCCTTGAGCACCTGGTCCGAGAGGTTCAGCGAGTCGGTCCGCATGTAGGTGATGAGCCCGACCTGCTCGCCGCCGAGGTTGATGCCCTCGTAGAGCTGCTGGGCCACGGCCATCGTCTGACGGGCGCTGAACCCGTACTTGGACGCCTCGCCCTGCAGGGTCGAGGTCTTGAAGGGCGGCTTGGGCTGGCGCTTGGCCTCGGTCCGACGGACCTCGGCCACCCGGTAGTGGAGGTCGCGTGCGCGCTCGGCGATCGCGGTGGCCTCGGCCTCGGTGCGCACCACCTTCAGTCCCGCCAGCTGCGCGTCGCTCTTGTCCTCGAGGTCCTTCGGCGTGGTCACCCGCTGCTCACCCACCGCGTGCAGCTTGGCCTCGATCTCCGGGGTTCCGCCGTCGCTGCGGGCGAACAGGGCCGGGAAGCTCCAGTACTCCTCCGGGACGAAGGCGCGGATCTCCTCCTCCCGGTCCACGATCATCCTGAGTGCCACCGACTGCACCCGACCGGCGGAGATCCCCGACGACACCGCCCGCCACAGGACGGGTGAGATGCGGTAGCCGACGATGCGGTCGACGGCCCGACGGGCCTGCTGGGCGTCCACCAGGGCGGTGTTCAGACGTCGAGGTGACGCGAAGGCCTCCCGGATCGCGGCCTCGGTGATCTCGTCGAAGGTCACCCGCTTGGTGTCGTCGAGGTCGAGGTCGAGCACCTCGGCGATGTGCCAGGCGATCGCCTCGCCCTCCCGGTCGAGGTCCGGGGCGAGCCAGACGCTGGTGGCCTCCTTGGCGGCCTTGCGCAGGGCGGCGACGTGCTTCTTCGAGCCCTCTGGGACCTCATAGACCAGCTCCGCGTCGCCCGCGTCGGTGAACTCGATGGCGAAGTCGGAGCGCGGGAGGTCGCGGATGTGTCCGTAGGAGGCCAGGACCTTGTAATCCGAGCCGAGGTAGCGCTCGATGGTCTTGGCCTTGGCGGGTGACTCGACGATGACGAGGTTGTCTGCCACGGGTGGGGACGCCCTTCCTGGGGGGGTGCGCCACGCATCCAGCGGGCGACGAGTTGCGCGGAAGGTGATGCCAGCGAGCCCATCTGTCAATCCCGACGGGATCGCCGGACGCCGAGGTGGCGGCGCCCGATCGCGACGGGGTCCCCGAAGGGGGACCCCGCTGGAGACACCCGAGCAGCGCGCGATCCGCACGGGCTGTGGGTGTCGCGCACGCCCGGAGATGGCCGGCGGGAAACCGTTCGCGCTAGGCTCGCCGACGGTAGGCGAGCCGTGGCGGCCCACGGTCTCGCCGTCTCGCATGCCAGGGGCGTTGCCGGTCCCCGACGGGGTCGACCCTACGGAGCGCTCCCCCTGCAGCGGCCTCGACGAGTTGCTCGGGACCCGCGGGGAGCGAGACCCCCGATCTCGACCACCACACCGCGGTAGCCCACCGCGCTCCGACCAGCTTCGCAGCATCCAACCGGACCCGGCCTGCGCGACGACACGGTTACCGCCACACGCGACGGCCGGCTCCCCGGCGGAGGGAGGACCTCCCCCGCCCGGAACGACCGAAAGGGACGTCCCCGTGGAACTGATCCCCTACCTCGCGATCGTCGCAGCTCTGGCGGCACTCGCGCTCGCGGCCTACTACGCGAAGGTGGTGAACGCCGCCGACCCCGGCAACGAGGTCATGCAGGAGATCGCGGCCGCCATCCGCGACGGTGCCATGGCGTTCCTGCGCCGCGAGTACCGCGCGATCGCCTTCTTCGTCCTCGCGCTGACCATCGTCGTGTTCATCGCTCTCCCGACGCTGCGCCCCTGGGGTTCCATCGGCGTGATCATGGGGGCGGTGTTCTCCGCGATCGCCGGCTTCGTCGGCATGCGGATCGCCACCGCTGCCAACGTGCGCACGGCCAACGCCGCCCGGGACGGTGCGGGCAAGGCGCTGCCGCTGGCCTACCGCGGTGGCGCGGTGATGGGATTCACCGTGGCCGGGCTCGGTCTGCTGGGCATCTCCCTGGCCTACCTGTTCTTCGTGCAGATCCTCCGGGTCGACGATGCCTTCCAGGTCGTGGCGACCTTCGGGCTGGGTGGCTCCTCGATCGCACTGTTCGCCCGTATCGGCGGCGGCATCTACACCAAGGCGGCCGACGTCGGCGCTGACCTCGTCGGCAAGGTCGAGGCCGGTATCCCCGAGGACGACCCCCGCAACCCGGCCACGATCGCCGACAACGTCGGTGACAACGTCGGTGACGTCGCCGGCATGGGCGCCGACCTGTTCGAGTCCTACGCCGGATCCATCGTGGCACCGATGGTGCTGGCTGCTCTGCTGTTCGGCGGGGTGGACTTCACCACCAAGGTCGTGGCCGACGACTTCACGGCCCTGCAGACCACGACCTTCCTGTTCCCACTGCTGATCGGCGCGGTCGGCATGCTGGCCTCGATCCTCGGGTCGTTCCTGGTCCGGGGACGCAAGGGCAAGTCGCTGTCCAGCCAGCTGCACTTCGGCACCAACGTCGCGATGGTCATCACCGCGGTGGCCGGTGTCGCCGGGGCCGCGTGGATGTTCAGTGGGGTCGAGGAGATCGCCGAGGGCCGGGCCTACCTCCTCGGTGTCCCGATCGTGCTCGGCCTGATCGTCGGCTACGCCATCGGCTTCGCCTCCGAGTACTACACCTCCGACCACTACCCACCCGTGAAGAAGCTCGCGAAGCAGGCCGAGACCGGGCACGCCACGGTCATCATCGCCGGGATCGCCGAGGGGATGATCTCGACCGTCGCCGCGGTGGCCCTGATCGCAGCCGCGATCGGTGGGTCCTACTGGGTCGGACTGCTGGCCATGCCCGACCTCGGGATCGACGGTGGGCTCTACGCCGCCGCACTGGCCGCGATCGGCATGCTCGCCACCACCGGTGCGGTCGTGGCCGTCGACGCCTACGGGCCGATCTCCGACAACGCCGGCGGGATCGCCGAGATGGCACACCTGCCCCCGGAGGTCCGCGAGATCACCGACTCCCTCGACTCGCTCGGCAACACCACCGCCGCCGTGGCCAAGGGCTTCGCGATCGGCTCCGCGGCGCTGACGGCACTGGCGCTGTTCCGTGCCTTCACCGCGGCCGTCGGCATCACCGTCATCGACCTGACCGCGGTCGACGTCATCATCGGGTTGTTCCTCGGTGGCGTCGTCACCTTCGCCTTCGCGGCCCTGACGATGAAGTCGGTCGGTCGCGCCGCGCAGGACATGATCCTGGAGGTGCGCCGCCAGTTCGACGAGATCCCCGGCCTTCGCGAGGGCAAGGAAGGGGTCAAGCCGGAGTACGCCAAGTGCGTCGACATCTCCACCAAGGCGTCCTTGCGCGAGATGATCCTGCCCGGCTCGCTCGCCATCGTGCTGCCGCTGTTGGTCGGCCTGCTCATCTCCGAGGAGGCGCTCGGTGGGCTGCTGGCCGGCGCCCTGGTCACCGGCTTCCTGCTCGCCATCTTCATGGCGAACGCCGGTGGGGCCTGGGACAACGCGAAGAAGTACATCGAGGCCGGTAACCACGGCGGCAAGGGCTCCGAGGCCCACAAGGCCGCGGTCACCGGTGACACCGTGGGTGACCCCTTCAAGGACACCTCCGGTCCGGCGATGAACATCCTCATCAAGGTCATGACGATCGTGGCGCTGGTGTTCGCGCCGGTCTTCATCGCGTGACCACCCCTGCCCCACGGCGACGGCCCACCCCACGCGGGTGGGCCGTCCCGCTTGGGCGGGCTGATCGTCGTCGCAGCCCCGTCGCTGGGGTCGTCCTGCTGGTCGCGCTGCTGGCAGCGGCGTGCGATCCCGGACCCGCTGACATCGCCGGGGTCAGCATCGAGGTCCCGGATGGCTGGGAGCGGGTCGACGCCCCGCCGAACCCGGAGGTGCTCGAAACCTCGGTCTGGCGTGGCGGCCGTGCCGACGCGAGCTCGCTGCAGGTCGTCGTGGGCTGCGGGCCGGGCTCGGTCGCCGACCTCGCCGGCGCGGCCGTCACCCGGGACCGTCCCCCGCTCACCGTGACCGACGCCGAGGTGGACACCGACCTCGAGGTCACCGGCGCCGACGCCGCGATCGGGCTGGAGCTGACCTTCGGGGCCGGCCGCGACGACGACGCCAACACCCTCGTCGTCCGAGGTGTCTACGCCGAGGTGGCGGACGCGCTCGTCCTGATCGAGCTGAGCACCCCGGTGCGCGACGCCGATGCGACGTTCGTCGCCGCCACGCTCGCCAGCATCAGCCTCGACCGGGTCAGCCTCGCGGCCGCCTGCCCCGCCCCTGGCTGAGCCGCCCCTGGCTGACCGCCCCGAGGGACTGACCGTCTCCCTGAGACCTCGGGGATCCAGGGCCAGCTCGATGTCCCTAGCCCGCACCGCGCGGACTATCGTGCCCGCCCAACGGGAGGGCGAGCTTGGAACTGGGTGCGTTCGAGCAGATCGCGGCCGTGCTCGCCGTGTGCGTCGCAGCGGGAGCGATGGCGCTGCTGCTGCGCCAGCCCCTGATCGTCGGACTGCTGGCCGCCGGGATCGCCGTCGGTCCGGAGGTACTCGGGCTCGTCGAGGCCACCTCGGAGATCGAACTGCTCGCGAAGATCGGCATCTCCCTGCTGCTGTTCGTCGTCGGGCTCAAGCTCGATGTCCGGCTGGTCAGCAAGCTCGGGCCGGTCGCGTTGGCGACAGGCCTCGGCCAGGTGATCTTCACCTCGGTCGTGGGGTTCATCATCGCGGTCGGGCTCGGTTTCGACACCGTCCCCGCCCTCTACATCGCGGTGGCACTGACCTTCTCCTCCACCATCATCATCGTCAAGCTGCTGACCGACAAGGGTGAACTCGAGGACCTCCACGGACGGATCGCGCTGGGGTTCCTCATCGTGCAGGACATCGTCGTGGTGCTGGCGATGATCGTCATCACGGCCTCGGGGGATGCGACCGGCGACCTGGCCGGCGAGGTGGTCGGGGTGGTCGTCCGCGGCGTGCTCCTACTGGGTGCCGTGATCCTCTTCGGCCGGTACCTGGCCACCCCGGTCACTCACCTGCTGGCACGGTCCTCCGAGCTGCTGGTGCTGGGCGCGGTCACCTGGGCCGTCTCCGTGGCGGCGATCTCGATCCTGCTGGGCTTCAGCGAGGAGGTCGGCGCCTTCCTCGCCGGGATGTCGCTGGCGTCCACGCCCTACCGTGAGGCTCTGAGCGGCCGGTTGTCGACGCTGCGAGACTTCCTGCTGGTGTTCTTCTTCATCGAGCTCGGCACCCTGTTCGAGCTGTCCAGCGCCATCGAGCAGCTGAACGCAGCGGTGATCTTCAGCCTGTTCGTCCTCATCGGCAACCCCATCATCGTGCTCATCATCATGGGGGTGATGGGCTACCGGAAGAAGGTCTCGTTCAAGGCCGGGTTGACCGTGGCCCAGATCAGCGAGTTCTCCCTGATCCTGGTGGCGCTGGGGGTGACCCAGGGCCAGATCGACAACGAGGTGGTCGGCCTCGTCACAGCCGTCGGGTTGTTCACGATCAGCGCGTCCACCTACCTCATCACCAACTCCGACGCGATCTACGCCAGGATCGAGCCGGCGCTGCGGATCTTCGAGCGCAAGCAGCCGACGGCCAACGTGGACATCGACGATGAGGCGCCTCAGCCGGAGTACGTGGTCGTCGGACTCGGCCGTTTCGGCTCCACGGTGCTGCAGGGGCTGGTCGACAGCGGTGACGAGGTGCTCGGTGTGGACTTCAACCCGCGCAACGTCCGCTCGGACGCGTGGGTGGTGCCGGTGATCTACGGCGACGCGGAGGACCCGGATCTGGCCTCCCAGCTCCCCCTCGGGGAGACGCGCTGGGTGATCAGCACCCTGCGGCGGCTCGATCCGAACCTGCAGTTGCTGAGCTCCCTGCAACGCTCCGGTTATCAGTGCCGCGTCGCGGTTGCAGCCGACGACGACGACATCGCCGCGGAGCTCGAACGAGCCGGCGCCGATCTGGTGTTCCGTCCGCTGCACGAAGCCGCGAGCCCGTTGCTCAACCGTGTCCACGGCTTCGGCTTCAAGGAGTGAGGCGGGTACGTGAGGCCAGGCTCGGGCACCGGTGCCCGCGGACCTGTCGCCTCAGGGCCGGCTCAGCGCCGCAGCACCCGAGCAGCGCGCAGGACCCGCTCAGCGCCGCAGGACCCCGAGCGCCACGACCCACAGCCGGGCCCGATCGCGGATCGGATCGGGACGTACCTCCACCGTGAGATCCTGGAGCCCGTGGGAGCGGCACAGGGCCGTCAGCTCCACCTCGGTGACCGAGGAGTTGTAGACGCGGCCGAGCACCGGGTCGTCGTCGGGAACGAGATCATCGGTGCCGCGGTGGCCGGAGAGGTAGACGGGTCCGCTGTCCAGGAAGCCGAGCAGCTTCGCGAAGGTCGGTCGCCACGCCGCCCGGGGCAGATGGGTGAAGCTGCCCGACAACCACAGGCCCCCGAAGGACCGCGGCGTGAAGGGCAGGTCGTGGAGCGGGGTCTGGACGAGCGGATGCCGCGGTAGCAGCATCCGGGCCTCACGCAGCGCCCCCAGCGAGAGATCGACGCCGACCGGGTGGACGCCGGCATCGCGGAGCAGCCTGAGGTCGTTGGCCGGACCGCAGCCGGCGTCGAGGACCAGGTCGCCGCGTTGGGCGAGCGCGGCGAAGCGTCGCACGTCGGCGACGGGACGGCGCAGGCGCAGGGACTCCTGGTAGGCACGCGCGTGCTCGTCGTAGGCGGCCACGCTCAACAGGGTGCGCTCGTCCAGCTCCACGCTCGCTCCTGCTCCGATCGGCCCACCGGCGATCCGGCCCCGTCCGTCGATGCTAGTGACCAGTCGCCGGGCCGACGAGCCCAGGGGTCGAGGGGCCGCCAGGACGAGGCACCGGCGCCGGCTTCGCCGCTGTTACCGGCCGCGGAACGAGGCGGGGCCGCGGGGCGCGACCCGACCGGTCAGGCGTCGGCCACCTCTGCGACGTCGCCCGCGAGCTGGAAGGTCCGATCCAGCCCGGTGACCTCGAGGATCTGGCGGATGCGGTCGTTGGCGGCAGCCAACACCAGCCGGCCGCCGTGGAGCCGGGCGCGACGCAAGCCCCCGACCAGCACCCCGAGCCCGAAGGAGTCCAGGAACTGCAGCTCGGCGAGGTCGACGACGACCCGGTGCGCGCCCGCGTACTGGGCCTCCTGCAACGCCTGCCGCAGATCCGGAGCCGTCGCCACATCCAACTGACCCGCGAGGGTCACCACGGTCCACTCGTCTCGCTCGTCGATCCGGACGTCCAACAGCCGCACAGCGTCACCTCCGACGCGTCCACGCTAGTTGGCCCCCGCCAGCCGTCCGCCGCGGGGCCACCCGCAGGCCGCCATCCGGATGGCTCGACGCCAGGAGACCGCCTGCCGTGGTGAGGTTCCGTGCCGCGTGTGCCAGGTAGCGTCGGGCGGGCCCGGTCGGACGAGGTGCCGCCATCGACCCGCGTGACGTGCTCGAGGTGCTCGCCCGGACCGCCTCCGGGGGGCCGGCGCGGCACGCCGACGATCGTGGCGGGGTCACCGTTGCCGTGGACGATGCCGGCGACGGAGGTCTCGTCCACCTCGAACGGCTCCCAGCCCGCCGCGCCCGGACGACCCCCCTGCCCGACGACCTGCCCGACGCGCTCGTCGAGCGGCTCCGTGCCGACGGCGTGGAGCAGCTCTGGTCGCATCAGGCCGAGGCACTGGCGCTGGCGCGGGCTGGACGGCACCTGGTGCTGGCCACCGGGACCGCCTCGGGCAAGAGCCTGGCCTACCAGCTGCCCGCGCTCGAGGCGCTCCACCTCGACGACCGCTCCGTCGTCCTGCACCTGTCGCCGACCAAGGCGCTCGCCCACGATCAGCTGCGGGCGCTCCGTCAGCTGCGGTTGCCGTGGCTGCGGGCGGCGGTGCTCGACGGCGACACCCCACGTGAGGAACGGGCCGCGATCCGGCGCACCGCCAACTGGGTCCTGACCAACCCCGACCTGCTGCACGCCTCACTGCTCGGCGACCATCAACGCTGGGCCGACGTGCTGCACCGGTGCCGGGTGGTGATCGTGGACGAGTCCCACGTCGCCCGGGGGGTGTTCGGCAGCCACGTCGCCCTGGTGCTGCGGCGCCTGCGGCGGCTCCTGGAACGCTACGGCGCGGACCCGGTGTTCCTGCTCGCCTCGGCGACCGTCGGCAACCCCGGGGAGCACGCCTCGGAGCTGACCGGGCTCGAGGTCGCCGAGGTGGTGCGCGACGGGGCGCCACGGGGCCCTTCGCACCTCGGCCTGTGGCTACCACCGCTGGAGGAGGACGGGGAGCGACGGCGCTCGACGCTGCGCGAGACGGGAGCGCTGCTGGCCGCCTTCGTCGGCGCGGAGGTCCAGACCCTCGCCTTCACCCGCAGCCGCAAGGGCGCCGAGGTGATCGCCGCCATCGCCCGCGAGCGGCTCGGCGACACGACGGATACGGCCGGCGCACCCCTGGCGGACACCGTCGCCGCGTACCGGGCGGGCTACCTCGCCGAGGATCGGCGTGCCCTGGAGACGGGCCTGCGGGATGGACGTCTGCGCGGGGTGGCCGCGACGGAGGCCCTGGAGCTCGGCATCGACGTCACCGGGTTGGACGCGGTGCTGCTGGCCGGCTGGCCCGGGACGACCGCGGCGTTCTGGCAGCGGGTCGGCCGGGCGGGGCGCCGGGGGACCGCGTCGGTGGCGGTGCTCGTCGCCCAGGAGGACCCGCTCGACCACTACCTGGTGCTGCATCCCCGCGCGCTGCTGACCCGCGACCCCGAGGACGCCATCGTCGACCCGGGCAACCCCTACCTGCTGGCCCCGCACCTGCGCTGCGCCTGCCAGGAGGCCCCCCTCGACGACGAGGAGGCGGCGAGGTGGTTCGGGCCGACGGCCCCGGATCTGCTCGCCGCGGAGGTCGCTGCCGGTCGGCTCCGGCGGCGCGACGGGCGCCACTTCTGGACCGGGCGCCACCGCGCCGCGAGCGAGGTGGGTCTCCGCAGCACCGGGGGCACACCCGTGCGCATCGTCGACGCCGGGACCGGACAGGTGATCGGCGACGTGGACGAGGTGCGCGCCCACCGGCAGGTCCACACCGGCGCGATCCACCTCCACCAGGGCCGGGTGCTCCGGGTCGCGGCGCTGGACCTCGACGCCCACGTCGCACTCGTCGAGGATGCCGGCACCGCGGAGCTGACGACGCGGCCGCGGACCGACACCGACATCCAGGTGCTCGAGACCCAGGAGCGCACCGACTGGGGGGATATCGAGGTCGCCGTCGGCCGGGTCGAGGTCACCTCCCGGGTCACGGGATACGAGGTGCTCCGGGTCGGCACCGGCGAGGTGCTCGAGCGCATCGACCTCGACCTGCCCCCCACCGAGCTGCGCACGGTCGCGGTGTGGTGGTCGATGCCCGAGGGGGCACTGGACGACGAGGGGCTGGCGCCCCAGCGCGTGCCCGGCTCGCTGCACGCCGCCGAGCACGCCGCCATCGGGATGCTGCCGCTGCTCGCCCTGTGCGACCGCTGGGACCTCGGCGGGCTGTCGACAGCGCTCCACCCGGATACGGGACGGCCCACGGTGTTCATCTACGACGGTGTGCCGGGCGGGGCCGGCCTCGCAGAGCGCTCCTACCGACGGTTGCCGGAGCACCTGTCGGCGACCCGGGCGACGATCGCCACCTGTCGCTGCGCGGCCGGGTGTCCGTCCTGCGTCCAGAGCCCCAAGTGCGGCAACGGCAACGAGCCCTTGGACAAGGCGGGCGCGGTGCGCGTGCTGGACCTGCTGCTGGCACGGGCTCCCTGAGCTGCGGTGCGCGCGCCCTGAGGTGCTGCCCGAGCGCCGTCCGCGTGTCAGCTGCGCACCCGGACCCGGCGCCGGACCCGGACCCGGGTTCGAGAGTCGGGGCGCGCGGGTTTCGGGGGTTGGCGATCCCGGATCCCGGCGTTCCCGGGCGATCGGGTGGTGGCGTTCGCCGGGTACCAGGTCGTCGAGGCAACATCCACGAGCCGGGTTGTGGCATGAGGGCTGTTGGTGTCGGAAGTTGCCCGCATCGGGTCCGGGACGGCTCGCGTGGCTGGCACTGGACGAGACGTGACGAGGCCGCCAGTATCGCATCCACGGCCACCGAGGCCACGAGGACGACCCGCTGTTCCGGCTCCGGCCCGTGCTCCGGGTCGCCCACTCGCCGACCTCTGGACCGGACGGGCCCCGGCTGCGCCCATGTCCCTGTGACACCGAGGAGGGGACGTCACCTTGCCGCCCGACCCTGTGCCCCACGTCGGACAGCGTCAGCCGAGGATGAGGCGAGCCAGCGGCAGCGCGACGATCGCCAGGGCGGTGGACGCCGCCAGGCCGACCAGCACCGGACGGAGCCCGACGATGGCCAGCTCCACGACCCGCGTCTTGAGCCCCACGCCGGCGATCGCCACCGTGATCGCCACGACGGACACACTGCCGAGCACGTCTGCGACGTCTTCAGGGATGAGACCAGCGCTGCGCATGGCAGCGAGCACGATGAACGCCACGACGAAGGCCGGGACGGCCGACCGCGCGGTGCGCCACAGGCCCGTGCCGACCGGCGCGGTCGGGGCCGCGGCTTCGCTGCCGGCGGGCTCGGCGTAGGACGGTCGAGCGGTCGGGGCCGCAGCCTCGCTGCCGGAGGAAGCGGGGTCGGGCGGTCGAACGGCCGGGATCTCCCCGGCTGGCCGGCGACGTCGCCCCATCCAGATGGTCAGACCGATGAGGATCGGCCCCATCAACGCGTTGCGGACGAGTTTGACGACCGTCGCGTGCTCCAATGCCTGTTCAGAGTACGCCGCCCCAGCTGCAACGACCTGACTGGTGTCGTTGATCGCGAGCCCGGCCCAGACACCGAACTCCTGGTCGGACAAACCGATAGCGCGGCCGATGATCGGGAACAGAACGAGCGCGATCGTCCCGAAGATCGTGATCGTGGCGACGGCGTAGCTGACCTCACGCTCGTCCGCATCGATGATCGGTGATGCTGCGACGATCGCCGAGTTACCGCACACCGCCGTGCCTGTCCCCAGCAGGATGCCGAGCTGCGGACTCACCCCGACCATGCGACCGACCATCGCCACCGTCACGAACGCTGTGGCCATGGTCACGAGCACGACCAGGACGCTGGGGCCTCCGATGTCGACCACATCAGCCAGCGTCAAGCGCGCACCGAGGAGCGCGACACCGACACGTAGGATCCTCTTCGCCGCGAAGTCCACACCCGGTGTCAGGAGCGCAGGGAGCGGTCGTGCGTTCGCGATCGCCAGTCCCGCCAACAGGGCGACGAGCACCACACTGAGCAGTGCTGGCGTGCGTTCGCCGACGAAGATCGCAAGCGCCGCGATGCCGCCCGTCAGCGCGACGCCTGGCAGGATTCTCAGGACACGGTGGTCGGAGATGGTGGGGTCCTTGGTGCTGAGTGCTGAGGAACGGTCCGGGTCGCCCGCTCGCGAGGCTCGCCGACGAACGCGCGCCTGCCCCCGTCATCGGGGGCTGACGGCGACCCGGTCCATCCATGACGCGCTCCGCAGCGATCACCTCGCAGGGGCGATGACACCGCCTACTCCTGGGCTTGGAAGACCACTCGAACACCGCGGCCATCGCAGGGCATCGAGTCGTGGGTCACCGCGACTCAGGCCAGCACGTCCGCAACGGGCACAGCCGTGAGTTCGTGCGCCTCGGCGACGGCTTCGTTGGTGACGTGGCCATCGAAGGTGTTCAGCCCCTGAGCGAGCGCCGGATCGTCGCGAAGTGCAGCCTTCCAACCCTTCTCAACGATCGCCGTCACGTAGGGAAGCGTCGCATTCGTGAGGGCGAACGTGGAGGTGTTCGGCACCGCCCCCGGCATGTTCGCGACACAGTAGAACAGGCTCTCATGAACCCGGAACACGGGGTCATCGTGGGTCGTCGGGTGAGAGTCCTCGAAGCAGCCGCCCTGATCGATGGCGATGTCCACGAGAACGGAAGCGGGCTTCATGTTCGCGACGAGGTCGTTCTGGATCACCTTCGGGGCGCGCGCACCGGGTACGAGCACCGCCCCGATCACCATGTCGGCGTCCAGGACCGCAGCCTCGATCTCGTACGCGTTGGCGGCAACGGTCTTGACGCGACCGCTGTAGCGTCTATCGATCTCGCGTAACTTGTCGATGTCCTTGTCGATCGCCGTCACGTTCGCCCAGAGCCCAGTAGCCATGGCGATCGCGTTCGACCCGGATACTCCGGCACCGATCACAACGATATTCGCCGGTTTGACGCCAGTGACGCCACCGGGGAGCAACCCCCTGCCGCCTTGCGTGCTGAGCAACGCGTGTGCGCCCGCCTGAGGTGCGAGACACCCGGCGACCTCACTCATCGGATACAGGAGCGGCAACCGTCCGTTCGCGGACTGCACCGTCTCATAGGCGATGGCCGTGGTTCCTGCCTCCAGGATCGCCTCAGTGCATGAGCGTGTGGCGGCGAGATGGAGGAACGTGAATATCGTGAGATCGTCTCTCAACAGATGATATTCACTCTCCAGGGGTTCCTTGACCTTCAGTAGCAGTTCCGCATTCCCCCACACCTGATCGGCGGATTCCACTACCTTCGCACCGGCACCCACATACTCCTCATCGCTGATAGAGGAGCCCACTCCAGCACCTCGCTCGATGAAGACCTCATGACCGAGCTGCGTGAGCTCATGCACTCCGGCCGGAGTGATCGCCACTCGATACTCGTGAGCTTTCACCTCTGAAGGTATGCCTACGCGCACGCTATCTCTCCTGATGCAAGACCGAATGAGCAGTGCTCTATCGCACGTGGCCGTCCACTGCGGCAGCGACATGGTCAACCGCGGTGAGCAATTCATCGAGGACCGCTTCATCGGCGATCAGCGGCGGGGAAAGGATCAGCATCGTCGCTCCCCGGTCGTCGGGCCGAGTGATCAGCCCGGCCTCTCGCATGGCTCGCGGCATCACTTCCCGGACGAGCTCGACCGACTGTTGGTCGGTCAGCGTGCGACCGCTCTCGCGATCGCCGGTGAACTCGATCGCGTAGAAGAACCCCGTACCACGCCACTCAGCGATCGTGGGATGAGCGTCCGCCAGCGCCGTCAGTCCTGCCTGGAAGCGAGGCTCAAGGCGGCCAACGTTCCCAAGGACATCCTCGTCATGCAGCGCCTTGAGATTCGCGGTCGCGACTCTGGTGGCGACAGGATGCGCGCCCCAGGTCGCGCCGTGCGTGAACACGCCTCCCGTGGGGGAGTCCATGAGGCCCTCCGCCAGCTCCTGCCGGATCAGAACGCCGCCCAGAGGCGCGTAACCCGAGGTCGAGCCCTTGGCGAAGGTGAGGAGGTCGGGGACGACGCCGAACTTCTCACTACCGAACCAGGTACCGAGTCGGCCATAGCCGCTGATCACCTCATCCGCGACCAACAGGATGCCATAACGGTCACAGATGGCTCGGAGTTCGGCCCAGTAGCCCTCCGGGGGCACAAGTGCCCCACGTGAGTTCTGCACCGGTTCGGCGAAGACAGCCGCGACGGTTTCGGGGCCTTCCTCTTCGATGGTGGCGACCAACTTCTCGAGGCTCGGCAGCTGAGCGGCGGAGCCTTGCGCAGGCACCGACTCCCCCAGGGTGTTCGGGATGTGCCGCACACCTTCCAACAGCGGCCCGAAAGGCTCCTTGTACTTGGGGATCCCGGTCACCGACAGGGCACCCATGGACGTACCGTGGTACGCCATGTCTCTGGCGATCATCTTCGTCCTACTCGCCTCGCCTCTACTGCGGTGGTACTGGCGAGCGAACTTGATCGCCGACTCGACGGCTTCTGAGCCTGAGTTCACGAAGAAGACGACATCGAGATCGCCGGGCGCGAGTCCCGCGATCTTCGTCGCAGCTTCGACAGCGGCGGGGTGGGCAGCCGACCAGTTCGGCCAGAAATGGAGCGTCTCCATCTGCTCTGTCGCGGCTGCGGCGATATCTGAACGTCCATAGCCGATATTGACGCAGAACAACCCGGCGAGTCCGTCGAGGAACCGCCTGCCCTCCTCGTCGAACACATGGCAGCCCTCGCCCCGGACGATGACCGGCAGCTGTGGCGAGTGCCAGGCCTGCCGAGGCGTGAAGTGCGGGAAGAGATGTTGACGAGCGGTGGCTCGGACATCGGAACTCTGCATATCGGGTCTCCTCATCTCCCTGTACCAGCCGCATAAGGGAGGGAATCCGCCGGCACGGACCGGCAACCACAACGAGCCGGATCGTGCACTGCCCTGTCGGCGTGATCAGCGCCGATCAAATCTCATTCACCTCGGCTACCAGGCGATCGAACTGGAACATTCGTGCAACTTGCAGCAGCTCGATGCTGGAGCCGAGGCTGGGATGCTGGTTGAAGGACGCATGCCTGCATGCGGTCCGCTGACTGGTGCAGATATGGGATCTGGCGCTTGGCAGGTTCCGTCTTGACAGCAGGGGAGCTCGGATCGCTGCTAGGCACGACTACCAAGCGAGAGATCACGTGTAGTCCTGGTACTTCTCGAGGAACCGGACGGGCTTGGAGAGCGCATCCTTTCGGAACGGATCTCCCAGTTCCCGGGTGCACATGATCTCGATGACCGTGGTCTTGCCTTCGTTCAGCTGTCGTTCGAGTGCTTCCTTCATCGCCACACCGACATCATCGAGTTGATCCACTACCACGCCCTCGGCACCCATAGCTTCCGCGATGCCGGCGAAGCTCGGATTCTCGAGCTCCTCAGCCACGAACCGACGGCCGTAGAAGTCGACCTGGTTCTTCTTCTCCGCGCCCCACTGGCGATTGTGGAACACGACCGCCGTGATCGGGATGTCATCACGAACAGCAGTGAGGATCTCCCCCATGCTCATAGCCCAGGCACCGTCTCCGGCATAGGCCACCGCAGGGCGTTCCGGTGCGCCCGCCTTGGCGCCGATGATCGTGGGAAGCGCATAGCCGCAGTTCCCGAAACTCATCGCTGCGAAGAAACTGCGCGGCTGCTTGAAGCGCAGATACGAGTTCGCCACCGAGTTGATGTTCCCGATGTCGGTCGAGACCATGACGTCATCGGGGAGCGCCTTCTCGAGTTCTCGGAGTACCTGCCGCGGATGGAGCCAGTTCCGCTCGTCGCTTTCAGCCTCGGCGATCACCGCCATGCTGTAGTCGTCGGTTTCATGCGTCCAGCGGTCGAGCTCAGCTTCCCAGGAAGCCTTCTCGGATCGGATGCGATCCGCTCGCTGCTCTCGCGTCGCGTCGCAGGCCAGTTCCCGGTTCGCGAGCCGTTCGGAGAGCGCCTCCGCGGCGGCCCTGGCGTCGCCATGGATCCCAACCTCGATCGGCTTCACCAGGCCGAGCATCGTGTGGTCAGCATCGACCTGGATGATCTTGGCATCCTCGGGCCAGTACTCGAGACCATGTTGTGGCAGTGTGCCGAACGGCCCCAAACGAGAGCCCAAGGCCAGCACGACGTCGGCGTCGGCGATCAGCTTCATGGCTGCCTTCGAGCCCTGGTAGCCCAGCGGACCTGTCCACAGTGGGTGATCGGCAGGGAACGAATCGTTGTGGAGGTAGCTGTTCACCACCGGAGCACCGAGGCGCTCGGCCAGCGTCCTGCATGCGTCGACCCCGTCCGCCATCACCACCCCGCCCCCGGAGATGATGACCGGGAAGTCGGCGTTGGCCAGGAGTTCAGCAGCCTCATCGAGGCTGCGCGGCCCACCAGCGCCACGTTCGACGCGCTGAGGACGTGGGATCTCCACCTCGATCTCACCGTAGAAGAAGTCGCGAGGGATGTTCACCTGGGTGGGGCCGATCTCAGAGATCGCTCGGTCGAATGCGCGAGCGACGAGTTCAGCCATCCTCTTCGGATTGTTCAGGTGAGCCTGGTATTTCGTGAACTCTTGGAACATGGGAAGCTGGTTGGCTTCCTGGAATCCGCCCAGACCCATACCCATCGTCCCGGCCTCTGGGGTGACGATGACGACAGGACTGTGCGCCCAGTACGCGGCGGCGATCGCTGTCACACAGTTACTGACCCCCGGTCCGTTCTGGCCGATGACGACCCCGTGGCGGCCCGTCACCCGTGCGTAGCCATCAGCCATGTGGGCGGCGCCCTGCTCGTGGACCACCGGGATGAAACGGATCCCAGCCGGCTCGAAGATGTCCATCGCGTCCATGAACGCCGAGCCCATGATCCCGAAGATGTCGGTCACTTGGTTCGCCGCCAACGTCTCGACGAACGCTTCCGACGGCGTCATCTTCTGCGGTCCGACGTGACTCGGCGCCGATGCGGCGGTGTCCAGCTTGTTCATGGTGTGTACCCCGATGGCCCGTGGGTTTTTCGTCTCATAAAACGGAACACTACGTATCACTTTGCCGAACAATAGGTTGCGCCAGCTGCCCCGTCAAGACGCTCCCAAGACGGTCCTCGCAGCGTGGCCGGGT
>Ga0207421_10001979_pt1 | contig 25894 bp, 23 predicted proteins | sample SodLakKL_010_SED_4_FD_187542 | JGI IMG/M metagenome (GOLD analysis project Ga0207421, IMG submission 187542) | Alkaline sediment microbial communities from Lake Tanatar, Kulunda Steppe, Russia - 8KL_010_SED (SPAdes) (version 2) | ecosystem: Environmental > Aquatic > Non-marine Saline and... | reverse complement strand
AATGATGATAAAAATCAAAAAACCTCTATATAAATACAGAGGTTTTTTGATTGGTCTGAGTGCTGGCAAGGTATTAGCGATAGTTAAACAAATTTTTAACATCTCCCCTTGCTACTCTGACCTAAATATATTATATGAGATCTAAACCCAAAAGGTAACCCTAATTGCTGCAATTGTAACATGTTATATGTATTAATATATTTTAGTTATTAAATGTAAATAGGTTTGCTTTTAAATTAATTAAGTTTTATTTTAGATTCCTTAAACACCAATATAGGTATTTCTTGTTACTTTAATTATTTTTTTATGTTATAATATAAAGCAGATACATTTTTAAAAAATAATAATAGTAAAACTATGAAAAAAACAAAACTATTTTGGATTCTACCAGTTGTTGGAATCATTTTTCTAGCTTCAGCTTGTGCAAGTCCAGCTGAAGTAGAAGATCCTGAATTAGACAGAGAAGAAGAGCAACAAGAGTTACAATTAGACAGGGAAGATGAAAAGCAAGAGCTACAAAGTGGGGTTTTAGACTTTGAAACAATTAGCAAAGACACCCAAAGTAATTATCAAGAAGATGGAAAGTATGTTATCAAAGATGAAAATGCTTTTGAAAATTTATGGCAGGACGCTTCAGATGAAGACATGCCAGAAGTTGATTTTGCCAGTGAAATGGTAATTGCGGTCTTTATGGGAGAAAAATCTAGCGGAGGTTATGATGTAGAAATTGTAGAGATTTTAGAAACAGAAGATACTCTTGAGGTGACAATTAGTGAAACTGAACCAGGAGATGATGATATGGTGACAATGGCTCTAACTTATCCTGAGCATATTATTTCTTTAGAAAACATTGACAAGGAAGTTAACTTCATTGTTCAATAAAGAAAAGAATTTCAATTGGTAAAAAGCTCGATTTAATTATCGAGCTTTTTATGTTATAATAGTTTTATATTTGACTAATTTCTTATTTTAAGATATAAACATAAACAGAGATTAAATTTCTTAATTATTTTATGCGAATAAAATTTCCTAGAACGGAAAAGAAAGAAAAAAAGTTTTTTAAGGCCAATCAGCAAATTGAATCTGATCAGGTCTATTTAATCGATGAGTCTGGTAATAATGTAGGATCAGTAGATACCAAAGAAGCCCTTTTGCGAGCCAAAGAGTTTGATCTTGATTTAGTTGAAGTAAATCCTAAGTCAGATCCTCCGGTAGCAAAGATTATTGATTTAGGGCAAATGAAGTATGAACATGAAAAAAAGGTTCATAAGCAAAAAATGATGCAAAAGAAGGTAGATATTAAAAATATTAGACTATCATTTAGAATCAGTGAGCACGATTTTTCTCTGCGCTTAAAACAAGCAGAAAAGTTTTTAAGTAAAGATAATAAGGTAAAGGTTGAGTTGACTATGCGAGGAAGAGAAAAGCAACACGCTCAAAAAGCTAGAGAAATTATGGAAAATTTCTTTAATCGTTTACAAGAAAATAGTGATTTAACATTTGAACAGGAACAGGCCTTGACAAGACAGGGCGGAAGATTTACTATGATAATAATTAATAAGAAATAATTATTATTTTTATCAGGTTATAACCTGTTTTTTTATCGGAAAAATATGCCAAAAATAAAGACTCATGGTGCAACTACTAAAAGATTTAAAATTACCAGTAGTGGCAAAATTAAAAAAAGAAAAGCTGGCCAGGATCATTTTAATTCCAGTGAATCCGGCAACATCACTCGTAAAAAAAGACGAGATGTTAATGCTGATAAAAACTTAAATAAAAATATTAAAAAATTAACCCCGTATTCTTAAATATTATCGGGTATTATTGATATAAAAATATGCCAAGAGTTAAAAGAGGAACCACTCACGTTAAAAGGAGAAAAAAATTACTACAACAAACTAAAGGTTATAAATGGGGAAGAAAAAATTTAGTTAAATTAGCTAGTACTGCTTCAACTTTAGCAGGAGCCCATGCTTATCGTGATAGACGTTTAAAAAAACGAACTAATCGTGGTTTGTGGCAAATAAAGATTAATGCCTTTGCTAGAGAGCAAGGTATTTCTTATTCCAAATTAATGGATAGTTTAAAGAAAAATAATGTAGAAATTGATAGAAAAATTTTAGCTGATTTAGCTGTAAACAATAAAAAAGTATTAAAGGCGGTTATAGAAGAAGTAAAACAAAAATAAATATATGGATTGGATTCAAATATCACAAATAATTATTCCCATATTACTTATCACAGTAATTTTATTACAAAGTCGCGGAACAGGAATTGGTGGAGCTTTTGGCGGAGGATCTGGCGGAGGCGGACTTGGTGGTGGAGATTACATGACTAAGCGTGGAATGGAGAAAAAATTATACTATGCTACTATCGTTTTAGCTGTTTTATTTTTCCTAGTTTCTTTGGCACGATTATATTTTTAAAATATCGACTCGTTATTCCCTTTTTTTGTGAATACTATTAAAGAAAAAACTCTAAAAATAATGAAAAATATTAAAAGGAATTTTAATTCTTTATTTTTTGTTTTTAAAAGAAAAAAACCTCAAAAGCAGTTAGATAAAAATTTAGTTTATTCATTATCTAAAAGTAATATTCCCAGTGGTGGTCAGTTAAAACATATCGGAAAATTACTAAATAAAAAAGAGAGAGTAATATTATTTATAGCATTCTTTTTATTATTAGCTAATATAGTATATTTATCTTATAATTTTTATCAAAAAAATTGGCAGGCCTATCCAACTGATGGAGGAGTTCACGTTGAAGGGGTTTTAGGCTTACCGCGCTTTATTAACCCTCTTTATGCTATTGATAGAGATGTTGATTCTGATTTATCTTATTTAATATATTCAAGCTTATTTACTTACAACAGTCAAGGTGAGCTAGTTGGTGACTTAGCTAGTGATTGGCAGACTTCTGATGATAATTTGGAATATACAATAAATTTAAGAGAAAATGTAAAATGGCACAATGGGGAAAAATTAACGGCTGATGATGTTTTGTTTACTTTCTATTTAATGAAGAACCCTGATTTTCGTTCGCCTTGGCAAAGAAATTTAGCTGGTGTGGAATTAGAGCAAATTGATGAGTATACAGTTAAATTTAGTCTTCAAGAGCCCTATGCTCCCTTTTTTGAATTGTTAACTTTTGGAATTTTACCAAGATTTGCTTGGGAGGCAACTAACTCTGATTTTATATTATTATCAGATCTAAATTTAAAGCCAATTGGTTCAGGTCCATATGAATTTAAATCATTAGTTAAAAATACGGCAGGAGAAATCAAGGAGTATCATTTACAGGTAAATGATGATTATTATAAAGCTAAACCATATGTTGAAGAGCTAGTTTTTAAATTTTATTTTGATCATCCACAATTAATTCAAGCCTTAAATAATCAAGAAGTTGATGCTATATCATATTTACCCCCGGAGAGGAAGGAAAATATAGTTGCTAAAAATTCTTTTAATTTCCATAGTTTAGATTTACCACAAATTAATGCAGTCTTTTTTAATCAAGAGGCAAATGAAGCTTTACAAGATTTAGATATCAGAAAAGCTTTAGCTATGTCTTTAAATCGTGATAAATTGATTGAAAAAGCAGTTGATGGACACGGAAAACGTAGTGATAGTCCTTTACCAATTAGCAATATTGCCTATAATCACGAACTTAGCCCTTTGAATTATTCAATTAGCCAAGCTCAAGAATTATTATCTCAGTCAGGTTGGGAAAAAATTAATCCTCAAGATTTAGATAACGAGGATGAAGAAAACGAAGAATTGCTAAATAATATATTAGAATTTAGTCAAGAAAATGAACATGAATTAAACACTGATTGGTTAATTAATCAAGAAGAAAGTGAATTTTTAACATTTAAATTAAGTTTACCTAATAATTATGAAAATAAAGTATTAGCAAAAAATATTAAGGAAGCTTGGGAAAAATTGGGCCTTAAAGTTAATATAGATATTTTAAGCAATGAACAATTACAAACGGATATTTTAAATGAACGTGATTTTGAAATATTATTACAAAAACAAATGATCGGAAACGATCCAGACGTTTCAGCTTTTTGGCATTCAAGTCAAAAAGATGGTGGTTTAAATTTAATAAATTATCAAAATGAAGAGGTAGATGAGTTACTATCTGAAGCTCGTCAACTAGTTAAAAACAGAGAGGAAAGAATTGATAAATATCATAAATTTCAAGAAACTTTAGTTGAAGATATGCCCGCTATATTTTTATACTCTACAAACTATCTTTATATACAAAATAAAAAATTAAAGGGATTTTCTGGTGAGGTTCTCATAGAGCCATATCACCGTTTTTCTTCAATTAGCGATTGGTATTTGAAAACAAAAAAAAGATTTATTCGTTAATTTAATTCTCTTTTTATAATAAAAATTAATTAAGGTAATTTTATTTACTAAATTTTTAGAAATATAATTACAACAAATTCTCATGATTAGAACATATAAACCCGGACATAAGTCCGCTGATGCGACTAAAAAAATTAAAACTGGTCGTCATTCTTCGTATTCAAATAAAAAAAATGTAAACACTAAAAAAACTCCAGAAAAAACTAAGACGATTTTTCCAAAGGGCAGTGGCCCAGGCTCAGATAGTCTTAGAGTTATGGTTTTAGGTGGTTTAGAGGAAGTAGGAAGAAACATGACATTGATTGAGTGTAACAAAGAAATAATAATTATTGACATGGGACTGCAATTTCCTGAAGATAGTATGCCGGGAATTGATTATATTATTCCCAATATTGAATATTTAAAAGACAAAAAAGATTGGATTAAAGGTGTAATTATTACTCACGGACACTATGATCATATTGGAGGAATTCCTCATATTATGGGAGAAATTGGTAACCCACCCATGTTTATGGGCAAAATGACTGCTGGTTTGGTTAGAAAACGACAAGAAGAATACAAGTCAGCACCGAGTTTAAAAATTAAAGAAATAGATGACAGTGAAACTGTAAAATTTAGTAATTCATTTAATGTTGAGTTTTTACGAGTAAATCACTCTATTCCTGATTGTTTTGCTGCTATTATCTCGACCCCCTATGGTAAACTTATTCATACTGGAGATTTCAAAATTGATTTTTCTCCCGTTAATGATAAACCAGCGGATCTGCAAAGAATAGCAGAAATTGGTAATAAAGGGGTTTTGCTTTTAATGTCAGATTCAACTGACGCTATTCATCCTGGTTATCAAATTTCTGAATCTTCTATTGGAGAAGAAATGTCTAAATTATTTGATAAAATTGACGGTCGTATAATTATTGGCACTTTTGCTTCTCAGTTAAGTCGGGTACAAAAAATATTTGATTTAGCTAAAAAATTTAATAGAAAGGTTAATCTACAAGGAAGAAGTATGATTAATAATGTAGATGTAGCTTATAAAATTGGTTATTTAAAATTTGACCCTAAAATAATTATTGAAGATAAAGATCTAAACAAATTACCTGATAGTAAAGTTATAATTATCGGCACCGGTGCTCAAGGTGAAAAAAATGCTTTTTTAAGACGAGTAGTAAGTAATGAACATCGTTTTATTCATTTAAAAAAAGGTGATACTGTACTTTTTTCATCATCAGTTATTCCTGGTAATGAACGTTCAATTCAAAATTTAACTGATATGGTGGTTCGCCAAGGTGCTAAAGTTGTTAACTACAAAATGTTTGATATTCATGCTGGTGGTCACGCTAAGCAAGAAGATTTAAAGTTAATGATGAGACTAGTTAAACCAGAGTATTTTATGCCAATTGAAGCTAATCACTATATGCTTCAAAGTCATGCTGAATTAGCTGAACAAGTAGGTATTTCTAAGGAAAATATTTTTGTAGCTGACAATGGTCAGGTGGTTGAATTTAAAAAGCAGACCAATAATGTGTTTGGAAAATTAACTGAAGAAAAAGTACCGGCTGATTATGTAATGGTAGATGGTCTGGGTGTAGGCGATGTATCAGAGATAGTTTTGCGAGACAGAAGAATGATGTCAGGTGATGGCATGATTGTTATTATTGCTACAATAGATGCGCAGACTGGCGATGTTATTGGTAATCCCGATATAATCTCTAGAGGATTTATTTATATGAAAGAAAGTCGAGAGTTAATTGAAAAAACTCGAATGAAAGTAAAAAAGATAGTAAAAGATAAAAATCCTTTAACTGCAACTGATGATGATATAATCAAAAATAAAATTAGAAATGATATGGGACAATTTTTGTTTCAAAAAACTAAACGTCGTCCCATGGTTTTGCCGGTAATTATAAAGGTATAAAAAATTGACTTTTTTATTTAATTCTTTTATAATTTTCCTACAAGTTAATATCACCTATAATAAACTTTCGAATTTCAAGATTTTAAAATCGGAGGTGGTCGAAAGGCTCTATAAATTAGGGTTAACTTTGTTTTTTTTATTATAAACTTATGTCAGAAAAAAAAGAATTAAACAATGAAGCTTTAAGTGAAGAATTTGCTTCTTTGTTAAATAAAGATGACCACCAAATACCTCAAGTAGGTGATATGGTTAAAGGAAAAGTAGTTACTGCTTCTAAATCAGAAGTTAGGTTGGATATTGATGGTGTTTTAATGGGCGTGGTTCGTGGTCCAGAAATGTATATTGAAATTGATGAATATGCTGATTTAAAGCCCGGTGATGAAGTTGAGGCAACAGTAATTGAAACCGAAAATGAAAGTGGCGAATTAGAGCTATCTTTCCGTTTAGTTGGTCAAGAAAAAGCTTGGAATAATTTAAAAAGTGCTTTTAAAGAAAAGACTCCGGTTGAAGTTAAAATTGTTGATGCCAATAAAGGAGGTTTAATAGCTAGATATTGTCAAATTAACGGATTTTTACCAGTTTCTCAATTGTCACCTGAAAATTATCCAAGGGTTAGTGGTGGTGATAAAGGAAAAATATTAGAAAAACTTAAAAATTTCGTTGGTCAAGAGTTTGAAGTCAGCGTAACCACTTTAGATGAAGAAGAAGATAAAGTTATATTTAGCGAAAAAGATGTTTGGAACAAAAAACAAAAACCATCGCTAGATAAATATAAGGTTGGTATGGTAATTGAAGGTAAAATTTCCGCTATTACCAATTTTGGTGTTTTTGTTAACTTTGATGACAACATGGAAGGTTTAATTCATATTTCTGAATTAGCTTGGAAACGAGTAGATTCACCAGCAGAATTATTTAAGGTTGGTGAAAGTGTTAAAGCTGAAATAGTAAGTATTGATGAGGGAAAAATATTTTTAAGCACAAAAAAATTACAACCAGATCCTTGGAAAGCAGTTAGTGAGAAGTATAAGGTTGGAAGTGAAGTTGAAGGTGAGGTTGTAAAAATTAACCCCTTTGGCTTGTTTGTTAAACTAGATGAAGAAATTCATGGTTTAGCTCACGTATCACAATTAGATTTAGCTCCAAAAGAAAAATTGAATGATCGCTTTAAAATTGGTGAAAAACGTAAGTTTGCAGTAGTTAGTCTTAATTCTCAAGAGCATCGTTTGGGCCTTAAATTAATAGATGAAGATCAAAAAAAGGAAGAAAAAAAACCAACTAAAACAGAAACTAAAAAGTCAAAAGAAAAAGATAAAGAAGAAGATAAGAAATAAAATTGCGCCCCTTGGCTTTTTAAGTTAAACTGGGGCGTTTTATTTAATTGTCAAATATTGATAGTCATTATATAATATAATTATGAAGAATTTATTTAAAAATTTAGCTTGGGTGTTTTTAGCATTTCTAGTTTTAGCAGTAATTTTTAGTCTTTTTGCAGAACAAGAAGAACCAGAAAAAGTAGGCCTGGAAAGATTAATAGAAGTTATTTCCGAAGAAAAAGTGCAATCATTAAATGTATCTGGTGATAAAGTTATAGTAGAATTAAAAAGTGATGAAGAGCTAGAAGTAAAAAAAGAACCAGGAGAATCATTATCATCACTTTTAAGTAATTTTCAAGTAGATCCCGAGTTGTTAAGTGGAGTATCTATTACTATAGAAGAAAAACCAGTTTGGGAAGAATTGTTAAGATCAGTTTTACCTTTCCTTATTCCTCTTTTGATAATAATTGCTTTTTTCTTTTTTGCCATGCGCGGACTACAAGGAGCTAATTCAAAGGCCATGAGTTTTGGTCAATCAAATGCTAAAGATTTCAATCTTAATTTAAATAATAAAGTAAACTTTAAAGATGTAGCTGGTGCCAAAGAAGCTAAAGAAGAGTTGTTAGAAGTAGTTGATTTTCTAAAATATCCTAAAAAATTCCAAGATTTAGGAGCAAAAATTCCTCGCGGAGTTTTGCTGTTGGGTAGTCCTGGAACCGGAAAAACTCTTTTAGCTAGAGCAGTTGCTGGAGAAGCTAAAGTTCCATTTTTTCATATGTCAGGTTCAGAATTTGTTGAAATGTTTGTTGGTGTTGGTGCTTCAAGAGTTAGGTCACTTTTTCAAAAAGCTAAGAAAACTTCACCTTGTATTGTATTTATTGATGAAATTGATGCTGTTGGTAGAAGACGTGGAGCTGGACTGGGAGGCTCTCACGATGAAAGAGAACAAACTTTAAATCAAATACTGGTAGAGATGGACGGTTTTGAACCCAATCAAAATGTTATTGTCATTGCTGCTACTAATCGACCTGACGTGCTTGATCCAGCGCTTCTTCGACCGGGTAGGTTTGATAGACAAATTACTATTGACCGACCAGATATAAATGACAGAAAAAAGATATTGGAAGTTCATGCGAAAGAGAAGCCGATTAAAAAAGAAGTTTCTTTAAAGCTTGTAGCTGAGAGAACTCCAGGTTTTTCCGGGGCTGATTTAGCTAATTTATTAAATGAGGCAGCAATTCTTGCCGCTAGAAACAATCAAAAAGAAATTGCTTTAGAAGATTTATATGAATCTATTGAAAAAGTAATAATTGGACCAGAAAGAAGAAGTCGAGTAATCTCTGATAAGGAAAAAAAGATTACTGCCTATCATGAAGCTGGCCATGCCTTGGTTGCTCATTTTTTACCCAATACTGATCCGGTGCAAAAAATATCAATTATTGCTCGTGGACAAGCTGGCGGTTATACCTTAAAAATGCCAACAGAAGATAAAAGACTACATTCTCACTCGGAATTTCTAGATGAATTGGCAGTATTATTAGCTGGTTTTCAAGTAGAAAAAAAGGTATTTGGTGAAGTTACTACAGGCGCTACTTCTGATTTAAGACGAGCCACTGCCATTGCCAGAAGCTTAATTACTGATTACGGTATGAGTTATGATTTAGGCCCACGGACCTTTGGTGGTAAAGAGGATATGATATTTTTAGGTAAAGAAATACATGAACAAAGAGATTATAGTGAAAAAGTAGCAGAAAAAATTGATGGAGAAATTTCTCGCTTTTTAGAAAATGCTAGTGAAAAAGTAAAGAAAATCATACATGAACAAGAAGAAAAATTACAAGCAGTGGTTGACGCATTACTAAAAAATGAAACTTTAGAGAAACAAGAATTTATTAAAATAGTTGGTGAAAGACCAAATAATAAACAAGAAAATAATAAATAATTTTATGGCTAATCCAAAAAAAAGAAGAACTAAAAGCGCTATTGGTAAAAATCGAGCTCATTTATCTTTAGATAAAACAGTTTTAAGTGTTTGTCCTAAATGTAAAGAAACCACAAAACCACATAATGCTTGTTTAAATTGTGGACATTATCGCGATAAATCGATTGTTAAAATTAAAGCTTCAACAAGTAAAAATAAATAATTATGTCTAATCGTCATTTATCTAGAACTTTAGCTCTACAAACTTTGTTCACCTGGGATTTTAGTAAAAAAAACAAAGATCAATTGGAGACTATAGTTGATAATAATTTTTCTAATTTTGCTCCCGATTTTAATGATGGTGGTTTTGTTAAAGATTTGGTTGCTGGGGCAATTGATAATCTAAAAAAAATTGATGATTTGATTATAAAATATGCAACTGAATGGCCAATTGATCAGTTAACGATTGTGGATAGAAATATTTTACGCCTAGGTATATATGAGTTGATGTTTACTGAAACACCACCAAGAGTTATTATAAATGAAGCTATTGAAGTGGCTAAGAGTTTTGGCGGTGAAGCGTCTGGTAAGTTTGTCAATGGCGTTTTAGGAGCTATTTATAATGCTTGGCCAGAAGGAGAAAAAAAGAAACGCGACAATCATTGGCAAGAAAAACAAAAAGATAATAAAAATAAGCCTGAATGATTAAATTGTTGAATTGGTTAAACTGAATCAACAATTTAGGCATTGAGTTAATTATGCAAGAATTTAAAAAATTAGCTAAAAGCTGGGGCTTTAGTTTTAAAGATATAAATCTATTAAAACAAGCCTTAGTTCATCGCTCTTATTTAAACGAAAATCCAGACTTTGGAATTGGACATAACGAGAGATTAGAATTTTTAGGTGACGCTGTTTTAGAAATCATTGTCACTGAACATCTATACTTTAAATTTCCCGATACTCCTGAAGGAAGTTTAACAAATTGGCGCGCTTCTTTGGTGAATTCTAAAATGTTATATAAAGTTGCCCAAGAACTGTTAATTGAAGACTATCTTTATTTATCCAAAGGAGAAGCAAAAGATAAGAACAAAAAATCACGTCAATATATATTAGCTAACACTGTCGAAGCAATAATTGGTGCGATATATCTAGATCAAGGCATAGAAAAATCTAAAAAATTTGTAGAAAAATATATACTGAGCAAACTTCAGGAAATATTAGATAATCAATCATATCTTGATCCCAAGTCTAAATTTCAAGAAAAAGCTCAGGAGAAAAAAGGTGTTACACCTCACTATGAAATTTTAGAAGAAAAAGGACCAGACCATGATAAAGTTTTTAAAGTTGGTCTATACCTAGAAGATGAAATGATCACAGTTGGATTTGGATCCTCAAAACAAGAAGCTCAAGTTGATGCGGCTACAGTTGGTTTAAAAAAATTTAATTGGTAAAAATATAAAAATATGGATATAAAAAAATGTTTTAAGTTAGCCACCAAATTAAAAGCTTCTGACCTTCATTTAATTGCCGGTTATCCAGTATATGTAAGAATAGATGGTGAATTATTGCCTCTTTATAAGCTTAGTGATTACTCCAGAGCAAAAGTAAGAAGTGAGGATATTGAAAAAATTTCTGTTGAACTTTTAAGTGACAAACAACTTAAAAGATTAGAAAAAAATAAAGATATTGATTGCGGAATATCAATTGATAATTTTCGTTTTAGAATAAATTTCTCTTTTGAAAGAGGAAATTATAAACTAGCAGTTAGAACAATAACTAACGAACAACCTAACCTTAAAGATATTGGTATGCCCCCAGTAGTAACTGATTTGCTACAATCCAAACAAGGTTTAATTTTAATGACTGGACCAGCTGGTTCTGGGAAATCAACAACCTTGGCAGCAATGATAAATTATATCAATAAAACCAGAAATGATCATATTGTAACCTTAGAGGACCCAATTGAGTATATTTTTAAACCAAATAAAAGTTTAATTGCCCAAAGACAATTAGGTGAAGATATGTTAAGTTTTGCCTCAGGCCTTCGACATGTTTTAAGGCAAGACCCAAATGTAATTATGATTGGTGAAATGAGAGACTTAGAAACTATTAGCACTGCTGTTACAGTTGCTGAAACCGGCCATCTAGTTTTAGCCACTCTGCATACATATAGTGCCGCACAAACAATTGATAGAATTTTAGATGTATTCCCTTCTCATCAACAAGGTCAAATTAGATCTCAATTATCTGTAGTCTTAAAAGCAGTAATTTCGCAAAGATTATTGCCCAAAAAAGAGGGTGGACGAGTAGCCGCTAGAGAAATTATGGTTAAAAATTCAGCAGTCTCTAATTTAATCAGAGAAGGAAAGGTAGGTCAAATTAAAACTATTATTGAAACTGGCTCATCACTCGGCATGAATACTTTTGAAAAACATGTTAAGGAGTTATATGAAAGTAATCAAATAAGTTTAGAGGTAGCCAATTCTTATGTTGACAAGAATTATTTATTATCATAATTAAGCCCTTGACAAGCTTTTTAAATTTAGTATAATTATAATTAAGTTTTAAAAAAATTATGAAAACAATTTTACTTAACTTAAAATTTCCGCGGTAATAATCTTGTCGTGCCTACGTCATTTTTAAAACCGCGCTAAACCGCGGTTTTTTGTTTCTTTGAGATTTTTCTTGTTTAATAATAAAAATATTATTAAACGAAAGAAATCTGAAAAGCACTTTAAAAACTAAATAAATAGTAAGTATAAATATTAATATATATTTTAGTTGTTTATTTTTTGCAATTTCAAACAACTAGATATGTCTGTCAGTGAAGGGACAGACAACATACTTTTATTTTAAAGGTAAAAGTGTGGGAAAATCTCGTTAAGAGTGTATGGTGGATGCCTTGACATAAGAAGACGATGAAGGACGTAACAGCCTGCGATAAGCTTCGGTGAGGTGGCAAGTAACCTTTGACCCGGAGATTTCCGAATGGGGAAACCCATCCGATTGAAGATCGGATATCCTGATTCCTTGGGAATCGGGATGAAGACCTGGTGAATTGAAACATCTTAGTAACCAGAGGAAAAGAAAACAATAGTGATTCCCTTAGTAGTGGCGAGCGAAAGGGGAGGAGCCTAAACTCACATAACTGCGGTTAGTGCTTGGTTTACCAAGTATTAACCAGAAGGTTCTAGGGCCATATGTTTTGTGGGGCTTGCAAGAGATCGCGTTTGTCGCCTAGACAGACAAGGTAAAGTCATAAAAAATAAACTTTAGTCAAAGTGAGCTGGAAAGCTCTGCCAGAGAGAGTGAAAGCCTCGTAGATAAAAAAGTTTGTTTCTTTACTGCGAATCTTCTTAAGTAGGACGGGCCTCGTGAAATCCCGTTTGAATCAGGGTCGACTATGACCCAAGGCTAAACACTTCTTATGATCGATAGTGAACAAGTACCGTGAGGGAAAGGTGAAAAGCATCCCGAGAGGGAGGTGAAATAGTACCTGAAACCATATACTTACAAAGAGTCGGAGCCGTGCTTGCACGGTAACGGCGTGCCTATTGAAGTATGAGCCAACGAGTTTGTTCTATGTGGCTTACATAAGTTCCGTTTGGAAAATATGTGTAGTGAAAGCGAGGGTTAAATGCCCGTTTTTGTACTTCACTTTTGCGCATTAATTTATTAGTGCGTTAAAAGTGAAGTACCAGTCGCATGGACAAGACCCGAAGCCGAGTGATCTAACCATGGCCAGGTTGAACTTTGTCGAAAGACAGAGGAAGGACCGAACCCACTAGTCGTGCAACACTAGGGGATGAGCTGTGGTTAGCGGTGAAATTCCAATCGAACTCGGCAATAGCTGGTTCTCCTCGAAATAGCTTTAGGGCTAGCCTCAAGTGCTGACTACGGGGGGTAGAGCACTGGATGAGGGCGGGCCGATTAGGTACCGTCTTCAATCAAACTCCGAATACCCGTAGGTGAAGCTTGGGAGTCAGACCATGGGCGCTAAGGTTCATTGGTCGAAAGGGAAACAGCCCAGACCGCAATCTAAGGTCCCTAAATTCACGCTAAGTGTTAAAGGTGGTGTTGTGACCGCGACAATTAGGAGGTTGGCTTAGAAGCAGCCATCCTTTAAAGAAAGCGTAATAGCTCACTAATCAAGTTGTTTCGCGCCGAAAATTTATCGGGGCTAAGCGTGATACCGAAGATGCGGGCTTGTTAATTTATTAACAAGCGGTAGAGGAGCGTTTTATTCTGCACTGAAGCTGTGTCGTGAGACATGGTGGAGCGGATAGAAGTGAGAATGTTGGCATGAGTAGCAAAAAGGCAGGTTAAAACCCTGCCCACCGAAAACCTAAGGTTTCCTGGGCAACGACAATCGTCCCAGGGTTAGTCGATCCTAAGGTAGTATTTGTGTAATGCAAGTATTATACCGATGGAAGAGCTGGTTAATATTCCAGCACTACTGTGTTTTTCCGATGGAGGGACGCGGTTTCAAAGTTTAAGCGGGCTATGGTATGTCCGTTGATGGTTTCAAGAAGTGGCTTAGGCAAATCCGAGCCAATAACTTCAAGAGACAGTCTGGAGACAAAATCGTAAGATGGAGTCAACTTAAGTGGAGGAATCGCCTAGAAAAACTTCTAGGGCTAAGAACATAGTAATCGTACCGCAAACCAACACAGGTAGGTGAGGCGAGAAGCCTCAGGTGAACGAGAGAACCTTCGCTAAGGAACTAGGCAAAACAGCGGCCGTAATTTCGAGATAAGGCCTGCCCTGAGCAATCAGGGCCGCAGCTAAAGAGCCCAAAGGACTGTTTACCAAAAACACAGCTCTCTGCTAACTCGCAAGAGGATGTATAGAGGGTGAAGCCTGGCCAGTGTCCGAACGTTAAGAGGAGGGGTTAATCATGCTTGCATGGTGAAGCTCTGAATTGAAGCGCGGATGAACGCCGGCGATAACTATGAATGATTGTAGTTATAAAATTTGGCTATATGCTGGAATATCCTGTTAAGCTGGAAGTACTCATTCTTTTATAGAATAGTGAAAATCTTTCAGATAACCCTTGTTTAAGGTACGGGACAATCAGCAGGAAAGACTCTTAAATATATGAAGCAAAAAAAAATTAAACCAGAGCTAGCTTATTATTTAGTTGGCTTTGCAGATGGTGAAGGAAGTTTTAACGTTTCAATTAGAAAAAGACCTGATCATACTATGAAATGGCAAATTGTTTTAACCTTTAACGTTTCACAAAGTGAAAGTTATATATTATCACAATTTAAAAAACATTTAGGATGTGGTCGGATAGTGCAAAGAAAAAAAGATGGTCTATATATGTATGTAGTAGATAATCCTAAATCTTTGCAGGAAAAAGTAATTCCCTTTTTCAAGAAATATAAATTTCTTTCCCAGAAAAAAAAGTATAATTTTTCTATTTTCTGTCAAATTGCTAATTTAGTTTTTTCTAAAGAACATCTCAATAAAGAAAGTTTTATGAAGGTTATTGATTTAAGGGAAAAATTAAATGAAGGTAAAGGTAGAAAGAGAAAATATAATAAAGAAGATTTACAAGAAATCTTCAAAGAGAATCCTCAGAGACTACACGCCAAACCACGTATTTTTCGTCCAGAAAAATAAGTGGATGATATAGTCCGATCTTTATGGAAACATAAAGTAGTATTTTTCTTAAAATACTAAGGTTTAATATAATTAAACTAACATTAATGAATCGTCCTAAGGTAGCGAAATTCCTTGTCGGGTAAGTTCCGACCTGCACGAACGGTTTAACCATTTGGGCACTGTCTCAGCGAAGGACTCGGTGAAATTGCAATACGAGTAAAAATGCTCGTTAATCACAGTTGGACGAAAAGACCCCGTGAAGCTTTACTACAGCTTGATATTGAATTAGGGGTATGCATGTTCAGTATAGGTGGGAGACCTTCGGGTCGCCAGTGAGATACCACCCTTGTATATTTTTAATTCTAACCGCGAAATGCGGGACAGTGTCTGGTGGGTAGTTTGTCTGGGGCGGATGCCTCCCAAAGAGTAACGGAGGCGTTTACTAAGGTTGGCTATCCCGGAATGGAAACCCGGGAGATAGTGTAAAGGCACAAGCCAGCTTTACTGCAAGACTTACTAGTCGAGCAGTTGCGAAAGCAGAACTTAGTGATCCGACCATTCAGTATAGGATGGTGGAAGCTCATCGGATAAAAGCTACTCCGGGGATAACAGGCTAGTCAGGTCCAAGAGTCCACATCGACGACCTGGTTCGGCACCTTAACATACTGGGGTGCCATCTCGAGTAATCGAGTGAATAAATTTGGCTTATAACGGTGGACTCCATAATTGTTTTAGCCTAAACTATAATTATGGACAATACCGTGGGAAGTCTAACTCAAACGCAAAAATCAATAATCATTGCTTTACTATTAAGCGATGCTTACTTGCGCGTTATTTTTAGTAACGATTTATAATTTAAATTATATAAAGTTTTGTTTAATTTAATACTCCGTAATTAAATTAAATAGGATAGATTTAAATTATAAATATAAAATTGAGTTATGACCCTGTAGAGACTTGTTTTTTTGTTGTCGGGACAAAAAAACAGATAGCGCAAGCTATAATACGCCAACTCCTATTTGATTTTGATAGGATGAAGATATAGTCCGTGCCATTAGTAATAATGGAATTTACACGCGATGTCGGCTCGTCGCATCCTGGGGGTGAAGAAGCTCCCAAGGGTTGGGCTGTTCGCCCATTAAAGCGGCACGCGAGCTGGGTTCAGACCGTTTAGCAGCTAAATATTTTGGCTGTTAAACACTCTGAACCCTTAAAGACAATGTACGGCGGCGATACTAAGTGATTAGTATTGAGAAGTTGACTCATATCGATGAAATCCTAAAATGAAAATTCAACCTGTCATTTTTTAGGATAATATCGAGGGAAGTCGTTTATATAAATTATTTAAAATATATAAATTGACCCCGTAGAGACTAAACGTCAACCTCCTGCAATAGCAGGATGATGGTATAGTCCATGCACTTAGTAATAAGTGATAAACATGCGTAAGACAGGTCGGTCTCCTATCCACTGTGATCGCGGAAACTTGAAGAGGCCCTTCCTTAGTACGAGAGGACCAGGAAGGACGAAGCTCTAGTGTACCAGCTGTTCTACCAAGGGCATTGCTGGGTAGCTACCTTCGGTTTAGATAAGCGCTGAAAGCATCTAAGCGCGAAGCTGTCTCTAAGATTAGGTTTCATAGACTCCCGGGAGAATACCGGGTTAATAGGCTCCAGGTGTAAGGGCGGTAACGTCTTCAGCCGAGGAGTACTAATCAGTCATTTGATTTTCCCACACTTTTATCTTTAAATATTAATATTTTATAAAAAACACCATCGTTCTGGTGGTAGAAGCAAAGGGGCCACACCTGATTCCATTCCGAACTCAGAAGTTAAGCCTTTTAGCGCCGATGATACTTGGGCCTGAGCCCTGGGAAAGTAGGTCACCGCCAGAACAATGGTGTTTTTTATTTACTTTAAAATTTATTGGTGTTAATATTTATTTAAAAAGTAATTTTATATAAATTGTATGGCCCTTATTAAATCAATTTCTGGCATTCGTGGAACAATTGGTGGTTTGTCAGGAGAAAACTTAAGCCCAAATGATGTTTTAAATTTAATCTTTGCCTATTCTCTGCAGATAAAAACTAGGTTTTTAAAAACTAAAAACCCTCTTGTTGTTTTAGGCAGAGATGGAAGAAAAAGCGGATCTTTGCTTCACGAGTTTATTCGCTCTTCCTTATGTTTAAATGGAATAAATGTATTGGATATTGATTTAGCTACTACGCCCACAATAGCTATGGCAGTAATTGAACATAAAGCTCAAGGAGGGATAATTATAAGTGCCTCTCATAATCCTAGAGATTGGAATGCTTTAAAGCTTCTTAATGAAAAAGGAGAGTTTTTAGATGAAAGCGATGGTGAGAAATTGTATGGTTATACTAATAAGTTAGAAAAATCATTTCCCAAAATAGATGATTTAGGTTCAGTTAATTATTATAAGCTTGCTTTAGAAGATCATATTAATGATATCTTAGAATTAAAACTTGTAGATAAAAAATTAATTGAAAAACGAAACTATAAAGTATTTGTTGATGCAATTAATTCAGTTGGCGCTCTAGCTATCCCTAAGCTTCTTGAGTCTTTAGGTATAAGAAACTATGAGATTATCAACTCAGAAATTAATGGTGAATTTGCTCATAATCCCGAACCACTTGAGAAGAATTTGAAACAGTTAAAAGGTGCGGTAAGGAAAAGTGAAGCAGATTTAGGCATAGCGGTTGACCCTGATGTTGATAGACTAGCTTTTGTTGATGAAAAGGGGCAAATGTTTGGTGAAGAATATACTTTAGTGGTAGTGGCTGATTATGTTTTAAGTAATTATTCTCCATGTTTTTATCAAAAAATCTCTGTTTCTAATTTATCATCCTCAAGAGCTTTAAAAGATTTAACTGAAAAAAAGGGTGGTTCATGTTATAGTGCTAAAGTTGGTGAAGTTAATGTGGTTAATAAAATGAAGGAAGTTGCTGCCGTAATTGGTGGAGAAGGTAATGGCGGTGTTATTTATCCTGAACTTCATTATGGTCGCGACGCTCTGGTAGGTATCGCTTTGTTTTTAAGTTTCTTAGCTCAAAAAAATATTAGTGTTTCCGAGCTAAAAAAGCAATATCCAAAATATGAGATGATAAAAGATAAGATTGAACTAAAAGAAAATACAGATATTAATGAAGTTTTTAAAACTATAAAAAAAGAATATAATCAGGAAAAAATAACGGATATTGATGGTGTTAAAATTGATTGGCCAGACTCTTGGTTACACTTAAGAGCTTCTAACACAGAACCAATAATTAGAGTGTATGCTGAAGCAAAAAATAAGAGAAAAGCTCAAGAGAAGATAAAGGAAATAAAGGATTTTTTAGCTTATTTTAAGGAATAAATTGAATAATTTATATTTGCTCATTATTTTTTAAAATGTTAAAATTAACAAATAATTATTAATTTATTTTATTTATGACGCAAATAATAATATTAGCTGCAGGCAAAGGAAAACGAATGGGTATTGATAAACCAAAAGTTTTAGCCTCTTTGAAAGATAAAGCCCTAATTGAATACTTACTAGATTCAGTAATTGAAACCAAAATTGATAAAAAACCGATTGTGGTTGTTTCTCCAGATAATTACGATATTATTTCCGAAAATTTAAAAAATTATAATTTAGAATATGCGATTCAAAAAGAACAGCTTGGCACTGGGCATGCAGTAGAATCAGCCAAGGATTTAATTGATGAAAATGTTGAAAAAGTGGTGGTGCTTTACGGTGATCATCCGTTTATTAAAAGTAGTTCAATTAAAAATTTAGCGAGTTTAGAAATTTCTTCTTTAGCTATAATGCCAACTAAAGTAAAAGATTATAATGATTGGCGCAAAAACTTTTATCATTGGGGAAGAATTATTAGAAATAATAACAATGATATTGAAAAAATTGTAGAGTTTAAAGATTCCGGAGATGAAGAAAAAAAAGTATTAGAAGTAAATCCGGGAATTATGGCTTTTAATAAGAGTTGGTTATTTGAGAATCTATCAGGTTTGGATAATGACAATAAACAAAAAGAGTATTATTTAACTGATTTAGTAAAAAAATCTTTTGCTCAAAATAAGAAAATTAAAAGTATTAATATAGAACCAGAAGAAGCTGTTGGTATTAATAGTAAAGAAGAATTAAGTTTAGCATATAAAGTTTATAATAACTATGCGACAAATTCTTGATTTACATATTCATTCTCGATATTCTCGGGCTTGTTCTCCTAAGCTTTATCTAAAAGAAATTGAAGAAAGCTGTGTAAAAAAGGGCGTTGATATAATCGCCACAGGCGATTTTACCTTTCCTGCTTGGTTAAAAGAAATTAAAGAAAATTTACAAGAAATTAAAAACGGAAGTGGTCTTTATAAAATAAAAGGCTCAAACAGTAATGTTAAATTCATATTAAGCACAGAACTCTCCTTAATTTACAAGGAAGGTGAAAAAGTTAGAAGAGTTCATTTAATGGTTCAGGCGCCAAATATTAAAGCAGTAGAAGAACTAAATAAATATTTAGACAAACACTTCAATATAAACTCTGACGGTAGACCTATCTTAGGCATGAAAGCACCGGAATTAGTTAAGTTATGTTTAAAAATTCATCCTCAGTTTCTAATATACCCGGCTCATATTTGGACACCCTGGTTTTCGGTTTTGGGATCAAAATCTGGCTTTAATAGTCTAGAGGAATGTTTTAAAGAAGAAGTAGAAAATATATATGCTTATGAAACTGGACTTTCAAGTGATCCAGAGATGAATTGGCGAGTTAGTGAATTAGATAACCTGACTTGTCTTTCTAACTCAGATGCGCATAGCTTAAAAAATATTGGTAGAGAAGCAAATATATTTGATCTTGAAGAAATTAGTTATAAAGAAATTTATAGAGTAATAAAAGATAGAAATTTAAAGTCATTACAAGGAACTATTGAGTTTTACCCCCAAGAAGGAATGTATTATTTTGATGGGCATCGAGATTGTAAGTTTAGTTGTAGTCCAAAAGAAACTAAAAGATTAAATAATATATGCCCAGTTTGTAAAAAACCACTAGTAATAGGAGTTTTAAATCGAGTAAATCAATTAGCAGACAGAAAAGATAATTTTAAACTTAAATCAGCTTCCCCTTTTTATCACTTAATAGAGCTGGATAAAATTATTTGCCAAGTTTTAAATATTAAAAATCGAGAAAGTAAAATGGTAAAGAAAGAGTATCAATATTTATTAAATAATTTTGGTTCAGAGTTAGATATTTTGTTAAATATAGAGCTTAAAAAATTAAAAGACAAAGTAAACCCTAAAATAATAGAAGCTATAAAAAGAGTAAGACAGGAAAATTTGCTAATCAAGCCTGGATATGATGGTTCTTATGGTGAAATTAATATATTTAAAAAAGATGAATTGTCATCAATAAAATAGCTATAATTTATGACTAGTGGATTTAAAGTTTTTCTTATATTGTTAGTTGTAGTTTTAATTTTGCTTTTATCTGTATATTCATTTTTAAAGTATAATACGGAAAATGAATTAAATAATAATACAAGTTTAAGTAAAACAATTAACAAGTTTGAAGATACTGAAAATTTAACTTTATCTTCTCTTTATTGGTTCGCCGGGTTTAATTGGTTTAAGGGGGAGACTGAAATAATACCAGAAAGTGAAGAAATAATTGAACAAAAAAATAATAAAATTAAGATACCTATAAATAATCCGAAGAAAATTAATGTGTATGAATTACTAAAAAAGAGTTTTGAAATAAATAATTGGCCAATTATATGGAATAATTATTGGCAAAGTCATTCGCATTGGCTTATTGCCAATTAGTATTATTTGTTTTACAGTAAGTACAAGGTGTTTAAAAAAAATTTAATTTTTAGAAATATAAAAGTTAATTACTTTGAATTAAAATATAAATATAAAAATAATTAAAATAAATTTATGCCTAAACAAAAAAAAGTTGACGATAAAGTTGACAAAAATAATAAAGAGAAAGGTGGTGCTGCCGAAACTGCGATTGAACAAATTAAAAGCAAATTTGGTGAAGGTTCAATAATGAAATTCGGTGATGTGCAAAACTCAGACGTCGATTCAATTCCAACAGGTTGTCTGTCCTTAGATTTAGCTTTCGGGGTTGGTGGTGTTCCACGAGGACGAGTAATAGAGATATATGGACCTGAATCATCAGGAAAAACCACTTTAGCTCAACATATAGTAGCGGAAGCGCAAAAAATAGGAGGAATTGCTGCTTTTGTTGATGCTGAACATGCTTTAGATCCTGAGTATGCTAAAAAAATTGGTATTAATGTAAAAGATCTATTAATTTCTCAACCAGACGCCGGAGAGCAGGCTTTAGAGATTGTAGAAACGCTTGTGCGCTCTAATGCGGTTGATGTAGTGGTTGTAGATAGTGTTGCTGCTTTAGTTCCTAGAAGGGAAATTGAAGGAGAAATGGGGGATCAGCACATGGGTCTTCAAGCGAGATTAATGAGTCAGGCTTTAAGGAAATTAACCTCTTCAATTTCTCGAAGTAAAACAGTAGTTATATTTATTAATCAAATTAGACATAAAATTGGGGTAGTTTTTGGTAATCCAGAAACTACTAGCGGTGGCAATGCCCTAAAATTTTATTGTTCAGTTAGAGTTGAAGTTAGAAGAGCTGCGCAAATAAAACAAGGTGATAGTGTGATTGGTAATCGAGTTAAAGCTAAAGTAGTAAAAAATAAGGTAGCTGCTCCTTTTAAAACTTGTGAGTTTGATATTATGTACAATGAAGGAATTTCTTTGGCCGGTGATTTGCTAGATACAGGTGCAAACTATGAAGTAATTAAAAAAAGTGGTAATTCATATTCCTTTAAAGAGGAAAAACTAGGTGTCGGAAGAGAAAATGCTAAAAAATATTTAAAGGAATCACCTAAATTAATGAGTGAAATTAAAAAAAGTATTTTATCAGAGGTAAAAAGCAAACAAATTGAAAGCAATGCTTAAAAATATGTTATATGTTTTATCGGTGGGAGGATCTTTAATTTATCCTCCAGAAGGAATTGATATAAAATTTATCAATTCTTTTGCTGATTATATAAAAAAAGAAATAAATCTCGATAAACGCTTTATTTTAGTTTCTGGTGGTGGGCAAGGAGCTAGAGATTATATAAAAGCTGCAGAAAGTTTAAAAATAAATAAAGAATATCAAGATCATTTAGGAATTAATGCAACCAGACAAAATGCTAGCCTGCTAAAAGCTTATTTTAAAGAGCTTGCTTATAAAAAAATTATCACTGAACCAAAAGAAAAAATAAATTTTAAGCAAAAAATTGCTTTAGCGGGTGGTTGGAAACCAGGAAGATCAACTGATTATGTATCGGTTTTGTTAGCTAAAACATATGGAGCTGACACTGTAGTAAATTTATCAAACATTGATTATGTTTATGATAAAGATCCTAGGTTAAAAGGAGCTAAAAAGCTAAAAAATCTGACTTGGTCAGATTTTAGAGATATTGTAGGTAATGAATGGACACCCGGAAAAAATGCACCATTTGATCCAGTAGCTGCACGTTTAGCTATGAATAGTAAAATAAAAGTCTATATTTTAAACGGCAAGAAAATAAATAATTTAAAAAATTGTTTAGATAAAAAAGATTTTATTGGTACTACTATTAAAGATTAATTGGTTTTTTTAAATTGTTAAATATTTCCTCAATATTTCCTTCACCATTAACCTTTTTTAATCTATCAGTTTCTTGGTAGTAGCTTAAAAGTGGCTCTATGTTTTTTTTATATATTTTCCAGCGTCTTTTTACATTATCTCTACTATCGTCATCTCTTCCTCTCAAGGTTAATCTTTTTAAAGTTTCTGTTTCTGATACAACCAAACAAAGTGCTTTTAGATTTTCTGGGTTGATAATATTATCTAAAAATTTAGCTTGTTTTAAATTTCTTGGGTAACCATCAAAAATAAATTCTTTTTTTGTATTTTTATTAATTTGGTCACTGATTATTTGATTTACTATTTTATCATCCACTAAATCTCCTTTAAACATAGTTTTTTGTAAGTTTTTACTTAATGGATGATTATCTACAATAGCTTTTCTAAGTATTTTACCTACTGATAAATGTTTAGAGTTTAATAAATCAGAAAGTTTTTTTGCTTGGGTTCCTTTGCCACTTCCTGGAGGGCCAAAAATAATTAAATTAGACATAAAAAATAACTTATTAAGCCATCAGTGTATATTCTGATGGCTTTTAATTTTATGTACGCCCAGAGGGATTTGAACCCCCGACCATCTCCTTAAGAGGGAGTTGCTCTACCAACTGAGCTATGGGCGCTTGAATTAATAATGATGTGGCTGAGGAGGGGCTTGAACCCTCGACCTCGGCGTTATGAGTGCCGCGCTCTAACCAGCTGAGCTACCCAGCCAAAATTATAATTTCCTACCTAAAGCGTGCCCGGTAGGACTCGAACCTACAACCTCCTGGTCCGAAGCCAGACGCTCTATCCAGTTGAGCTACGGGCACACCTTAGATAGGAAGCGTAACTGACTTCCTATTTTTCTATCTGTTGCCTTTTAAAGCTTGTTTTAACTTGTAACCAGTTTTAAATTTTGCCACTTTAACTTCCGGAATAGTAATTTTTTCATTAGGCTTTTGGGGGTTTACACCACCTCTGGCATAACGAACTCGAGACAACCAAGTTCCAAAACCGGCAATAGTTACTTGTCGGTCATTCTTTATTTCCTCAATAATTGTGTCTGTCAAAGTGTTAATCATTTTTTCTGCTTGTTTTTTACTAACACCTTCCACTTGATTGTGAATTTTTTCAATTAATTGTGCTTTGTTCATATATTTATAAATATTAAATATATTATTTTATCGAGCGTATTCGGTAACCCGACTTTCTCTTATAACATTTACTTTTATTTCCCCTGGATATTTTAACTCAGATTCTATTTTTTTGGCAATATCTCTAGCTAAATTATGAGCTTTTAAATCATCTACCTCTTCAGGTTGAACAAATATTCTCACTTCTCTTCCAGCTTGAATAGCAAAGCTTCTCTCAATACCTGTAAATGATGTAGCAATTTTTTCTAATTCTTCTAATCTTTGTAAGTAATTTTCATAACTATCATTTCTAGCTCCTGGTCTAGCTGAGGAAATAGCATCGGCTACTTTCACAATTACGGAAATTAAATTATCCGGATTGTCCTCATGGTGAGACTCAATTGGAGAAATTAACTCTTGGGGTAAATTAAACTTTTTAGCAATATCTTTTCCAATTTCAGTGTGGGTACCTTGAATTTCGTGATCCATTGCTTTTCCGATATCGTGTAATAATCCACCTTTTTTAGCTAAAGTTACATCTGCTTCTAACTGTTCAGCTAGAAGAGTGGCAATATGAGCTACTTCAATGGAGTGTCTTAGAGAATTTTGTCCATAACTGGTTCTATATTTTAATCTACCAATAATTTGAATTAATTTAGGATCAAAGCCTGTTACTCCAACTTCATACATAGCTTCCTCACCTGCTTTTTTAATGTCTGTAGAAATTTCTTTTTTAGCCTGCTTGACTGCATCTTCAATTTTAGTGGGGTGAATTCTTCCATCTTTGATTAAATAATCTAAAGTTTTTTTAGCTATATGTCGACGAACTAAAGAGAAACCAGAAATTGTTATAGCATTGGGAGTGTCATCAACAATAATTTCTACTCCAATTAAATTTTCGATAGCCTTAATATTTCTACCTTCCCTTCCAATTATTCTACCTTTCATTTCATCATTAGGCAAATCTACTGTTGTAGTGCTTAATTCTAAAGTGTAGGTTGAAGATAACCTTTGCATAGCATTTGCTAACATATCTTTAGATTTTTCTTCAATTTTTTCTTGTGATTCACCTTCTATTTTTTTCAACCTAATAAGCAAATCTTCATGATTTTGTTCTTCAATTCTTTTTAATAACAAATCTTTTGCTTCTTGATTGTTTAGTTGAGCAACTTCTTCTAGTTTAGCAATTTGCTCTTCTTTAATTTTTTTGATTTTTTCCTTAACCTCTTGAACCTCATTTACTTTATCATAAAGTTTTTGTTGTTTTTCTTGTAAGTTTAATAATTTTTGTGAAAAAGAAGTTTCTCTTTTTTCTAATCTTTTTTGCAAGTCATTAACTTCTTTTCTTCTTTGTGTTTCTTCTTTTTTGGCTTCATCAATGATTTTAAGCGCTTTATCTTGAGCGTCTAACAAAACTTTTTTCTCTTCTTTTCTGGCTTCAGTTAAAATTTTGTCAGCTTTATTTTGTGCACTATCAATTTGTCCTTTTGATTTTTGCTTGTAAGTGATGTAACCAACAAAAAAACCGCCGGCAAGAACTAGTGCATAAATTACATATGGCATACATTTAATACATTTTTAGTTCAAATCGAACACGACAGCACTTTGGCAGTTTAAATAAGATTAAATAGTTTTTAACAATTTAATTTTTATTTTTAGTTGTTTATTGTTTTTTTGTCTTATCATAACTAGGTGATTCAGGTATTCAAGGGATTATAAATAAATTGATTTATCTAAACTAACCAGAATTTTGTATCGCATTTTTGATCCTAAAAACTGAAAATATTATTTTAATATCTTTATATTAACAAAATAAATTTTTTTGTAAAGAGTATGTATTAGTCCAGCACATTTTGGAAAAGCATCCATTATTTATTAAATAATCCACAGGAGACATTAGATTTAAACTCCAGTGATATCTTTTAGTATTATA
>Ga0207421_10001978_pt1 | contig 25895 bp, 26 predicted proteins | sample SodLakKL_010_SED_4_FD_187542 | JGI IMG/M metagenome (GOLD analysis project Ga0207421, IMG submission 187542) | Alkaline sediment microbial communities from Lake Tanatar, Kulunda Steppe, Russia - 8KL_010_SED (SPAdes) (version 2) | ecosystem: Environmental > Aquatic > Non-marine Saline and... | reverse complement strand
CTCCCGCTACACCGTCCTCGACGTCGCCGTCGAGACCGGCCTGCTCGACACCACCGTCGACGAGCTCTTCGCCCCCCGCGGCCACTGGTCAAGCCTCCCGCGCCCCTGAGGATCGGCGCGGCCGGTCGCACGGTCGCCGCCCCAGCGCTCGCGGTGGACGGCGTCGCGGCGTGACCTGCGCTGCGACGACCCGACCGGTCGCTCGTCGGGGTGGCGGGTGCCGAGGGTCACGACCCCCAGTGGCACGACCTCCTCGGGGATGCCGAGGTGGGCGCGCAGGCCGGCGCGGTCGGCGATGTCGACGAAGCCGGCGTCGAGGCCCTCGTCGACGGCGGCGAGGAGCAGGAGCATGAGCGTCGCGCCCCCGTCGACCCACCAGAAGGGCACCTCCCATGAGGCCGGGGGCCGCGAGGCGGCCTTGTCGGCCTCGGCGTAGCGCTCGTGGTAGGCGCCCTCGTCGACGCAGGGCACGAGGTGGACCGGCGCCGAGGACAGCCACGGCGGCCGGCCGGCGGCGCGGTGGGCGGGCTCGTCGCAGCAGCGCGCGATCGCCTGGCGGGTCGCGGCGTCGGTCACGCAGACGAGCGACTGGCCCTGGCTGAAGCCGGCGCTCGGCGCGCGCGAGGCCGCGTCGAGCACGCGGGCAAGGGCGTCAGCGGGCACCGGGGAGCCGTCGTAGCGGCGCACCATGCGCCGGCGCCGCACGACCTCAGCGAACTCCACGGCCGCGCCCCCGCGCGCTCACGACCGCTCGGCGCCCTCGTGGGCGGCGACGCGCCACCACCCGGTGAGCAGGCGGGCGTGGTTGACCGGTGGGGTGGCGTAGAGGCGCCGGCCGACGGCGAGCGCACGCCCGCGCAGCGGCTCGCGCGCCGCCTCGAGACGTCGGGAGAGCTCGGCGGCCTCGTCGTCGGCGACGTCGCTGCGGCGCGCGGCGAAGCGCTCGTCGAGCACGACGAGGTCGTGGTCGGCGCCGAGCGCCTCGCTGATCTCGTGGGCCTCGTCGGCGAGCGCGGAGACCGGCGCGCGCCAGGCGCCGCGCAGGAGCAGGAGGTGGTACCACCCGTCCTTGACGCGCTTGCGCCACTCGTGCAGGGCCTCGTCGTCGCCGGGCGCGGCGAGGGCGGCGCGCAGCGCCTTGCGGCCGCCCCGGTGGCCCTGCGCGACCCCGTCGGCGAGCACGTCGGCGTCGACCTCGAGGCGCCACCGCCCCGACTCCTCACGCAGCGTCTCGAGGTCGGCGACGACGGCCGCGGTGACCTCGGGTCGGGAGACCCGACCACGCGCGCTCGCGAGGTCCTCGAGCAGTTCGCCGCGGAAGGCGCCGACGAGGTCGTCGTGGCCACGCAGGCGATCGAGGGTGGCGAGGACGACCTCGGCGTCGCGCACCGGCGCGAGGCGCCGTCCGCTGTCGCGCAGCACGGCCTGCGCGGCCTTCGCCTCGCCCTTGCGCATCCCGCGGCGCGCGAGACGCAGCACCGCGCGGATCTCCTTGAGGCGCTTGCGGGCCTCGTGGACGGACTCCCCGAAGGTCTCGCCGTCGTCATGCAGTCGCGCCCGGGCATCGTCGATCCCCTCGGCGGCAACGCGGCGGATCTCCTCACCGGGGAGGGCGGCCGGGTCGAGCTCATAGCGCACGGCGGGTGATCCTCCCGGGTCAGACGTCAGGACGGGCACCGGACTCGGCGACGATCGGCTCGGTCGGGGCCGGCAGGCTCATGGTAGCCCGGCCGGCACGGCGACCGAGGTCGACCTCGCTGGGCCGCAGCACGCGGACCTCCTCGCCGAGCGGCACGTGGAGGTCGACGGCGGGGCCGCACCAGGCGAGGTCGGTGGCACCGGTCTGCACGCCCTTGCCCCCGCGGCGCTGGCGCGGGTACTCCTCGAGCGGCACGCGCTTGGTCTGCCCACCTGCGCCGACGGTGAGGACGTCGGCGAGGGCGCCGTCGGCGGGCATGACCCCGAGGGTGACGAGGCGGGCCCCGTCGGGCACCGTCTGGCCGACGACGCCGGTGGCGCTCCGCCCCATCGCCCGGACGTCGGCGACCCCGCAGCGCAGGACGAGGCCTCCGGAGTGCGCGAGGAGGAGCTCGTCGTCGGGTCCGCAGCCGGCGGCGGCGACGAGCCGGTCGCCCTCGCGCACCCCCGCGGCGACCATCGTGCGCGCCCGGCCCTCGTAGGCCTCGCGTGCGGTGCGCTTGAGCAGCCCCGAGGCCGACGCGGTGAGCACGTCGGTGGTGCCCTCACGCAGCACGACCGCGCCGACGATCGCAGCGGTGGGGGCCTCGCCGAGGAGCTGGGCGAGGGTGACGCCCCGGTGGCGGGCGGTGACGACGGGCACGTCGCGCAGCGCGATGCGGTAGCCGCCGCCGGCGGCGTCGATCGCGAGGACGGTGTCGTCGGTCGTCGCGCGCAGCACCGCCGCGAGCGGGTCCTTGGGATGGCTGTGCGGCGCGGTGGTGCGCCGTGACCCGACGCTCTTGACGTAGCCGCTGCGGGTCACCGAGACCGTGACCTCCTGCGCGGCGAGCTCGGGCAGCCCATCGGCACCGTCGGCGGCATCCACCGCCGGCGTCGCCGCGAGCCGACTGCGCCGTGGGCCGGCGTGGCGTGCCTTGAGGTCGGCGAGCTCGGAGGTCAGCAGCGCGTCGAGCTCGCCGGGGTCGGCGAGGATCGCGTCGAGTCGGGCGATGCGCTCCACGAGCTCGGCGTGCTCCTCGGCGAGCTTGGCCGCCTCGAGGCGGGCGAGTCGGCGCAGCTGCATGTCGAGGATCGCGCTGGCCTGGATCTCGGTGAGGCCGTAGCGCTCCATGAGCTGTCCACGGGCGACGTCGGCGGAGTCGGCGGCGCGGATGAGGGCGATGACCTCGTCGAGGTGGTCGAGGGCGATGAGCAGGCCCTCGAGGACGTGGGCCCGCGCGGCGGCCTTCTCGCGACGGTGGCGGGTGCGGCGCGTGAGGACCTCGCGCTGGTGGGCGACGTAGTCGCCGAGGAGCTCGCGCAGGCCGAGCGTGCGCGGCTCGGGCTGCTCGCCGGGCTCGGGCGTCGTGAGGGCGACGAGGTTGGCGTGGAAGGTCTGGCGGAGGTCGGTCGCGTCATAGAGGGCGGCGAGCGCCCGCTGCGGGTCCTCGCCGCGCTTGAGCTCGACGACGATGCGCATCCCGTCACGGCTCGACTCGTCGCGCAGGTCGCGGATCGCGTCGAGCTTGCGACGCGTCACGAGGTCGGCGATGCGCTCGAGCAGCGTCGCCTTGTTGACCTGGTAGGGGATCTCGGTGATGACGATGCGGGGCAGCCCGCCCGAGCGCGTCTCGGTCGTGGCGACCGCCTCGGTGGTGATCGCGCCCTTGCCGGTGAGGTAGGCGTCGCGGATGCCGTCGCCCTCGAGGATGCGGCCCCCGGTCGGGAAGTCGGGACCGGGCATGATCGCCATGAGCTCCTCGACGGTGGCCTCGGGATGCCCCACGAGGTGGATCGTCGCGTCGATGGCCTCGCCGAGGTTGTGCGGCGGGATGTTCGTCGCCATGCCGACGGCGATGCCCGAGGAGCCGTTGACGAGGAGGTTGGGGAAGCGCGCCGGCAGGACGACCGGCTCGGTCTCGTGGCCGTCGTAGTTGGCGACCTCGTCGACGGTGTCCTCGTCGAGGCCGTCGATGAGCTCCATCGCGAGGGGTGAGAGACGCGCCTCGGTGTAGCGCATCGCCGCGGCGCTGTCGCCGTCGATCGAGCCGAAGTTGCCGTGGCCGTCGACGAGCGGCTCGCGCGAGGCGAAGTCCTGGGCCATGCGCACGAGCGCCTCGTAGATCGAGGCGTCGCCGTGGGGGTGGTACTTCTTCATGACGTCGCCGACCGCCGAGGCGCACTTGCGGTAGGGACGGTCGGGACGCAGGCCGGCCTCCCACATCGCCTGGAGGATGCGCCGCTGCACGGGCTTGAGCCCGTCGCGCACGTCGGGCAGCGCGCGCCCGACGATGACGCTCATCGAGTAGTCGAGGAACGAGCGCTCCATGCGCTCGGCGATGTCGACGTCGACGACCGCATCGTCGCGGCCGCCGTCGTCGAGCAGGCGCTGCTGCTCGCTCATGGACGGCACCCTCTACGGCTGGGGGGACGGCTCGGGGCTCGGGCGCGCACAGCGTGCCATGCGGCCACGCCGGGACGGCGCAGCCCCGCGCCGCCCGTCGCCGGATGCGGGGGCGCTACGCCTCCAGGGCGGCGTCGAGGGTGATCTCGACGTTGCCGGCCATGAGCTTCGACACCGGGCAGCCGTCCTTGGCCGCAGCGGCGGCCTCGGCGAAGTCCTCGGCGCTGGCACCGGGGACCTTGCCGCGCACGTGGAGCGCGACACCGGAGATGTGCGGGCCGCCCTCCCGGGAGAACGACACCGTCACCGAGGTCCGGAGCCACTCGGGGGCGCCGACGGACTTCGACAGCGCGCCCGACAGCGCCATGTTGTAGCAGGAGGCGTGCGCAGCGGCGATGAGCTCCTCGGGGCTCGTCTTGCCCGCCGGCTCGCCGGCGCGGGCGGGGAAGCTCACCGGCAGCGGCGCCGTCGCGCCGGAGGACTCGAGCGACGTCGACCCCGACCCCTCCTGCAGGTCGCCCTCCCAGACGTTCGTCGCGGTGCGGTCCACGGCCATGTGCGGTCTCCTCTGTGCGCTCGCGATGCTCGACGGCGCGATCCTATCCCCCGCGCGCGGCCTCGCACCCCGACCACGAACCCCTGGGGCCTCAGCGCCTGGGGTCCCGTGCCCGCGGGGCCCGCTCGTCGTCGTCCGAGGAGCCCGCGTCATCCTGCTCATCGGCACGCTCGGAGGGGCCCTCGCCCGCCTGCCCGCGACTCGGCTCGCGCCCGTCGGGCGGGAAGACGAGTGCGACGACCGCCGCGACGCCGAGGGCGGCGCCGATGACCCCGAGCGAGCCCGCGAAGCTCTCCATCACCGAGGGGTCGACGACGAGGACGATGGCGATCGCGGCCATGACCGCCCCCCCGATGAGCTTGAGGACGCGGCCCCGGCCCTCGTCGAGACGCACCGAGGCGAGGGTGACGAGCGCGACGAGCAGGAGCGTGACCTCGACGGCGAGGTAGACGAGGAGGTAGACCGCGAGCAGGGCGAGGAACCCTGCCCCGTCGACGCCGGCCTCGCTGACGAGTCCCGTCCAGACCAGCGGCAGCCCCGCGGTGCACGGCAGCTCGATGATCGCCACGCCTGCGGCGAGCGCGACGGTGATCGCGAGGACGACCGGCAGGGGCTTGTCCTCGCGCACCGACCGGCCGCCACGGTAGATCCGCGGCTTGAAGCGGTCGGGGATCGACAGGCTCACACCCTGCTTGAAGGCGAAGTAGTCCTTGATGTTCACCGCGGCGAAGGCGAAGGCCAGCGCGGCGACGGCGAAGCGGATCGGGTCGGCGAAGCCGGCCACGGCGAAGGCCGCGAAGAGCCCGGCGATGAAGACGCCGTAGACCGTCGCGGTGACGAGGAGGAACGTCAGCCCCACCGCGGCGACGCGGGCGCGCGAGCGCGTGTGGAGGATCATCGCGAGCAGGACGGTCAGGACCCACAGCGAGCAGGGGTTGAAGCCGTCGACGAAGGCGATGAGCGCGGTCGCCGCGATGAGGGGCTGCCCGGCGAGCTCGACCTCCCCGAAGGGCCCGAGCCCGATGCTCGCCGAGCGCTCGCCTGCCTCGGCGGCCTCGGCGGCCTCGGCGGCGTCGGCCGTCTCGGCGCCGGGTTGCCCGCCGGCCTCGCGGGCCTGCGCACCGGACTCCTCGGCGAGGGCCTCGCCAGCGCCGGCGAGATCCGTGGCGGGGGCGAGGGCGCCGAGCAGGAGCAGCAGGACCGCGAGCAGCGCCAGGACGGCCCCGGCGCGTGCCACGCCCCGGGACGGGTCGAGCCCTGCCCTCGTCCTCATCGCGCCTCCTCGCAGCCAGGCGGGGGCTCACCGACCAGACCGGCGGCGGGCTCCCGGCGGGCCGTGCACGGACCGCATCCACGGTACTGCCCCACCCCCGGAGCCGTGATGCACCATGGGCCGACGGGCACTGACAGGCGTCCTTGACCTCGGGTCCACTAGTCCTTCGTGCCGTCGGCTCGCCCGCCGTGGGCGCCGTCGTCGCCGTTGGGGAAGCCCACGACGCGGTCGCCCTCCTGGAGGTCGCCGATCTCGGGGTCGTCGTAGCGCAGCATGCGCCCGTCCCGCACGACGGCGATCGTCCGCTGACCGGGCAGGTCGGCGATGCCCGAGCCGGCCTCCCCCTGGCTCACCTCGTGCTCGACGAGCGCGAGGCCGTAGTCGGTGTGGAGCAGGTCGCTGACGATCTGCCCGACGCGCGGGTTGCGGCTCGTGAGCCCGAGCAGCCGCCCGGAGGTCTCCGCGGAGACGATCGCCTCGTCGGCGCCGCTCTGCCGCAGCAGGTGGGCGTTCTCCTCCTCGCGCACCGAGGCGATGATCGTGGCCCTGGGGGCGAGCTCCCGCGCGGTCAGCGTCGTGAGCACCGCGGTGTCGTCGCGGCTGGGGGCGATGATCACCGCCCGGGCCCGTTCGATCCGGGCCTCGCGCAGGACCTGTGCCCGGGAGGCGTCGCCGACGATGACGGTGTAGCCCTCCGCGCTCGCCTCGTCGGCGGCGTCGCGACGCAACTCGACGATGACGATGGCCTCCTGGCTCACGCCGTCCTCGCACAGCGCCCTCGCCGCCGAGCGGCCCTTCACCCCGTAGCCGGTGATGATGTAGTGCTCGTCCACGCGTCGCCTCCATCGGTCGCGGCGGTGCGCCTCGCGCCAGCGCTCGGTGAGCAGCTCCACGGTCGTGCCGACGAGGAGCAGGAGGAAGCCGACCCTCGCGGGGGTGATGACGAGCAGCGTCGCGAGCCGCGTGCCCGTCGTCACCGGCGTGATGTCGCCGTAGCCGGTCGTCGTCGTCGTCACCGAGGCGTAGTAGAGGGCGTCGACGACGCCGACGTCGCCGCCGGTCTCGTCGACGAAGCCGTCGCCGCCGAGGAGCACGGTGACCGCGACGACGAGCAGGAGCCCGACGGCGAGCAGCCCCCGCAGGGCGAGGGCCTGCAGCGGCGGGCGCCGCTGGATCGGCGGCTGCGCCCTGGCCTGGCGTGCGGCCGCGGCGGCCTCGCGCCCCGGGTCGCGGCGGGATCCTCCGGTGCTAGGCGTCGACGACATCGACGTGCCGGGCGTTGCGCTCGATCCACTCGCGGCGGTCGGCGGCCGACTCGCCCATGAGGAGGCTGAAGACCTCCTCGGAGCGGGCGGCGTCATCGACGCTGACCCGCAGCAGCGTGCGCTTGGCGGGATCCATCGTCGTCTCCCACAGCTGGGTGGCGTCCATCTCCCCGAGGCCCTTGAAGCGCTGCGGCTCGACGTTGCCCGCGCCCTTGAAGACCGTGCGCAGCAGCGCGTCGCGCTCGCGGTCGGTCATCGCGTAGCGCACGGTGTCGCCCTTGCGCAGCTGCCACAGCGGCGGCTGGGCGAGGAAGAGGTGGCCCCCGTCGACGAGCTTGGGCATGAGCCGGTAGAAGAACGTGAGCAGCAGCGTCGTGATGTGCCCGCCGTCGACGTCGGCGTCGGCCATGAGGATGATCCTGTGGTAGCGCAGCCGCGCGTAGTCGAAGTCGTCGCCGATGCCCGTGCCGATCGCGCGGATGAGGTTCTGGATCTCGGCGTTGGCGAGGACCTTCTGCAGCTGGGCGCGCTCGACGTTGAGGACCTTGCCACGCAGCGGGAGGATCGCCTGGGTGTGGCGGTCGCGCGCGAGCTTGGAGGACCCGCCGGCGGAGTCGCCCTCGACGATGTAGAGCTCGGACTCCGAGGGGGTCCGCGAGGAGCAGTCGGCGAGCTTGCCCGGCAGGCCCGCCGAGGTCTGGTCGAGCAGCCCCTTGCGTCGGGTGAGGTCGCGGGCGTGGCGCGCGGCCTCGCGGGCCTTCGCGGCGACCTGGGCCTTGCGCACGATGCGCCGCCCCGCGGTCGGGTTCTGGTCGAGCCACTCGGTCAGCGCCTCGTTGGCCGCGCGCTCGAGGAAGCTGCGCATGATCGCGCTGCCGAGCTTGCCCTTGGTCTGCCCCTCGAACTGCGGGTCGGGCATCTTCACGCTGATGACCGCCCGCAGGCCCTCGCGCAGGTCCTCGCCGGTGAGGCTCGGGTCGCCCTTGCGGAAGGCCTTGTTGGCCTGGCCCCAGCGGTTGAGCGTGCCGGTGAAGGCCTTGCGGAAGCCCTCCTCGTGCGCGCCCCCGTCGGCGGTGCGGATGATGTTGACGTAGCTGCGGGTGCGCTCGTCGCTCGCGCCGGCCGCCCAGCTCACCGCGAGGTCGCAGGCGAGCGCGCGGCCGTCGACGACCTCCTCGGCGCTGATGCGCACGGGCTTGGCGAGCAGCGCCTCGTCGCCGCCCATGAGCTCGGCGACGAAGTCCTCGAGACCGCGGGTGAAGCGGAAGGTGTGCGACTGGCCGTCGCGCTCGTCGCTGAGGTCGATGCGCAGACCCGGGGTCAGCAGGGCGGTCTCGCGCAGCCGCGAGGCGACGAGCTCGGCGTCGAGGTCGACGGCGTCGAAGATCTCCGCGTCGGGCCAGAAGCGCACCGTCGTGCCGCTGCGCTTGCCACGGCCGACCTTGGCGAGCGCCTCGACGCGCCGGCCCTTGGCGAAGGCGATCGCGTGACGCTCGCCGTCGCGGGTCACCTCGACCTCGGTGCGCGACGACAACGCGTTGACGACCGAGACCCCGACGCCGTGGAGGCCCCCGGAGACCGCGTAGGCCTGCTGGTCGAACTTGCCGCCCGCATGGAGCTTCGTGAGGACGACCTCGACGGCGGGCTTGCGCTCCTTGGCGTGGCGCTCGACGGGGATGCCGCGGCCGTCGTCGGTGACCTCGACCCCCCCGTCGGCACGCAGACGGACGATGATGCGCGAGGCGTGCCCGGCGAGGTGCTCGTCGACGGCGTTGTCGACGACCTCCCAGACGAGGTGGTGCAGCCCGCGGCGGTCGGTCGAGCCGACGTACATGCCGGGTCGCTTGCGGACCGCCTCGAGACCCTCGAGGACGGCGATCGAATTGGCGTCGTAGGGCCGGCTCACGGCGCGCGGAGACCTCCTGTGCGGTGCGGTGGTCCCATCTTGCCAGGCCGGCGGCGCCGCGGCGCGCAACCGTCCCCGGCGCTCAGCGCAGCAGCAGCCAGACGATCGCGACGAAGAGCACGAGCCCCGCGGCGAGCGTCGCGAGGCGGAAGACCGCACCCGAGGCGCGCCCGCGCTGTGCGGGTCCCTCCACGTCGTCGACGAAGGCCTGGAACATCGCGGTGTCGGCGCCGGGGTCGAGGTCGGCGTCGGGCTCGTTGCCGGCGTCCTCGGCCCGGTCGGGCCGGTCGTCGCGCTCGGGGTCGCGATGATCGCTCACGGGCTCGCCCTCCCTGGTCGCGGTGGGAGGCAGCCTAGTCGGTCCTCATGAGCGAGGCGAGGAGGCCACTCCGCCGAGGAACGCGCGCAGCACCGCGAGGGCCTCGGCGACGTTGGCCTCGGGCACCCACTCGCCGGCCTGGTGGGCCTGCGCGGTCAGCCCTGGCCCGTAGTTCAGCGCCGGCACGCCGATGCTCGTGAAGCGGGCGACGTCGGTCCAGGCCTGCTTCGGGGCGACCGCGGCCTCGGCGACGGCGACGAAGCGCTCGACGAGTGGGGCGGTGCGGTGCGGCAGCGCCGAGGGGGCGGCGTCGACGATCCGCACGTCGCCGCGCCCGTCGACGAGCTCCTCGACACGGGCCACCGCCTCCTCGACGCTCCGGCGGGGGCTAAACCTGTAGTTGAGGTTGAGGTTGAGGGTTGGGGGGATGACGTTGCGGGCGTTGTCGGTCCAGACCTGGGTGGCGCTGAGGACCTCGCGGAAGCGCAGGCCATCGACGTCGACGTCGAGCGGCGTGAGCGCCGCGAGATCGGCGAGCAGGGGCAGCGCACGCGAGACCGCGCTGTCGCCCTGCCAGGGCCGCGCGGCGTGCGCGGCGCGCCCCTCGATGGTGACGTGGGCGTTGAGCGCGCCGAGGCAGCCGAGCTGCACCTCGAGGTCGGTGGGCTCGAGGACGATCGCGAGGTCGGCCTCGGCGAGCTCACCGCAGGCGGCGAGGACATCGCCGAGCTCGTTGCCGTCGTGGGGCCCCTCCTCGCCGGCGTAGGCGACGAGGCGCACGGCGTAGGGGCTCTGCGCCCGCAGCGCGGCGTCCTCGAAGCAGGCCATCGCCACGGCGAGCCCGCTCTTCATGTCGCTCGCGCCCCGCCCGACGATCCGCCCGTCGCCGCGGCGCGGCACGCGGTCGCCAGCGCTCGGCGGGACGACGTCGGTGTGGCCGACGAGCAGGACGGTGGGCCGCCCGGGGTCGTCCTCGCCGACGACGAGGGAGTGCCCGACGCGCTCGACCGCCTCGTCGGCGTAGCGCGCGGCGAGCCAGTCGGCGATCGGCCCCTCCTCGCCGGTGACGCACGGCAGGGCGAGGAGGTCGACGAGGAGCTCGAGGGTCTCAGACGGCGACATCGTGCTCGCGCAGCGCGTCGTTGAGGCTGACCTTGTCGTCGGTCTCGGCGCTGCGGTAGCCGATGACGAGCGCGCAGGGGATCTGGTACTCCCCCGCCGGGAAGGCCCGCGGCCGCGAACCGGGGATGACGATCCCCCGCGCGGGCACCCGTCCCTTGACCGTGACCGGCTCGGGCCCGGTGACGTCGATGATGGGCACCGAGGCGGTGAGCACGACCCCGGCGCCGAGCACCGCGCCCTCCTCCACGACGACGCCTTCGGTGACGACGCAGCGCGACCCGACGAAGGCCCGATCCTCGATGATCACGGGTCGGGCGCCCGGCGGCTCGAGCACCCCTCCGATGCCGACCCCGCCGGCGAGGTGGACATCGCGCCCCACCTGCGCGCATGAGCCGACCGTCGCCCAGGTGTCGACCATCGTGCCCGAGCCCACCCGTGCGCCGATGTTGACGTAGCTCGGCATGAGCACCGCGCCGCGCTCGACGAACGCGCCGCGGCGCACGACCGCCGGCGGCACGACCCGCACGCCGGCGTCGGCGTAGCCGTCCTTGAGCGGGACCTTGTCGTGGAACTCGAACGGCCCGACCTCGATCGTGGCCATCGCGCGCTGACGGAAGGACAGCAGGACGGCGCGCTTGAGCCACTCGTGGACGACCCAGACCCCCTCGACCTTCTCGGCGATGCGGGCCTCGCCGCGGTCGAGGAGGTCGAGCGCCTCGTCGACGGCGGCGCGCGCCTCCGGCTCCTCATGGGTCCCCTCGGCGAACGCGGCGTCGATGCGCTCGGCGAGACGGTCGGTGTCGGTCATCGTCGGTGCCTCCTCGGCACGACGCGCGTCTCGTGCGCCGCCGTGCCCGTCGCGGGAACGGCGGGCAGCGTAGCGCCGGGTCACCCGTGGCCGGGCAGGGCACCGGCGTCGATGGCCTCCTGCCAGCGCGCCACCGCGGCGCGGCAGCCCTCGACGTCGGGCACGAGCGCCAGGCGCAGCCAGCCGACGCCGGCAGCACCGAAGGCGCGCCCCGGCGTGGCGACGACGCGGTGGCGCAGCAGCGCCTCGGCGTAGGCCGCGTCGTCGCCGCCCGGCGCGGCGACCCAGAGGTAGAACGTCGCCTCGCTGCCGCTGACCTCGAGACCGGCCCGGGTGAGGAAGTCGAGGAGGATCGCGCGCTTGGCGTCGAAGACGTCGCGGCGCCGGGCGGCGTGGGCGTCGTCGCTCCACGCCGCCGCCGCTGCGCGCTGGACGAAGGCGGGGCTGGCCGTCCCGGTGTCCCGGCGCAGGGTGCGCTGGTCGGTGAGCAGCCGTGCGTCGCCGACGAGCGCTCCTGAGCGGTAGCCGGTCATCCCCGAGCGCTTCGAGCAGCTGAAGGCCACGATGACCCCCGTGAGGTCGCCCTCGCAGGCCTCGAGCAGCGACGCCGGCCGACGCTGCCCCGGGTAGACGTCGGCGTAGCACTCGTCGGAGGCGAGGACGACGCCGTGGGCCCGGGCGGTCTCGAGGGCGCGACGGTAGCCGTCGAGGTCGAGCATCGCGCCGGTCGGGTTGTGCGGGTAGTTGAGCCACGCGATCGCCGCGCGGTCGAGCCGCGTCGGGGCGAGCTCCTCGAGGCGCAGCTGCCAGTCCTGCCCGGCGGTGAGGGTGACCGGGTCGCTCTCGCCGCCGGCGAAGCGCGTGCCACGCTCGTAGATCGGGTATCCCGGCGTGCCCCACAGGACCGTGCGCCTGGCCCCGGCCGGGTCGATGAGCCCGAAGGGCAGGTGGAAGATCCCCTCCTTCGAGCCCGAGGTCGGCAGGACCTCGCGCTCGGGGTCGACCTCGACGGCGAAGCGGCGTCGCACCCACCCCGCGACCGCCTCGCGCAGCTCGGGCAGCCCCGCGGCGGTCGGGTACTGGCTCACCTCGTCGACGCCCTCGAGCAGGGCGCGGCGGATCGGCTCGGGCGTGGGCTCGATGGGATCGCCGACGCTGAAGTCGAAGAGCGTCGCGCCATCGGCGGCGAGGGCGAGCTTGAGGTCCTGGATCGCCGCGAGAGGGTTGCCACCGAGGTCGCTCAGCAAGGGGTTCATGACGACGAAGCGTAGCCGACGCGCTTTTGGGGAACCTTTCGTGGTCGACGTGCGTCAATAGGGCAGACTCCACGGAGGACAAGGCGCACCGCCGCGCCGGTGCCCGTCCTGCCGGACCACGCCCGATGGGGCAGGCCCCTGCGACCGCGGGGTGAGTGATGATCTCGCCCGGTCGGGAACAGTTGAGCGGCACCAGGTGTTGCACGGCATGTGAACGCACGCACAAGACGACCCGCAAGCACGATGCGCACGACGCGATCGGAGGCAGCAACGATGTCGGTCCCCGACGACCTCCTCGATCTGTACTTCTCCGAGCTCGGCAAGGTCCGTCTGCTCACCGCAGAGGACGAGATCCGGCTCGCGAAGACGATCGAGGCCGGGCGCGAGGCGTCCGCCACGCTCGAGGAGCGCGGCAGCACGCTGCCGCTCACCGAGCGCCGCGCGCTGCAACGCCGCGAGCGCGAGGGCCAGCAGGCCTTCGACCACTTCGTGGCCGCGAACCTCCGCCTCGTGGTCTCCGTCGCCGCGCAGTTCTCGAAGCGCTCGACGCTCGACCTCGGCGAGCTCATCCAGGAGGGCAACCTCGGGCTGCTGCGCGCCGTGGAGAAGTTCGACTGGCGCCGCGGCTACAAGTTCTCGACGTACGCGACGTGGTGGATCCGTCAGGCGATCCAGCGCGGCGTCGCCGGCAGCGAGCGCACGATCCGCCTGCCGGTCGCCCTGCACGACGCGCTCGTCAAGGTTCGTGCCGCGGCTGCGAGGATCGAGTCGGAGACCGGTCGCGAGCCGACCGTCGAGGAGCTCGCCTCGGCGACGAAGCTCTCCTCGGCCAAGGTCACCCGCGCGATGGAGGGCGACCACGCGATGACCTCCCTCGACCGCCCGGTCGGCTTCGACTCCGACGCGAGCGACCTCGGGGAGTTCGTCGCGATCGCCGAGGACGCCCCCGACGACGAGGTCGTCGAGCGCACGTTCATGGAGGGTCTCTTCGACCTCGCCCGTGACCACCTCGACGAGCGCAGCTGGTACGTCCTCCAGCGGCGCTACGGCCTCGACGGCACCCAGGCGATGACCCTCGACGCCCTCGGCCGTGAGCTCGGGCTCTCCCGCGAGTCGGTGCGCAAGATCGAGAACCAGGCGCTCGTGAAGCTCCAGACCGAGCTCGGTGTCAGCGCCGCCGCGTAGCGCCGCCGACTCCGAGCGATCGACGCCCCCGGCCCACGCCGGGGGCGTTGGCGTACCACCGCGTCCCGCGGGAGGGGTCGCGAGCCCTGCGTGGCGCCACATCCCCACCCCGCGGCCTGCTGCGTCCCCGTGAGGTCAGCCACGCCCGAGGGCCAGCGCCTGCTCGCCACCGCGACGCTCGAGACGGCCGTCGACCTCCGCGACGTCGCCTGCGACCGGCGACCCCAGGGCGCCGTGGCCCGCCGCGGCCCCGGCGAGCGCGTGCGCAGGGCCGAGCCCGGGCCCGCCGGCCCGCTCGTGCTCGAGGCGCGCCGGGCGGTCCACGGCACCGGCCTCGAGGTCTGGGGGCCGGCTCCCACCCCCGCGGAGGCCGCCGAGTGCGCGCTCGAGGACGCCATCGCCTGGATCGGCGGCCGCGACGAGGCGGGCGCGCTCGACGCGCTCGCGGCCAGCGACGGCAGGATCGCCCGGCTGCTCGCCGCGCGCGGCCGCCTGCGCCTCTCGCGACTGCCGCGCGTCGGCGAGGCCGCCGGCCGCGCGGTGCTCGGTCAGCTCGTCCAGGGCGTCGAGGCCCGGCGCTCGGCCGCACAGCTCGTCGGTGCCCTCGAGGCGGGCCCGACCGCGGGCGGGGTCACGCCCTGGCCGACGCCCGAGGCGCTGCGCCGCGCTGCTGAGGCGACGCTGCGGCGCTGCGGGATCTCCGGGCGCGGCGTGCGGGCGCTGCGCGCCGCGGCTGCCGAGGACGCGCGCCTCGACGCCGCCCGGCACGAGGGCTGGGACGCGCTCGATGCGCGCCTGCGGGCCCTGCCCGGCGTTGGCGCCTGGACGAGCGCGGAGACGCGCCTGGCGCTCGGCGACGCCGATGCGGTGAGCGTCGGGGACGCGAACCTGCCGGGGCTCGTGGGCCACGTCCTCGCCGGGGACCGCGACTGCGACGACGACGGGATGCTCGCCCTGCTCGCGCCGTTCGCGGGTCAGCGCGGGAGGGTCGTGCGCCTCATCGAGACGAGTGTGGCGCGCGGGATCGTCAGGCCGCCGAGGCGCCGTGCGCCCCGGGCCGCCGTCTCGGCCCACCGGTACTGGTAGCGACCGTCACCGCGGCCTCACCGAGGCGCTCGACCATCGCGCGGAAGATCACCGCGTGGAAGGGCAGCATCGCCCACCAGTAGAGGCGACCGGCGATGCCGCGCGGGGCGAAGAGGGCGCGCTGCTCGATGCGGCTGCGGCCGTCGAGGGGGTGGATGCGCCATTCGAGCCAGGCCCGTCCCGGCAGCTTCATCTCCGCGCGCAGCCTCAGCAGCCCTGCATGCGGGCCCGCGGGCTCACGCACGTCCTCGACGCGCCAGAAGTCCAGCGCGTCACCGACGCGCACGACGTCGGGATCGCGGCGTCCGCGGCGCAGCCCCACGCCCCCCACGACGTGGTCCAGCCAGCCGCGCAGTGCCCAGGCCCAGCGGTGCGTCGGCCAGCCGCGGTCACCGCCGACGGCGCTGACGGCGATGAACGCCGAGGCGGCGTCGGCGGGGACCGTGGTCTCCTGCTCGTCGCTGAGCAGCGTCCCACCGGTCCACGCCGGATCCCCCGGATAGGGCTCGGCGGGGCTGCGGTCGGCGAGCTCGGCGTCGCGCCAGGAGGTCTGGACCTCCCGGTCGCGGATGCGTCGCAGGGCGAGCCCGAGCGCCTCGACGTAGGGGATCGTCGGCCCCGGCACGACCTCTCGGACGTCCTCGCCGTCGGGTCGGACGACGACCTCCTGGGTGAGGCTGGCCACGAGCGGCTTGGCCACACCGGTGGGCACCGGCGTCACGAGGCCGACCCAGTGGCTCGAGAGCTTCGGGGAGAGCACCGGCACGGGCACGACGACGCGCCGGCGCAGCCCCGCCACGCGCGCGTAGGCGCGCATCATCTCGAGGTAGGTGAGGACGTCGGGCCCACCGATGTCGTAGACGTGGTCGTCCTCGCCCTCCTCGGCGATGACGCCGACGAGGTAGCGCAGGACGTCGCGGATCGCGATCGGCTGGACGCGCGTGTGCACCCAGCGGGGGGTGACCATGACCGGCAGCTTCTCGACGAGGTGACGCAGCATCTCGAAGGACGCCGAGCCCGAGCCGATGATGACCGCGGCGCGCAGCGCGGTGACGGGCGTGCCGCCGGCGAGGAGGATGTCGCCGACCTCTGCGCGGCTGCGCAGGTGCTCCGAGGAGTCCTCGTCGACCTCGCCGAGGCCGCCGAGGTAGACGATGCGCCGCACGCCCGCCCGCTCGGCGCTCTGGGCGACGCGCAGGGCGATGCGTCGGTCGAGCGCGGCGAAGTCGAGGCCACCCCCGCGGCTGCCCATCGAGTGCACGAGGTGGTAGACGACGTCGACGTCGGCGAAGGCCTCCCCGACGCCCTCACCCGTGGCGAGGTCCCCGGCGACGACCTCGACGTCACGCGCCCACGGCAGCCCGTCGACCTTGCCCGGGGTGCGCACGAGGCAGCGTACGGCGTAGCCCGCCTCGAGCAGACGGGGCACGAGCCGCCCGCCGACGTAGCCGGTGGCACCGAGGATGAGGACGCGTTCAGCCGACATGGGCCGACGGTACCCGTCGCCGGGTGTACCCACCCCCCTGCTTGGGGGGGCTCGGGCCCGGGACACCGCCGACGGGTGGTTTGGTGGTGGCCCGCGCGGCTACCCTGAGCGCGATGCTTCCCGATCACTACCAGGCGCTGGGCGTGCGTGCGGACGCCTCCCCCGAGGAGATCCGCGCGGCCTACCTGCGGCTCATGCGCGAGTCCCACCCCGATGCCCGCCCCGACGACCCGCGGGCCGAGCAGCGCGCCCGCCAGGCCAACGTCGCCTGGGAGGTCCTCGGCGACAGCGCCCGACGCGCCGCCTACGACCGACTGCGCACCGTCCGCGCGGCCGGCGAGGAGGTGCGCGGCGATCGGGTGAGCCGTCGGCGCGGGGACGCGACGGTCACGACGGTGGCGTACAACGCCGAGCGCGAGCGCTACCGCCAGGTCGTCAGCCGCGCCTCGATGCGCTTCGGCGTCGGGGCGTTCGCCGCCGGGCTGCTCTTCCTCCTCGCGCTGGGCTGACCGGCGCGCGACGTCGGCGCAGGCCGGCGTCCGCCCCACCACGGCCCTCATCCCGCACGACCGTCACGACGACCCCGAAGAGGGATGCCATGATCTTCATCACCGCGAAGTTCCCCGTCCTGCCCGAGCACGCCGAGGCCTGGCCGAGCATCGCCGGCGCCTTCACCGAGGCCACACGCAGCGAGCCCGGCTGCCTGTGGTTCGAGTGGTCGCGCAGCCTCGAGGACCCCAACGAGTACGTCCTCGTCGAGGCGTTCCGCGACGCCGACGCCGGCGCCGCCCACGTCGGCTCGGCGCACTTCGCCGAGGCCCAGCGGACCCTGCCGCCCTACCTCGCCGCCACGCCGAAGGTCGTCAACGTCGAGCTCGACCAGGACGACTGGTCCGAGCTCGGCGAGATGACCGTGCCCGCCGAGCGCTGACGCCGTCGCGGCGGGCCCTCGCCTCGGGGACTCAGGGACCGCCGGGCTCGAGCTCGGCGCGCAGGCGCTCCGCCGCGGCGACGAAGGCCTCCGACCAGGCGTCGCGCCCCGCCGGCTCCGCCATCGCCTCCTCGGCGACGGCCTCGCGGAGGGCGGGCGGCACCGCCCTCGCGCCCTCGGCGTCGATGCCGACCGCGCGCCGCCGGTCACCCTGCGCGCCGGTGAACTCACCGGGACGGGCCACCGCGACGACGACGACGTCGGCCTCCCAGGCCTCGCGCAGCAGCCGCCCCCCGCGCTGGGCCTCCCCCTCCCCCGCCTGCGGGCTCTCGTAGGCCAACGCCACCGCGTCCCAGCCGTGGCCGGCGAGCTCGGCGAACGCGGCGGCCACCGTCTCGTCGAGGACGCCCGCCTCGTCGAGGACGACGTCGTCGGGGCCGCGCGGCGGAGGGTCGAGGTCGGCGTCGGGCTCGCGTGCGAGCAGGAGCACCGCGAGCACCGCCGCAGCGACGACGACGGGCAGGAGCAGACGCCTGGGCGTCATGCCCGCGCCTCGAGGAACCGCGCGAGGGCCCCCTCGAGACGCCGCTCGGCGGCGAGGGCGGCGAGCGCGCCCTCGTCGGCGGGGGTGTCCTCGACGGTGAGCGCGACGTCACGGCGCACCGGCACGACCTCGCGCATCGCCGTGAGGTCGTCGGCGGCGTGCGCGAGGCGCTCGGCGAGGCGGGGCGGGAGCGCCTGCACGCCCGCGAGGACCCCGTCGAGGTCGCCGAAGCGCGTGATGAGGTCCCGCGCGGTCTTCTCCCCCACCCCGCGCACACCCGGCAGACCGTCGGAGGGATCACCGCGCAGGGCGGCGTAGTCGGCGTAGCGCGCCGGAGGCACGCCGTGGCGCTCGGCGACCGCGGCCTCGTCGTAGGTCCCGAGCTGACTGACCCCGCGCTCGGTGAAGAGCACGCGCACGACCGGCCCGCCGTCGTCGACGAGCTGGAGGAGGTCGCGGTCGCCGGTGAGCACCTCGACGGTGTCCTCGGCGGCCGCAGCGGCGGCGAGCGCGGCGAGCGCATCGTCGGCCTCCCAGCCGACGGCGTAGGCCACCCGCTCGCCGGCGGCAGCGAGGAGCTCGCGCAGCAGGGCGAACTGCTCGAGGAGCTCGGGCGGCGGCGCGGGCCGCTCGGCCTTGTAGCCCGGCCAGGCCGCGACCCGCGCCCTGGGGCGCTCCTCGTCGTCGAGGACGTGGACGAGGACGTCGGGACGCCGGTCGGCGCGCACCCGGGCGACCATGTCGAGGTAGCCCCGCACCGCGCCGACCGGCCGGCCCGCCTCGTCGCGGATCGACGACGGCAGGGCGTGGAAGGCGCGGTAGAGCAGGCTCGAGGCGTCGAGCAGCAGGTGGTGGGTCATCGTCAGGGCAGGATAGTCTCGTCGGCCGCGCCCCTGCGGGGCGACGACCCCAACCCTCGGAGGATGACCGTGACAACCTCGCTCGTCTGGATCACCGGCGCGTCATCGGGGATCGGCGCGGCGCTCACCCGCACCGTGCCGCTGCCCGACCCCCACGTCATCGACCTCTCACGCTCGGGTGGCACGCCCGGCACCGAGCACGTTGCCGCCGACCTCGCCACGCCCGAGGGCTGGCAGGCCGTCGCCGGGCACTTCTCCGAGCGCCTCGCGAGCTTCGACGGCGAACGGGTCGCCCTCATCCACGCCGCCGGCACGCTCACGCCGATCGGCTTCGCCGGGGAGGTCGACGACGCCGCCTACGAGCTCAACGTCGTGCTGAACTCCGCCGCGCCGCAGGTGCTCGGTCACGCCTTCATCCGCGCGGTGCGCGACGCGGGCTTCGACGGTCGCGCCGACCTCGTCATCCTCTCGAGCGGTGCGGCGCGCAAGCCCTACCCGGGCTGGTCGAGCTACTCGGCTGGCAAGGCCGCGGTCGACGCCTGGGTGCGGGCCGTGGGGCAGGAGCAGGACGCCCGCGGCGGACGCATCCACGTCATCTCGGCGACCCCCGGCACCGTCGCGACGCCGATGCAGGCCGAGATCCGCGAGACGCCCGAGGAGCAGTTCCCCGCGCGCCAGAAGTTCATCGACCTCTACGAGTCCGGCTCGCTGCGCGACCCCGACAACGCGGCGGCCGCCCTGTGGGGACTGCTCGACGAGGACCTCGACAACGGCGCGATCGTCGACATCCGCGACCGCTAGCGGGTGCTCGGCCCCGGGGCGGGCGGGTCCTCGAACGCGAGGAGGGTGCGCGACGGGGCCTGCCCGGGCACGACCGCACCGAGGTGCCGTGCGTACAGCCAGCGGTCGCGGCACGCCACGGCCACGCGGCCGCCACCGAGGTCCACGACGTCGCCGGCCCGCTCGCCGCCGTCGCGTCGCGGGCCGATCTCCGGCCGGATCAGGCGCCCTGCCTCCCCGAGTCCGGCGACGGCAGCACCCGGTGCGGGAGTCACCGCCCGCAGCAGCCGCGCTGCCTCGGCGGCGCCCAGCCGCCCGGGGTCGAGCAGGACCGTCGTCCCCGCCGGAGGGCACCACGTCGCCGCGGCCTCGTCCTGGGGCTGGCCCTGGAGCGGGCGACCAGCGGCGAGGTCGGTGAGGCGCTGCCCGGCGAGCGCGCCGAGCCGCGCGCCGGCCCGCGTGAGCACCGCACCACGGTCGTCGTCCGCGCCGACCGGCACCGCGCCGCGCGCGAGGACCGCCCCGTCGTCGAGGCCCGGGGTCATCTCGTGGACGGTGCAGCCGACCTCGCGCGCACCGGCGAGCAGCTGCCAGGCGACGGGGTCGACGCCGCGCCAGGCCGGCAGCGCCGAGGGGTGGAGGTTCCACCAGCCGTGGGCGGGCACCGCGAGGGACGCGGACCCGATGCGCTCGGTCCAGCAGGCCACGACGACGACGTCGAGCGGCCCGTAGCGCTGGGGCCAGACCTCGACCGGAGCGTCGCCGAGGCCGGTGACCTCGTCGACGGGCAGCCCGTGGGCGCGGGCGGTCTGAGCGACGGGCTCGCCGGCGAGGCCGCGGCCGGGGGTGAGCACCGCCCGCGGACGCTGGAGGCCCAGCAGGCCCGCGAGGGCGGCCGCGCCCATCGTGCCCTGCCCGAGGAAGAGCCAGGACGGCCCTTCGCGCGGGGCGTCGGCGGGGACCTCAGTGGACACCGCAACCTCCTCCTGGACCGCGCACCGCGGACCTCGAGCGCCGTGACCATCCTGCCGCAGGGTGCGTTGCGCCCCTCCCACGGGGCCGGTCGGCCTCTTGTGCTTGACGGGCGCGACGGGCACCGGCAGGGTCGGCAGCAACCGGGTGGAGAGGAGCGGCGATGACCACGCTGGAGCGCGAGGAGCGCGAGGAGCGAGAAGAGCTCGAGGAGCTCGTCACGAACAAGAAGGGCCGGATCAAGAAGGGCCTCTACGAGGAGAAGCTCCGCGAGCTCCAGGTCGAGCTCGTCAAGCTCCAGGAATGGGTCAAGGCCGAGGGCAAGCGCGTGGTCGTGATCTTCGAGGGCCGCGACGCCGCCGGCAAGGGCGGGGCGATCAAGCGCATCACCGCGGTGACCAACCCCCGGATCGTGCGCACCGTCGCGCTGGGCACACCCACCGAGCGCGAGAAGACCCAGTGGTACTTCCAGCGCTACGTCCCCCACCTGCCCGCCGGCGGCGAGATCGTCCTCTTCGACCGCTCCTGGTACAACCGGGCCGGGGTCGAGTGGGTCATGGGCTTCTGCGACGAGGACCAGTACCGCGAGTTCATGCGCTCCTGCCCGGAGTTCGAGCGCATGCTCGTGCGCTCGGGCACCCACCTCATCAAGTACTGGTTCAGCGTCTCCGACACCGAGCAGGAGCGCCGCTTCCAGGCGCGGGTCGACGACCCCACGAAGCGCTGGAAGCTCAGCCCCATGGACCTCGAGTCGCGCCGCAAGTGGGTCGACTTCTCGAAGGCCAAGGACGAGATGTTCGCCCACACCGACATCAAGCAGGCGCCCTGGTACGTCGTCCAGGCCGACGACAAGCGCCGCGCCCGGCTCAACTGCATCTCCCACCTCCTGTCGGTGTTCGACTACGAGGACCTCACCCCCGCGCCCTTCGAGCTCGACGATCGCCCGCCGCCGCAGGCCTACGTCCGCCCGCCGATGCACGAGCAGACCTTCGTCCCCGACGTCGCCCCCGAGCTCGTCGGCGACGACGAGGTCGACCAGGACTAGCGGTCGGCGCGAGCGGGGCCGCACCAGGGATGGACGAGGGCATGAGCGAGCGTCGGATGACGGCCAGCGAGCGGCGCACCCAGCTCGTCGGCGTCGCGAAGCGCGTCTTCGCCGAGCTCGGCTACGACGGCGCCTCGGTCGAGGAGATCGCCGCGCGCGCGAAGGTCTCCAAGCCGGTGGTCTACGAGCACTTCGGGGGCAAGGAGGGCATCTACGCCGTCGTCGTCGACCGGGAGTCCGCGCGCCTGCTCGAGATGATCGCCGCCCGCCTCGGCCCCGACATCGGGGCGCGCCAGCAGGTCCAGGGCAGCGCGATGGCCTTCCTCGACTACATCGAGGCCGACCCCGACGGCTTCCGCGTGCTCACCCGCGACTCGCCGTCGGGCTCGCAGGGCGTCTCCGGCGGGAGCATGGCCGGCCTGCTCAGCGACGTCGCCGCGAAGGCCGAGGAGGTCCTCGCCCGCTTCTTCGCCGCCTCGGGGCTCGACGTCGCCTCCGCTCCGCTGTACGCCCACGCCCTCGTCGGGATGATCGTCCACGTCGGGGCATGGTGGGCCGAGGTGCGCGACCCGCCGAAGGAGGAGGTCGCCGCCCACATCACCGCCCTGGCCTACCTCGGCCTCGCGCGGCTGCCGGCCGACCCGCGGGGATACGGGGACTGACGGCGGGGGCCGCGCTCAGGGCGAGCCGAGGGCGTCGGCGCGCGGCGCGCGGTGCGGCTCGCCGTCGAGCAGGACGGCGACGTCGATCGCCGCGAGGTCGGCGACGACGACGTGGGCGGCAGGCAGCGCGCTCGTGATCTCCTCGGGGCAGCCGATGACCCAGCACCCCGCGCTCCGTGCGGCCTGCGCGCCGACCGGGGAGTCCTCGAACACCACCGTCGCCGTCGGGGCGACCTCGAGGGTCTCGCATGCGAGGAGGTAGGGCGCGGGATCGGGCTTGGCGGCCCTGGCCTCGTCGGCGGTGACGAGGGCATCGATGGAGCCCGCGAGCCCCGCCGAGGACAGCGACGCCTCGGCGAGGATGCGCCGTGAGTTCGTCGCGACGCCGACCGGCACCTGTCCGCGCAGCGCGGCGAGCAGGGCGCCGGCGCCGTCGCGGGGACGGACGCCGGCGGTGAAGAGCTCGAGGGCGACGGTGAGCAGGCGCTCCTCGACCTCCTCGGGGTCGGGGTGCTCGAGGTGCTCGGCCAGCACCGCGGCGGCGTCGGCGGGCCCGAGGCCGAGCATGCGCTCACCGACGTCGGGGTGCCAGGCGCCGCCGAGGGACTCGACGACCCGGGACTCGGCCTGCGACCACAGCCCCTCGGAGTCGACGAGGACGCCGTCGAGGTCGAAGACGACCGCGTGCGGACGGAACGGTGGGACCGGGGTGACCATACCCATCGACCTTACCGCGCCCCGGCGTGCTGGCCTTGAACCACCCCATGTCGCCCGGCCCCGACATGCCCGCTGTGTCGCGGGTGCACCGGCCCGGTTCTTGGTAGCGTCCGGGGAGCTGTGAACCCGTCCGCAACCGAGAGGACCGCCCTGTGAGCAAGCTCATCCTCGTCCGCCATGGCCAGTCGCAGTGGAACGCCGAGAACCGCTTCACCGGCTGGGTCGACGTGCCGCTGTCGGAGAAGGGCCGCACCGAGGCCCGCGAGGGCGGCGAGCGGCTCGCCGCCGAGGGCATCCGGGTCGACCGGGCCTACACCTCGACGCTGCAGCGCGCGATCGACACCGGACGGATCGTGCTCGACGCCCTCGGCCAGACCGACCTCGAGCAGATCCAGGCCTGGGAGCTCAACGAGCGCTTCTACGGCGCGCTCACCGGGCGGAACAAGGCCCAGACCGCCGAGGAGTTCGGCGACGAGCAGGTCCACGTCTGGCGTCGAAGCTACGACGTGCCGCCGCCCGGCGGTGAGAGCCTCAAGGACACGACCGCACGCACGCTGCCGTACTTCCGCGCCGAGGTCGTCCCCGCCACACGCGAGGTCGACGTCGTGCTCGTCGCCGCGCACGGCAACTCCCTGCGCGCGATCGTCAAGGACCTCGACGACATCTCCGACGAGGAGATCACCCAGCTCGAGATCCCCACCGGCGTGCCGATCGTCTACGAGATGGCTGACGGCAAGCCGGTCGACAAGCGCATCGTCGACGGCTGAGCCGCGCGTGCTCACCCGGGCGCGCGCCGCTCGTGCTCGTGGCCGCAGGACAGGCACGCGAAGCGCAGGCGCGGCCGCGGGGGGTGGCGCCCCGAGCCCGTCGGCGCCCCGCCGGCGGGCTCGTGCGCCTCGGTGACGACGCCGCCGACGCGATCGCAGGCCGGGCAGCGCGCCTGGGAGGTCCACGCCTGCGGGCGCATGCCCGGCTGCCAGTCGCTGCTGCGGCGACGACGGCGGTGCCGTCCCGAGGCGTGCGCCCACAGCCCGCCGAGCACGAAGAGCGCGGCGGCCGCCGCGACCGCGGTGTCGATGACCGCTCCTCTCGCCGGTGGGTCGAGCCTTATGATCGCCGTCGCGGAGCGTCCCCGTCGACGCACCCCGCCCGACCGGCCCCTCCCGGTCGCCGCTCCCCCACGACAGCACCCCCGACCGCACCCGCCAAGGAGCCCTCACGATGCCGACCGTCCGCACCGCGGCCGCTGACCCGCTGACCACGAGCGGCGACCTCCTCGTCGTCGGGGCCTTCAAGGGCGGGATCGCCGCCCCCGGCGTCGCCGCGGTGCTCGACGCCCTCGGCCTCGACGAGGTGCCGTCGACGGCGTCCTTCCGGGGCGAGGCCGGACAGCGCCTGCGCCTCGCCGCGCCGGGCCTTGCCGTCGGCTCGGTGCTCTTCGTCGGGCTCGGTCGGATGGACGCCGTCGACGCCGAGGGGCTGCGGCGCGCGGCGGGGGTCGCCGCGAGCGAGGCCCGCTGCCTGCCAGGCGTCGAGCGGGTCGTGACGACCCTCGCCCACCTCCACCCGCGCGCCTCGTCAATCACCGCGCTCGCGGAGGGGTTCGTCCTCGGCGGTCACGTCGAGCGACGCTTCCGCGAGCCCCGCCCCGGCGAGGCCGACCTCACCGCCACCGAGCTGCTCGTCCTCGTGCCGTCGAGCCTCGCCGCAGCGGCGCAGGGCGCCGCCGAGCGTGGCGTCGTCTACGCCGAGGCCGCGGTCCGCGCCCGCGCGCTCGTCGACCTGCCGCCCGACCGCAAGCAGCCGCCCGAGCTCGCCACGCGCCTCGCCGAGCTCTGCTCGCCGGGGTGCGAGGTCACCGTCCGTGACGAGGACTGGCTCGCCGCGGAGGGCTTCGGCGCGCTCAGCGCGGTCGGCCGCGGCTCGGCCGCACCGCCGCGGCTCGTGGAGCTGCGCTACCGCCCGGCGCGGCCCACCGGCACGGTGACCCTCGTCGGCAAGGGCATCACCTTCGATACCGGCGGGGTCTCGCTCAAGCGCGGCGAGGGCATGGCCGGCATGAAGGCCGACATGGCCGGCGCCGCGGCCGTCGCCGCGGCGTGCAGCGCGCTCGCCGACCTCGGCGTCACCGTCGAGGTCACCGCGCTGCTCGGCCTCGCAGAGAACGCCATCGGCGCCGACGCCCAGCGCCCGGGCGACGTCGTCACCGCGCGGGACGGGCAGACCATCGAGGTGCTCGACACCGACGCCGAGGGCCGGCTCGTCCTCGCCGACCTCCTCGCCTACGCCGCGGAGTCGCGGCCCGACGCCGTCGTCGACGTGGCCACGCTCACCGGCACCGCGGTCGCTGCGTTGGGCTCGTACGCGAGCGCCCTCTTCGCCTCCGACGACGACGTCGCCTCCGGGCTCGCGCAGGCGGCCGCGGCGACCGGCGAGGCGCAGTGGCGCCTGCCGCTGTGGAGCGACCTCGAGCGCTTTCTCGACAGCGACGTCGCCGACGTCGCGAACATCGGCGATGAGCCCGGCGGCGGGGCGATCGTCGCCGCGCTCTTCCTGCGGCGCTTCACCGCCGGGCTGCCGTGGGCCCATCTCGACATCGCCGGGCCCGCGCTGCTCTCCAAGGGGCTCGCGCGCGACCACCTGCCGGTGGGCGCCACGGGGGTGGCGACGCGTACGCTGCTGGCCTGGCTCGAGGGGCGCAGCGCTGCCTAGGATCTCAGCTCAGGGGGCAGCGAGAGGGCGCTGACGGCTGGCCGACCTTACGGGGGCGGCGTGCGCCCACCTCGGGTCTGGTGCTGGCGGCGTCGGGGCGAACCTACGCCGGCGCGGGGGTCTCCATCTTGGCGAGCGCCGGCTCGGTGATGCACCGACCGTCGGGCGGCACCCGGGAGGCAGCACTGCGGCATGGCGGTCGCCCGGCGCGGTTCACGCCGTCGGATCGGCAGCGGGCAAGCGGCCATCGAAGAAATCCACACGATCCACGAAAAACCCTTGACAACACCCCCACACCCACCGCATACTTCGAACATGTATTCGAC
>Ga0207421_10001977_pt1 | contig 25900 bp, 25 predicted proteins | sample SodLakKL_010_SED_4_FD_187542 | JGI IMG/M metagenome (GOLD analysis project Ga0207421, IMG submission 187542) | Alkaline sediment microbial communities from Lake Tanatar, Kulunda Steppe, Russia - 8KL_010_SED (SPAdes) (version 2) | ecosystem: Environmental > Aquatic > Non-marine Saline and... | reverse complement strand
TCGAGGACTACCACGCGGAGCTGATGCGCATCCTGACCGTTCCCGCCCGCTCCCGGATCATCGAGGCCGACGATCGCATCTCCGGGCTCGCGCGCTTCGCGACGCCGGCCGACCTGCTCATCACGGCGACCGAGAGCCGGGGGATCGCGGGGTCGGTTCTCGGTCGCCCGGGCGACGAACTCGTCGACCGTGTCGACTGCACCGCGGTGATGGTGCAGCCGGCCGGCGAACAGCGGACCGGACTCGTCCAGCGATACCTCCTGAGCCGGATCTTCGGGAACTGAACGGGGGGTCGACCCGCCTCACCCACCCGATTCGCCCGCGCCAAAACAGGTTCAGCCGTCCATCCCGAGTGCGTCGAGCGCGCCGTCGACGTCCCCGTCCATCGCGAGGAACAGTTCACGGGCGTGCGCGCGGCGCTCGGGGGTGACTGCGACCCGGACCATTCCCTCGCCAGGCTGGCCGTAGACGACGCTCGCGCCGTCCGGTGCCGCGAGGATCGCCGGCAACGCCGCGAGGTCCTCCTCGCCGTCGACCTCGATGATCGTCGCCTCCGCGGTCGCGAGCGCCTCACGGAGCGCGATCAATAGCGCCTCGGAGAGCGCGGCGGGTGGATTCTCGACGTGGACACGACGTTCCTCGGCGGCCGCGAGCGAGTCGGCGATGGCGACGTCGACCGCTTCGCGCTCGGTCCGTCCGTCGATGAGCGCGACATCGGGGGTCCCTCCCGCCTCCCGGAGGTGATAGGTGACGACGTCGCCGACGGCGACGAGCGGAGCGTCCGGCGCGTCGTGTTCGGCTCGGGTGTCGGCGGCGGCCGCGAGGAGGGCTCGGGTGTCGGTCGTCACGGGGCCAAGCGGCTCTTTGAACGCGTCGCGGAGGGAGTCGGGGAGCGTGAGCATGGGCTGGGGATGCGGTTGAGGTCTATCTGACCTTCAGGGCGTACGAGCCCGCCTTCGTGACGTTCATCTCCGCTGCGATCTGGCTCTCCTCGGGGTGGGTGATGATCACGTAGCCGGCCCAGTCCTCGGTGAGCGAGGAGGAGCCACAGTGTTCACACGTCTGTGCGTCGGGGTCGTTGACGAGATGACATTCCCGGCAGGCGAGGCGGTCCTCAGCCATCAGTCGTCCTCCCCGGCCGCGCCGGTTTCGGCCCGCCGGCGACGGCCGCTTTCGAGCCAGTCGTGTTTGCCGAGCCCGGGCTGTTTCGCCGTGAGGCCGATCTTCGAGTCGCGGGGGTTCCGCTCGTCGACGCTCTTCGTGACGACCCGCACGCGGACGGCGTCATCGACGCCGAGCGTCTTGTCGGAGTCCGCGGAGGCGAGCTGCTGGTTCGCCCCATCGAAGGTGAGGTACTCGTCGGTGATCTGTGAGACGTGCAACAGCCCGTCGACCGGGCCGATCCCGACGAACGCACCGAACTCGACGGTCTCGACGACCGTCCCGTCGATGACCTCCTGCATGTCCGGATCGAAGGTGAGCGCGTCGAACTCCACCTCGTAGTAGACGCCCGGGCGGTTGTGGAGGACCGCCCCGTCGCCCACGTCGTGGACCTCGATGACGCTCACGACGCTGCCGACGTCCTCGTCCATTCGTCCTTCCAGTTTATCCTGCAGCAGGGCTTTCACCCGCTCGTCGGTGACGTCCGCGAGGTGTCTCGGCGGGACCTCAACCGTGTCCTTGAGTCGAACTCGTTTGTACATATGCGTGTGTGCGTGGTGCGCGGTAAACCTGCGCTACGGTTCCGTTATCGCCAGTGCGTTCCGACCCCTTAAACCGATTACTGGTGCGTCCGCCGCGAGCAGCCGGTTCCGGAGGGGTCGATCGTTCGTGACGACGTACCCCACCCGGCCCGTCGTGGCCAGTTCGACGAGGGCGTCGTCCGCGTATGATTCTTCGGTCTCGACCGTCCGCGCGCGCCCCGCGAGGTCCGCGCCTACCGCCGCTGCGGTGGCCGCCTTTCCGGCCCCCGATCGGAGCCCGTCGAGCTCCGCGAGAACCGCCTCGGGAACGACCGCCTCGTACGACCCGAGGAGCCGATCGAGCTCCTCGAAGAGCCGAACGTTCGCCTCCACCGGCGCCATCAGCGCGCTCGCATCGAGCGCGACGACGGGCGGAGCGGCGGCGCGACGGTCGGGTGACGGCACGTTAGACGAGGGTTCCGACCCCGATGAGCCGCCACCGAGTCCCGACCCGGCGGTTGATCGCAATCTGTGCGCCCGAGGCGGCACAGACGGGCCGTTTGAGCTTCACCTCGCACTCGCCGTCGCGCGCACTCGTCACGGCGCCGACGGTCGTCGCGGTGCCGACGGTGAGCATGAGCGGTTCGCCCGTCGAGATCTCCTCGACGGTCCCCTCGCCGACGACGCGGTCGAGGAGGTCGACGGTCATCTCGAACTCGTGTCGCGTGGGTGGGAGCGTCCCCGGTTCGCCGGCGACCTGTCCCGCGAGCGCGTCACCCTTCGTGAGGCTCGGATCGAGGCCGGTCCCGACCCCGAGGAGCCCGCCGGGTTTTGCGGTCTCGACCTGCTGCCCGCCCGCCTGCAGCGACCGGACGGTCGTCTCCAGGGAGCGCCACTCGGTCTTGCCGCCCTCCTCGACCTGCCGACCGGGGCGGATCTCAAGCCCGTCGCCGACGGCGAGTTCACCCTGTACGAGCGACCCGCCGACGACGCCGCCTTTGAGGTTCTCCGCGGTCGCGCCCGGTCGGTTGATGTCGAACGAGCGGGCCGCGAACATCCGTGCCTCCTCGTCGGGGTCGCGCTCGGGCGTCGGGATCGACTCCTCGATGGCGGCGATGAGGAGGTCGAGGTTGACGCCCTGTCCCGCCGAGACGGGGACGATGGGTGCGCCCTCGGCGACCGTTCCGGCGACGAACTCCTTGATCTGTTCGTAGTTGTCGACGGCGCGATCGCGGTCGACGAGATCCACCTTGTTCTGTGCGATGACGATGTTCTCGATGCCGATGAGGTCGAGCGCCATCAGGTGCTCTTCGGTCTGTGCCTGTGGGACGTCCTCGGTCGCGCTCACGACGAGGACGGCCCCGTCCATGATCGACGCCCCGGAGAGCATCGTCGCCATCAGCGTCTCGTGGCCGGGGGCGTCGACGAACGAGACCGTTCGCAGGACCTCGCTTTCGCTGCCGTCGGGACACTCCTCCTCTATGGTGTAACATTCGGGCTCGTCGACGCCGGGACAGCGGCGGAACGTCGTGTCGGCATAGCCCAGTCGGATGGAGATACCGCGTTTCATCTCCTCGCTGTGCTGGTCGGTCCACGATCCGGACAACGCCTGGACGAGCGTCGTCTTGCCGTGGTCGACGTGACCGACGAGACCGATGTTCACCTCCGGTTGTGTGTTGGCTTGGGTCACTTTTGAACCTCCTCAGGGAGTAGTCTTGTGCGAAATTCGCCCCGTGCGAGTGATAAAGTTGCTGTTATAGTGCCGTGATGGGCCCGATCCCCCCGGCCGTGTGTGACGAACTCCCATCATTTGGTTGCGGGCCGTCTCCGTGACCGAAGCCAACGCATGCCTTTCAGCCCCATGCCCCAGATCCCTGTCGTGATCCCGTCGTCACGGACGGTCTCCGACCGGATCACTCGATCCGGATTTCCGCCCGATCGACCATCGCTTCGACTGCATCCGGATCCGGGCCTGTCATCCCCGCTCGCTCGCGGGCGGCGGTGACCGTTTCGCAGGCGGCAGCAACACAGTACCGATGGAATGGCGAGTCTGCTGCGGCCGCATCAGCCAGTCGTTCGAGCGCCGGCACCCAATCGAGGTGATGCTCCAAGAACGACCGATACGCCGTTCGTTCATCGGTCCGGAGCAGCGCTGCCGCGTACTCGAACACCAGCGCGAGGTGATCGGGCTGATAGGCGGATGGAACTGAGAACCCGCCCGCGTCGTATCGGCGCTGCATGTCGGCCGCGGGCGGCCCGAGGAGCCCACCGCCCGCCGTCCCGTCATGCCACGGTCGATAGACGGACTCCACGAGCGGCGCGTATGGGGTCCGTAGGCCCTCGAACAGCGCGGTATACTCACGGTCGAATGCTGCCCTCCCGGTCGGCACCGCGTCGGGGCTCCCCGGGCCGTCCGGAACGGGGATCGACAGCGCCTCCGCAAGCGCCGTGTACTCGGCGGCGAACCGCCCGGCTTTCACGTCCCGATACAACCGCTCGTCGGGGTGTTTCAGTCCCTCGGCAAGGAGGGTGTACAGCGATGCCCAGCGCTCACGGTCATCGGCGTGGTGGTCCGTTCGGCGCGTGTGTCCCTGTGGCTCCGTTCGGCGCGTTGGTCGTCGTTTGGACATGTGTGTGGTGTGATGTGTGATCTGTTGTCGCCTCGAAGCTACGTCGACAGCGGGGCGTTGTAGGCGGCGGCGATGATCAGATACCGGAGCGCGACGCCGCCGAGCACGACGAACCCGAACTTCAGCGTGTAGGTCCCCCGGACGAGCCGCCGTAACCGATCGCTTGCGTGCACGTCCACGCGACGTTCGAGGGCGATGAGGCCGACGGAGATGGCAAGCGGGAGCGCGAGGCCGACGGTGACGACGCCACCCCAGAACACGAGTCCATACTCCTCGGTCAGCAGTCCGAACGCGGAAACGGCCCCCGGTCCGCCCGATGCGAGCGTCGTCAGGAACAGCGCCAAGACGGCTATCTCGCCGAGGATGACGACGTCGTCCGCCACGCTGAACGCGGTGACGTTCGTTCCCTCGACACCGTCGAAAAGCACCGTCACGCCAACCGTCGCCGCGAGGCCGATCGAGAGCGCGCTCGCGAGGAAGAGCGCCGGGAGCAACGTTCCGTCCCAGAGCGGCACCGTCGCCGAGACGTCGCCGAGTTTGAACCCGGTGTACGCGATCATCGACAGCGCGAGCGCCGAGCCGACCCCGGAGCATAGCAGCCGCCGCCGAGGACCGGGATGCGTTCGGCTGGCCACCCGGGCGAGCCACGAGTCCACCGGCACGTCGAAGCGGTTCTCTATCCGACTCGTGACGACCCGGGGAAACGCGGCCCTGCCGGCGGGATTCTCGTGCCACACGACCCAAAGTCCCTGAAGCGTCGCCACCGCGGAGAACAGCACGATGATCCACGTTCCGATCACGAGCCAGGACCCGACGTTGACGAAGAGGATCGGAAAGAGCAGCGCCCGGACCGGCGCGCCGAGATGGAACACGAGCAGGAAGACCATTCCCGCTCCGACGGCCCCAAGGGCGAGCACGGTTCCCCATCGAGTGATCGAGTACATCGGGCGGTCGACCGCCGGGTCCGTGGAGCGAACCCTGAGCACGTCGGCGGCGAACCCGGTTACGTAAGCCCCGCCGGCGAGACCGCTGAAAAACAGGTAAGCGGCGATATACCAGCCGTACTCCTGTTGGGTCAACCAGACGAGTCCATCCGGACTATCCATCATCCCCGCTCACCCCCTCAGTCCCGGTCGCGGGTTCGAGGACGACAGCCGGGCCGCTGTCATCCGATCGGAACTCCTCGGCGGCCGCCGTCGACGCCCCCCGCAGGAGTTCGTTGATCGGCCCGGAATCGAGCGCACCGGTGACACAGTTGTCGACACAGGCGGGGGTTTCACGGGCCGTCTCGGACTCCTCGCGAGGCGGGGAGCCGTGGCCGTCGCCGGCCCCGGAGCCCAGACAGCCGTGACACTTCTGTGCGAGTCCGTCCTCCCCGAATTGGATCGCCCCGTACGGGCAGGCGTACGAACAGTAGTTACAGCCGATACACCGGTCCTGCTCGATGGTGACGATCCCGTCCTCCGCACGTTTCTCGAGGGCGTGTGTCGGACACACGTCCCGACATTCCGGCTCGGCGCAGTGGTAACAGCCCATCGAGATCGAGATCTCCTCGTAGTCCGGGAACGTGCCCTCCCCGACGTGTTCGACGCGTCGCCAGGTGACGTCCCCCTCGTCGATGTCGTTCCTGACAGTACACGCCTGTGAACACGCGTGACAGCCGATGCATTTGTCGGGGTCGAAGTAGAATCCCCACTGGCTCATGCGGTTTCACCTCCGACACGGCTGACCTCCACCGGGAGGTTCCTGTCCACCTGTCCGCTGACCGGCTCGACATGCCGTTCGGTGTTCATCGTCATCATGTTCGCGCCGGCCTCATCGGGCGCGAGCGAGTACGCTCCGAAGCCGGAGACGGCAAACAGCCACCCCGGGCGAACGCCCTCGTAGACGTGTGCGACGAGTTCGACGTGGCCGTCGGGGGACTCCACGCGAACCCGGTCGCCCGTCTCGATCCCCCTCGGGTCGGCATCGCTCGGGTTGATGTGCAACAGGTTGCCGTCGTACCCTTCATACCGGAAGCCGAACCGATCGAGGTATTCCTCGCGCGCGTCATCGAGCGCCTGACAGTGGCCCCGCGAGAGTTGTTGCACGAACCCGTCGGTCAACAGCAACGGATACTCCTCGTCGGTCGTCTCGCCGTACAGGTCGTCGTCGGGCGGATGCCACTCGGGTGCAGTACTGACGTCAGTTTCCTCGGCGAGGGCGGCGTACCCGTCGACGACGTCGAGATCGAACTGGAACTTCCCGGTCTCCGTGTCGAACCCGTGCTCGCGCCACTGCTCGTACTTGACATCGGCGACGATCTCGTAGCTCCGCTCAGCGATGTCCTCGAACGAACGTCCGATCCCCGAGAGCTGTTCGTCATAGAACTCGACGGCGTCCTCCCACGGGAAGTACTCCCCCCAGCCAAGCTCCGTCGCGAGGGCACTGTAGATCTCGTAGTCGGTCCGACAGTCCCCAACCGGCTCGATGAGGGCGTCCGAGGCGGTCACCCACCCGGATTCGCTGTAGGCGCTGTCGCCGCCCGTGGCGAGGAACGGCTGTTCGAGCGTCGAGGCACCGGGGAAGACCACATCCGCGCGACGACTTACGCCGCTCCAGAACGCGTCGACGGTGATCACGAGGTCCATCGCTTCGAGGGCGTCGGCCCACGCCTCGCTGTTCCCGCTTTTAAGGGGGGCCGACCAGTTGTTGACGAACCCACGGATGTCGCCGCGCTCGACCGCGGTCGGGACGGCGTTGTGCGACAGGTCACGGATGTGGCGCTGGTACGGATAGTCGTCGTAGTCGGGCGTGGGGCGACCCTCATGGTTGGCCGGCACGTCGATCCCCCGCTCCTCGAAGGGGTCGGTGAGCGAGAAGCCGGCCCGCCAGTGGCGGGTCCCACCCTTCCGGTCGATGTTGCCGACCAGCCCGTTGAGCGCGTGGACGTTCTGACAGTTCTTGAAGCCGTTCCCCTGAAACGAGAGGCCGGTAAACGGGAACGCGACCGCACGCGGTGCCGCCTCCGCAAACCCAATGGCCACCTCGCGGATGGTCTCGGCGTCGACGTCGGTGATCCCCGCTGCCCACTCTGGGGTCTTGTCCGCGACCGCCTCGCGGTACGCATCGAAACCGTAAGTCCACTCCTCGATGAACTCCTCGTCGTGGAGCCCCTCCTCGATGATCACGTGGCCCATCGCGAGCGCGAGCGCCCCGTCCGTCCGCGGTTCGATCGGGATCCACCGATCCGCGACCTCCGCCGTCTTCGTGTATCGGGGGTCGATACAGACGAGCGTCGCGTCGTTCTCCTCGATGGTCTCCATGATCCCTTTCGGCTCCCACTGGCCGCGGAAACACTCCATGGGGTTCCGCCCCCACGCGATCATGTACTCCGAGTTCCGCCAATCGGGCCACTCCCGGCCGTAACCGGCCATCCACTCCCAGGAGTCCGAAAACGGCCCGTGGCAGGTCGTCTTGCGGCCGACCTGGATCGGTGCGCCGTATAGGTCCCTGAACAGCAGGTCATGGAACTCGCCGCCGATCGGATAGCCCTGGTATCGGAGGAGCTTCTCCGGACCGTGTTCCTCGCGGAACGATTCGAGCCGTTCGGCCGCGTACGCGATCGCCTCGTCCCACTCCGCGCTCCGCAGTTCGCCGTCCTCGCGAATGTACGGTCGCGTGATCCGGTTCGGGTTGTACGTCTTATCGAGTTGGGCGAGCCCTTTCGAGCACAGGGTCCCCTCGGCTCCCGGACCAGCGCTGGCTTTCGGATGGCCGTCCACACCGGTCAGGTCGACGGCCGTCCCGTCCTCCAACGTGACCTCCTGCCCGCAACTGGCACGGCAGATCCAGCAGTTGTTGTACGCAGTTTCGTGGGCCGCTTCGGCGTGTGCAACGGCGCCGGAGTCCCGATCGACACAGCCGGCGGCCGCGACCGACAGCGCGCCCGCAGCCCCCTTGAGGAACGTCCGTCGTCTGACCTTGCTCCGTTCGTCCTCATCCATACAGAACACACACGTTGATACGTTTCTCACCCGTGAAGCGCCGACGCCTCACTGTGAGTCCCTTTAAATATCCCCGTTCGAGGAAACCCGACTCGCGTCGAGGACGAGCTTTCGCTCGATGGTACTGAGCCGTTGGGAGAGGGTCCCCTTCGAGACGTCGAACTCGTCCGCGAGCGCCGCCAAAGACGTTTGCCGGGGATCGTCATAGTAGCCCGACGCAACGGCCCGCCGAAGTGTTTCGCGTTCGAGGGGAGTGAAGATTCCGAAATCGACCGTCCGAAGGTCCGAAAAATCGCGGTCCGGGTCCGCCTCGCCGATCTTCCGTACGGTGACGGCGCCGATCTCGGAGAGCCCACTGATCACGTCCGTCAGCAGCTCGCGGGATCGGGCGTACGCTTCGATCCGGACGCCCCTCTCCGTCACTTCGGTCACGCCGGCGCTGATCCCGTCGCGGTTGAGCCGCTCGTAGTAACACTCACGCTCGTGACACGGCTGTTGTGTCTGCTCGATCCGAGCCTCGCCCGCCGCGTCGGACGCACCGCGGACGGTAAGCGAGCAGCGTCCATCTTCGGCGTGGCGTGAGACGGTATCGAGTGTGTCGGTGCGTGCGTCGAGGCGTCGCATTGCACACGGGTGATCCTCCGGGAGCGCCAGTTCGACCTCGAAGTATATATCCAGCGCCTCCCCGCCCGGAATCATCACTCCCATGGCCGGATTTACGGCTTGAGCGAGGTAGGCACCCCGTCTGATAATGAAGCCCTTTTTATATCCTCTCCCAATCCGGATTTAACTCGCGAACGCCGCCGGCCTCGCACCCTCCTGTGGAGGGGACTGCCGACCGCTGACCGCCGCCGTCATCGGGTCCACAACGACCCACGAACGTGTCGGCCGGCTCTTCCGCCGTGAGCACTCGATCATCTATTCACCGGAAGCATTTATATACTGCTCTTAACTATGTGTATCGTGAACCGGATTCGAATAAAGGCTGCTTTGTGGTACGTTGCGACGCTTTCTGCGCTCGTCGGCATCGTCGCCGTCGCCATCGGGGTGGTTCCCGAGGGATGGGTACTCGTCGGCGTCGGCGGGGGTGTATTGGTCGCCTCCGCGCTCGCGACCGCTTGGCGGGTCACCCGGCAGCGGGCCGCCAGACCGATCGGCGGCCTCGCCACCATCGTCTTTGGGACGGTCGCCGTCCTCGTCTCTATCGTCGTCGCCATGGGGTTGCTTCCGGCGGAAGTTCCCTTCAGCGTCACCGTCGTCACCCTGGCAGCCGGGGCACAGGCGTTTCTGCTCGCGATCGACGTCCGGCTCTCGGGGGCCTCCCGGGCGGAACGCGTCGCGGTTCCCTTCACCGGCCACCTCGCCGTCCTCGCCGCCTCGGCGCTCATGTTGGAGCCCGGGCTCCACGAGCCACGGGCGGCCTACCTCGCGTATGCCACCGGCTTCGGGGCGCTTTCGCTCCACGCGTTCTGGATGTACCAGCGATCAGAAGGGATCTCCCCGCCGCTTCCCGGCACGACGCCGAGCTACTGGGAGGGGATCCTCCTCGCGGCGCTCACTGCCGGCGTGCTCGCGACGGCCGTCGTCGCGCTCACGCTGGGCCCCGACCCCTTCGTCGCGATGCCGTGGGCGCTCCTCCCTGCCTCGGTGGTCGTCGGGGTCGCCGCGGTCCTCACGCTCGCCGTCCTCTCGACGGCACCCAACCCGCCCGTCGCCTTCGGCTTCCTCTCGGGGGAGGTGGCGACCGCCATCCAGCACGCCCTCGTCGCCATCGTCCTGTTGAATACGCTCGTGATGTCCGGGGTCGTCGTCGATCAGACCGCTTTCAGCGTCGTTCTCGCGGTCTATCTCGGGTTGCTCGTGATCGGTGTCGGACAGGAGTACTGGATGGTCGCACACGCCCGGCGTCGGCTTCGCCGCCGCGAGCGGGAGGAGCCACCTGAGCCCACCGTCGACCCCTTCGGCCCGGAGCCGACGGTGACGGTGATCATCTCCGCCGCGAACGAGGCGGGTGTCCTCCCCGAAAGCCTCGATCACAACCTCGAATCGCTCCCGGACGTCCCCGTCCTGTTGCTGCCGGCCGCGAACTCGACGGATGGAACCGTTGAACTCGCTCACGAATATGCCGCCGACTACCCCGAGCGTGTGCGGGTCATCGAGGGGACGAGCGGATCGAAGGCGGGTGACCTCAACGCCGCGTGGGACCACGTCGACACGCCGTTCGCGCTGCTGCTCGATGCCGACGAGACCGTGGATTCCAACTTCCTCACGCGGGCGATGGTATATCTCGAGGAACATCCCGAGGTCGGCGTTGTGCAGGGGCGAAAGGTGGCGAAATATCCGGACACCGGCCGATTAGCGCGGTTCGTCACCGCCGAGCGTCAACACAGTACGTGGGTCGAACACCCGTTTCTCGCTGACGTCTTCGGTGCCGGTCACTTTGCGGGCTCCGCGGCCGTGTTCCGGCGGGAGGTTCCCCCGGCGGTCGGTGGGTGGTCGACGAGTCGGCTGACGGAGGATATCGACCTCACGCTTCGGCTCCTCACCCGGACGGACTGGCGGGTCGGCTACGACCCGTGGATGGTCGCCCGCGAGTTCAACCCGGACAGCGCGGGCGCGTTGATCCGCCAGCGGGTTCGGTGGGCCCGCGGGTGGGCACAGGTGACCGCCGCACACCTCCCGCGGGTGATCCGGTCGTGGCGCACGCTCGGGGTCCGTCGGGTCGTCGGGCTCACGTGGTTGCTGTTCACGGCCGTGAGTGCACCTTTTTATACCGTCTTTCCGGTGTTGTTCGTGCTGGCGGCCGTGGGGTGGGGGGTGTCACTTCCGGCCCTTCTCGCGGTCGGCCTCGCGGTCGTCCTCTTTCCGGCGCGTGGGATATCCATCGGCTATGCGACCCTCCGCGACCCCGAGATTCACCTTCCGCGGACGCCCCGACGGGTCGGCGGGATGCTGTTTAACGCATACCTCTGGATCCCTGTCGGTTGGGTCATTCAGCTTCACTCGCTCTATCTCCAACTCGCCGGCGCACCGACCCGGTGGCACGTGACGAAAAAGCAGGGTCAACAGGAGTACGTACGAAAGAGCCGTCGATCTCCGGCCTCGTCGACCCCTGTGGCGTCCGAATCGGCGCGGGCGGACACGGTACAGGAAACGCAACCGGCGGACGCGTTGCAAGCGGCTAACGGCTCGGCCGGTGATCCCGAGACGGTCCCCGAACCCGCTGTCGCCGACCGTGAGCGGTCCGGCGTGCCGGCCGCACGGGACCGGAACGCCGCGTTCGAGGTGTATCGTGACGCGGCCGACGAGTGGCGATTCCGGCTCCGGGCCGGCAACGGGGAGATCGTCGCCGACTCGGGTGAGGGATACGCCTCCCGGTCGAACGCGCGACGCGCCGTTTCCAGGGTTCGGAAACACGCGGAGCTGGCGGCGCTCCTTCGGCCGGACCCGGCCGGGTTCGTGATCCACCGCGAGGAGGGTCGCTGGCGCTGGCGGTTGGTTTCCAGCAACGGCCGGATCCTCGCGGAAAACCCGGAGGGATACGCCGCGCGGGCGAGCGCCGTCGGGTCGGCGAAACGGTCCCGTGAGGGGATCGACGCCGACACCGTCTCGGTCGTCGAGGCGAACGACGGCAGCTATCGCTGGCAGGCCCGTGCGAAAAACGGTACGCCGCTCGTCCGTTCGGTGCGGCGGTTCGAGACACCGGCGGCCGCGTTGGACGCCGCAGAGCGTGTTAGTGCGCGGATCGTGAAGGCCGACCTCGTCGTTGCGGCCAACGCCACCTTCGAGGTCTATGCGGACGCGGGCGGGGAGTGGCGCTGGCGACTCCGGCACCAAAACGGGAACATCCTCGCGGACTCGGGTGAGGGGTACGCCTCCCGGTCGAACGCGCGACGGGCCGCCGAACGGCTGCGAACCATGGCCCCGAACGCGTCCGTTCAAGTGCTGGCGTAATCCCTCGATCCGATCGGCGGTGGACCTCGGCCGATCGGTGTGTTAGGCGTGATCTATTTTGTCCGACGCTCCGACGCAGATTTAGGATCCACCGCCCTACGGACGGCCGTCATGGGATACGCCTGCCCCGTCTGTGTCACCCCCCAGCGCGACGGCGAGCACCTCGCACACCACCTCGCATTCACGGCGATGATCCACGGCGACGACCACGAGGAGTGGCTGGACGAGCACGTCCCCGGCTGGGGGGAGATGGACCCCCCTGGACTCGCCGAACGGGTCGTTCCCCACGCCGAGTCGTCCGAGTATCCCGAGGTCTTCGAGGACACCGTCGACCGCGGCCGTCCCGACCTCGGAGTTGAATTCGACGGGCAGGACGGGCACGCCGGCCACGGCGGTCACGCCGGACACTCGGGGGCGGCTCACGGGGGCGACCGACACGGCGTCGACCCGGCCGCGCTCGATCCGGAGGCGGCCGCCGCCGTCCGCGAAGCACGGGAACTCACCGAACGGATGATCGACGACGCCGCCCCCGATGACCCGGCGGACTCGGAGGGCCCGGCGGACTCGGACGACCCGGCGGACTCGGACGACCCGGAGGATCCGAACAACTCGGACGACGCCGACGCCAGCGACCGCTGACCCCCAACGCAACTCCCTTGTCCGTGCCCTCCCCACGACGCACACATGACCGATGAAGCGCCCACCGAGGAGGAAGTCGGCGACCTCGCCATCGAGACGCGGGGTGTCCTCGCCCCGTCGACGGCCGAAGAGGCGGCTCGCGAGTATAGGGAGGCCGGCCCGGCCGCGCAGGTCGTCGTCCGCGAGACGGCGAAGGCGATGGCGTTCGACGCCGCCGAGTACGACGAGCGTGTCACCTCGGACGTTATCGAAACTGCACGTGACGCGATCTTCGCCGAGTTACTCGTCGTCAACGTCGCCGACCGCTCGACGTTCGAGGCGTGGCTTGAACGGAGTCAGTTCGATCCGGACGACGTCGTCCTGCTCGGCGGCGAGAACGTCGACGGGGTGGTGTGGCATCCGGTCCCCTTCGCGGAAACCGTGATCGCGGCGACGTATCACGAGGCGGTCGACGCCGCGGTGTCGACGCTTCGTCGGAACGCGTTCGGGCGGGTGTACCGGGAGGTCTTCGCGGAAGCGGATGGCGGCGAGAGGGGTTCGCGTGTCGACTGAGGGGATATAAACGTAGCCGGTGGAGAGCGAGGGACCTGTCGCCGCCGTCCCGATCGGTAGTTAAATAACGTCGATGGAGGCGGAGTCGTCGTCGCGGTCGAACTCGACCTCCAACACGCCGTTGTTGAACGTGGCGCTGCCGGAGTGTTCATCGACGGGCACCGGGAGGTCGACGGTCTCGTCGTATTCCCGCCGGTCGGACGCCGCGGAGATGGTGAGCGACTCGCCGTCACACTGGAGCGAGAGCTGCTCTTTCGAGATGGCCGGCAGGTCGGCGACGAGCCGCACGGATTCCTCGGTCGTGTACGCGTCAACGTGCGTCTCCGAGCCGAAGCCGGCGTCCTCGGTTCCCGCGGCGGGACCGCCGCCCGCCATCTCGTTCATCATCCGTTCGATCTCCTCGAAGAAGTCCCCGAACGGATCCTCACGGTCGTCTCTATCCATGCTCGTCGGAACGAGCGTTGTCCGGATAAGCCTTCTGTCCGTGTTATCAGTTACCGATATTTCCGTCGCCAGCGGCCGGTCTGGCGGTCCACGCGTCGGATCGGTTTCACCCGTCACCCCGCCCGCGCGGACGGATCGCGAATCGTCGATAGTGATATACGCGCTCAGCCGTCCGAATTTAAATAGTTGGGATGCACTTATCCGAATATGAGTAAATCGTATCTCGCAGCGGGTGACGACGTCCCGGACGACCAGGTCGTCCGTGTCGGGCTGAACGGCTTCGGGCGGATCGGCCGGAGCATCCTTCGGGCGGTGTGTGAGAACCCCCGGATCGACCTCGTCGGCATCAACGACGTGATGGACTTCGAGGACATGGCGTACCTCGCGAAGTACGACACCGTCATGGGCCGCTTCGACGGGATCGAACTCGACGGCGACGCCTTGACCGTCGGCGGCACGTCCGTCGACCTGTTCAACGTGCAGGACCCCGCCGACCTCCCGTGGGGCGAACTCGACGTCGACGTCGCGCTCGAATGTACCGGCGTCTTCCGGACGAAGGCGGAGGCGAGCGGTCATCTCGACGGCGGCGCGGACAAGGTCGTCATCTCCGCCCCTCCGAAGGGCGAAGAGCCCGTCAAACAGCTCGTCTACGGCGTCAACCACGACGAGTACGACGGCGAGGACGTCGTCTCGAACGCCTCCTGTACGACCAACTCCATCACGCCCGTCGCGCAGGTGCTCGATGCGGAGTTCGGTATCGAGGCCGGGACCCTCACCACCGTTCACGCCTATACCGGCTCCCAAACGCTCATCGACGGTCCCAAAGCGAAGAAGCGCCGCGGCCGCGCCGCCGCCGAGAACATCGTCCCGACCTCGACGGGCGCGGCGGGCGCGGCGACGGTCATCCTCCCGCAGCTTGAGGGGAAACTCGACGGGATGGCGATGCGCGTCCCCGTCCCGAACGGCTCCATCACCGAGTTCGTCGTCAGCCTGGAGGAGTCGGTCGACGCCGAGACGGTCAACGCGGCCTTCCGCGACGCCGCCGATTCCGGACCGCTCGCGGGTGTGCTCGGCTACACCGACGACGAGATCGTCTCCAGCGACGTGATCGGGCTGCCGTTTTCGAGCTACGTCGACCTTCAATCGACGAACACGATCGCGGACGGGGAGCTGTTGAAGGTGCTCACCTGGTACGACAACGAGTACGGCTTCTCGAACCGGATGCTCGACATGGCCGCGTTCCTCGTCGACGAGTCATAAGCGGAGTCACCGTCCCGAGCGACCCACTCGGGCCTGTTTTATTCTCTCCTCCTAGCCGCCTCGCGTGCATCGATCGTGAACCCGACCGCGCGGAGCCGCTCGACGAGCGGCAACCCGATCCCGGCGGTCGGCGTCATCACGCCGCCGTCGAGCGGCGAATCGACTTCCTCGCGCGCGAGACACATCGCGGCCTCTCCGAGCATCTGCCCGGTCGCGCCGTAGCCGGGGTCCCGGTCGGCACCGAACTCGGCCTCCACGGTGAACGTTCCCTCCGGTGCCGTCCCCCGTCCACGGAGGCCGACCGTGAACCGGCCCGCGTCCGCCTCCGCCCTCGTCGGTCCGGTCCCGGGCTCCGGGAAGACGAATCGCCGGATCCCGTCGCGAAGGGGACCGACCGACATCGCCCCCGAAAAGAGGCCGAGGCCACCGGCGATGGCCCCGGCGGTTACCGCCCCGACCGGGCCGGTTCCGGTCGGTACCGTCTCCGTACAGTCGAACTCCCGCCCCCACGGGTAGCCGAGCAGGGCGTTGCTCCGCCTGAGGACGCGCTCGTTCACGGGAGCCATCGGCGACGGCGCGGTCCATGCCCCGCGAAGCGGATCCCACCGTGGAAGGCGCTGCTCGCCGGGGTCGACGCCGCTCCGCTCGCCGGCCGGCGCGAGCGAGTACGGATTTCGGAGCGTCCGCTCGGCGAGCGGGTCGGTCGCGACGGCCTCGAACAGCTCCCCGAAACTCGCGAGGGTTCCGCCGCTGACACCGCCTTCACCCTCCTCCAAGTAGATCCGAACCGCCTCACAGGGCGCGCCGAACGTCTCGACGGCGAACGACTGGAGCAGAAGCGTACCGAGGTCGGCGGGCACGGAGTCGAACCCGCAGCTGTGGACGATCCGCGCGCCCGTTTCGGTCGCGACCTCGTGAAACCGGTCGATGCTCTCGCGGACCCAGTTGACCTCGCCGGTCAGGTCACAGTAATCGGTCCCGACCTCGGCACACGCCGCGACCAGGGGCGTGCCGTAGGTCGTATAGGGCCCGACGGTCGTACAGACGACCCGTGTCTCCCTGGCGATCTCCCGCATTCGGTCGGGATCGGTCGCATCGCCGATCACGGTGGGGATCTCCTCCCACGCATCCGCCCGCTCCGTGAGGCCGTCGACGAGCGTCCCCAGTCGCTCCCGGCTACGTCCGCCGACCGCCAACGAGAGCTCATTCGGGGTGTAGCGCTCGGTCAGATGCTCGGCCACGAACCGGCCGGCGACCCCCGTTGCGCCCCATACCACGACGTCGTGCGTGCGGTCGTCCGACATTCGATTCCCCGTAGGACCGGTGGACGGGTAAACGACGCGGGCGAGCCGGGACGAACGCCGGACGTCTCACCGATGGTGGGTGGAACCCTCACGGACGATGGGTGCTGATCGACCGTCTCAGGGCCTTTTTGTAACCTGCCGACGATCGGACGGGTATGTCCACCTTTAGGACCATCGACGACCTCCCCGCCGACTCGCGGGTGCTCGTCCGGCTCGATCTCAACTCGCCGATCGAGGGCGGCGAACCGCAGGACAACCGCCGGTTCGAACGGCACGCCCGAACCGTCCGCGAACTGGCCGAGGCGGGCCACCGCGTCGTCTGTCTCGCCCACCAGGGTCGTCCCGGGAGCGACGATTTTACCTCCCTGTCGGGTCACGCAACGATCCTTTCCGGACATCTCGACCGCGACGTGGGGTTCGTCGCAGACACCCACGGCGAGGACGCGATCGCGGCCATCGAGGCGCTTTCCGCCGGCGAAGTGCTGCTGCTCGAAAACACGCGAATGTGTGACGACGAACTGCCCGAGGCGGAGCCCGAAGCGAAGGCCGACACCGCCTACGTCGAGGCGCTCGCGCCGTACTTCGACGCCTACGTCAACGACGCCTACTCCGCGGCCCACCGCAAACACGCCTCGCTGGTCGGCTTCCCGCTCGTCCTCCCCGCCTACGCCGGGCGCGTGATGGAGACGGAGTACGAGGCGAACACCGCCATCGCCCGAAAGTCGTTCGACGGCCCCGTCACGATGGTCGTCGGCGGGACGAAGGCGACGGACGTGATCGGCGTGATGGACGCGCTGGAGGGGAAAGTCGACCGGTTCCTGCTCGGGGGCGTCGCCGGCGAGCTCTTCTTGCGCGCGGCGGGGCACCCGGTCGGTGTCGACCTCGACGGCATGGACCTCTTCGACGACCAGTGGGAGGCCAATCACGAAATCGTCGAGGCGATCCTCGACGAGCGCGGCGACGAGATCCACCTCGCGGTCGATTTGGCCTACGAGGACGACGATGGCGAGCGCGCCGAGCACACCCTTGAGGCGATCGACGAGAAACGCGTGGGCTACCTCGATGTCGGGACGGGAACCGTCGAGACGTACGACCCGCTTATCAGGGAGTCCGATGCGGTCTTCGTGAAGGGCGCGCTCGGCGTCTTCGAGGACAAGCGTTTCTCCGTGGGCACCGTTGGCGTGCTCGAAGCGATCGCCGAGACGGACTGCTTTTCGGTCGTCGGCGGCGGCGACACCTCGCGGGCGATCGGGATGTACGGGCTCTCAGAGGCGGACTTCTCGCACGTCTCCATCGCCGGCGGCGCGTACATCCGGGCGCTCACCGGCGAGCCGCTGCCCGCCGTCGAACTGCTCCGATCGTCCGGCGGCGACTGAGCGGGCGGGGCCGATCGGGCCCCTACACGGCTACATCGCGTCGTAGTCCTCCCGGAACGTCTCCAGCGTCGCCGCGAGCACGCCGATGACGATGGGGCCCACGAAGAGGCCGGTGAAGCCGATGGAGTAGATGCCCCCGAAGACCCCGACGAGGATGATCCCGGGGTTGAGGTGTGCCTGTTTATCGATGACGATCGGCCGGGCGTAGTTGTCGACCATGGAGACGACCGCGATCCCGTAGAGGGCGAGCAGCACGCCCGCGGTGGTCTGGTCGACGACGACGACGAGGTAGATCGCCGCCGGGCCCCACACGAGAAACGCGCCGATGAGCGGGAGCAGCGCGAGCACCGCCATCACAAACGTCCAGAAGACGACGTTGGGGATCCCGGCGAGCCAGAGGCCGACCCCGGCGACGACGGCCTGGAGGATCGCGACCGAGATGTGGCCGATGACGACCCCCCATGTCGTCGCGTCGACCTTCGTGAACAGGTCGTCGGTGACGTCGGCCGGCAGCGGGAGGATCGACCGGAGCCACTCGACGAATTCGGGACCCTCCTGCAGGACGTAGTAGACCAAAAAGAGGACGAGCGCGAGGCCGAGTGACGCGCGCAACACGCCGGCGAAGAAGCCGCTGAACCCACCGAAAAGCGCCTCGAAGAGGACGTCCCCGGCCTCGGCGATCCACGTGGCGATGTCGACCTCCTCGCCGAGCGTCTCCGCCAACTGCTCCTCGATGGCGACGACGTCGAGCTCCGACTCGCCCGTCGCGATCGCCGTGAGATCCCTGATGAACACCAGCGAGATATACGCGAGCGGGAGGATCACGGCCACGATGGACGCGAGGATGAGCGCCACGGCGGAGACCATCGACGCGACCCCCTCGGAGACCCGCGCGTCGATCCCATCGATCCGGGCGGTTAGCCGGTCGTGAAGCGGGTAGAGGATGTACCCGAGGATCACCGCCGCGATCACGTACTCGATGAACGGCAGGATGATGAACAGCGTGAGGAGGGCGACCGCGCCGATGAGCAGCAGCAGGAACGACTGTCCGCGGTTCATATCGCCCGATCAGCGGCCGCCGTCAAAAGGATGGGTGTACCGACGTGGTCGTGAACTCGGTCGATCCCCGCGCCGTTAGGCGCTCGCTTCGTCCTCATCGAGCCCGGGTGCCGCGGCGGGGTCGACCTCCTCGGGTTCCTCCAAGTCGCCGCCGACGACCGTCTCGCCGTCCTCGGTTTCGACGTAGACGTCGTCCGCGAACCCCGCAATGGCGTTCTCATACTCGGGCGTCTCCAGCTTCTCCGGGGTCGCGGGCGCGGCGGCGATCCCCTCGGGCGGTTGAAACTCCCCGAGTGGGTCGTCGATGGTGATCCCATGGATACTGAAAAAGCCCTCATAACGCCGGTAGTGCGGCTCCAGTTCGTCGCCCGGGATCTCCATCATCTCGGTCCAGCCGTGGTTGAAGAAGTCGAAGTTCGCCTGGATGTGGGTGATCTCGCGCGCTTCGGCCTCCGGAAGGCCGGCCTCCAACGCGGCGACGTACGTGTCCATCGTGGCATCGAAGAACGAATCGAGGTGGGCACGACGCTCCTCGCGACGGTCCTCGTCGGCCTTGTTCAGGAAGATGCTCGTGTGGAGATCGACGAGTTTGTCGTTCGCGACGTCGCCGATGACCGGCGTGGTCAACGCCTTCTTTGCGGCCCAGTGGCGGATATTCTGCCGGATCTTCATATCCCCGTTCGGACCCGGAAGGCCTTGAATGTGTGGCGATCGCCGCCGGTTACATCCGCCAAGCGATAGAAAGAAACGATTACTGGGCTCGATACACCCGGAATTTCCTTATATGGTGGTGATGACAGCCTATGAGGATTACCCTCATGATCGTCCGCGTGGATGGTAATCCACATTACCCCTCGATTCAAACGGCCGGATATGAGTGATTCGTACGTGATCGTCGGGGATGGTATCGCGGGGTCCTCCGCGGCGGAGACGCTCCGTGAACGGGCACCGGACGCCGAGATCACGATCATCACCGACGAGGGCGAGCCCCTCTACAATCGGATCCTGATAAAGGAGTTCGCCAAGGGGAAACTCCCCGAGGCGCCGATATCGATCCACGACGAGGAGTGGTACGCCGATCACGACATCGACCTCCGGCTCAACACCGTCGTCATCGACATCGACGTCGAAAACGACGTCGTCATCACCCACGAGGGCGAGGAGATCGGCTACGACAAGCTGCTGCTTGCCATCGGCGGCACGCCACAACAGTTGCCGGTCGAGAACGCCGACGCCGACGGAATCCACCACTTCTGGACCTTCCAGGACGCCCGGGCGATAAAAGAGAGCGTCGAGTCCGCGGAGCGCGGCGTCGTCGTCGGTGCCGGGCTGCTCGGGATCGACTTTGCGGCCATCTGTGGCGCTCAGGACGTCGAGGCGAAGTATCTGATGCGCGGGGAGGCGTGGTGGCGCTACGCCCTCTCGGAGGAAGGGGCGTCGATCATGCACGACGCGATGCGCGAACGGGGCGTCGAGCCGGTCTTCGGCTCCGGCGTCGATCGCTTCGAGGTCGACGACGACGGGCACGTCGTCGCGGCCGTCGACCCCGACGGCAACCGCTACGAGTGTGACTTCGTCGGCGTCGCCATCGGGCTCGATTTCAACACCGAACTCGTCGAGAATACGCCGCTCGAGGTCGACAACGGCATCATCGTCGACGAGTACATGCGGACCAACGTGGACAACGTCTTCGCCGCCGGCGACATCACGAAGTTCACCGACCTCATCCTCGACGAGCGCGGGCAGAACGGCGCGTGGGGCTCGGCGAAGGAGCAGGGCACCGTCGCCGCCGAGAACATGATTGAGTACGGCTCCGAGCCGTTCAAGTGGGTCTCCTCGTACTCGATCACCCACTTCGACTTCCCGTTCCTCTCGTTCGGCCACCCGACGCTCGGCGACGACTCGGTCGAGGCGACGACGGGTGAGGGAGAATGGCGTCGGGTCGCGTTAAAGGACGGCCGGATCATCGGCGGGGTCCTCATCGGCGACCTCTCGCCGCAGTCGGCGTTTAAAAAGCTGATGCGCGAGCAACGCTACGTCGGCGATCAGACCGACGTGTTGATGCAGCCGGGCTTCTCGGTCGACGACCTCGCGCCCCGGACCGAGCAGTAGCGTCGGTCCGAGCGGCCGCTTGCGGGCTGTGATATCCCAGTTCGCACTTATTGTTCGTTTCTCGTCCCGACACGGCGATGTCCGTTCGGCCGATTCCCCTACGCTTTGCTCAGCGCCTCGGCGAACGCATCGCGGGCCGACAGGCGATCGAGGGTCTCGTCAACCTGCTCCCGCACCGCCTGTAACTCCTCGGTGAGCCCCTCGTACTCCTCGGTTCCGGTGTTGTCGGCGGCTTCGAGCGCGGCCTTCTTCGAGGCGAGCGCGAAGAACCGCTGGCTCTGCTCGTCGTACTCCGCCCGCTGTACGAGGACCTGCACGAGCGTGACGAGGTCCGCTTTCGTGACGGGTTTCGTCTTGTAGTCGTCGAACGGCATCTCGACGATGTCGCCGGCGGGTTCGACGGCGGTCAGCATCGCCACGCGTGCGTCGTATCCCTCCCTACGAAGCTCGGTCAGTACCTCGGTGCCCGACATCTCCGGCATCCGACGATCGAGCAACACGACGTCGACGGCGTCGTCCATCCGTTCGAGCGCCTCCTCGCCGCTGGTCGCGACGCGGACCTCGTAGTCGGAGGAGAGATAGACGCGGTACAACTCCGCGAGGTCGGGCTCGTCGTCCACGACCAGAACGGTCGTCCGCTCGCCGTCGACGTTGGCGCTCATCGGCATCCGTGGTCCATCCGCCCGGTTTCTTCCCCTGCAGCACGCGTCACGCCGAATGCGAACCGATCCGTCATACATGACGGTATGTACTCTCACAGATAAATCCCTACGACAAAATTATCGCTTATGAGAATTTGGTTGATCTATCCACCGACGCTGGCCGACCCACCCATCGACCGACCCGACCCAAAGGCACATTTAGCCGCGTGCCGTATGTCGTCGTAACGAATGTCTCACAGCCCCTCACTGCCGGACCGGCCCCGCCTGGAACTCGATCCGGAGATGAGCGAGGCGGAACGGCTGGAGGCGATCCGCCAGCACTACCGCCGGATCGTACAGGTTAACGATGAGCTGACGGACCGTCTGAACGACGCACAGGGGCGCCGTGGCGACCTCAAAGCCGACGTCGACAAGTTAAAACGCGAGAACGAGGTGCTCAAGACCTCATCGCTGTACATCGCCTCCGTTGAGGAGGTCCTAGACGACGGCGTCGTGATCAAACAACACGGCAACAACCAGGAGGTCCTCACGAAGACGGCCCGCCGTTTCAACGCCGACCTCCGGCCCGGCGACCGGGTCGCCATCAACGACTCCTTCGCCGTCCAGCAGGTGCTTGACGACGAGACGGACTCGCGTGCACAGGCGATGGAGGTCACCGCCTCCCCGGACGTCACCTATGCCGACATCGGCGGCATCGACGACCAGATCCGGGAGGTCCGTGAGGCGGTCGAGGACCCGCTTGAGAACCCCGAGCAGTTCGAGGCTGTCGGCGTCGACCCGCCGAGCGGCGTCCTCCTTCACGGTCCGCCCGGAACGGGCAAGACGATGCTCGCGAAGGCGGTCGCCAACGAGGCGGACGCGACGTTCATCAAGATGGCCGGCTCCGAGCTCGTCCGGAAGTTCATCGGCGAGGGTGCCCGGCTGGTGCGTGACCTCTTCGAGCTTGCCACCGACCGCGAGCCGGCCGTGATCTTCATCGACGAGATCGACGCGGTCGCCGCGAAACGGACGGACTCGAAGACCTCCGGGGACGCCGAGGTCCAGCGGACGATGATGCAGCTGCTCAGCGAGATGGACGGCTTCGACGAGCGCGGCGAGATCCGCATCATGGCCGCCACCAACCGCTTCGACATGCTCGACGAGGCGATCCTCCGGCCCGGCCGGTTCGACCGCCTCATCGAGGTGCCCGAGCCCGACGCTGAGGGCCGCGTGCGGATCCTCGAGATTCACACGTCCGAGATGAACGTCGCCGACGACGTCGACGTCGCGGACGTCGCCCGCGAACTGGAGGGGTTCAGCGGCGCGGAGATAGCTGCGCTGGCGACGGAGGCGGGGATGTTCGCTATCCGCGCCGATCGCACGGAGGTCCACCGGGTCGACTTCGAGCAGGCGCGTGAGAAGCTTCGCGACGCCGAGGCGACCGACGACCTCGTCCTCAACTACCAGTACTGACTCGGTCGCCTTTCGGCCGCCGTTTTCAGAACGCTTAGCCGTGTGCCCATCCGACAGGGCGGTATGTCCACGATCCACGTCGCAAGCGGCGTCGGGGTCGCCGACACGGCGATGGCCTCCTACGACGCCGCGCTGGCGGCGGCGAACCTCCACGAGTACAACCTGATCGCCGTCTCGTCGGTGATCCCCGCGGAGGCGACGGTGCAACGGGTCGACCGGGTGCCGGACCTCGGCCCCGCGGGCAACGCGCTGACCGTGGTCGAAGCCCGCAGAACCGTGGGGCCGAACGACGCGGTCGACTTCCGCGAGGGGGCCCGCTCGGGTGCCGAACAGCCCGCGGACAAGCGTGCGCCACGTCGCCGCCCCGACGTCGTCGCCGGGCTCGGCTGGGCGACCGGTCCCGATTCCGGGATCTTCTATGAGGTGACCGGCGAGGACCCCGATGGCGTCCGCGACCGGATCCACGCCGGGCTCGATGCCGGCATCGAGCTCCGCGAACGGGCGATCCCCGACCGCGAACTGTGCATCGAGGCGACTCCCTCGACACCCGATCGGTACACGACGGCGGTCGTTATCGCCGCCTACGGGGAGTCGAGGCCGATCCTGTAGTCGGGACGGTCGCGCACGGTGAGTCCCGATCGCCGACGCCTTTTTGACGTGGCTTCGCATATAGTGGGTAGTCCTTATGAACGGCAACAACCCGTACGCTGGGCCGCCGGGCGTTATGGATGCGGGCGAACCCGCCGCCGTCGATCTCACCCCGGAGCAGGAACGGCGGCTTCGGCGGACGGTCGCCGGCATCGTCGCACGCACCGAATCGTATCTTCCCGACAGCTACGCGGTCGGCTCGGAGCTGTCCGTGGGCGTCAACGGCCCGCAGGCGACCGTCGCGGTCAACCCGCCGGCCGGCCATCCCGTCTCAGCAGGCTTCTCGCCAAACCCCGAGGAACTCGACGCCGGTATCGCCGATAGCGACGCCGACGAGGTCGCTCGCGGGCTCGCCGCCAGCGCGGCCGTCCAGGTGATGAGCGCCGTCGACGACGTCACGCCGACTGCGAAATAACCCGCCCGGTCGATCCCTTCTCGGAACCCGTTGTCAGAGTGACTACCCCTGACCTTGTCAGAGTGACTACCCTTAAGAAGCACTCGCCCGCGTGAACGGGTATGGACGTCGACATCGGCAACGCGCTCGGGACGACCCCCGGGCTCACGGAGGAGACGCTGGAGCGGCTCGACGAGCGCGTCGCGAGCGCCCACGAACGTATCGCCCGCGGAATGGACGCCGATGAGTTCGGCTACGCCGCGTTGAACCTCCCGCGAACGGCCGACCCGGAGGCGATCCGCGAGGCGACCGACGCGTTCGGGACGCCCGCCGCGGTGCTCACGGTCGGGATCGGCGGGAGCGCGCTCGGCGCGGGAACGCTCTCGGATGCCCTCCAAAGCGACGTCGACGCGTACGTGCTCGACAACGTCGACCCCGACGACGTCAAACGGCTGCTCGCGACCCTCCCGCTCGATGACGTCGTGGTCAACGTCGTCTCGCGCTCGGGGACGACCGCGGAGACGCTCGCGAACTTCCTCGTCGTCCGCGACGCGATGGACCGCGCGGGCGTCGACTGGACGGAACGGACCCTCGTGACGACCGGCGAGGAGGGGAACCTCCGGCGGCTCGCCGACCGCCACGACCTGCCGGCGCTTGAGGTTCCCGAGGGCGTCCCGGGTCGGTTCTCGATGCTCTCGACGGTCGGGCTCGCGGTCGCGGCGCTCCAGGGCTACGACGTGGAGGCCGTCCTCGCGGGTGGAAGGGACGGCATGGACGCGCTGTCAGGGTCACTTTTCGAGTCGCCCGCATATGCCTACGGGGCGACGACGTACGCGCTGGCCGAACGCGGCGCGTTGACGAACGCCGTGATGCCGTACGCGGAGTCGCTGGAGACGTTCGCCGAGTGGTTCGCCCAACTGTGGGCCGAGAGCCTCGGGAAGGACGGGCTGGGTCAGACCCCCGCCCGCGCATTGGGCGCGACGGACCAACACTCACAGCTCCAGCTCTACCGCGCCGGCCCGCGCGACAAGCTCGTGACCGTGATCCGACCGACCGAGCGCACCGAGGTCCCGATCCCTGAGACCGATCTGGAGGGGCTCTCGTATCTCGGCGGGTCGTCGCTCGGGGACCTGCTGGATGCGGAGTTCGACGCGACGGAGGCGAGCCTCGCCGAGGCGGGCGTCCCGAACGTCCGGGTCGAGATCGATCGCGTCGACGAGCGCGCGCTCGGGAAGCTCTGTTACGGGATGGAAGCCGCCTGCGTGCTTTATGGGGAGTTGGCGAACGTGCCGACGTTCACCCAGCCCGCCGTCGAGTGGGGCAAGCGGGCCGCCCGGGGGCTGCTCGGCGGCGGCGAGTTCCCCGAAGCCGACGCGGTCGCGGAGAAACGCGAGTTGCGTATCGAACACCGATAATCTCACCTCATGGGTGTTCGTGGGGCGCTCGCGGTTTCGGAGCGTTCAAACGGCCGAGTTCCCTATATCGACCGATGAGCGACGACCCCGTCGATGACCCGGACGCCTCCGATCCAACCACACAGTCGGCGGTGCCCGTGAACGGTCTGGTCCGGCTCGGGCTCGCGGCCTTCGCCGTGGTCTTCGCGCTGCTCGTCGCCTCCGCCGTCACCCTCCCGGTCTCCTCGTTCGTGGTGTCGCTCGGGCTCGTTGAGGAGGGAACGAACGCCTTCGGGGTGCTGCAGACGGTCATCCAGTTCGGCGGCTTCCTCCTCGCGACGGTCGGCTACTT
>Ga0207421_10001975_pt1 | contig 25909 bp, 26 predicted proteins | sample SodLakKL_010_SED_4_FD_187542 | JGI IMG/M metagenome (GOLD analysis project Ga0207421, IMG submission 187542) | Alkaline sediment microbial communities from Lake Tanatar, Kulunda Steppe, Russia - 8KL_010_SED (SPAdes) (version 2) | ecosystem: Environmental > Aquatic > Non-marine Saline and... | reverse complement strand
TGATCCATATCTCCATGTTTTGCAACCTGCGTTTCATCACCTTTCACTGCAGTATTTACAGGATCGAGATAAGGTCCAAATGCTTTTTTCAACTCTCTCATCTTTTTTGATATGGGTCTCTTCATCTCATCGTATATCTTTGAAAATTCCTGGTCTGACATCTTCAAGCTTACTATAGATTCCTTTATGGTCAGATCGTTTTCGAGTGCATGCTCCAATATCCTACCCTTGAGGTCGGACCCTCTTCTGTTCAAATAAGCAGACGTTGGCATGTCTGGATCCATGATCCTTTCTGGCAATATCTTTTCGTACTCCTCCCTTAAGGAATTGAACAGTTTTTCCAGTCCATGCCATCCTTCTTCACAGTATCTACTCCTGAATAGCGAGTCAATGACCAGGCCTTTGAAGGCTTCAAATTCGTATTCATCATCGAGGTACCAGATGTGGTGATTCAGATGTCCTTGGTGGGTGTGCTCATCCAGTGGTTCGACTTCTTCCTCTAGAAATTTGAACGGTGCCAAGTCATCATCGTTGGGATATCTCGTTATGAACCGGGATGTATTCGAGTATTTGAGTTCATAAATTGATTTAGATCTATCCATGGGCCATCGGCCAAGATACATAATTTTACTTTTTTTCTTAAGATGAACATCTAAAAAAAAGACCTCTTCGTTCCCGCACTCCTCTATTAGTAAGTTTTCATCTGAAGATATCTTATCTAGATTTTGTTGTAAGCTATCTTCGAGGAAGGCTATCTGCTCACTTCTGCTCTCATCGAGGATATCTAATTCACAATCCTTTATATCTTCCCTTGTTTCGCGAAGATCGAGTTCCTTTTCATCTGATCGATCGCGCAATTTTTCTAACCTCTCCTTTTTTTTGCGAACTCGTTTCTCGTCATATCCTTTCATGATCGGCACATAGGGATAAACATTATTAGTTGTTTTGTATAAATATTTGCACAACATGTTACGATGTTGCAAAAAAATACGATGTTGCAACTAGCAAAACCTTTTAAAGAGCAATACCATGTAAGATCATGGTCGAAAAAAGGATCTCGAAGAGCGATATGTACAGGTTGGTGATATTAAAAGTACTTCAAGAACAAAAGAAGGCTGGAGAAGATCGGGAAAATATCGCACTATGGAAGAACAAGATAACGGAAAAGGCGATAAAACTATTAGATGATAAGGGTTGCTCGACAAAACTTCATCGAGCTACAGTGGGAAGACACGTGCGTAAGATGATCAACGATAAGTTGGTGGAAGAGGTCTTTTTTCCCGAAGGAACGAACCCGTATGCAGACAAAGGTTACGTCATAAGCAAAAAGGGCGAGGATTTTCTCGAAGCTAATAGAGTATCATTTTATACAGAACTTGGCAGCACCTTCTTTGCCAACTTCATATTCGAAAGGTGGCTAGAAGGTTGCGAGATATGCCATAAAGATGAAGAAGAGTGTATAGAACATTCTAAGGGCATATTGACGAATATGTGGATGATGGATGAAGAGATAGTGGAAGAAGCCTTACAGAAACGGAACAGTGTCAAAGATGTGAGAGAGGTCGCTGATCTTCTATCTATATGGGAATACCTCAGAGAGGCTATAGAACACGGCACACCGGAGGATGACAGCCACAAGCAAAATCCCGTGCTGAAACATTTGGCCATGAGAGATCCTCGATTGATGGAGATGATCTGCAACACTTATTCATTACCGCTTGAAGACATCGCCGATATCTACGAAGGATGGGGCGAGGGAGGTTTTCCGTTGATCCCCATTGATCACTATCTAGCCGTAAAAGTTATCCACGAAGCAGAAGAGAAAGACGGACTTACCGCAGATGAAGTCAAGAAAAGGCTCGTAAAAAAAGGTATCACGTACGATCCCAGTACCACTCTGGAAAAGTGCGCATCAGACGGTCTTTTCATGGAAAAAGAAAAAGATGAAGAAAAAGTAAAGTACGGACTTACCAAAGCAGGAAAAAAACTCATGAAAGGGGCAGGTAGAAAATAGATCACTGAGGGGTCCTTAAAGACTATATGAAGAAATTGGCTCATCTCAAACACAGTGAGCGGATCTATCTTCTCTAGTCTACCGCTGCTCATCGAGCAATTTATATATCTCAAAAAGACTTCTACGATGAACTGAAAAAGAGAGGTGAATTATCATATGTCTGAAGAATTTGAAGAGATAACCGTAAAGGTGCCGAAGGGGATGCTGGAGAACTTGGAGTTTCTAGACGAAAACAATAACGAGCACATAAGGGAAGATATGCTCCAACGCTTACGGTGGGACGACAAAAAGATATTCTTCGGAGACCTGTTCAGGTACGGAGGAGAGAAGGTCAAAGAAGACGGAGCGACCAATTTCCTCGACTGGGTAAGAGAAGAACGCATACCTATATTCAAGGACCAGGATAAGAAAGAAGAGGCAGAAGAGATCTTCAAGAAGATGTACATACAGTGAATTTAAGAGAGACGAAGATCACAGACGACCAGTAAGACCTTTCCTTCCTCCTTTCACAGAGCCCTCTAGAGCTTTTTGTAAAGTATATCACAAAAGGGTTTTAGCTATGTGCTGAACGCGGCCTACCGTCTTTGACGAGCTTCACTTCACGTGGATCCCGACCCTTTTCCACGATACGTTGGTTATATCCCAGGCATCCGTTCTGCAGTTGGGACATCTCTCTGGCTCTTTCTCGGCTTCGAAGTCGTGCCCACATATGGAGCACTTGTAGCTCTTGGAGCGCGTATCGATCTTCTTTTTCCCGAGCGAACCTAGCATCTTTTCAAACATCTTCTCACATCTTCCGTCTTTTTCATTCATTTTTGGCACCAAAAGATATAATAAGCTCGTATTATATGTAGTTTCCTTGACGAAAAAAATCGAATTCGAGCCGGTGAGAAGATGTTAAGGGATTACGAAACTCTGAAAGAGGAGATAAAAAGCAAAAGAAGGGAAAAGGGGTTGTCTCAACAGGAATTGGCCGATGAAGCAGGCGTTTCCAAGTCCCTGTTGGGGAAGTTCGAAAGGGGAGACAACGTCCCGAACTACAAGAGCCTGAAAGCCATCTACGACGCTCTAGATGAAAAAGAACCTGACGAGTGTGCTGAAAAATTCGTCACCAGGGAGATCGTTTCAGTAAAACCTACTGACAAGATAATGGACGCCTCTAAGATCATGAAGGAAAAAAACTTCTCCCAGATACCGGTCAAAGAAGGCGATAATATACTCGGGCTGATATTGAACAACGACATCGCATCTTTTGAAGACAGGGACAAACCGGTAAAAGAACTCAGATACCATACGGTCCCAAGGATACCTCACAACACGTCAAAAAAAGATTTCACCAGCCTCTTCAACACCAACAACGCCGTGCTGGTGGAAAAGGACAACGAAGTTATAGGCATACTCACTCCTGCTGATCTGCTGTAGGAGGGCCGGATCTAAGTACAGCCTGCCTCTGTTGCGGCACTAGATCGATCTGTCCGGGAGCAACACTCCCTTGTCACTATCGGGCAAAAACGACGATCGATGGAACTCCAGTCTTCCGTCCTCAGCAGAATAGGCCACTCAGAGCTACAAATGCACCTGCTCAGCCTCTGGTCCTTAAAACACTTCTCAAGCTACCCGTGAATCTTTCTTTTCTGATCTTCGATTCTTCTTCCCAAATCTTTCGTTCATGCGGTTGTGGAGGCCACGGGCCGACAAATTTCAGCTCAGAATCTTCCATCACGTAGAGATCAATATCTTTCTTGTGTTCGATGTCATCACGTGCATCCATGAATGCATCCCTATATATCTTCTCATCTACTAACTGTTCAGCCAAGTTACTCTTCCTCATCTAAAAGATCAGACACTTTCTGCTTCAATTACTTTTTATCTATCATCTCTGAAATAGATTGGGCGGTCTGTCGAATTTGGATCTCGTCTTTTTCTTGGATGATGTACTTTGCGAATTTTCTAATCTGTTCATCTATATCTAAATCTGTGAAGAGAATTTCTTCTTTGACTTTTTCTAGACTCTCTACGAAATTATCTGGGAGGGAAGGTCTGGTTTGTTTATATTCTGCCATAGCCACGGCGACTTTGTGGAGAGCCAAACACCTCCTGTAGTCTGAAGGGATGTTCCTCGCTATCTCATGTGCTATTTTTACCTGCCCACTCTTAGCCATAGACTCGGCGACGTCTTGGAGAGCCAAACTCCACCTAAACCACCTGTGGTCTTCAGGGATGTTCCTCGCTATCTCATGTGCTATCTCCTGTGCTATTTTTACCTGCCCACTCTCAGCCATAGCCACGGCAAACCTCCTGAGAGCCAAACATCTACTATAGTCTGAAGGGAACCTCGCTATCTCCTGTGCCTCGTCAAAGATTTTTCTAGCTCTTTTTACCTGCCCACTCTCAGCCATAGCCACGGCGATGTCGTGGAGAGCCAAACACCTCCTGTAGTCTTCAGGTATGTTCCTCGCTATCTCCAGTGCTCTTTTTACTTGTCCACTCTCAGCCATAGCCACGGCGACACTGCTGAGAACCGAACTCCTCCTGTAGCCTTCAAGGATGTTCCTCGCTATCTCATGTGCTCTTTTTACCTGCCCACTCTCAGCCATAGACACGGCGACCCTCCTGATCGCCCGAAGCCTCTTATAGCCTTCAGGGATGTTCCTCGCTATCTCCAGTGCTTCGTCAAAGATTTTTCCAGCTCTTTTTACCTGCCCACTCTTAGCCATAGCCACGGCGACCCTCCTGAGGGCCGAAATTCTCAAGGAGTCATCAGGGATGTTCCTCGCTATCTCATGTGCTCTTTTTACCTGCCCACTCTCAGCCATAGCCACGGCAACCCTCCTGAGAGCTAAATCTCCCGAGGAGTCATCAGAGATGTTCCTCGCTATCTCATGTGCTCTTTTTACCTGCCCACTCTCAACCATAGCCACGGCGACGTCTTTGAGAGCCAAATCTCTCAAGGAGCCATCAGGGATGTTCCTCGCTATCTCATGTGCTTCGTCAAAGATTTTTCTAGCTCTTTTTACCTGCCCACTCTTAGCCATAGCCACGGTGATGTCGTGGAGAGCCAAAAACCTCCTGTAGTCTTCAGGGATGTTCCTCGCTATCTCATGTGCTTCGTCAAAGATTTTTCTAGCTCTTTTTACCTGCCCACTCTCAGCCATAGCCACGGCGACTTTGTGGAGAGACCAAAACCTCCTGTAGTCTTCAGGTATGTTCCTCGCTATCTCATGTGCTCTTTTTACCTGTCCACTCTTAGCCATAGCCACGGCGATGTCGTGGAGAGCCAAATCTCTCGAGGAGTCTTTAGGGATGTTCCTCGCTATCTCCTGTGCTTCGTCAAAGATTTTTCTAGCTCTTTTTACCTGCCCACTCTCAGCCATAGCCACGGCGACCCTGCTGAGAACCGAACATTTCCTGTAGTCTGAAGGGATATTCCTCGCTATCTCCAATTCTTCCTCTATAATCTCATCTACCTTCTCATACCTACTCAAAGCTTCTATCAGCAGGTCGATTAATTCCTCTCCCTTTATCGTCTCGATCTCGCTTTCCGTCAGTTCTGTCAGCTTCTTATCCATCTTACCATCTCCTCATCATACGCTTCTGCAATAGTCTTCAGAATGGTTTTTCGTAGTCTTCATATATTATCTCTCTCCTCAACTTATTCAACTTTTCTCCCAAGTCAGCCTTCTTTCTAATTTGCCAATTGACAGACAGGTTATATTCTAATATGATTTCGGTTTGATTACTGTACGTTTGCCTCCAATATAAACATTCTTTCTCCGATCAGGGTCTTAGGTCAGTAGTATCACCTAGTAGAGAAACTCGACCAGTTCATCTTCTTTGGTCATTCCCCAACATAGCTGAGTTGATTACCACTCTTTTTGGTCAAACCTAAATAACTCGTATCCCGTTCAGCTTATCTTCACCATCCTCAAGCCCCCTCCATCACGATCTTCCGCCCGAACGGCGGCTCGTACCGCCCTCGCGATTCTTTGTTCAACGCCCACACCACGTCGTAACTCGGCTCCGCTTCAGGATAAGTACCACGGCCATCGGTCAGGTAAATGAGACAATCCACATACTCTCCCTCAAGCTCTTCGAAGACGGGTCGGAAGTCAGTTCCTCCTCCGCCCTCGCATCTTTTCATGAACCTCTGAAAGTCGTCCTTGTTCCTCGCACTTTCATGAGCGTGCACTTCAGCGTCGCAGGCGATCAACTCCGCTCTAAAATTCTCCACAGAATCTAAGATACCGGAGACCTCGCCCATGAACTCCTTCAACTCCGTCTCGCTCACGCTACCGCTGGTATCCACTGCAACAGCCACCTCAAGCTTCGTCGACTTCAACGAAGGATAATACAATCCCTGCCACACGTGCCGCCTGTTCGGCCTCCTCCACGTGTACTCTGAACGGTCCTGCGCACGTATGTACCTCTCCAACAACCGGCGCCAGTGGATCCTAGGATGAACAAGATCTTCCACCATCCTTTTCAGACCAGCAGGAAGTTCTCCGTGTCCCTTCGCCCTGTTCGATGCCTCCGCGACCTTCCTCCTCCACCACTGCTCGTCGAACTCTCCCTTATCCCATAGATCGTGATCGTCAATGGGAAAACCTTCTATCTTCTCCCAACCATCTCCATCACCAGATGGGATCACGTTCACCTCTTCCGTCCACCGGTGACCGCACTCCCTGCACTCGAATTCTCCCTCAGCCCTGTATACCTTGGAACCTTCACACCTACCCTTTACCTTCAGCTCCTTCCTGCGGACGTCTTTGCCGCCGCACTCAGGACACTCCACTTCGCCGATATCCGGCAGTTCGTTGTATATCTCTTCAGCAGACTTCTCCACGCATCTCTCGTCCATCAGCACCCCATCTGGGAGTTCATATCCCCACTCTGCCAGCATGGCGTTTATGGCCAGATCGGTGGCCATGTTCCACTTCATCTTGCCCCTTGTCCTTCTCCTCTCAGCGTGTTTCAAAACCAGGTGCATTATCTCGTGCGCCAGGACACCTTCCATCTCTCTAGCGGTGATCCCAGCCTCCTCGATCAGCTGCTCGCTGTAATATATGGTCTTGCCGTCCGTTCCTACTGGAAAGAGCAGGTCCTTCTCCTTCAAAGCCAGAACGCTGGCTAGATGACCGAAAAAAGGGTTTTTGAGGAGGAGCTGCGTCCTGGCTTTCCTTATCAACGTCTCGGGATTCATGGAACCACCGATTCAGATGATCAGCTCCTCCTTATCTCCGACGAAATCCTTGAACTCGGCGGTCCTCTGCACCGGTATGCCGGCCCGCATGGCGTCTTTCACCAATACCACGGAGAACTCGACAAGACGGTTGGGGATCGCGTTGGCGTACTCCACCAGCCTTCCCGCCAGCTCAGGCCTACCTCTCACGTTATCTACCAGGGAAGATATCGTCGCATGTAGCCGATCGGGCTCATCAGGGATCTCGAATTCTCCCTCCAGTATCTTATCCACGTCGGGCAGGTCCTCCTGCACCTCCATGAACGCCATGAACTCGGCGGCGGCACCGACCCCCACCGCGGCGGCGAGTTCATCTTCTCCCATCAGTCCGTCGTCCATGAGTTTGGAAACGCATTCCCAGGTCCTGGGCGTGGGAAAAGCTTCCTCGTTCCTCTCCGGGTCGAACTTGTAAAGCATATCGGACTTGAAGTTCAAGAAACCGATCACTTCACTCCTCACACCGGCTTCGTAGGCCCATCCTTTCCAGTCCTCCAACCTGGGAACCACTTCCCAGTGGATGAACCTGTTCGCCAACGGCGCCGCCATGGGGTTCACGAAAGCTCTGTCTCCCGCTCTGTTACCCGCAGCGATCACCACCCAATCGTCCGGCAGATGATAACTGTCACCAAGCTTCCTGTCCAGCACCAGTTCGTAAGCTGCGGCCTGCACCTGCTGCGGTGCCAGGTTCAATTCGTCCAAGAACAGCACTCCCTTTCCATCGTCGGGCAAAAACGACGGTGGATGGAACTCCAACCTGCCGTCCTCGCCAGGAAATGGCAGACCTCGTAGGTCTACAGGGTCTATCTGCTGGAGCCGCTGGTCTTTGAAATTCTTTTCTACATCCATGCCCAGCTCTTCCACCACCTGTCTAACGATGGAAGACTTACCTATACCGGGGCCGCCCCACATGAAGACCGGAAGCGGCTCGTTTCCTTCGGTTATGTAATTCTTCACCAGGTGTTTCAACGTTTCTTTCATATCTCCGACGGATTTCGTGGGCACTGCTTTCAATCCTTCGTCCATGCTATCCTACCTCCTTTTCAGGTCCTTCCATATCGGGACCATCCAGCGTGATATACCCTTCAAAAGTTTCTTCGATCATCTGCATCTTTTTCCGTATAGACCTTTTCACCTCATCATATCTCTCGGCGAATCGCTGGTTCTCCAGCTTCAGAGCGGTGACGGCTTCTTTCAACGTGAGACCGTTCTCATCCGCGTAATCCATCAACTCCTGCCTCATGTCCTCGTGTCTGTATCTCCTGGTTCTAGCTCTCCGAGGCGTACTAGGAAGTGTAAGCGTCGGGTATCTCTTTTCGTACATCTCTCCCAATTCTTTATGATACTCTTCCAAGGCCTGCCAACCATCCATTCGGTACAGGCGGCAGATATCGGTATCTGTCATCAATATCTTGAAGATCATCAGTTCGTTGCCCGTGAGCAACCAGGTCCTATGACACAAAGTCCCCTTGTGCACGTGCTCTCTGATCGGTTCGACTTCGTTCCTTACGAATCTCAACGGGCCCTCTTTTTTAGGAGATGGTCTTCTGCCCATGGCCCTTCCATAGTATCGGTCTTTGTAGTCGGGAAAACTCCCGATGTAGATGGCCTCTCCGTCCTTGATCAGGTAAAGATCCAAATAAAATACCTCACCGGCACCTCCTTCTTCCACCAGCAATCTATCATCGCGGGAAATACCTCCGAGGATCTCTCTGGTCCTTCCTGGAAAAAGACCGATCTTATCTTCGTAACTAAAACTGTGTTCCATGTCTTTGACCTTTTTTTCGAGTTTGTAAACTTCCTCCTGCTTTTTTTTCAACTCTCTTTTCATCTCCTCCAATTTTTTCTTTTCATCGTCCTTCAAACTCGATCACCTCACCCTTTTTAAAAGAAGATCCAAATGCATTCATTTGTATCCCCTCACATCTTCCATGCTTTCTTTCTGCAAGGAGTAACCCATGGCCTTATCTCCTTTTTTCTCTTCCCTGCAAGCGATCTCGAAGTCTTCGACGCTTATGACGTCCCTTTCATCATGCAGTGCTTTTCTGGCGGCGTTGAGCGCAGCGTTGCGGATCTCGCCGCCGGTGAAGTCGTACTTTTTGCTCAATTCATCCACATCTACATCTTGGGATAAAGGCAGCTCATCGGGCAGATGATGCTTCCATATCTCTTTTCGGGCTTCTGCTCCAGGCTGGGGGAACTCTATCTTCAAGTCTATCCTCCGGTTCAGCGCTTTGTCCAGGTCCACCGCAAAGTTCGTGGTCATCACCACGAGACCGGAATGTTTCTCCATCCTCTGTAAGAATATGTTGACCATGCGGTTCTCGGTGGCACCGGTCCCACCTATCTCACTCCTTCTGGTCCTGAGGATCGCATCGGCTTCGTCAAGGAGTATTATGGCACCTTCCTCGTCCGCCTTATCGAACAACGCGTTGACGTTCTTCTCCGTCTCTCCGTACCAGACGTTGATCATGTTCTGAAGCCTTATTATGTATAGGTTCTTGTCAAGATGATTGCTCAATGCCTTGGCGGTCATGGTCTTGCCAGTGCCTGGAGGCCCCGTGAAAAGGACGTTCAGACCTTTCCTGTCGCCGACGACGCTCTTCATGTTCCATTCCTCGTAGAACTTGTCCCTGTTCTTCCTCTCGGCCAATATCGCTCTTATGGAACTCTCGATATCCTCAGGTAGTACCACGTCGGAAAGGGTCAACTCGGTATCAACGGATTCGAAAAGGTCTTTGCTCCTCCTCTTTCTTTTCCTACCACGTCGTCCGCCCTCACGGGATTTTTCATCTTCTATATCTTGATCGTTCTCTAACATCCGGTCCACTATACTGCTGTTCAGTCTGAAAGAGGACTCTTCAACGCTCCTTCCTCTTTCCCGAGGGACTTCGTATCTTCTGATACTCCTGGTTCTACCGGTACGCAGGTACTCCTTCTCCTTCAGTGCCGATCCCCTTGTCAGGTATGACCTTATCTTCTCCACTTTTTCATCCGATATCATCTTCAACCCGTGTAGAAGAACTTCTCCCTCGACCGAGGGATCGAGGGGTTTAGTTCCCACTCCTTTCTGGGCGTAGAGTATCTTCACGATCAGTTTCTCGTTCTTATCCAGTCCCGAACCATCAAGAAACTTTGAAACGGCGAAATGCTCACCGTTCTTTTCTTCCGAAACTCTCCTTTTTTCTTCCAATCTTTCGAATTTTTCCCTCATCTCTTCAGATCTTTTTTTGAACATATCTTTCGAAGGATACTTTGAAAGATATCGAGCCTCGTGGATCAGCTCTTTCCCTATATCCGCAAGAACTCTCATGTAGTCGTAATTGTCTTCGAACGTATCCTCTCCGTCTAGCTCTCCTTTCAGACCCAACTGCTCCCTTTTCTTCGCCTCAAATTCCTTTTTTATATCATATATATCTATATCTTCACTCACACAAACACCTCTTTTCTTTGGGGGGAACATAAACTACCTTTTTCATACTATTTAAACATGAACAAGGGGGGTAACCGAAAGTAGAGCTCTTTCGCTCTAGACCGTTCAACTCATATCCCCTCCGGTGGATCTAGTCTTATCAGGTTGCACTTCCCCTCGATCTCGAATTCCATTTCCCGATTAAGAGTGAATATCGTCTGCCTATCATCTTTTCCCAGGAATCCCATCACCATCCTGATCTTATCGATATCTAAATTTACCAAGTTTTTATCGTTAACATAGCATTCGGTCCGCCACGTGGCCATCAACTGGGATATCAGCTCTCTCAGTTCCCTTTCTCCCTGAGATAAACTCCTTAGGTCCGCGTCCTCGAAGCGTTCTAGATGATCCTTCAACTCGTCGGTCAGTTGGGTATCATCCTCTGAATTCAGCTTTTTGATCACGTCATCTTTTCCTCTGACCAGAGCGACACCTTGTCCAGTACCCGGACCTTTTTCTATCATCCCCTTCTCGGGTATCACCCTGATCCAGCTCTCTTCGTCTTCTTCAGCGAACTGGTTCCTGCTCGGCGGCTCGATGCCGCTGTACCCTGCTCTCAAACACTCGATCAGGGTGGATTTACCAGATGCGTTAGCTCCGATTATCAGGTTGAATCCAGACGTGAATCCTATCTCTTTTTCACCTTCGAACGGACCTATATTTTTCACGATCAGTTTTTCGGTCCTGGGGAAGTGTACCCTCTCTTTACCACTGGGCCGCAATTTTTCTTTCAGCTCCTGCCTGATCGCTTTTTCGGCAACACCGCTGAGGTTGATACCCAGCGTCTTAGCGGTCTCTATCAACTTCTCGTCAAGGGTCAGCATCGTATTTTTCTTCATATATACCACATCCATCTGCAATTACATAGGTATTCACATAGGTATAACTCTCTTAATAAACCTTTGGGATGTATCCTCCTCTTTTTTTTCTCATCATCCAAATCGATCACCTCTTTCATCACCCATCCTCCAACAACTCTGAACCGAACACGGCTTCTATATTCTCCAGCATCTCCTCCATCCTATCCATGACGCTCTCGTACTTCAGAGCGAACTCCTCGTCCTCCATCTTCAAAGCCGCAACGGCTTCCTTAGGGGTAAGCTCGTTCGAGTCGGAATACATCAAGATATTCTCCCTGATCTCCTCTATATCTCTGCTCTTGATCTTGCCCGAATGAACTATCTCGTCATCGGAAGAATCGACCTCTAAGAACGTGGGATAGTTCCTGCCGTTCACCTCTTTTAACCTCTCGGCGAGACTCTTCAGGCTCTCGATCCCGTGTTTTCCGTACAGCCTACGGAGGCTCCGATCGCCGATGAGCCTCTTCACCGTCTTCAGCTCTTCTTCGCTGATCTTCCAGACCGCATGGTAGGAGGTAAAATCGTGGGGATGTATCTCAACGGTCTCTCCGACCTCTTTTTCTTGGATGAACTTGAAGAAGGAGTCCCACAGGGAGCCACCGTTGATACTCCTCACGGTGATGTTTTTTTTCAAGCTCTTCAACATACTCGAGACCTTTTCGCCCCCACCAACGTATCGAACTGTTTCTCCTCTCTTCAGGTAAAGATTGAACCCGAATATCTTCGACGTGTGTAGGACCTCGATCAAGAGTTCTTCTTCCGGAGAAGACCTTTTCAAGGCTTCCTCAAAATCCTCCTTGTCGACATCTCTCTTTCCCTTTCTTGCTTTGCGCAGTTTTTTTAGGATGCTCTGATCCTCTTGACCTTTTCCCACCGATGCCTGGTCTTCCCGGTCGAACTCGCTCTCCAGCTTTCTCTTCTCCTTCCTCTGTTTCACCTTCCAATCCTTCGGAGCTTTCACGCCGGACCACCTTCCCCGGTGACCATCTCGTAAGCTTTCTTGTAATCCCTCAAACGGACGTCCCTGTGGTTCAGCCTCGCTATGGTATAGGCCACGGTCATTATCGAGATACCTTCTCTAACGTTCTTGACCCGGTCCAACTTCTTTCTTTTGAATCCATTTATCCTTTCCAGCTCTTCCTCCGACAGGTCCGGTTCAAAGTCCCTCACCCATTTCAGATATCTCTTAAACCTGGACGCGTCGGCTTTTGGCTTCGGTTTCCTGAAGAATCTGTAGTGCCAATCCAGCGTTTCATCTAGTTCCCCCTCCTCGAGTTCACGAAATTCAAGGATGAACTCGAACCTGTTGAATAGTGCCTCGCCGTGCTTCTCCACGATCTCTTCCCTGCTCCTGTAGTTCCCAAGCATCACCCCTCTGACTTCCGCCGGAAGTACCATGTTCCTGATCTCGAGCCGTCCCGTCTCGCCCAAAGCGGTCAGCGCGGCTCCCATGGCATCGGTGTCCATCTTGTCGGCCTCTTCTATCACCGCTACACCTTTATGTGCTCTGACCAGCAGGCCGTCTTCCTTCGTACTCTTGTTATAGGTCAGGTCCGCTTTCGAGACCCGAGAACCATCGATGCTGTAGGCCCCGAGCTTCTCGCTCAAAAAGTTTTTGAAAGCGGTCTTACCGGTCCCGGGAGGGCCGTACATGATGGCGTTGATACGTCCTTTGTTTCCGTGCTTGTCTTCCGGGGAGGCGAGCATACACAGCACCGCCCTTTTTGTTTCGTCCCTGAACTTCACCGTGGGAGCGACGTAGTCGGACCAATAATCTAGAGCGTCGTTCTCCTCGAGTATCTTTTCGAACTCCTCCGTGTCTTCTTCGGTCACTTCAACGGAATCTAAGACTTCTTCGAACTTTGGCATCCTCCTGCCGATCTCTTCAGGTATTTCCGCCTCGGGAGTGCTCACGGGCCCTTTTTCCTCTTCCCGCAGTTCATCCAGAGCTTTCCATATCACGGGCGCTAGTTCCCTGTCAACGCTGTATTTCCTCCCGCTGTTGGGGTTCCGGGTACTTATACCGGTTATCTGTGCCGGTTCCTCTGTCTGGTTCGTTGGGTAAAAAGTTCCCTCGCCTTTATAGAACCGGCTGCCGGTCGCCTTCGCCTCGCTCCATTCCGTGTAGATCCTGTCTGAGAAGTTTCGTCCTCCTAGGATAATGCCTCTCAAGAAAGCGATCATCCTCTCGTTTCCTTTCGCTATCTCCTTGACCTCTTCTTTCACCCTTTCCCATCTCTCTTCGTCGGGACCTTCTTCCACTGTGAACTCATCATCATATATCACGACCAGGTGCTCGCCCAGGAAATGATCACTTCCACTCGTGGACGGGTCGGAAAGGGAGTTGAGGGACTCCTTCAACCTATCCAGGGGTCCTTCTGAAGATCTCAGTTCCTCCAGGATGGAGGATATCGCTTCGTCGCTGTCCAGCCAGCGGGGTCTATCCACGTCTTCGTACTCATCTATACCTAAAGACTTGCACATCTCCAGCAGGCTTTTGTTCCCCCGGACAAATCGACTGACAACCAACTCCAACTCTTCTTCGAAGGTATGTCCCTTCTCTATCGCCTTCTTTTCTTTTTCTTTCCTTTTCATGATATCACTACGCATATTCGGGTAATATATTATTAAATCTCTTATCCTTTTGGCTCATATTCGAGCCGAAATAAGAGAGATGTAAACGATAAATGATGAGAGAGGAAGGGGTTTTTAGTCGTCTTTTTCTTCGTCGATCTTTCTCACGAAAACCTGCACCAGGTCTCCCTTTTCGATGCCCTGCTTTCTCCTTTCGGCGGAAGGTATAGTTATCCTTCCTTGATCGCCCACCTCCGCTGCAAAGGTAGAATTTTCCACTATGACCTGGTCTAGAGTACCTTTCGCGTGTGCCCTCAACAGGTCCAAGACCTGTGGGATATTTTCCACGTCCATCTCAGATAACATCTCTCCTACTTTCATACGGCATACCTCTTCGTTCAAGTATAGCGTTAGCCTATTATTTAGTATTATTGGTGTTAAACGGTGTTAATAGACACAATTGGTATTTAAAGACGGTGCTACAACACCTAGATCCCTTTGGCCGAGAAGTAGGGCTCGAAAACTCTTTCTAACTCCTCGACCCTCTCTCGGATCGGCTTTTTCGCTTTCTCGTAATCCCTATTGAATATCTCGTCTTCCTTCTTCAGCTCATCCGTTGCTTCTTTTAAGGTGATATCGTTCTCTTCAGCACGGTCCATGATCATCTCTCTCAAAACACTCTGGTCATAAATATCCCGTTCCTCAGATAGAGAGCTGTAGACCGCAAGTGCTGGATAATCTTTATCACATATCTCCCTCGACTCATTGATGTTATCCTTGATACCTTCCCATCCATCGATCATGTAGGACTTGCATAGTTCGGGACTTTTCATCATCTCCTTGAGGATGAAGAGTTCTTTTCCGGTGAACTCCCATACCCTGTGTTCGAGCAGACCGAAATGTTCGTGTACGTCCGACGGCTCGAACTCGTCCTCTATGAACAGCAGCAACCCAGATAGATGGATGGGTGTGTCATCCATGCTCGCCAAACTTCTGCGGTACACGGATTTTCTCTTTGGCCTCCTTTCTAAGTATATGGTCTCTCCATCCTTGACGAGGTAAAGATCAGCGTAGAAAACCACGTCTGCCCCTCGCTCTTCTACGAGTATCTTGTCGTCTTCAGATACGTCTTCTAGAACTCGCTCCACGTATGCTTCATAGCACATGCTGTTTCCGATATCCCTATCTCTTATCTCTCTTTCCAATTTCTCGATCTCCTCTCTTTTGTTATTTCGCTCCTCTTTCAATCCGAGCAATCTTTTTTCTTTTCTCTCGAGTTCTTGCTTTTTCAAAGGATGTCACCTCCCGATATAAGGCATGAATACATCTTCTATCAGCTTCAACTTCTTCTTCCAATGGTCCTTTTCATCTTCAAATCTCCTTGCAAAATCGCTGTTTTTTATCTTCAGTGCGACCACGGCTTCTTTCGGTGTCAACTCATTTTCAGAAGCATAAGCCATTATCTCATCTCGGAGAACACGTATCCTGTGATCTCGTCGATGACCGAAGGAAAATATCTGATCCTCTAAAAGATCTATGAGATGAGGGTTTTCTATCATCTTTTTTAACATACCGACCGATCTTTCGATACCTTTCCATCCCTGCATGGAATAGACTTTCTCCAACTCTGACTCGAGCACTAAGTGTTTGAATACCAGCAGTTCCTGACCGCTTATCTTCCAACATCGATGATTCAAACTATGTCCGTGGGAGTGCCTTTCCATACTCTCCAGTTCTTCTCTGATGAACTTCAGCGGCCCGTAGTTTTTTTGGTGTACAAGGGAATTTACATCATTGCCAGGCGGGATCCGTCCAAAATGCACACTCAGATCGTCATGTATCAGGTACGCATCTACCGAAAAAAACTCCTCGCTGGAACACTCTTCTAAAAAGATCGTATCACCGGCGGTAACATCCGGTAAAAGATCGCAGAGGCCGTAACCCCTGCTCTTCTTGAAATGGATCCCTAAAGCTCTTCCCGATGCTTTGAGCACTTTATCGTGCATATCACCATCCTTGTCCTCCAATGTTCTGAGTTCCTTTTTCCTGTTTTTTAATTTTTTCTTCAATTCCTCAAGTTTTTTCTCATCTTCTTTCAATACTGATCACCATCCTATACTACTGTGAAAGATATCCTAACGTTGAGCTAAAGTCATGGATTCATCCAGATAGAGAAACGGACGTGTACTTGCCTGAAGAATTCTTATTTTCATTCTCATCAAACAAGACCACTTCCGTGTTCAATCCATTTAGATCTCTCACGATACCTTTGTGAGCCTCATGGGAGATGCCTTCGAGAAGAACTCCCACTATGATCCCTTCGAACTCATGTTTTTTGATGATCTTCCTGGCTTTTCTCAGAGTGGACTTCTTTCCTTCGTCTTCGCCGAAGCTTTCGGTCCAAACATAGTATCTCCAATCTCTCCAGTAGAGATAATCTTCGTGTTTCAATGTATCAGCGCCCATGCATATGTTGTTGATCCATCCTTCGTGGTCTCCTCCGACTTCTTTTCCTATCATCTTTGACAAACGGCCCGACGCTTTGGACCTTTCGATACAGAACGTTAGCAACATGTCCGTGATCGGATTCGAAAATCGACTATCTTTTCCGAACCAGTCAGCCAGGTGAGGGACGTAATGATCATCATAACCGTCCTGTTTTTTCCACGCGACATCATGGACTTTTCTGATCTTCAGACCTTCGGCATCGTCGCTTTCCCTGAGAACGTATATCCTTCCCTTCTGGTCCCTGATCTGCCAGATATCTCTTTCTTTCCACGCAAAGGTTTCACCTTCCAGAACCAGTCCGCTCTCTTCAAGTCTCTCTCTGAATCCGGTTGGGATAGGACCTACTTCAAGATCATCCAGGTTTCCCCGGTCCCATGAAAAACTTTCTTGCTCTTCGAACTCCATGATCCACGGATTTAGATACGGACTGTCGTTCTCCTGCAGGGAAACCATGAACCTAGACTTTATCCCCGAATGGAATCGGTGCGAGTTCCCTACATATATCATAGCTGTTGTTGTTGCCATATTTTTTACCTCCTTATCTTAGAATGCTTTTCTAACCATCCTCGATTATCTTCAACCCAATCCGAAAAAGATTCGATACGTTTATCTTCCCATTCTTTGGCCTGTCTACCATATGGATTCGGGTAAGGAGCTACTTCGATCTCAAAGGGAACACCTGTTTCTTTTCTGAGAGAGTTAGCCATCTCTTCCTGGGTTCTGATGAAGTCACTCGGCTTTCGATCCCGTACCCCCTCGAAGTAATAAGCAAACCTTGTAAATTTTCCCTCTTTTTGACCGAAGCCCCCCTTCGGTAGCATGAAAATTACCTTCTCTGGCTCTATATCTCTGATTTCATTTATCAACCGCTCCTTGTGTTCTTGGATTGGTTCCCGTTCAGCCGGGACTTCATCGATCGGATCGTCGAACAAATCTGTAAGGTAGAATCCCTCTTCGATGAAAGCTTGCAAACCCTCTCTATCAGCGATATAATCTTTCTCAATTAAAGCGTCGAGTATGATCTTTCTGAACTTGCTCGTCTCCTCAGCATTGTAGAAATAATTGGATAAAGACCTTGGGGATTCAGCGATCAGAACAACTTCTACTTTTTCATTCAACTTCTCAAAAATCTGATCCCAAGTTTTTTCATTCTCCTGAAACAGGAGTTCGCTGAGCGTATTCCTTCTTATATCGGCAAAGGTCACCTCGAGCTGCTCTTCCGCGTCGACTCTCCTCAAAACCACCTGGACCAGATCCCCTCTCTCAAGGCCGAGTTTTTCCTTCTCTCCCCTCGGGACGGTGATCCGTCCTTCCTTTCCTAGCTCTGCCACGAAAAGTGAATTCTCCACGATAAAATTCTCAAGACTGTTTTTCAATCGCTCCTCGAGATCATCTATTTGAAACGAGTCTTTTCTTTTTCCATCCTGCTCGGCAACTTTCTCATATCTCATCTTATTACCTATTTAGATAACCCTATGTAGTACTGCTTTATTACTTTTTCTATAAAAACGGTAGATTTAAGTGAAACTGTTTAAACTAAGGAAATTCAGAACTATTATAAATTGCAACAGTTCAGAAAAAGGAGAAAATTGTCGGGGCATACACTATCCTAAAAAAAGGTCGGAGTTAGATGGATGTAGATATCTATTTGAGTTCGTATCCCTCAAAAATTCTCTTGATCCTTTCTGCAAAACCACTCTTCTTCCAAGGAGAACAATAATTATTTTCATCAGCTATCACAGTTATCTCCCAATCCTTCGGGGTTCTGTTAAAAACCAAATCTATATCCTCCATCTCGTCCAATGATACTCTAATGCAATCAAAACGTGATTTCGGTGCTACGAGTATTAGATATTTACAGTTCGGAACGACTTTCAAATCCTCCTTGAGCTTTTGTAAATTCCAATTTATTTCGTCACTTCTGCTGTTACCATGATCACACTTTTTATTGTACTGGAATAAGTCCAACAACCAAAATTTTTCTAAGAAAGATTCTAGGGTTCGTTTTTCATCATCAAAGATTTTAACCTGTTTTACTCCATCTTGGGCAAGTGCTTCTGTGATACTGTTAAAAAAAATCCTACTGGGATCATTCGGAGAAGTGGGATTAAAAGCATAATAGAAATAATTTTCCTTTTTATTTGGAGGAGATTCTCCCAGAAAAACGACTTCAACATCTTCAGGATTAAAAGGTTTTTTTCTCAAATCTCTATAGGGTTTCGCTTTACTTTTCATTTCTTCTACTGTCAAACCATCCATCCGGCTCACATTTTACTATCTTAATCGTAGATGAAGTATATATAATTTTGGTTTGATACTTTGCTTTAGAGCATCTAAAAAGATCGTTTTTTCCTTAACCAAATATCTTCATCACAGCAGATCCGCCGTGGTGATGATCCCGATTACTTTTTCATCTTTCTCTACCAACACTGCATGCTTGTCATCCTTCAGGAGTCCCACGATCGCTTCTTTACCTGTTTCGTGAGATATCTTCTGTATGTAGTCCGATTTGAGTGTCTTCACCTTTTTCTCTTTATTTTCATCCATGACTTCATTGCTAGTGATCAGACCCATATATACTCCCTCTTCGTCCTTCACAGGTAGCTGCGAGAAATCTTTTTCCTTCATCAGCCGGCTCGCTTTTCCTATGCTGTCGTCAGGCGAAACGGAAACGATGTTTTTGTTGACGAAATCTTTCGCCTTTTTTTTATCCTCATCTTCCTCTCTTCTTAGAGCATCATAGATCTTCTTAATGTTCTTGTAGTTGGGGATGTTGTGTCCTCTTTCCATCTTCCCCACCAGTGCTTTTGAAACTCCCGCCTGGTTAGCCAGTTTTCTCTGAGACCAATTCAATCCCTCTCTCTTGGTCTTTAATTCTTTTCTCAGTTCATCAAATTTTGGAAGCATATTTTGCCTCTTTTTTTGTTTTTTTATAGCTACAAAAACCATAAGATCTTATGTATTTATGGTTTTTGTAAAGTAGCTTGTAGAAGAATTTCTTTACCATCCCACATATTCGAAAGTCTTGGGTAAAAAAAATTAGTGTTTAAAGATATCATCGATTTGTTTTTAAAGACGCGATTAAAGATCTAAAGCCTTTCCATTTTTCACAATGCCTTGCATGTCCACCATCAGTATAACGAACTTTTGGTTTAGACCATAAATAACTCAGATCAGGATTTCCTAGCAATAGCACTGGTCTTTTTCTTGATTTTCCACTCTCATAATCGATATCTTTTTTCCAACAATCATTATGTTTATGGTTTTTTACTGGATCTTTATAACCATCTTCACTAAATTCTCCTCCTCCATCAGGCTCATAAATATCTCCCAATCTGTTTTCATAAGCACTTTTTTCTTTTCTTACTTTCTCATCAAGGCTATCCCACATCTCTTTATGCGACTTAAAACGCTCCTGAACCTTCATCAAATAGTAAAGGTAGTGATTCTTACCATCAAATAAGGTTCTACTGGTAAATCCAGCTATCCAGAGATTATCTTTTTTTCTGATATTTGAGTAAGTCCTCATATGATGCTTACACGTAGATAACGTTATAACGCCCCCTTGAAAGTTAGGAGCACAACCTCCCTGCTTGAATTTACCATTTTCAAGATCTACAGTTGTCAAGACATATGAATAGATAAGAGCATCATTATCGCTTAATTCATCTCTAATATGGTCTAAAGACCTATTCATGTTAGCTTTCAATGGGCCTTTAGATGGATAATCCTGATAGACATCACCACTTATACAGCTATTATTTTTCTTTGGTTTTTCTTTACAGTTGTATATCATTTTTCTTTCACTTCATCTCCAACAACTCCTCAGGTTCCAACACCTTAAGCGTCCATCTATACCATGGACTCCCATCATTTATCTTTTTGCCTGTAGCGGTCCTAATCAACTCCTTAAAATCATCTTTTAAACTCCTAGGGTCATCAAGGGAAGAAAGTAGTATGCACCTTTCCAACAGCCTGGATTTCTCAGTGCCGCTGATAAGAAGGTCAACTCCGGGTTCCTTTCTCTTCAGATGAGCGTTGTTTTCGAAATCGGTCATCGATTTTATATCCTCATCAGAGAGCTCCCTACAGTCTATAATCTTCTCTATCTGGAAGTAACCGATGATCGCGGTGAGCCAACCACCAGAAGCGGTCAACGTAGAGTGGAAAAAGAGATAGTCATCCTCATCTAAACTGAGTAAGGAATTCATATCTCCGAAGCCCCTTCTGATATGCCCATATGTGTAGGTATCGAACTCAGGATCCAAATGGACCGGGATTTGCTTTTCTTTCAGACCAGCGGTATCCAACCATTCAAGGTCTGAGTAAGTGGGGATTTCTACTGTGGTCTCTTTGCCCTCGGGAATAGGGATATAATCGAACGTTCTATCCTCTAAATTCAAATCTCCTCGACCGTTTGGATCGCTTGAACGGGATGCTATGTTTAGTGATACGGCTTTGGTCATCTTTACCAATCATAAATTGTTATTACTTATCTTTAACTTTTGGGAAGAAGTGGTACAATTCTATATCGTTATCCTCACAATAAGTTTTAAGTTTCCGGTATCTCCTGCGAGCTTCCTTTGTGAATTTCCCATCTTCTATTTCCTCTTCCTTATATCCATTATTTTTCATCTGAAATATGTTCTTATTACTGAAAATCACTAGATGATTAGATTTGGACTTGTTACCAGTTAGTTTATTGAGATCTCTCGCCAAAAAATTGTCGTTATCAGTGGAATATCCGTCTTCTTCTACTTTTTCCAGCTCCTTCGGTGGAATATTTTTATTTTTTATGAATTTGACTTCAACAGCGTGTTCTATGGATTTTGGAAGAAAGTATTTTGTTCCATCAATCAATCTAATATCTGAGTCCTCTCTTAGCACAGCTAAATCGATAAGTCTATTTTTCCCTTCACCTTGTTTTTCTGAGGGAGTACCAAAATTTACTTCGATTTGGATCTTTTGGATTCTTCCAGGATCACATATACTTTGAACGTAGTCCTCCTTGTAATTTGTGTAGTCTTGATCATATATTTCTGATTCAAAATCCCTATATTCAGCTGAAACGGATACCTCATCCTCTTTAGAGTTGTTCCTAATTATTCTTTGCAACTCAGCAACTAGAGAGCTCTCTACTGTAAAATTTAGTGGGTTATCTTGAAATATCTTTCCTAATTCCTTGATCGATTTTTTCACAGTTTCTTCATCCATATTAACCAACCTTCTAACATTTCCATTGAGTATCCTTTTACAGGAAAATGGGAAGGGAGATTAATTTAATTTTACCTCATTAACCCATTCGACCTTATTTATTAGTAATTTTTGGGCACAATAATAGGATAGTGCTATAAAAATACAGATATACCATGTTTGTTAAACAACATGAGTATTTAGTATTTAACTATGATTTTTTTAATCACTAACACATTTCCTGTAATACGACTATGGAAGCCGATCAAAACTCTGATAGTCAAAATTAAATTTTTCAACCATCTCTTCTTCCACTTCCTTTTTTACAGATAAATAAATGATTTACCAGCCTTCCTCAACAAGGTATTCTAGGATTCTAAATTGTTTAACGAGACGCCCGGTATCTGCTCGTAAGAAAGACTCATCCATGATGAAAAAAACAGCTTCTCCACCAAGGAGCTGTTCAGCCAATGAGATTCGGGCTGAGAGGTAAAGTTGTTCCTTAGTCGCTCAACTCATCTGTTGTTCTAGTTTGACCAGTGTCACGATGGAATTTTAATCGAATTTGATATGGGTTAAGATAACGTGTTTTGTTCTAATAAATTGAGGTAGTCAGATCTTCAATCTTCTCTACATTTTCCTCTATCTCTCCGATCCGCTCCCTCACAGTCTTGTCTTATCAGATTCTTTTATAGTCTTATAGTGCTTCTCACAATACCCATACTTATACTCATCTCTATTACAATATCTACAGGTTCCCCCTGAGGTAATCGAATTCAATTCACCTAACAATCTTGTTACAAATCCAATCTCCTTTCTTTTTGAGTGAACACCCCTCACTTTTTGAACGACTTCATTAATTTTTTTGATTATTCCTTCGACAACAAATTCGGATACCATCATAAGAAGGGCCGCACCAACTCCAGACTCCCACGATTCAAAGTAGTAATAACCCCATAAAAAACCGATTACCAAGGAAAGAAAGAATATTGGATCTTGCATTTTTGAGTCATGATCTATTTTCACAAAAAGATAACCAAAAATTATGGACATGAAAAATAAGCCGAGAAACCAATTTGAAATATCCAATTTAGCCCCTCCACTTATATATCGGATGCCACTTTACAGGAGTTTTCAACTTGTCGGTCTCCTCCATAATCATCCAATCTCTAAAGGAATGATGTATATTTTTATTTTTCGATGGAGAGTTTTTTAGAATAATAGTTGTTATTCTCTATCTACACTCTTCGGTTACCTGTTCCTGTTTTTTTCATGTTATCTTTCAAGTTCGTAGAATATACAGTCATTAAATCCATACTCTGCCCCCAATAAACAGCTACGATTGGGATGTTACCCCTCACCTCCCCTTCAATTCAGTTCCTGGTCACTCTTTAGTTGTGTGTAACAACCCAAGAGGATTTTTCGAAGGATTTATCAGTCAAGAAGTAGGTTTTCCTATAGAGTTTTTCGATATCCATCTGATTAACCAATAGATAAAAAAAGCATTAATACCGGATATATACTACCTATTCTATGGAAAGCAAACAATGGGTGATGGATAGTAAAGATGCTGAAAATGAGGAACTCATAGACATAGTAGAAGAGGGGATAGGGCATACCTTAGAAATGTTTAAAGAATATCCACAAATGTTTTCTACCGAAGTCCCTCACAAAAACTACTATATATCATCGATTTATACTAGTACATGCGTTTATACTCCGGCTCATCCGAGCAGTTTATAAAGGATTCGACGCAGAACATGATAACAACAAAGTTGTTGAACTCATTTTTTGAACATTTTCATTATGAACCTTCTCCCAACGAGATCCGTTCGTGGAACAACTCTTTGAGAGCTGTAAAAGATGTTTTCGTGGATTCGGGTCTTACAGATAACGGAGTACTTTTAGAGTATCAATTGCCTCTCACTTCCAAACGTTTGGATTGTATGGTGACTGGTTACGATGATTCTAAAGATCCTAAAGCAGTGATAATAGAACTGAAACAGTGGGAAGAATGCGATAGTGCTCCGGGAGAAAACGAAGTAAAAACATGGGTAGGAGGTGCCTATCGAGAGGTACTTCATCCATCTGCACAAGTAGGTCAATATTCAAAATATCTCGAGGATACACACACAGCTTTCTACGAAGGGGATAACCCCATAGATCTAGATTCGTGTTCGTACCTTCATAATTATCGTATAACAAATGACGACGAGTTACTAAGTCCAAAATTTTCAACGATAGTTGAAAAATATCCTGTGTTTTCCGCTGAAGAGGTAGATCTGATATCAAATTATCTTTCAGAACGATTGACATATGGAGATGGGTTGGAAGTTTTAAGACGTGTTGAGGAAAGTGATTACCGCCCCTCAAAAAAACTGATGGACCATGTGGGTAGTATCATAAAAGGAAAAGAAGAATACGTGCTTTTGGATGAACAATTAGTCGTTTACGATAAGATAATGTCCATAGTTAAAAAAGGGTTCCACGATGGCAAGAAACGGGTCGTGATCATTAAGGGAGGACCTGGTACCGGAAAATCAGTCATCGCCTTGAACCTGATGGCCGATCTCTCATTGAAACATTACAATTCACAATACGCTACAGGTTCCAGAGCATTCACTACTACCTTAAGAAATATAATCGGTTCAAGGGGATCTGTACAGTTCAAGTATTTCAACAGCTACATGGATGCAGAGTCTAACGAAGTAGATGTATTGATATGTGACGAAGCTCACAGGATCCGCGAATTCAGTCATAATAGATTCACAAAAAAAGAAAACCGCACCAACTGTCCACAGGTAGAAGAATTGATACATGCCTCAAAAGCATGTGTGTTTTTCATAGACGACCATCAAGTGGTCCGCCCCAATGAGATCGGTTCAGTCGATCACATAAGAAAACATGCTGAAAGATTAGGTTGTGAGGTATACGAGCACGAACTTGAGGTACAGTTCAGATGTGCAGGTTCTGAAGCCTTCGTGAACTGGATCAACAACACGTTGAACATCAAAAAAACTGCTAATGTGTTATGGGATAGTGATGAAAACTTTGACTTTCGTATATTTCCAGACCCTTTTTCATTAGAGCAGGCTATAAGGAAAAAGGAAAAAAAGGGCTACACCGCTAGGATGACCGCTGGTTTTTGTTGGAAGTGGTCGAAAAAAGCGAATCCTGATGGATCACTCGTGAAAGACGTCGTGATAGGTGATTACAAACGACCATGGAACGCTAATCCAAAAGCTACTGGTCTTGCGAGCGATATACCCAAATCGAACCTTTGGGCTTCAGACCCAAACGGGATAGACCAAGTGGGCTGTGTCTATACCGCCCAAGGGTTCGAATTCGATTATGTTGGAATTATATTTGGTTTGGATCTGATATATGATTTTGACAAGCAAAAATGGATCGGAAATAAGGACGAATCCGAGGATTTTGTTGTAAAAAGAAGTAAAGACCAGTTCTTAGAATTGGTGAAGAACACTTATAGGGTACTTCTCAGCAGGGGGATGAAAGGATGCTACGTGTACTTCATGGACAAGGACACGGAGAGGTTCTTCAAGTCGCGGATCGGCTAAGATCCCTAGCTACACTTATCACTCGAAATATTTTGATTTCATCAACCTATCCCCCATCTCATCCTCAAACATCTCCAGCTCTTTATCATCCAGATCAGTCAGATCCAACCCTTCCAACCCATACTCCTCTTCCAGTATCTCTTCGTATGTAACCCACCTGATCCTCAACCTATCCAACCTCCCTTCAATATCAGGGTATCTCCAACCTGGTTGGTCCCTTCTCTCGTTTCTACATAAATCTATATCTCTTAGGATATTGTTTTTCTGTACAATACCACTTTCTTCATCCCAATATTCCTGCATCTTGTAACAATACAGCTTCGATCTTTTGTTTTGCTTGAATAATCTAGGTGTGAGTAGAGTGAAGTACAGTTTATCGGGGAACTCACCTTTACTTTGAAAACATAGTAAATTCTCTATGATCCTGATGAGCTGGTTCCTCAAGGGATCTTTGCGTACCCTGGTACTGCAGTC
>Ga0207421_10001974_pt1 | contig 25910 bp, 25 predicted proteins | sample SodLakKL_010_SED_4_FD_187542 | JGI IMG/M metagenome (GOLD analysis project Ga0207421, IMG submission 187542) | Alkaline sediment microbial communities from Lake Tanatar, Kulunda Steppe, Russia - 8KL_010_SED (SPAdes) (version 2) | ecosystem: Environmental > Aquatic > Non-marine Saline and... | reverse complement strand
GATATCCAGGTAAGCGGTTATATCCTTGCCTTCATCAAACATTTTGTCAAAATCATCCGCTTTCATAAATATCAACCTCCTCCGGTCGGGAACGGCGCATCGAAATAATTCTAAACTTGCCATTTCTAATAGTAAATATAGCAGACCAATGCTTATGGTTTATTTTTCCTATTATCAGGAATCTCGTTTCGTCTTTTGTTCTGGCTGGAATAATAATATGTCTTGTATCATTCCATAATTCCTTGCCTTCATGAAAATCGATGCCGTGCTTTACTTTATTTTGTTCACTTTTATTTGAATCATATTCAAATTCCATGGTATATTTATTGTATAATATTCACTCATAAAATACAATAATTAAGTATAATAATTATACCTCTCCTGTTAAGGGCAGCGGACTATGCCCTGCGACCAGAGGCAGTCGGCACAAGACGGGGAGTTGCCCCAGCAGTCCTCGTTCTGGTCGGCATAATCACAAACCCGGTTGTTGGAGCAGTCCATGCAGGATGGAAAATGGTAGTTCCTGACCCGGTGGCGGAACTTGACGTATTCCGGTTTGGTCCAGATATTATAGAGCCCTTCTTCTGCTATGCTGCCCAGAAGATAGGAAGTAACCTCTTTTTTGCGGTTATCCAGGTAATAAGGATAAGAGTACATTAACCCGTAACAGGGGCTGACCTGGCCGTCCCAGCGGATCACCGCGGCATCATTATCAATAAAAGCGCATTTTCTGCTGCTGCCCCAGTACATGCGGGGCAACCTGATTGAACCCCAGAGCACGTAATCCTGCTCCAATACCGGCCACACTGCCGGCTCGGGAAAACGAAATTTATCGAGATCCCTGTTCCAACCGGGGGGCGCCATGGCCCCTGCGCCCATAGCTCTTTCTGAGCCGGGTGCTTCATAAAGCACTTCGTTGTACATTTCCTCCGAGTAAGGAAGCAGGTTGGTAACCAGTACAGTAGGAGAACCCAGCTTCTTGGCAAGGGCGGGCAGGTAGGAAAGCTGATCCTTGTTTTTCTGCATCAGGACAAATTCAAGCCCTATCTTGGGGCTGTAGGAATTAAGCTCTTTTTTTAGGGCTTTCAGGGTTTTAATATTGGCAAACACTTGCTCCAGTTCCCCGTCAACCCTGATGTCCTTATAAGTATCTGAATCCAGGCCGTCGATGGAAAAATAAATTGTGTGCACGCCGCATTTAATCAATTCCCGGGCATATTCCTCGTTAAGAAGGGTACCGTTGGTGTTTAAGGATACCCTGTAACCTTCTGCTGTTAGCCTCCCGATCAACTCCAGGGCTCGCAGATGAGCCAGCGGTTCCCCGAAACCGCCCAGGTGGACCTGGTCCAGATCCGGGAACTCCTTCATTTCCCGGAGCAGTTTTTCAAATAAGCTCATATCCATGTCGCCTTCCTGAAAACTGCCCCACTGCCGGCGGACGCAGGTAATGCATTTTAAGTTGCAGCGAGAGGTCGGTTCCAGGTAGATTTTCTTTAAATCCGCTTCGGCTTTATGGATGATGATTTCCTTATCCCGCTCATCGATAATGTAGTTTTCTTTTTTAAGTCTTTCAGCCGTCTCTATAGCCGGGCTGTTACTAAGCAGGGCCATTTATTAACACCTCTTTACAGTACCGGCCATTAAATATCATTGAAATGATTCATGCCTTGTCAGTTCTGTTGGCCGGGGCCTTAATAATATATAACTAACGTAGTTGTATATTATTATAGATCAAAAACAGTACTCCTGGCAACCGGACTCAGCTTTTTTTATTGTCGGTCGGAATCGTAAGCCCTGCCGGAATTCCAATTCCTCCCTTTAAAGGTACGAACCCCCTGAAAATATTGCCAGCAATACAAAGACCCTGCGGTTATAAAACCTGTTATAAAACCTGCGGGGTCTTTTTCCTGTGATTAAATTATATCCGGGATTTTTATGGTAAAATACAAGATAAGAGAATAAAGAGGTCAGGTGGTTAAATGCCAACAATTAGCATGTTTTTTGGAATAATTATTAGAATGTACAGTGCACCAGGTGAACACAACCCACCACACTTTCATGCTTACTATCAGGACTATAAAGCGGTTATTGATATAAAATCCTGTGAATTAAGAGAAGGTAACTTGCCCAAGAAACAACTCAAATTAGTGTTGGCTTGGGCAGAACTGAGGCAGGAAGAATTATTGGCCAACTGGACCTTGGCTATGAATGGAGAACTGCCTTTTAAGATTGAACCTTTGAAATAGGAGGTGATAATCCATGTATTTAGCTGTAACCGAAGTAGAGCCTTTAGAGGATTATCAACTACTTTTGACTTTTGAGAACGGGGAAAAACGAATATTTGATATGAAACCTTACCTGGAAAAAGGTATTTTTCAAGAGTTGAAAGATAAGAAAAAATTCAGGACAGTACGGGTTAGTTTTGACAGTATTGAGTGGGACAATCAGGCAGATATTGATCCGGAAATTCTTTACGAAAAAAGTAAGGCTTATCAGTCTATTCCCTAAGAAGTTCTGTCCGGTCTGGTCGGAATTTCCAGCCCTGGCGGGCTTCCAATTACTCCCTTTAATGGTACGACCCCCTCTTGGATGGACAGTAATGGTTAGATATGTTAAAGTCATTACCGGCAAGCTTGTTTGTTCCAACCAGGCTGTGCTTTATTTTGGATAAGTGAAATTGCGCTAAAGCGGTTGCAATGGCCACTGAAGCAAAGGTTGTAATCGTTATACCGTTATAATTCCGACTACTGCAGGGGAGGGCAAGAATTGCAGCAAAAGTACGATGCCATGGGCACAGAAAGCATAACCAGGCTCCTTTTCCGCTATTCCCTGCCGGGCACTGTGGGTATGGTAGTGGCTGCAACCTATAATGTGGTCGATACCATATTCATCGGCAGGCTCGGCAGCGAAGCCATTGCCGCCCTTTCTGTGGCTTTTCCCATCCAGATGATCTTAGGGGCAATCGGGGTGGGAATCGGGGTCGGTTCAGCTTCCCTGATCTCCCGTTCGCTCGGCGCCGGCAAGACCGGTGACGCCGAAAAAGCGGTGGGGCAGGTAGTGGGCCTGGCTTTATTTTTTGGCGTGCTCATCGCTGCGCTTTCTTTTTATTACCTGCGTCCCCTGCTAGTCCTGGTTGGGGCTGCCCCGGAAATCCTCGGCTATACTGAAGATTATGCATCGGTGATCACTACCTGGTCAGTAATGCTATTTTTGATCATGAGCCTGAACAACGTGGTCCGGGCAGAAGGCAGCCCGCTTTTATCCATGAAGATTATGGTTTTTTCTTCGCTCCTCAATATTGTTCTCGACCCGGTTTTCATATTTGTGCTGGGAATGGAAATCAGGGGCGCCGCCGTGGCTACGGTCCTGGCCAAAGGCACTGGAGCTTCGATTCTGCTATGGCATTTTATCAGCGGACGCAGTAATGTCAAACTGATGGCGGCTAACATGAAGCCCGACTTCGAGATTATTAAAAACATCTACAAGATCGGTTTCCCGAGCATGGTGCGCCTGTTTTCTAAAAACCTTTCCCTGACCATTGTCAATGTTATTCTAGCCGGCTTCGGACATATCCCCATTGCTGCCATGGGCCTTTTTTTCAGGCTCCAGATGCTTATAATAATGCCTGTGATCGGTTTTTCCCAGGGTCTTTTGCCGGTGATCGGTTACAACTACGGAGCTGAAAAAATTGGCCGTATCCGGGAAGCGGTGATCAAGGGCTTTACAATCAGTACCGCTTTTATAACCCTGCTGGCCCTGGTTATCTATATCAGCCCGTCCACTTTCCTGGGCTTTTTCACCAGTGAGGCAGAACTCCTGGCCATGGGCACCTACTCAATGCGGATCATGATGCTCATGCTCCCCTTACTCGGGATCCAGGTGGTCTCCACGATTTTTTTCCAGGCCATCGGCAAAGCCGCCCCATCACTTTTCTTATCCCTTTTGCGGGAAGTAATGCTTTTCATACCCCTGCTGTTAATCCTCTCCGGTTATGCCGGCCTGCTCGGGGTCTGGGTCGCCCGCCCGCTGAGTGACTTGCTTGCTTTCATCATTACTTTCGCCATGGTCTCCCGGGAGCTAAAAAGGCAGAACATCCCTTTGCATCCCGCCCTGTATTATAAAGAAGCGGTTTAACAGGGGTGGCTGCCCCTTGAAAATATTGCCAGCAGTAAATAGCCCCTGGAGATGAACAATATGCGTCATGAAGAAGTAAAAGAAAAACTTTTAAAGGATCCAGAAGTGAAAGCTGAGTATGATGATTTGGAAGTTTTTTATAAAGTTAAAAGGCAGCTAATAAACTTGCGCAAAGAAAAAGGATTAAGTCAGGAAGAGTTGGCTAAAATAATCGGCACTAAACAATCGGCAATATCGCGATTGGAGAATGAAAAATATAACCCAAGTGTAGAGTTGCTTGCAAGAATAGCTAAAGCATTTGATAAAGAATTAGAAATAAAGATACAATGATAGGTTCCCCTTTGGATCAGAGCCTGCTGTGACATAACGAACTATAGCTTTATTCCAGAAGCCCGGCCGGAACCGAAAGCCCTGGCGGGCTTCCAATTGCACCCTTTAAGGGTACGACCGTGCGCCAAGCTAAGGGTGCACCATATAGTGGGTGGGAAGCCCACTGAGTAAGGCCTGGCAAGCCGATTCAAAGCGAGTCTTGAGGTTTATTGGAGGTGACTCATGAACCTAAGCGTAGACAGCAAGTTAGCGAGCCGGTTATTTCAACGGGTCTATCGTCTCAAAATTGTTATTTTCTGCTGCAGATAATAAGCGTTGATCAGCAGCAACCAGTTGGTCAATTTTGTTTGAATATAAAATTGCAGTTGCAAGTTGAATTGCATCAAGTGTCCTCAAATCTTCGGCGTCTACAATTTGATAAGCTTTATTCAATGTTTTTTGTGAGACAGGCAAGATAGTAAAATCCTTGAAGTCTTTATTCAATTCAGATTTTAATTTTTCATAGTTAGCTTCACATATTTTTTCCTCAGATAGCAAACGACGAAATGCTGAGATGGTTTCTATATGGGTCAATGCAGAAACAAGAATATCACTTGCTTTATCTATTGTGTCATCAATAATTCCACTTCCTGATTCTTTAATATAACGTTTAACCAGGGCAGATGTGTCAAAAAAGTATCTCATTTAACAGTTACGCTCTGCTTCCACATAGTCTTGGACACTTGTTCCATTTGGTAAAGTGATTTTTTCAACACGCCTTTTCCAAGATGGTGTATAGTTTTCTACGGGGGCGATTTCAGCAATAGGCTTTCCTTCCTTTATAACAATACACTTTTCACCTTTTTCGATACGGGCTATGATCATATTAAGCTTTTGCTTGAGCTCATCTGTTGATATTTCGATCACCTGTATCACCCCTTAAATGCACCATCTTTTCCTTCTGAATAGATTATACCACAGGCAAGAAGTCTTTAGAATGCCCGTCCGGAATAGCAAGCCCTGCCGGGCTTCCAATTCCTCCCTTTAAGGGTGCGACCCCCCTGATCTAGATATAACATTCAGGAGATCGCCTTCGGCTGCTTGTGGTGTGGCGCAAAAGTTGCAGATCCTGGAAAAGATGGGTCCTACTATAGCTGTGGGCGTATATTAAGAACTGCCTTTTTACTTTTTGGGTTTTAATATCTGAGTGTCCTTGAAAAGAAGAATTAATTAATATATAATTAACTTAACCAATTAGTTAAGTTAGCCAGATGGTTAAGTTGGGTGGTGGATTATCATGGCCAAAAAAACAAGTGGCTTATCCCGTGAATTTATTATACATCCAGGTGAGACGTTAAAAGAAGTGTTAGAAGATCGAGAAATGAGCCAGAGAGAATTAGCTGTGAGAACAGATGTGACTGAAACACACATCAGCAATGTGGTTAATTGTCAAAAGGATATCTCCATTTCATTTGCTAAAAAACTAGAATATGCCCTTAATATTGAGGCGGGTTTTTGGATTAATTTGCAGTCAAATTATGATAAAGAGCTGGCAGATTTTAATGAATTTAACGACATATCCAGTGAGGAATTTGAGATTTTAAAAAAGCTGGAAGATATTGTTGGCTATATGAAAAAAATTAAAATGATCGATGAAGAGACTAACGATTCTCTGCTTATTATCATGTTAAGGAAATTACTCAATTTAAGCAGTCTAACCAGAATCCCAGATATTTCCCAGGCAGGAGCCTACCGATTAGTGAACTCTACCAATGCAGATCCATACATTTTGTTCACCTGGTTAAGGCTGTGTGATTTAGTTGCTCCTAACTACAGGATTGATAAAACACTTAATATTGAAAAGCTTAAGGAGAAAATCCCCTTCATAAAAGAAGTGATGTTTGAAAACGCAGCTAATGTTCAACCTCGCCTGAGAGAGATTTTTGCTGAATGTGGGATAAAGTTTTTTATAATTAAGCATTTTAGGGGAGCACCAGTGCAAGGTGTGATAAAAAAAGATGATGCTGGTTCTTTGAGTCTAATAATGACAAACAGACATAAATTTGCGGATATATTCTGGTTTACTCTTTTCCACGAAATCGGCCACATTATTAACGACGAGTTTGTCGATCAGCTGATTGATTATGAATTTATGGATAACGAAGCTGAAAAAAGAGCAAACGAATTTGCTTCAAACACCCTTATCGAACCGGAAAAGTATAAACGGTTTATAGAAAAGGGGGACTTTTCCTTAGATCATATTAATCGCTTTTGTGAAGACACTGGGGTTCCTAACTATATTCTAATAGGTAGGCTTCAAAAAGACGGGTATCTCAAATACCACCATTATGCAGCAGAAAAAATTAAGTATGAGTTAGAAGATTTTGAGATATTGATGTAAAAGTACCTGAGAGCTTCTTCAAGGGTTTCGCCCTTCCAATTCCTCCCTTTAAGGGTGCGACCCCCCTGACACCTGCGGGCCATTTCGCAGGTTATGTTTGGCAATTTTCCTACCCAAAACAAGAATGATTTGTGATATTATAACTAAAGGTTTGTTAATACACAAATCCTGAGCTTTTTGATCCTTAGCTTCAAACTTTTAGGAGGTATAACATGCAGTTAACAGAAAAACTATACTGGTATCCCTGGCAGGGCATGGCCAACAATTGCAACAGCTACCTGTACAGGGGAGAGCAGTTAATACTTTTCGACCCCGGCCACATCAATAACGAACTGAACGAAAACTGTTTAGAAAGGCTTAGCTCTCAAATTTCAGACGACGGGTTTGACTTAAATGACCTCGACCTGGTCCTGTGCACCCATGGCCATCCCGACCACGTGGAAGCAGTGGGTCAGATCCGCGAACAAAGCGGGGCCCGTTTTGGTATCCACAAGGATGATGAGTTTATTCTCGAGGCCATGGCCAAGCACTATGCCAACCAGGGCGGAGAAGATTTCCCTTCCCTTAAGCCTGATTTTTACCTGGAAGAAGGCGATCTTGATTCCGGTTCTGGAAAAGAGGCCGGCGAACAGATCAAGGTTTTGCATACGCCTGGTCATTCCCCGGGTTGCGTTTGCTTTTACCTGCCCGGCGAAAAAGCGCTGATCAGCGGTGATACTGTTTTTGAGGGCAGCATTGGCCGCGCCGACCTGCCCGGTGGGGACATGGATACCCTCGGCCGGAGCGTAGAAAAACTGGCCAGCCTTGAGGATATAGAAATGCTTCTGCCCGGGCATATGGGTTATGTTTCCGGTTCTGCTGCTGTTAAGCGAAATATTGAGCAGATCAAACGCTTCTTTTTCAGTTAAAGCGCATAACCGGCAGGTTTTTAAAGCTATGTGCGCCCGGTTTGGTGCTGCAGAGCTGCTCACCGGCAGGCTTTGCCACAACCAGGCAGGAATAGCTTTAACTATAGCGAATAGTTAAATTATTGGCACTCAAAGCTTTGCATCCGGCTTATGCCTTGTAACAAGAAGCCTGTTTTAAATATTTAACCAAATAAAGTTTCTAAAGGAGCTACTTTCATGATTTATCACAGTCACCAGCGCCCTAACATCACTTTCGATCGTTACAAGGGCAACCCCATTTTAGAACCGGACCGCTGGCCTTACCCGGCCAACGCCACTTTCAATCCGGGAGCAGTCCGGCACGGTGGAGAAACCATGCTTTTAGTCCGCGTGGAAGATATGCGCGGCTTTTCCCACCTTACTTTTGCCCGCAGCAAAGACGGCAAGACCAACTGGCAGATCGACGAAAGGCCGACCCTGGTGCCGGACTCTGGTTTTAACGAAGAAAGGTGGGGTATCGAGGACCCGCGTATCGTCTGGCTCGAAGACCTGCAGAAGTATGCCGTAACCTACGTGTCTTTTTCTAAAGACGGGCCCGTGGTCTCTTTAGCCCTTTCAGAAGACCTGCATAAATTTGAACGCCTCGGGGCGATGCTTCCGCCGGAAGACAAGGATGCCTCGCTTTTCCCGCGCAAGATTAATGACAAGTATACCCTGATTCACCGGCCCATTATTCGCGGTGAAGCCCACATCTGGGTTTCCTGTTCACCGGACCTGGAACACTGGGGCAACCACCAGGTCCTTTTGCCCGTGCGCCCGGGCTGGTGGGATACTACCCGGGTCGGTTTGGGCCCGCCGCCGATTGAAACAGAAGAGGGCTGGCTGATCATCTATCACGGGGTCAGGGATACGGTTTCAGGCAGCCTTTACCGGGTCGGCCTGGCTTTGCTCGACTTAGAAAACCCGCGCCAGATCAGGAAACGCTGTGACCAGTGGGTTTTCGGGCCGCATGAACCTTACGAACGGGTGGGAGACGTGCCCGGGGTTACTTTTCCCACCGGCACCGTCCACGATCCGGAAACAGATGAACTGATCATGTATTACGGGGCTGCAGACTCCTACGTCTGCCTGGCCACGGCCAAGCTGCAGGACCTGGTTGATCACCTGCTGTCATGCCCCGATTCCGAGGAGGAAGGCTTCTGCCGCTAAGATGAAAATCGCCATGCTCGCCCCCATATCCTGGCGCACACCGCCCCGCCATTACGGGCCCTGGGAGTGGGTAGTCAGTATGCTCACAGAAGGGCTGGTTAAGCGCGGAATTGATGTCACCCTGTACGCTACCGGTGACTCCATCACCGGCGCCGAACTGCGCTCTGTGGCGCCCCGGCCCTGGTCCGAGGACAGCGAGCTGGAGCCCAAGGTCTGGGAATGTTTGCATATCGCGGCAGTTTTTGAAGAAGCGGCGACTTATGAGCTGATCCATAACAACTTTGATTTTTTACCCTTGAGTTATTCCGGGCTGGTTGACACCCCTGTACTCACTACCATCCACGGTTTTTCATCACCGCGCATCCTGCCTGTTTACCGTAAATACAACCGGAGCGCTTTTTATGTGGCTATCAGTGATGCGGACCGCAGCCCGGAGCTTGATTACGAAGCGACCATCCATCACGGCATCCCGGTGGAACAGTACCCGTACCGGGACACACCGGAAGATTACCTGCTCTTTTTTGGGCGCATCCACCATGACAAGGGTGTATATGAATCAATCCGTTTGGCCAAGCAGGTGGGGATGCCTCTGGTTATCGCCGGGATTATTCAGGACCAGAACTACTTCGACCGCTACGTCGCCCCTTACTTAGACGACGAGCAGGTCCGCTACATCGGGCCCATCGGGCCGGAAGACAAGGGAGAAGTGCTCGGTAAAGCCAGGGCTTTATTACACCTGATCAATTTTGATGAACCTTTTGGCTTGAGCGTGGCCGAATCGATGGCCTGCGGCACGCCTGTAATCGCCTTCAGGCGGGGTTCGATGCCCGAGCTAATCCGGGATGAGGTCACCGGTTTTCTGGTTGATGACTTAGATCAGGCCTGCGCTTCCATATTTCGCATGGATAATTTGCGCCGGGCAGACTGCCGGAGCCACGTGGAAGAAAACTTTACCGTAGACCTGATGGTCGACCGCTATATCCGGGTTTATGAACAGATCATTAACAATAAATAGAACGGGCCTGAAGCACGGTCCGGGTCTGGCAGTTCGTGATGCCGGTGTCTGTAGAACTTTTTGTTCCGGATACCGGCCTGTATTTCCCTAACTTTAAGCGAGGTGAGCGCTATGTATCACGGTAAAATCCTGCGCCCGGTCAAAGCCGCTTTCGTATCGACCTACCCGCCGCGCAAGTGCGGTATTGCCACGTTCTGTTCAGATGTGCTGAACAGTATGAGTCAGCTTTACGGCGGCAGTGACGGCAACGGGCCGGAGCAGAACAACTTCGAGGTGATCGCCCTCAACCGGGCCGGCGAAAACTACAACTACGGCAAAGAGGTTTCTTTCCACATCCGCGACCAGCACCATAACGATTACCAGCGGGCAGCGGATTTCATCAATCTCTCCCCGGTTGATGCCGTTTCCATCCAGCATGAATACGGCATTTTCGGCGGCGAAGACGGAAATTACATCAGCTACCTGTTGAACGGCCTTAAAAAACCGGCTGTTACCACCCTGCACACGGTCCTCGAAGAACCTACCCCCGGGCAGAAACAGACCCTGATGCGGATCTGCGAACAGTCCGTCACGGTTGTGGTCATGGCCAACGCGGCCGTTGATATCCTGACCCGGGTCTATAACGTCCCGAAAGAAAAAATTCAGCTCATTCCCCACGGGGCCCCTGATGTGCCCTTCCTGGACTCCTCCTACTACAAGGACCAGTTCCAGGCTGAAGGGCGCAAGGTGCTATTAACCTTTGGTTTGCTTAGCCCCAGCAAGGGCCTGGAGTACGCCATCGAAGCCATGGAGGATGTAGCCAGGGTTCACCCAGATGCCCTTTACATTATCCTTGGGGCCACCCATCCTGAGGTCAAGCGCCTCTACGGCGAAGAGTACCGCCACAAGCTGGAAAAGATGGTCCGGGACCGGGGCCTGGAGAAAAACGTTACCTTCTACAACCAGTACGTTTCACTTGAACGCCTGGTTCAGTTCCTGGTGGCCACAGACATTTATGTTACCCCTTACTTAAGCCGGGAACAGATCACCTCAGGCACCCTGGCTTATGCTGTGGCCTGCGGCAAGGCCGTCGTCTCCACCCCCTACATTTACGCCGAAGAACTGCTGGCTGAAGGGCGGGGAGCGCTGGTGCCCTTCAAGGACAGCGAAGCCCTGGCAGCTGAGTTGAACAAGCTACTTGAAAGCGAAGAGCTGCGCAACCGGATGCGCAAAAATTCTTACCAGTACGGCCGCCAGATGATCTGGAAAGAGGTGGCCCGCAACTACGCCGCGGCTTTCGAGCAGGCTCGCCTCTGCTACGGGGACACCTTCGTCCAGAGCGAAAAGGGGGCCGAGGTGACCGAACGGGCCATTTTGCCCGAGGTGAACCTGAAGCACCTGCGGGCCATGACCGATGATACCGGCCTGTACCAGCATGCAGTTTTTTCCGTCCCCGACCGCAACCACGGCTACTGCACTGATGACAATGCCCGCGGTTTGATCGCTGCCGTCATGCACTGGCGCCTTTTCAAAGATGAAGCCACCAGGCCGCTTTTAGATACCTACTTGAGCTTTCTGTTTCATGCCTATAACAACAAAAAGGGTATGATGCGCAACTTTATGAGCTTTGAGCGCAGCTGGCTGGAGGATGCAGGATCAGAAGACAGCCACGGCCGCGCCCTGTGGGCCTTGGGCTACACTATTGCCCACCCGCCAGGCGATGCAGCGCTCGGCATGGCCAACCGCTTATTTAAGGAACTGATCAAGGCCCCGCTTTCCTTTACTTCGCCGCGGGCCTGGGCTTTTTGTGCCCTCGGGGCCAACTACTACCTGCGCCGGTTCGGGGGCGATACCAGGGTGCGCAAGATCATGGCCGAGCTGGGCGAAAAGCTGCTTAAGCTTTTTAAAGAGAATGCTTCCGGTGAATGGTACTGGTGCGAAGATATCGTTGCCTACGACAACGCCCGCATATCCGAGGCCTTGATTGTCACCGGCAACTACCTTGACAACAAAGAAATGTTTGAGACCGGGTTAAAAAGCCTGCAGTGGCTGATCGATGTGCAGACCAACCCTGAAGGCGGCCACCTGTCGCTGGTTGGAAACGACGGCTGGTACAGACGGGGCGGGGAAAAAGCGCGCTTTGACCAGCAGCCTGTCGATGCCGCCGCCCTGACCGGGGCCTGCTACCAGGCTTTTGTCCTGACCGGCAAGGACCACTGGCTGAAGGCGATGGAATGGGCTTTCAACTGGTTCTTCGGCAGCAACGACGCCCACCAGCCGCTCTATGATTTTTCAAGCGGCGGCTGCTACGACGGGATCCAGCCCGGCGGGATTAACCAGAACCTGGGCGGCGAATCGGTCGTCTCCCTGCTTATGGCTCTGCAAAGGACCCATTTGGTTGCCCACCAGGGTTACTTCCAGGAGCAGCTGAACCTGATCAAATAGAAAATAATGGATTTGTAATAATGGTGACGGTTCTAATTATTCCAGGTTATGCACTGGTAAACTTAATATAAAGGGAAGGTTTCTGCTGATAACTATTGCAGTCTGCCAGTTTTGTTCCAGATTTATAACGAGGTGATCTTTATGTATGCTGTCATATTAGCCGGCGGAAGCGGGACCAGGCTCTGGCCGCTCAGCCGGGAGAAGTTTCCCAAACAATACCTGCCTTTGCCCGGAAGCGGTGCAGGGATAGAGGAAAAGTCACTTTTCCAGGCGACCTTTGAACGGGTTACCGCGGCCGTTAAGCCGGAGCGCATTATCGTGGTTACCCACCGTGACCAGGCCCCTGAGGCCAGCCGGCAGCTGGACTTATCCGGCCTGCGTGAGGTCAGGGTCTTAGAAGAGCCCCAGGCCCGCAATACCGCCCCGGCCATCGGCCTGGCCGCCTTTTACCTGCTCAAAGAAGCAGGCCCGGAAGCGGTCATGGCCGTTTTGCCATCAGATCACCTGATCACCGACCGGCAGGAGTTTGCAGGCCTCCTCAGGCTGGGAGAAAAGGCGGCTAAGGACTACGGCCTGGTTACTTTCGGGATCAGGCCCACCTACCCCGAAACAGGCTACGGCTACATCTGCTGCGGCGAAAAATTAGATCAGCACACCCACAGCGTGGCCCGGTTCGTGGAAAAGCCGGACCTGAAGACGGCCAAAAGCTACTACGAAGATCCCCGCTTTTTATGGAACAGCGGCATGTTTGTATTTAAAGCAGGCAGCCTGATCGAGGAGTACCGCCGCCACCTGCCGGCCATGCATTATGCCCTGAGCAAAATTGATTATGACAGCTTCGGCAACGCTGAAGCTATCTACAAAGACTTAGAAAAGATTTCGATCGATTACGGTATCCTGGAGCGCTCCGGCACGGTAACGGTGATCCCCACATCTATCAACTGGAGCGATCTGGGCAGCTGGGAAGCCTACTACCAGGTGTCTGCCAAAGATGAGCAGGGTAACTACCTTAAAGGGCGGGTTATGACCGTCGACACCGAAGACAGCCTGATCCTGTCTGGCTCCCGCCTGGTCGGGACGGTGGGCTTAAAAGACCTGGTGGTAGTGGACACCGAAGACGCTCTCTTAGTCTGCCACCGCGAGCAGGGCCAGGACGTCAAAAAAATTGTGGACCGGCTCAAGGCCGAAAATACCGGTGAGGCCAAGGAACACCGCACTGTATACCGCCCCTGGGGCAGCTATACTTCTTTAGAGCTGAGCGAGAATTACCAGGTCAAGCGGATTAACGTAAACCCGGGCGCCCGCCTCAGCCTGCAGAGCCACCGCCACCGCTCCGAGAACTGGATCGTGGCCCGGGGCGAGGCGCTGGTGACCGTTGACGATGAAAAGTTTAGCGTAAAAAGGGGAGAGCGCGCCTACATTCCCGCCGGGGCCCGCCACCGGATGGAAAACAAGGGGCAAGAACCCCTGGTCATAATTGAAGTCCAGAGCGGCGATTACCTGGGCGAAGACGATATCATCCGTTTTGAAGATGATTACGGCCGGGCCGGCGGCGGCTGTGATCAGGCTTCCTTAAGTTCTGCCGCCCGTCAGAACTATGAGCTGTGGTTAAGCCAGCCCGGCCTTGATGCAAAAATGCGCGAAGAGCTCCTGGCCATGCAGGACGACCCGGAGAAAATAGAAAGCCATTTCGGAAGAGAGCTTGAATTCGGCACCGGCGGCATGCGCGGCATGATCGGCCCCGGCCTGAACCGGATCAATACCTATACCGTTAGCCGCGCCACCCAGGGCCTGGCTGATTACCTGAACAGCCTGCCCGGCAGTTCCGGCCCGGAGGCTCCTAAAAAAGTGGCCATCGCTTACGACACCCGCCTATTTTCCGACCAGTTTGCCGAAATGGCCGCCCTTGTGCTCGCCGCCAACGGGATCAAAGCCCTGCTTTTCAGCGATATCCGGCCCACCCCGATGCTTTCTTTTACCACCCGGGAAGTGGGCTGCGCCGCAGGTATCGTTATTACCGCCAGCCATAACCCGCCCGAGTACAACGGCTACAAGGTTTACGGCCCCGACGGGGGGCAGGCGGTGAGCCCGCTCGTCGACGAAGTGATGACAGCGATTAATGCAGTTGATATGTTTAATGATGTTAGATCAATCAGCAAAGAAGAAGCCGCAAGAAAGGGGCTTTTAGAAACCCTTCCTCCTGCAGCCGACCAGGCCTACCTGGATAAGGTTAAAACTTTGTCTTTAAGCAGCCCTGAAACCAGCCTGAAGGTGGTTTTCACCCCCCTGCACGGCACCGGCCTGGTTTACATCCCTGAGCTTTTAGTAAGCCTGGGCTGTGTGGACCTGCACCAGGTCGATGCCCAGAGCAAGCCCGATCACCGCTTCAGCACGGTCAAGAGCCCGAACCCCGAAGACCCGGCTGCCCTGGACCTGGCCCTTAAAGAAGCAAGAAAAGTGCAGGCCGACCTGGTTTTAGCCACCGATCCAGACGGCGACCGGGTGGGAACAGCCGTAAGGGATCGCTACGAAAACTACATTATTTTAAGCGGTAACCAGGTAGGGGCCCTGCTTATCGAGTATATCTGCAGCCGCCTGTACGCGCGAGGAGAACTGCCCCGGGATGCAGTCATGGTCAAGACCATCGTCACCGGCAACCTGGGCCGCCTGGTAGCCGAATCCTACGGCCTGCAGGTAATAGAAACCCTGACCGGTTTTAAATTTATCGGTGAAAAGATGAAGGAATTTGAAGAAAAAGGCACCCCGCAGTTCATCTTTGGGTACGAAGAAAGCTGCGGCTACCTGTCCGGGACCTTCGTCAGAGACAAGGACGCCGTTATTTCTTCCTACCTGATCTCTGAAATGACCGCCTACTACAAAGAAAGAGGGAAAAACCTCTTAGAGGTCCTGGATCAAATCCAGGAGCAGCACGGCTACCACGCAGAAGATCTCTTTACAGTCGAGCTGAAAGATATTACTGAAGCCGACCGGCATGTAGCCGCTTACCGCGACCTGCCGGCTGAATTCGGCGGCTTCAAAGTAGCAGAAAAAAGGGACTACAGCGCAGGCCGGGGCTGGGATTTAATCAACAACCGCGCATTTGAGCTGACCCTGCCCCGCTCGCCTGTCCTCCACTATACCATGGAAGACGGGACCTGGTTTGCCGTCCGCCCGTCTGGCACGGAACCGAAGGTGAAATTTTACCTCTCCGCGCCGGATCCTGATGAAAAAGCAGCCCGGGAAAAATTAGCCCGCCTCAAGGAAGCGGTGCTCTCTGCCCGTTAAACCCTGGCGCCCGGTAGGTTTTTCTTCCCAGGGCTAAAAAACAGGTTGCCTGGCTTGAAAAAGTAGGATAATATGAATGTAGGTAAATCATACTTTAGGAGCTGTTTTTTGATGGTGGAGGCAATAAGAAAGGTCGGGAGAAAGGCACAGATCACTTTGCCCAAGGCGATCAGGGATAAGCTTTCCCTTTCTGAAGGAGACAGGGTCCTGGTCAAACTGGAAGGTGAGGAGATCATTATAACCCCCGTTGTTCCTTTGCCCAGGAAAAACTATATCTCTGAAGATGACCTCAGCGAAGCTTTGGCGGAAGCAGAAAGCGAATTTGCCACCGGGGAAGCCAAAGTTTATGAAAATGCAGGAGATTTATTTAAAGATGCCGGCTGGATTTCTGAAGACAAAGACGATGATTAAATTAAAACGGTTAAGCAGGGAGCATAATGTATAAGTTATATGCTACCAGTAAGTTTAAGAAAGCAAGAGAAAGATTGACCGTAATTGAACAAAAACAGGTGATCAAGGCTGCGGCCCTGCTGCAGCGCGATCCCCGCCACCCCGGTTTATCCAGCAAAAAAATCAAAGGTAAAAGCGGTATAATGGAGTGCCGGGTAAACAGGGATTTGAGCATACTTTGGAAATACCGTGGAGATGTAATCTTACTGCTGGCTGTTGGCAGGCATGATATCGTTGAATTTTAATCCCCCGTTCGAGCTTCTAAGCGGGCTTCTAACATGCTTCAGCAGATGTTGATGATTGCAAAAAAATGGTATAATTATTAAAAAGGTTGAAACAGGTGATGGATAAAGAAGCGGCCCGCTTTATCGAAGCGGTATCTAAGTACAAATCAATCGTAATCTACATCCCCGGGTCACCCGATCCCGATGCCATTGCTTCAGCTTATGCGATCAAGCATATCCTGAAAGCTTATGCTATTGACTCGGATATTTATGCTGAACAAAAACTGTCCTTGCCCCAGAACCAGGCCTTTATCGAGCGCTTGAACATCCCGGTTATGTTCAGCAAAGAGCTCGACCCGGGTAAATATGAAGCCTACATTGTGCCCGATTTCCAGAGCAACCGGGTTGAAGGCTTAAGTGATCAGCTGCCCTGCGCCGCCCACATCGACCACCACAGCCCCTCTGAAGAAGTTGTGAGTGCCGATTTCTCCCTGCTCAGGACCGATGCCGGCTCAACGAGCAGCCTGCTCACCCTGATCTTGAAAAACACAGGCTTAGAGCTCACCGGTCATGAACAGAGTGCTGTCACCACGGCTCTGGTCTTCGGGATCCAGACCGATACTGACCGGTACAAGCATATTTCCCGCCTCGATATCGAGGCCCTGGAGTACCTCTCCAAGTATGCGGACCGGGAAATACTTAGAAGCATCAACAGTATCCCCCCGTCTCCGGATATGCTGATGCTTTACAACCGGATGAAGGGAAATGAAACCGTTTACAAGGACTGGGGCTTCTACGGCATTGGCTACATCGATGCCGGTTACAGGGACTACATTGCCCTGGCTGCCGACAAGGTCCTTGAAAGCTCCGGACACAAAACCGTGGCCGTCTATGCCGTTATCGAAAACCACAGCAAGCAGGAAATGTATTTAGATGTTTCCCTGCGCACCAAAAGCCAGTCCCTCGACTTAAACCAGGTCATCAAGCAGATCACCCCCAACGGGGGAGGAAGGCAGTACAAGGGAGCATACCAGGTCAATCTCAACTACTTTCTATACACCCCGGAAAAAGAGCAGCTCTGGCAGGTGATCGAAGCGACAACTTTAGAAGCCTTGCGCAATAGCAGGGACAACCTCTACAAGACCGGGATTGAAAGTTTCTACAGTGCTATCAAGGAAAAATTCCTCTCCCTGTTTAATAAGAATAGGGGATAATACCTGAGCAAGAGCCAGTAGCCCGGTAATCAAGCGTCCCGCCCCAGATAGATTTTTTCTTTTACCCCCGCAGGCTTAAACCAGGACTTAAGGATCTGGCTGGTATTGTTTGTTCTTTATAGAAATGGGGCTGCTTGACACCCACCCGGATGTGTAATAATATACACAAAGGGAGGTGTATAAGGTGCGGACTAATATAGATCTAGATGACAGCCTGATCGAAAAGGCCATGCAGGTATCCGGTTTGAAGACCAAGAAGGAAGTTGTCAACCGGGCCCTGGCCGAATTTGTTGAGCAATACAGCCGCAAAGATCTAAAAGAGTTAAGGGGTAAAATAGAGCTCGATCGTGATTACGACTATAAAGTTTACCGGGAGGGGCGCTGACATGGTCCTGGTCGATACTTCAGTGCTGATCGGCTACTTAAAAGGACAGGGCGACCCTAAAACCATGCTGTTTGAAGAGATCCTGGAAAAGAGCATCCCCTACGGAATATCGGCCCTGACCTACCAGGAAGTGCTGCAGGGGGCTAAAGATGAGCAAGAATACCAGGTGCTGAAAGACTATTTATCAACTCAGCGCCTCTATTATATAAACCCGCAGCGGGAAAGCTATGAGCAAAGTGCCGCTATTTTTTTTAGACTGCGCCGCAAGGGGATCACACCACGCAGCACTATCGACGTCCTGATTGTCGCTACAGCGATTAAATACAACCTGGCCCTTTTGCACAATGACCGTGATTTTGATCTCATGGGTGAGCACTTACCTGAGCTGCGGATTTTAAAGAGCCTGTAAAAAAATGCTTTGCACCGGTTCCCGCCCGGGGTTAAGCGTCTAAAATAACGTCTAAAAGAATAAGGAAGGAATCTTTTATGCACTATGACCGGGTAGATACAATCATTATAGGCGCAGGCGTGGTTGGCCTGGCTGTTGCCGCAGAGCTGTCAGCCGGCCAGGATGAGCGCGCAGTTGTATTCATGGACAAAAACGAACGCTTCGGTATGGAAACTTCAAGCCGCAACAGCGAAGTGATCCACGCCGGCATCTATTACCCCACGGGCAGCCTCAAGGCAGAGCTGTGCGTGGCAGGTAAGCACCTGCTTTATGAGTTCTGCGAACGGTGGTCCATACCCCACAACCGCTGCGGTAAAATTATCGTGGCCAACTCCGAAGAAGAAGCAGATTCCCTGCAGGAGCTGCTCGAGCAGGCCCGGGCCAACGGCGTGGAAGACTTAGAAGAACTTAACCATGCTAAACTCGCCGCCTTAGAGCCGCACATCTGCGCTGATAAGGCTTTGCTTTCGCCTTCCACCGGTGTTATCAATTCCCACGTTTTAATGGAGCGCCTTGAAGATATCGCCATGCAGAACGGCGCCCTGCCGGCCTACTGCCACCACGTGCAGGAAATAGAGCCTTTACAGGAAGGCTACCGGGTTTATTTTACCAATCCCGACGGCAGTAAAGATGCCATGGAATGTGAGGTTTTGATCAACAGCGCCGGCCTGCAGGCAGACCGGGTAGCCGCTTTAACCGGCATCGATCCCGTCTCATGCGGCTACCGTATTCACCCCTGCAAGGGGGAATATTTCAGCCTGCCCCCTAAAAAAGCGGCTTTAATCAACCACCTGATCTACCCGCCGCCCCTGCAGGCGCTGACCGGGCTCGGCACCCATGTCACAAAAACCTTAGACGGCCGCCTCAGGCTCGGCCCCAACGCTGTTTACGTCGATGAAGAAGACTACAGCGTTGACCCGGCCAGAGCCGGCGACTTTTACCGCTCGGTCAAGCCCTTTTTGCCCTTTATCGAAGAAGAGGACTTGGAACCGGAGATGGCCGGGATCCGGCCCAAGCTTTCAGGTCCCGGGGAAGATTTCCGTGATTTTGTGATCGTTGAAGAATCTGCTAACGGCAGGCCCGGCTTGATCAACCTGGTCGGTATCGAATCGCCCGGCCTGACCGCCTGCCTGGCCATTGCCCGCCGCGTTTCCTCCCTCACCGGGAAATTTTGATCCTCTATACCCACGAGGTGCAAAAAGAGCCCGGCCCGTACGGGGCGGACCCGCACTACCTGGCCAGGCTTCTTGATTACGCGCAAGAAAAGGGCTTTACTGCAGTTAACATGGATCAGCTTTACCGCTACCTGGAAAACGCAAGCTTGAAGTAATGCCCGCTAAAGAACAGGTGGTTTAGCTGATGCTTTAGGCCTGGCTTTACAAACCAGTTTAGCGCTTTAGCGCAGGCCCCATTTTTTTAAAATTTGCTCGCTTCCTGCCTCATCGAGCATAAAGTAGTAAACTTCCTGGTCGATTAATTCCTGGTAGACCATTTCTCCTTCACCCGGCAGGACGTAGGTTTGCAGTTCTTCCGGGTCGGAGTAGTAGAGGAGGTTGATCAGCTCAAAAATATCCCAGTATTCCAGGCTGGTGCAGATCTTGTCATCTAACTGTTCGAAAAGATCTAAGAGCTCTTCATCCGATCTATTCCGGCTTTCTTCCAGGATCGCTTGCAGCAAAACCTGGTTGCGCCGGACCCGGTCCCCGTCCTGGCTGGTGGAGCCCGGCTCGGGAATGCGCGGGTCCATGCGGTGACGGGCAAAAGTCAGGGCCTGCCGGCCGTCTAAGCGCTGCAGTCCGCTCGGCATGTTAGAGCCGTAGCGCCCGGTAAACTCAGGGGCTACCTCGACTTCCACCCCGCCGAGCAGGTCGATCATGGCCTTAAAACCATCGAAAGAAACAGAAGCGTAGGAATGAATATCGATCCCCAGCAGCTGCTCTAAAGTCCCGGCGCTCAAGCTTGCCCCGCCGTGACAGTCCTCGTCTGCCCCCAGGCCCCGGTAATAAGCCCAGGCCAGGTGGTCCTGGCCCAGCTCCTTGGCTCCCCAGGTTTGTTCAGCGATGTAGGTGTCGCGTTTAACGGAGATTAAAGCGCTGCGGTTTGCTTCGATGTGATGCGAAAAAATCATTATCGCATCGCCCATACCCTGGTCGTCCACCCCGAGCAGCATAATATTATGGTACTCCCCCGGCGCCTTCGGCTCCCAGTCGGAGACCACTTTTTCTTCACTTTCGGTTTCAGCTGTAGGCGGGTTATCTGCCGCTTCTTCACGGCTGCCGGCAAAAATGGAAGCAAGCGGGACCAGTTCGTAAACGATAAACCCGCTGCCGACCAGGGCAAAGATCACCACCACGATCGTCCAGAAAACCGACTCGGGCGATTTTTTCCGCCGGCCGAAAGAGCGCCTTTTTTTACGGCCGCGTCCAAAGCTTTTTCTGCTTCCGGGCATGAGCTAACCTCCGCAAAAAACCATCAACCGGCTTAGTCTCACTAAGCCCGGCACCGGTAAAAGTTTCGGCAGACCCATAAGGCCAGCCCGGCTAAAAACAGCCCCGCACTTAAGAAAAAGCCTGTGTTCTCGCCGCCTGTCGGCGGAGTAGCGCGGGCCGGTTGTGTTTCCTCTGGTTCATCAGCCTCGCCGAGGACCTTTTCGAGGTCGTCGGTCACTATGACCGTGATGCTGTCGGTGAACCCCCCGTCGCGGGTGGCTACCGTTACCTCGGTATAGCCAATGCCCATCGCAGTTATGGTAGCTTCACTGGAGGTGGATAGCGACACCACGTCTTCATCCTCAATGCTCCAGCTAACTACCTGGTCCGATGCGTCCGAAGGAGTAACGATCGCCTCCAGCACGGCCGTTTCATCTTCCAGCAGGACCAGGGTGAAAGGGGTGGGGCTGTCGGTTACTACCGGTCCCCGGGGGCTTTCTGCTTCCACCACCCTGACATTTACCCCGGTAACATCAACATCGTCAGCGAAGGCGGCGCCGCCTAAAGCGGCCACCAAAACCAGGGCTGCCGCCAGGACACTAATCCACTTCATAATTTAAGCCCTCCTTAACGCTCATATGGCCTTGAGTTTAAAAAACTAAATAGTTTCACATAAGTTCGCCTATTTTAGCATATTTCCTGCCTTGCCGGGCAAAAAAACAAAAAAAGCGCTATCTTTGACCGCCCCGGGCACAACCGCTATAATGGATCAGGCAGGTTGAAATACTAACACAACGGAGCGGTTATGCCATTACTGACCCTATCCCAGGTTAAAAAAACATACGGGGCTGAAATTATCCTTGACGGGGTGAGCATGCAGATGCAGCCCGGCGAAAAGGCAGGCCTGATCGGCCCGAACGGCTCGGGCAAAACCACCCTGCTGAAGATCATTTCAGGCGAAATCGAGGCCGATTCAGGCGAAATCCATCTGGCCAGGGGGGCGAAAACGGGCTACCTGCCCCAGGAACCTCTCCCCCTCACTGAAGGTACCCTGCGCCGCCACTTAGAGCACCCCCTGCGCCATATTTTAGACATGAAAGAGGAAATGGGCCGCCTGGAAGAAAGAATCGCCAGGCGTGCTGAAAGCGAAGGAGAGGCCGCAGAAAAAGACCTCGAGCGCTACTCTGCTCTGACCAGCCGCTTCGAAGAAGCAGGCGGATACCAGGTGGAAAAAAAGCTGCTCGGCATCGCCCGGGGCCTCGGCTTTACCGAAACAGACCTAAAACGCGACCTGGCCACCTTCAGCGGCGGGGAAAAGACCAGGGCCCGCCTGGCCGGCCTGCTGCTGCAGGACCTCGATCTGCTGCTCTTAGATGAGCCCACCAACTTCCTTGATCTATCAGCCCTGGAATGGCTTGAAAAATACTTACGTGATCTAAACTGCGCCTTGCTGGTGGTCACCCACGACCGCTTTTTCTTAGACCGCCTCGCCGGGCGCATCTTTGCCCTGCGCGGGCACCGGGTTAAATCCTACAACGGCAACTACAGCTCCTACCAGGAGCAGCTGGCCTTAGAACATATGAGCAGCGAGCGCGAGTACCGGCGCCTGCAGTTAATCAAAGCCCGCGAAGAACGCCTGGTCCGCGAGGCTAAAGGTGATGAGCGCTCCAAGCGCCAGGCTAAAAGCCGCCAGAAACACCTGGAAAAGATGGAAGACAAGATGGAAGGCTTTGAGCGCCCCACCCGGGATCAAAGCTTCAAGCTGGGCCTTGGTTACAGCGGCCGCAGCGGCCACCAGGTGGTAATCTTCGATTCCGTATGCAAGGAATTTGACGGTAAGAGCGTTTTTCATAATTTAAGTTTTAACATCAACTGGGGAGACCGGGTGGCCTTGATCGGTCCCAACGGAGCCGGTAAGTCCACCCTGTTAAAGCTGATAGCGGGCGATTTAAAGCCCACTTCCGGCTCCATCAAGCTCGGCCCCTCGGTGGAGGTGACCTACTTTGCCCAGGAGCAGGAACAGCTCGATCCCTACCGCACCCTGCTTGAAACAATTACTGATTCCTCTGAGCTGGATTTGAAGCAGGCCCGCAACCACCTGGGGAGCTACCTGTTCCAGGGGGATGATGTTTTTAAAAGAGCGGGTGATTTGAGCGGCGGTGAAAAAAACCGCCTGGCTTTAGCCCGCCTTGCCCTGAAAAGCGGCAACTGTTTGCTGATGGATGAGCCCACCAGCCACTTAGACATGCCGGCTTTAGAGGAGATCGAAACTGTGCTTGCCCACTACCCGGGCACGCTGATCATCGTTTCCCACGACCGCTACTTTTTAAAGGGCCTGGCCAACCGGGTCTTTGAGCTGGAGGAAGGACGCATCAATATCCATGACTTGAGCTTCGAGCGCTACCTGGAGGAAAAGGAAAAAGAATCTGTGCGGGCTGCCCGCAAGGACAGGGCTAGCGATCAAAAACAGGAAGAAAAGAAAAGAAGGCAGGAAGAGCACCGCCGGCGCCAGGCCGAGCAAAAAGAACACCGCCGCTTAAGAGACGAGCAGGTGCGCCTGGAAGAAGAGATCAGCGCCAGGGAAGAAGAGATCAAGGGCCTGGAAGAGACCCTGGCCGACCCGGAAAGCTACGGGGATCACAGCGAACTGGCCGACCTCGGCGCCCGCCTGGAAGAAGCGAGAAACACTCTTACCCGGCTTATGAAAAGCTGGGAAGAGGTCACCGCCCGGTTGGAAGAAGGATCTTAGCGGGAACAGTCCAGCTCACGTCTGATGTTTGCAAATCCCCTGCCGCAAAGCTATAATTGAGCCAATGAAATAAAAGAAATAAATGAAAAGCGGGGGTTAACATGCAGCAGGCCAAAGCATTTCTGACCACACGCAAAGAAGAAGAAACCGCCTATATCGGCGAATTGCTCGGGCTGATTATCAACCGGCCCCTGGCCGTCGCTTTAGACGGCGAGCTGGGCACGGGCAAGACCGTCTTTGTCCGCGGCGCAGCCAAAGGCCTCGGGGTGGAAAAAGAACAGGTGGCGAGCCCCACTTTCGTGCTGCTCAAGATCTACCACGGCCGCCTGCCGGTTTACCACTTCGATTTTTACCGCCTCAGTGAAGATGACGATTTTTTAGAGCTGGGCTTCGAAGAATACCTGCCCGGTGAAGGGGCGGCCTTTATCGAGTGGGCCGGCCGCCTGCCCCAGCTGCTTCCGCCGGAGTTATTGCAGGTTATCATTGAGCGCTTTGAGGACGAGCAGGGGGAAGGGCGCCGGATCTGGTTTGTGCCCCTGGGCTTAGAGGCCTCCCGGGTAGTGGAAGCCCTGCTCGGGGCCGTGACCTGGCGGACTAACGGTTCTTTGCACAAGCAGCAGCCCCGTGATATTACGCTATGATCATAAAGGAGTTTTGTCTGGATGCCTCAAACTCATAAGCTAGCTTTGATTGTCCTTGCCGTTTTGGTGGTAATCTACGGTGCCGCTTCCTATTTCTATAACTGGGAAGCAGAAATAGCCTACGAAGAAGGCACCTACAGCGGCGAGTTAAAGTGGTTTACACCCCACGGGGAAGGAACCTGGAGCCACCCCGACGGGGATTTTTATGAAGGTGAGTTCAAAGAAGGCCGGCGGCACGGCGAAGGGGTTTATGAAACCGCAGACGGCCTGCGCTACGAAGGAGAATTTAAGGACAACCTCATGCACGGTGAAGGCCGGATCACCACAGAGGAAGGCTTTGAATATAAAGGGGAGCTGCGTTTTGGTCTGGCCCACGGCTACGGGGAAACAACCTACCCCGAGGGAGATCGCTACGAAGGCGAATTCAAAGAGGGCCAAAAGCACGGCCACGGCACCTATATCGATCCCGAGGGCGGAAAGTACGAGGGCGAGTTCAAAAACGATTATTTCCACGGCGAAGGGGTCCTGATCGACCCGGAAGGCGACAGGTACGAAGGCGAATTCAAAGAAGACCTCTTCCACGGCCAGGGAGTCTATAAATCTGAAGAAGGCACGGTTTATGAAGGCGAATTTTATGAGGGCCAGTTCCACGGCGAAGGCAAGATCGAATACCCCTCCGGGGCCAGTTATGAGGGACAGTGGCAAGATGATCGCTTCCACGGCGAAGGGGTCTACATCGATCCGGAAGGCGTTAAATATGAAGGTGAGTTCAAAGAAGGCCAGTTCCACGGCGAAGGGACCATGACCTTTCCCGATGGGAGCACTTTAGAGGGAACCTGGGAAGAGCACGAGTTTGTAGAATAATTCTTGTGAATACTATAAGGACAGGAGGCGCGATCAGCCCTGCTCATACTTGGCCTGGATACCACCACCCTTTCCTGCAGCACTGCCCTGCTAAGTGGTGACAATGTGCTCGGGGAAATGACGCTCAACATCAAAAAGACCCATTCCGAGCGCCTCATGCCCCTGATCGATCGCCTCCTGGCTGAAACGGGCCTGGAACGAGAAGAGATCGAGGCCGTGGCCGTTTCAGCCGGCCCCGGTTCTTTTACCGGCCTGCGTATCGGTGTTTCCACCGCCCGGGCCCTTTCTCAAGGGCTCCAAATACCGGCCGTTTCAGTCTGCACTCTATCCGCCCTGGCAGAAGCTGTCCCCACCCCGGGCACCCTGATTTGCCCCATTTTAGACGCCAGGCGCAGCCAGGTCTATACAGCCCTGTTTAAAAGATCTGCCGAACCTCCCTACCACTTAAAGACTGTTTTAGAACCGCAAGCGATCGCTTTAAGTGAGCTTTTAGGGTTCATAGCAACTGGCAGCTGCGCCGGTAGCACAAATGATCCAGAGCATAGCAGTCCTCTGCCGGACCGGGATAAACATGAAGCTTCCGCGAACGTGGTTTTTACCGGCGAAGGCCTGCAGAGCTACCGGGAAGAGTTAAAAAAAGCCCTGCCAAACCGGGCGGTGATTACCCCTTCGCCCTTCAGGCTCTGCCGGGCGGTGCTCGTAGCCCTGCGGGGCCGGGCGCTTTTAGAAGAAAACCCGCGCGCCTCCTACCTGGAGGTCCTGCCGCAGTACCTGCGCCGCTCTGAGGCGGAGCGCAAGGCTGTAGATCAAAAGGGAGGTTCAAAGCCCTAAACCATGGACCT
>Ga0207421_10001973_pt1 | contig 25913 bp, 36 predicted proteins | sample SodLakKL_010_SED_4_FD_187542 | JGI IMG/M metagenome (GOLD analysis project Ga0207421, IMG submission 187542) | Alkaline sediment microbial communities from Lake Tanatar, Kulunda Steppe, Russia - 8KL_010_SED (SPAdes) (version 2) | ecosystem: Environmental > Aquatic > Non-marine Saline and... | reverse complement strand
CGATCCGTTGGCCACGATTACTTTGACGGCACAAAACTTTCCCGGCGGTGAGTTTTTCGGCGACCAACCGAACCCTGTGGCGCGGACCACAACAGTGCCCATTGAGCAGTTTACGCGGCAGACCTTTGTGCGCTTGCGCGGCCGCGCGATGGCGCTGCGTATTGAGTCGAACAAAGTTGGCACCGCTTGGCGGCTTGGTTCACCGCGTGTGGATGCGCGCACTGATGGCAGGAGGTAAGCCATGAGCCGCAACTTGCCAATCCCCTTTTTTCCAAGCCCGCCCCGAGAGTACAACCAGTCCTACTTCTCGCAACTTGTTCGCAGCTTCTCGATATTTGCGGAACAGAGCCGTGTGCCGGGGCCTCAACAAGCCACGACGTTGAAGCTTACAGACCTTCCCGAGTTCGCCGATAACGCGGCCGCGCTGGCCGGCGGCCTCGTCGCAGGCGACATTTACCGCACTGCGACCGGAGAACTTCGGATCGTGGTGTGATACAACCCAGCTTTAATAGCTGCTGCAAAACCCTGTCTATAGCCAAACCCGCGTAGGTTTGTTAAAGTAGCCACAACGCGGAACGGAGAACGCTATGATTCCTTTTCTTGCACCCTTGCTCGGAAGCTTGGCGGGTTCACTGCTGCCGGCTTCCGTGGGTACGTCAATAGCCGGAGCTGTGGGTGCTTCCGGAGCTATGGGTGGTCTGGTCGCGTCGGCCGCACCCAAGGCCATAGGTGCGGGGATCGGCACCCTTATTGCTGGCGGGGATCTAGGCGAAGCGGCGGCCAACGCTGCAGGGTTTGGTCTTGGTGGCGCTGCAGTGCAACAAGGTCTTGGCGGCTTGTTTGGTGGTGCGGGGGCCGCAGCGGGCGGGGTCGGCGAACCACTGACTGCAATGCGGCAGGGTTTGGGCGCGTTAGGTCAAGCCGGGCAGGCGCAAGAGGTTCCTGAAGCAGCCATGGCTCCACCTCCGGTAATGCAGCCCACTCCACCGGAACAGGCACATCCCGGGGGTGCGTCCTTTTTCCAACCTGCTCCAACACCTCAGGTTCCTGAAGCAGCTTTGTCTCAAGCTGCAACACCGTTTAGTGCGCCCGGAGCGTCCCCTTCTCAACTTGGGATTGCTTCGGCGGTGCCGGGCATGGGGATGCCCTCGATAAACCAAATGGACTTTGGCACCAACACGCAGGGCGCTATAAACTACTTAGCTCAGAGAGGGTTTGCATAATGTGTGGTGGTGGCGGAGACCAAACAGTAACACAACGCACGGAAATTGATCCAGAGCTGAGAAGGCTTTTGTATGGCGGCGCTCTGACCTCGGCCCATGGTCTTAGTGACCCAAACGCTCCCCGACGACCCATCTTTGGGACAAGCGGTGTTCGTGACGGAAGCTATGGACCCGACGTTGGTGGGTTCGGCGGCGGAAGCATGGATGGTTTTGGCGGATCTGCCCCCTCGCAGGGCGGCTTTGGCGGAAGCGTGTCCGACCACGTCGGCTCCGGCGGTATGTACGCCATGGGTGGTCCGGTGCAGTCGGGCATTGCCTCGATGCAACCTAATATGCCCATGACCCAGAACATGCCGATGATGAACGGCGCGCTGCCCAACCTGTCTGATCGCGAGGTGGCTGCAACCATGGCCATGGCCGCGATGCGCCCGCAGATGATGATGGGCATGGGGTCTGGTGGAATGCCACAGCAAGGGTTTGCAATGGGTGGTTCGGTGGGAACTAGCCGGCATTTAGTCCCTGTTATACATGCTTTGTTTAACCTTGGTCGTCAGCAAGCGCCTCGGGAGGCAGGGGAACCCCTGCCTCAAACTCAAAGGCCCGAGTACCAAACACAAGCCCGTCCAGTTGAAGAGAATCCGGAACTTGTTCAACAACTGGTTGCGCAGGGAAGAGGCAGTTATTTCCCAGAAACCCCCGCAGGATCTGGGATGCCTCAACTCCCAACTCTTGAGATGGGCGGACGTCCGATGCAGTTTGCCGTGGGTGGTTACGTCGAAGGCCCCGGAACGGGGACCAGCGACGACATCCCCGCCACCATTTTTCAGGATGGTGTTCCGGTCCAAAACGCGGCTTTGTCTGATGGTGAGTTTGTGATGACGGAACGCGCTGTCCGCAACGCGGGCGGGGGCGACCGTGACCGAGGCGCGGCAAGGATGTATGAGATGATGCGAATGTTTGAGCAGGGAGGGCGGGTCTAATGTGTGGAAGTAGCGGCGGATCTAGCTCTAGCGCACCCCCTCCCCCTCAGAGAGCACCAACGGCGGCAAACATGACGACTGCGAACACGATGCCTGTCCAGATTGGCGGGCAGACGTTTCGTGCGCCGCGTCGTACTACAGACATTCCCGGTATTACGGAGATGGCGTATGGGCTGATCGGTCCGGACATTGCGCTTCCCGACCAGCAGCTGGCTGGTTTTACTCCGGACCAGCAAGCAGCTTTTGGACTCGCCCGAGAGGGCGTAGGTTCTTACATCCCGTTCTTGCAAGCGGCAACAGGCGCCACTGGCGCCGGCCTGTCGGGTTTGGCGGGGGCCAGCGCAGGGACGCAGCAACTAGGGGCGCAGATCCCCGGCCAAGTTCAACCCGGCCAAGCACAGGCTTTCCAGTCTGCTCAAGACGCTCGGATGGCGAGCATGATGGGGATTGGCGGTTTGGCGGGTACGGGAGGGTTTTACGACCCGGCAATGTCCAGACCCTTTATGAACGAGTTCGAAGACGCCGCGGTCCAGCAGGCTTTGGCCGACATCCAGCGTCAGGGGGATGTCGCGGGCACCGGGCTTAGGGCACAGGCCGTAGGTTCGGGGGCCTTTGGCGGATCGCGTCAAGCCGTGGCCGAGCAAGAGCTGCAGCGCAACATCATGGAGCAGCAGGGTCGTACCGCTGCAGGGATGCGTCAGGCTGGATTTGAAAGCGCTGCGCAACGTTCACAGGCTGCTTTCGAACAGGCTTTGGCCCGTCAGCAGCAGGCCGCGATGGGTATTGGGAGCCTTGGAATTCAAGGCGCGCAGGCCGCAGGCAACCTTGGTATGCAGGGATCGCAGCTGGGCTTGGCTGGTATTCAGGCCGGTCTCGGGGCCCAACAGCAACGGGCCGGTATCGCGCAGGCCGCTGGCGCAATGGGCCAACAGTTCGCGGGTCTCGGCGCGCAGCAGCAGCAGCAGCAGATGGCGGACATCGGCATGCTGGGCGACATCGGCCGCCAGCAGCAGCAGCAAGCACAGGCTGGTTTGGACGTAGACTACGCCAACCAGTACCAGCGCGCTATGATGCCGTTCCAGCAGCTAGCCTTTGCGTCCGACATCATCACCGGCGCGCCTTCGGGCCAAAGCGCGATTACCACGAGCCCCGGTCCGAGTGTCGCTTCTCAGGCTTTGGGAACAGGGCTTGCCTTGTCCCAGCTTGGCGGCATTTTTGGCGGCAGTTAACGGTAAGGAGTGGTCATGGATCCGTTTTCGAGAAAGCTCTTCAAGAACTCAGACGCGCGGCAGCGGCTGGCGCAGATGGGTGGGATTGTGGCCTCTTCGCCGGAGCTTGCTTCGACGGTGCAACGGTTTCAGACTGGCGGGAACGTAACAGGGCTGCCACCTGAGCTTCTTAGCAACCCGTCCGTCCAGCGGTTGGCCGCGCGGCAGGGGCTTTCACCTGCCGAATACTTGATGTCTTTGTCGCCAGAGGCTTTGTCGGCGACCATGGCGCAGATTGAACAACAGGCCGCGCGCCCCGCTCCGATGACCGCGGGGCAAAACCTAATGGAGATGGTTCCTTCTTTCGATGCCGACCCGATGGGTGGTTTTGAGATGGACTTCGGAGAGGCTGGCGCGGGTTTTCCAATACCGCCCGCTACTCCGGCGGAGGAGGTCCTCCCCCCTTCGCCGACAACGGATCGCCAAACGGCCTTGCAGGAACGAGCGTCTTCGTTGATGCCGCAGCGCCAGCCCTCACCTTTTGACCCGGGGCCAGACACCGTTCGACCTATGCCTAGGCCTGAACCAGAGCCAGAGGTCGAGGAGACCTTTGAGGAAAGCGAAGCTCGCGCTATTGCCGAGCAGGAAGCAGCCGCCCGAGCCGCAGCAGCAGCAGAAGCGCCCGAACGCACAGCCGACCCAATGGCCGAGGCCGCCGACACGACGGCCAACGAGTTGCGTGATATGTTTGGTGTCGACCGTCCGGACCGCGCACCAAAGAACCGTCGTGAGCGGGTCGAGCAAGAGCTTGAGTTGATCAAGGATGTCTTTGGACACCGCAACAAGGACGAGGCCCGAGAGCGGGCGATGAACCTTGCGATGATTGGTCTAGCCATTGCAGCAGGCCAAAGCCCCAACGCATTGACGAACATCGCACAGGGGGCCTTGGCTGGGACACAGGCGATGCAGCGGGCGCAGGGTGCAGAGCGTGAGCGCGAAGACGCACTGCGCATGCAGGCCTATGAAAGCGTTCTTGGCGAGGAGCGTGAGGATCGGCAGTTTGGGCGGCAGGTGCAGCTTGCGCAGTTCAAGGCAGGTCTTGCCGGTCCAGAGCGTTCTGGAACAACTACACCAACAGACCCCGGAAACATGCTTTTATCCCAGCTGTCGTCGATTGAAGGCTCTGGATTGGACACCCCTATTGGCATGCGTATGGCCGAAATCCAAGACCCGGCAGAGAAAGAAGCTTTTGCTTTGGAGCGGGCTTTGGAGAACACATTAAATGTGTTTCCAGCATCTTCCGAAACCGACATAGCAAGGATGCGAGAAGTTGAAGAACGTACCCGGGCAAGAATTGCTCGTTTGCGCCTTACACCACAACAGGCTGCTACACTGGATGCAGCGCGGCAGTCTCTCGCACGTCGTCCGGAAAACAGAGCTGCGATCGAGAGCCGCCTGCGAGGGGTGAATATTGACCCTGCACTTCTCTGATCTTTGGAGTTAAAACATGGTAGAGCCTCTTGTTTCCTTCGACGATCTAGATGAAGGGGAAGGTGTTGCACCTGCGGACGATGTCCAGCCTCTTGTTTCCTTCGACGACCTTGACGGCGGACCAGATTCTGGTCCGCAGCCTTTGGTTGAGTTCGACGACCTGCCTGAACGACTCGGAGCCTTCGGCACGATGCGCGACATTGGCCGTGGCGTTATCGCCGCGCCGATAACCTTGGCCCAAGGCATTACCGAACTAGGAGCATTGGGTGCAGACCTCGCATTTGACACGGACTACGCCCGAGGCACAACGGAGTTTTTCGAAGGGGTTAAAGACACCCTTGGTGCAACGCCCGAGGGCACGGCAGGGCAAGTAACCGACGAGCTGTTGGCCTTTGGCCTTGGGTTTATTCCCGTTGCCGGCTGGCTGGGTCGCGCAAGCGCCGTGGCCCGCGGCACTGCGGCAGGTGCCGCCGCTCCAAAGAGCCTCTTTATGCGTACAGCGACGGCCTTCGGGGAGTCGGCTCGGGGTAAAGCACTTCTCGGTACGCGTGCGCGCCTTGCCGGAACGACGGCCGTAGCCGCAGGCGGGTACGAGGCAATTACCAGTCCAGATGGTTATGGGACCGTGGCCGACGCGTTCGACATGTTGCCGGAGTTTATGCGCAGCGAGCAGGCCAGCGACGATGTGACAGGCCGTGACGACGCCTTGCGTCGGTTGCGCAACAGGCTGCGCCGTGGCGGGGAGGCGGCTACGTTTTCGGCAGGGGTGGATGCAGCGCTGGCTGGGGCCGGTCGCGTGGCCCCCGCCGTCATGGAGGTTCCGGGCGTTGGCCCTGCAATCGCGGGCAGCTTGCGCGCAACCCGGTCTTTGTTCAATGGCGCGGCCGATGTAGTGGGACGTATGCCGGGAGCAAAAAACCTGAACGAGGGTTTTCGTAAGTGGTTTACGGCGTCCGGAAACGTCGACCGCCGCATGGCCGAGGCCAACTTTGACCGCTTGTCTTTTTCGGACACAGCGCGTCGTGAAGCTTTGAACTATTTCCGCGGGCTCGACGAAGCCGCGGACAACCTGTTCACCAAACTCAAGCTCCCGGGCCAAGGCACCAAGGCCGCGGAACGGGCGCGCAAGGACGTTACAAACTACCTTCAGGGCCAGTACCGCGCATTGGAGGGGTACGACCCGTCGGTGCGTGAGGCGGCTGACCGCATGCAGCGTTTGACGTTTGAGTACGAAGATCAGCTTTTGTCGGAGTTGGATAGCGAGATCGCACGGTTTGGGGACGGTCGCGGGCCCGCGCAACGTGGACCGCAGTCCTTGGGTTTGAGGCGGCTGGAGGAAACAAGGCGGGAGATTATAGATCGCCGGGAAACAGCACAGCAGCAGCGAGACAATATTCGTCAGATGCGTCAGCAGGCTGGGGAAGCCCTAAAAGGATTTGAAGACAGCCAGTCAACCTACCTTCGTCGCAGGTTTGAGTTATACGAGGCCCCCGAACGGTTCTTTAGGAACATGGACCCAAAGTTCATGGAGTCGCAGACGTTCAGGAACGCTGTACAAGAAGTCATGGACAACTCCAGCGACGTCCTGACCCGAGAACAGGCCCAACAAAAGGTGTTTGGGTACATTGGTCTGGACCTAATGGCAGACGGCAAGTTGAGCGCGGAAGAGGCTTTGCGCCGGAGGGCGTTGACCGCTACGAGAGAGCGTGTGGGCGACCAAACCATAACCAAGTCTTCTGATATCAACGTCCTCGAGTCCATGTTTATCCCGCGCGAAGAGCTGTTGGATCAATCGCCCAGCCTGCGAGCGTTGATGGGTGAGGCAACAGACCCCCAAACCCTGTTCATCAACACGATATCAGATCTTGCAGAGACCACAGCCAACGTGCGGTTTGCAAGATCCCTTGTTGACGGCGGTTTCGTGAAGTCCGGAGCCGAGGCCACCGAAGCGTTGGCCCGAGGTGGACGCCCCATGTTTGTTGATCCGGGCGACGTGCGCGGCGCCTTGCCACAGATTCCGGGGGCCGAGGGACGGGCGTTTATCTCAGAAACTGTCGAAAACACACAGGACGTCCTACGCAACTACGGATACAAACCTCTTGGCGAAACGGCAGATCCCACCCATCCGTTCATGGGTGTTTACGGGGAGCTTACAGGCACATGGGCCCCGCCCGAGGTCCACGCCGCACTGAACACGTTCGGCCGTTTAGGACAGACCAACGCTGCCGAGGTGTTCGCCTTGGGCGCAAGCGCCAAAGCTCTGTCGCAGCAGATGACTGTTGTGATGAACCCTCTGTCTCAGATCCGCAACGTCATGGGTAACTTTTACTTCCTTGCGGGGAACGCGAACCTTGGCCGCAACCTAGATGTTTACGACTCCTTGCGCATGGTTACAGGGACGGTGGCTGATCTCGACGACGCCGCAGCGCAAAGGCTTATGCGGGAGATGGGTCAGCTTGGCGTTGTTGACACCGCACTGGCGACCAGCCAAATCGCTGCCATCAAGCGTATGGGCAAAGACCTGAACCTCACGGGCCGTGTGCAGCGGACCTTGGACAAGGTTTCAAAACACACCCCCTTTATCGGCCGGGTCCACAACTTCCTGAACCGCACCTACTCCGATGTCGACACCGTATTCAAAGTGGCCAATACACTGGGTGAGGAAAGCAAGTTCATGACCACGCTGGCCAAGGCGGGTTTGGACGATACGAACTCGGCGGTACGGCAAGCTATGGTCGACAATGGCTTGGTGGTTCGTGAGATGATGGACATGAACCCAAGCATCCCGTTCCGTCGCGTGTACGCTGGCGAAGTGACCAAGGACGTGATGCCAACCTACAACCGTGTGGGTAAGGCCGTCCGGACAGCAGACATGACACCCTTCTTTGGTGCGTTTACGTCGTTTGCCTCAGAAAACATTCGGAACAGCGGTAACACCCTGATGCGTGGGATGCGGGAGCTTGGCTTTACTGTTTCTCCTGAATTACGAAGCCAGTTGGGGGAGCAAGCCGCGCGGGGTTTTGAAAACGGCATTCGGGCGCAGGGCGCAGCGCGCTTGACCTCGTTCTTGACAGTGGCCGGCACAGCACCTGTGGCTGCTACTGCAGTGTCCGCTCGGGTTACAGGGATGTCTGAAGATGACGTGGCTGCTTTTTACCAAAACATGCCTGAGTTTGTTGGTGGCCACGCCATTATGTTTACCGACTTTGACCGTTCTTCAGGGAAGGTGGAGTATGTGGACCAGAGCTACGTAAACCCGTATGCGTTTACCACGGACGCCGTTCGTGCGGCGCTGCGGGAGTATGAGCGAAGTGGAACACTCAACGCCGAGACAGCCGCACAGATTGCAGGTTCCGTGTGGGCCGGTATCGGATCTTATGCTGCGCCGTTCGGTACAGAATCTCTGGTTTTTGAGCGTTTGCGAGACGTTTTGCCTGCGGGGTGGGTTGGGCGAGGTGGTCAAACGCCTACGGGCGCCCGTGTTTATGGCGAGGCAGAAGGGCTTGGAGACCAGTTGTCCAAGAGCTTCAATCATGTGGTTGGTGGTTTCCTTCCGGGTTACTTCCGCGAGATTGCACAGCCACGCACAGGGAACTGGGCACCGGGCCGCTTGACTCGAGCCATGACAGGTATCCCCGGCCCACAGGGGCAAGACTTCAACCTGCAGGAAGAAGCCGCCCGCTTGGTGTCCGGGTACACCCCGATGGTCTTGGATCTTAAACGAGACTTCTGGTACAATGGCGCAGAGTACAGCACGCTGCGCACAGAAGCCAAAGGCATTGCGACCAACGTCATCAAGCGCAACGACAGCACCGAAGCGGCGATGGTCAACGCGTGGCAGGGTTACATTGACAACCTGTACCGCCACCAAAGTGCTCTGTACGCGGACGTTTTGTCGGCGCGGCAACTCGGGTTGTCAAATGCAGACATCATCAGGCAGCTGAGACAAAAAGCTCGCTTGGGGTCAGAAGAAGCGGCGATGATTGTTCGCGGCAGGTTTTACCCAACGGGTCCTTCGCGCGAACTGGTACGAGACCTTGTCCGAGAAACGGTTATTGAGGGACAACCACGTGCGGTGGAGCGCCCGCCCTTTGTGCAGTTCCAGCGCATGGCAAACGAACAGCTCAACAGACCACTGAGCCCACAGGTGGGAATCGACGCCCGAGAAGAACGGACCGTGGACCCTGTGCAGCAACTACGGGCTGAACCTCTCGTGTCGTTTGACGACTTGAGTTCCGCCCCTGCTGCTCCTCTCGTGTCGTTTGACGACTTGGACTCCGCACCGCAAACACCCGCTCCGCCCCAAGCACCGACCCAATCAGCACCGCAGCCTATCCAACCCGCCCCTGCACCACAGGCCGCGGCCCCCTCGCCCGCGCGCCAAAGCCCGGGGCTGCTGGGGACCAACCCGATGGATATCCTGCGCAACATGGAGCTGGCCCAAAGGACCGGGGGAGGTTAATCCGCCTCCCCCCAATCCTTGACCATCGCCACATCCACCTTGCTCGGCACTCGAAGGTCGAGGCCGTTCTCCATGATCTCGACGATCTGCTTGGCCTGATCGTCGGACGATACCGAAAAGCAGAGTTCGTCGTGGACCTGCAGCATCGGCTGGATGCCCGCCTCGTAACACTGTGCGAAAGCGAGTTTTGTTTGGTCTGCCGCCGATCCTTGGATCAGTCTGTTGAGTGCCTTGTAGGTAAACGCGCGGCGAATACCTTGGCCCACGGTCCCATATTCGCGGACCGCTTCCTCATACTTCAAGGGTTTGTTGTAGCCAAAGCTGCGCGGCTCCCACATGTCAAAGCGACAGAGCCTACCAAGGACCGTGCGTATCTTACCTTGGCGCTCGGCCTGACGGGAAGCAGCCTCAGCCAACGACTTGACGAACGGCACCCGCTCTTGGTGCAGTGACATCAATTCCTTGGCCTTTTCTTTGGTAATCGACAGCTGGTCGGCGAGCTTCGCGGCCCCCATCCCGTACATAATCCCCAAGTTGATGGTCTTGGCTTCCTTGCGACTGATCCCAGCCATGTCGGCAACCATCTGGTGGAGGTCCGCGCCGCCCTCGTGGAAGTCCTTGACCACCGCGTCGACAGCCCCGTCTCTCAAACGCCCCGGCATGCTTGCTGCAAAGTGGGTCAAGAGCCGCGGTTCTTGGGACGCGTAGTCGAAGCTGCCCCAGCGCTCGCCTTCCTCGGGCACGAAGATCCCACGGATCATCTTCTTGACCTCGGGGTCTCGTGCAGGGATCTGCTGAAGATTCGGGTGGGAAGAACTGAACCTGCCTGTGACTGTACCTCCGTCATCCCCGCGCAGCTGGTGCATCTCGCAGTGGATGCGGCTGTTGTGCTCAAACTTCAGGATGCTGTCTATGAAGGTGCTGTCTGCCTTGTCCGTTTCTCGCAAGCTGTTGATGGATCGAACCACCTCATGCGGGTGATCCTTCAAAAAGTCCTTGGTAAATGACGGCTGCCCCGTCTCGGTCATGGCGAAAGGTATGTTCAACGCCTCGAAGACCTTTCGGACAGACTCCGCCGCCCAAGGCTCAACCGCCACCCCCGTCTTGTCCTTGATCAGCGCCTTCAATTCCTTGGCCCGAGATCGCAGTACCTTGCGCGACTGCTCCGCCCTATCGAGATCCACGCGCACCCCTTGGCTGCGCATGTCGATAACGGCAGGGAGCACTCTACTTTCGAGATCAAAGATCGACCAAAGGTCTTGCTTGTCCAACTCGGTGGTGAGATGGTTCCAAAGTTTGAGTGTGATCACAGCATCCTGCTCGGCATAGCCACCCACGAACCGCGCTGGCAGCTTCCACATCTCCGCCTTGGGGTCGATCCCCCACTCGGCTGCGGCTTTGCGCAGCACCTTTTCGTCCTTACGCAAGCCAAGATACTCTTTTGCCAGTGCGTCAAGCTTGTAGGTCAGCCTGTTCTCGTCCACCAAAGGGGCAGCAATACCTGTGTCGATAATCCTACCTTGGACCTGAACGCCCGAGGCACGAAGCCAGCCCACGTCGTACGGCGCATTGTGAAAAACCTTCAGGATGTCAGGGGTGTTGAGCTGGGCTTGAAGCCATTTGAGCACCATCTTCTTGTCCAGATTTGGACCGTTCTCGTGCCTGATCGGGAAGTATCCGTGGAAGTCGCCCGCAGCTACAGCTATTCCTACCACATACCCGTCATTGGTTGCCCATCCGGGGCCCTTGGACATCAGGTTCGGGTCCCGCGTCTCAAGGTCCACGGCAATAGCTTTGCTGTTGCGCAGGTCAGGGAACTCGGTTGGTGCCGACCACTCTGTCTCAATGTTGTTGATGTCATAGCGCAGAAGGAAGTCATCCGTGCTGGTGTCGTACCTGTCTTTGACCATGGTCGCCTCTCACAATTCGTATCTATGCTTCCTGCCTGACTCTATAACGTGCAGGTTTTCTTTGGTCCGCGTCACCCCGACATAGAACACCCTGTGCTCATCGTCTGTGTGGGGAGACAGTGCTGCGGATTTTGTAGAGCCTAAGTACAGCCCGATGTTCTCGTCCTCCCCGCCCTTCATCCTGTGTATGGTGGACAGTTTGATCCGTGGCGGGCGGATGATATCTTCGCCGCGCCGCTCCAGCGCCTCGATATAGGTCCGCTCCATACTGTTCATCTTGATTACAGCCAGAGCGTCCTCTTCGCCCGTGGCGCGCAGGCCAAAGTTTTTGCGCAGGTCTGCAAAACCGTAGCGCTGTTCGGGGTCGGCAGCCTCGAGAAGCTTCTTGCCGTTCCGCGCCAGAGGGTCGTCCTTCTTGCTCTTGCGCATCTCTTCGTAGAGCTTGAAGATTTCCGAGGGGTACGCCGCCACACCGCGCTGCAGCTTGCGCCACACCGACACCGCTTGACATACCTCTTCAGGGATACTGCGCTGCCCGTTGATCGAGAACAACATGCCGTCCTGACGCAGCTCCTCGGCCCAGTCCTGCACGAGCGCATTGGTCCTCGCCATAAGCGTCCAAGACCCGCTGTCCAAGGGCAGCTCGAACCTGTCCATGTGGTACGAGACGCTGCCTTCGCGGTCCACGGGCCTGTAGTCCTTGAGCAAACGGTGGTCGATTCTGCGCACAACCTGCTGGGACAGGTCAAAGACCCGCTGCGGGAGGCGGTAGCTTTGGGACAAGACCTCCCGGTCCACGGGCATCTGCAAGAACTGCTCGACCTCAACCCCCGCCCAGCGGTGGATCGCCTGATCGTCGTCGCCTGCGTAGAACACCTCGTCCGCCTGATCGACCAGCTTTTGAACCACCTTCCACTGCAGTGGTACAAGATCTTGTGCTTCATCGATTATGAGGAGCTTGAGCCTTGGTGCTTCGCCGATGTCCACGAACATCGACAGCATGTCGGTGAACGTGTACTTGCCCAGCTGGTGTCTGTAGACGTCGAACAGCGCCTCCATCTTCTGAAGCAGCGGGTAGTGTATATCCTCGGCGTCGGTGTCCTTAATCTCCTGTTCAAGAGACACGCAACGCAGATGCGCTCGGGTCATGATTGCGAAGTACCGATCGGCCTCTGATTGGATCACGGGCATGTAGCTGCCGTCTTCAGCGGCATTGGAGGACGTGCCAGAGAAAGGCATGCCCAACTCGTCTCCGATCGCAATCCAGTCCTGCGGCCCCATGATATCATCGCGCCGCATACCCAGCATGTGATAGCCCAGAGCGTGCAGCGTCTTGAAGTAGGGGAGCTGCTGCGGCTGGAGATTGAATGCCTCTCCTGCGCGCTGGGCGGCCTCCTGAACGGCTTTGCGTGTGAAGGACAGGAAACCTATCTGCTCGGGCCTTGTGCCGTTGTCCAAGGCTCTGCGCACGATCTCGATGAGCGTGTACGTCTTGCCGCAGCCGGGTGGTCCGAGGATGAGCTTAGGCATCCTCGTCATCCACTTCCGGATAATCCTTGTTGCCTTCGCCTCGAGCTTGGGCACCGAAGATATCGGTTGTGGTTTTCTCTCTGGGCCGTGCGTTGATCCAGTCTTCAATTTCGCTCTTGCGGAACCTCACCGCAGAGTGCGGGTTGTTCGGGTCTCCCAAAACCCTTGGGCTTGGGAAATGGCCCGAGTTGATCCAGCTGTGCAGCGTGGACATGGCAATGCCGAGCCAAGCACAGACTTCACTGCTTTTGAGCATGCGCTCGTTCTCTTCAAAAGGGGACGTCTTCCTGTTCATTCTCATTCTCCATTTCGGTGTCAAACTCTCCGCCCTCGAACTCGGGCACAAACCATACGCGCACAGTGGTAGGCTTCCCATCCCGCTTGATGCGGAGATGCTTCATGCAGTTGTCCGTACCAACCAGCTCTTTAATCTGCTCTTGGATCTGGATGCGGGTAAACTGGTGGAAATCCCTACGAATCAGATAGGCTTCCAGACCAGCGATCCGGAAGTAGTGGTAGCCACCGTCGGTCCAACACTTGTTTGCATCAACCTCCGATACGCTTGTGGCTCGGGAACGGGACAGGCAGTAGGACTTAAGCAGGTCTCGGAACTGCCCTGTAAAGGTAAGCTCCTCGGCCACCGGCACCTCGACCGCCTCTTTCAACAACCTGTTAACCAGCTGCCCCCAGTCATTCTCTTTCATCAGCGGCGGCCGCATACGAAGGTCGTAGAGGCACTTTGTCTGGAACGCTCGAGGGTTGTTGAGCTGCTCGGTGTTCAGCTCGATCCGCTTGCCGTCGACGTTGACATAGTAAACCCGAGGGTCGGCGAGCAGGATTGTAAGACCGTTGATCTCGGGCATGGTTTCCCCGCCTGCGCCTCCGATACCAAACTTGGCTTGCCGGCACAGCTCGCGGTCGCAGTAATCCTTCATCGGGCTGTCGTTGCATTTGAATCCGTAGTCCGGCTTGCGCTCGTGCTGCTTTTGGATGGTCGAAACCTCCAACGCAGGCAGCGGCGGCACCATGTATCGGGTGTTGAACTCCTCGAGACCGTCCTTCCAGTCGTCCGGTCGGTCCTTGCGTAGGGACACGGCGGCGTGGAAAAGGGAGATGTTTCGGTTGGCCGAGAACCCACCTGCTGCAATGATCCTACGAATGCAGGGCGGGTAGTCCTTGAGGTCTTGGCCTTCCTCCTGACTGCGAAGCGTATGAACCTCAAGGTCAGACAGGTTGCATCGCTTGCTCTCTGCCAAACCCAGAAACTCTTCCAGAGACAGCGCATCACCTTGGTCATCCAAGGCATAGCGCATTGTGCTCTCTGCGTTGTGGTAGGGCAGGTTGATGAAGTTTCCTACATCGCCCCTGTCTACAAGGATCGTGTCTTGCTTAGGGAAAATCTCTCGACCCGCAAACCCCAGCGCCGAGGCCAGCTCCGTCAGGTACTCACGCACCAGCACCGCCTCTTCAAAGGCGGAGAGGAATAGAAACAAATGGGCACCGCCCGATTTGGATCGGCACAAGACCAGCGGTGCTTTACTGTCGCGTACCCTGCGCACTACGTCGTTCAGGTCTAGGTCGTAATCATCAATGTCAATCGCGCCGAAGCGGCACATGTTGCTGGTGTTGATTGGTATAGCCCCGATGCCCTGCCCACCGTTCAGGTGGCTCTCGACCTTTTCGATGGTCAAGGGCTCCCGGACCACGAAGCTTTTCGCTTCGGCCTTGCCGCCGCGCTTGGTGCGACCAACCGTCGTCTGGCCATGAGCCACGTTCGATCCCTCGAACAGGGCCTTAAATCTTTCCGGCAATGTCATGGGTGTCTCCAAGGTGGAAGATGGCGGGGGCACGCCCCCGCCAGTTGCGTCAGCTTAGAACGGAATGTCTCCGTCCTCGATCGGCGCACCTTGGTCATCGGGTCTGTAGGCTTCGGGGTGTACCTCCGCCTGTGCTTTGACCTCGCCCGCCGCAACGGAGTCGCGGAAAGCTTTTGCCTCGAGCAAGACTTCTCGATCCTCTACAAGACCAACAGGCTCTACCACCCAGTTGTAGAAGTCTCCCTTGTCGTTGGTTTCCTCCACCACGCGCAGGCGCCATGTGGAGGCAAACACCGGAGGTGTAATCATGCGACCATCCTTTGGGTGGCGCACTTTCTTCATCGCGATCTGCGTCTTCCAGCGGCGAGATACCTTGAGCTGGGTCGACTTCATGTCGACTACCACAGGCTGGGTCATGCCGTCCGGTGCAACAACAATACAGAAGTGCTGGTCCGATTTCACCAGTTCGTTACCGTTGGGCAGGATCTCTTTGCTGCCTGCCCGTGTTGTTTGCTGGATCCGAGAGTCGTTGGGGGCAATCTCCCCCACAAAACCGCCTCCGCTTTCACGAGGTACAAACTCGAGGTATTTGGTGACCTGATAGCAGGGTACGACAACCAGACCCGTCTCGCCGGGCCACCATTCACCTGTCACGTTGTTGTAGGCGTCACCCACGGACAGACCTTCGATAAACTCTGGCTTCTTCTTGTTGATCTGCGGGCTCAGGGACTGGGCCACGCGGACAAACGGGATGATCATCTCGGAGGAGTCAAACGACGCGCCCTCCCCCGCATAGTCAAAGATGTCGTCCATGACGTCCGAAGACAACTCGGTTGTTTTTGCTTTTGCTACTGCAGTGCTCATGCGATCACCCCTTTGATCTCGATCTCCAACGCAGACATGTAGGTCTGCAGAATGGCGGCTTCTTCTTCCAAGTCGTCCGGGTTCTTCCTGCGAAGCGACACGATCTTTTTGAAGACCTTGGTGTCAAACCCGTCGCCCTTAAGATTATCGAGAAGGGCCTTCTGGAACTCAACAAGGTCTGCCTTCTGGCGCTCGTAATCCTCGTAGGTTTCGAGGTCTTGTTTAAGGCGGTCGGCCGCCGACAACTCTTCAATCTGGATATCTTCTGCTGCGCTCATTTGCGTTTAATCTCCGCTGCGTTGGTGATGAACGCCCCGAACAGGTCGAGGTCAATGGGTTTGCCGTTCTCGACGCGTTCGCGCACGAACGCCTTGAGAGTGGACGGGTGGACATGGGTCTTGATGCTGGGCGCAAACCCACGGTCTTCGAGAACTGCGGCGGCATCCTTGGCGCGGTTGTCTTCGCCCTTGCCAAACGATACGGTGATATCGTTCTTGATGATGTCGTCGAGCCGATTGTCCCGAAGCCAGTCAAAAGCTTCCTCTTTGCGCTCGGCCGGTATAGACGCCGACACAATAGTCTTTCGCGTTACCGTGACACCATCCACATCAACCCGCTCGATACCCATCTCGTCCATGAGTTGAGGGATCAAATCCACAGAGAGCTTTTGCTTTTCCTGCTTCAAAGACTTGACGGTGTTTTCCGCATCCTCGATCTGTGCTTCCACCGATCGCAGCTCGCGGACCAAGCTGCTGAGCTGTCGGGTCGCCCCGTGCTCTACCTTGTTGAGACTGTCCGCCTCATCAAAGATGTCTTCCCAAATGTCATCTGCCATAAGTATCTCCTCTTCAGGCTTGACATGAACAAGTAACTTGTCCATATGGTGCTTATAGGAGGATATCGAATGGCTGTCAACTACAAATTCAAGACCAAACCATACGACCACCAGCGCGAAGCCCTCGACCGCTCTATGCACCGCAACGGCTTTGGGTTCTTCATGGAGATGGGCTGTGTCGATGCCGACACAGAATACCTGTCTCCGACAGGTTGGTGTCGGATCGCTGATTACGCAGGTGGCAAGGTGGCGCAGTTTAACCTAGACGGCAGGGCCGAGTTTGTCGAGCCTCTGGGTTACGTGAAGAAACCTTGCCCAACAATGTACCACTTTACATCGGCCAGAGGCTTGGATCAGATGCTGAGCGGGGACCACAGGATGCTGGTGCTGCGTCGAGACAAGAGTCGGTCCAGCGGCAACGACCTGTTGTTTGATCGTGTTCACGACGGACCGTCTGGAGTTCAGGTCAACCAAGCGGATGTGGCTTGGTATGAGACCACTCCAGAGAAGATGACGTATCATGCAAGAGGTCTGTCGCACATCTGGCCAGTGTTTGAGGGTTGCGATGGCAGCGGGATCGGATTGAGCGACGCCGAGATTCGGGTGCAGGTGGCCTTTCACGCCGACGGCAGCTACGGGACGCGCGACCTTTCGACGATCGGTTCTTCGCGCAAGGGTGTTGTTCGTGTGAAACGGCAGCGCAAGATCGATCGTATGCAAAACCTGTTGGAAGATGCGAACGTGGTCTACGAACGCCGCGACCGCGAAGACGGGTTTGTCGAGTTTTGGTTCCTGCCCCCGCTGGTATCAAAGCAATATGGGGCTGAGTGGTGGTCGTGCAGCGCCGAGCAAAAGCGCATTGTGGCTGACGAAGTGTTTCACTGGGATTCCCCCCGAAGGCACCGCAAAACCGGCGGTCGTTCGTACTCTTCGATCCACAAGGGGGATGCTGACTTTGTGCAGTTTTGTCTGGCCTCTACCGGCAAGAGGAGCGGCCTCCGATTTCGGAGCGACGGGACGTGGGGTGTGCATGCTGTAGGCACGGGTCGAACCAGCAATTTGGTTACCGTGCAGCACAAAGCCGAAGAGGTGCCAACGCCCGACGGTTTCATGTACTGCTTTCGCGTGCCTACCTCCTATCTCGTGCTTCGCCGCAACGGCTGCATCTTTGTCACAGGGAATACGGGCAAGAGTAAGGTGCTTATTGACACCTGTGCCAACCTTTACCTCGAGGGCAAGATCAGCTTTGCTTTGATTATTGCACCAAAGGGCGTCTATCGCAACTGGGTCACCAAGGAAATCCCGGAGCACTTCCCCGACGACATTCCGCACCGCGTGATCCGTTGGGTGGCAAACCCCAATAAGAAGCAGCAGGAAGAGATGCGCTCGGTCAAGGACCGTTTTGACGGTCTGACCTTTTTCATCATGAACGTCGAAGCCTTCTCCTCGCCCAAGGGCAAGGCGGCCGGGGAGTGGATGGCTCGCAACTTCGGCAAGCATGGCCTGATCGGACTGGACGAGAGCACGACAATCAAGAACCAGAAGGCCAAGCGCAGCAAGGCGCTGTGCAAGATCAGTGCAGGGTTTGCCTATCGCAGGCTTCTGACAGGGTCGCCCGTGACCAAAGCGCCGATGGACATCTACGCGCAGGCAGAGTTTCTTGGACCTCGGCTCTTGGGCTTTGATTCCTACTACGCGTTCCAAGGACGATACTGTGTCACCGTCCGGCGCAGCATGGGGGCGCACAGCTTCCAGCAGGTTGTCGGCTACCGGAACCTTGATGAGCTGACCGAGAGCATCGACAGTTTCAGCTACCGCGTGCTCAAAAAAGATTGCCTCGACCTGCCCGAGAAGGTGTTCACCGTCCGCCATGTGGAGCTGACCAAAGAACAGGCCGCCATGTACAAGCGGCTTAAAGAGGATGCGCTGCTGATGTTCGAGGGCGGCGCCATGGTGTCCACCCCGCAGGTAATCACCAAGATGCTGCGGTTGCAGCAGGTTTTGTCAGGGCATTTGATGACCGACGACGGAGAGCTGCTGGAGTTTCCCTCGGGGCGGCTCAATGAGTTGATGTCGATCATGGAAGAGACCAGCGGCAAGGTGATTATCTGGTCGCGGTTCCGCAACGACATCCAACGGATTACGGCAGAATTGCGGAAAGTTTATGGCGATGATGCGGCGGCCAGCTACTACGGCGACACGCCCGACGACGAGCGCAACCAGATTGTGCAGGACTTCCAGAAGCCGGACCACCCGCTCCGGTTCTTTGTCGGCAATCCGGCTACCGCAGGCTACGGGTTGACGCTGACAGAGGCTTCGACTGTAGTGTACTATGCCTCAGACTTCTCGCTCGAGCATCGCATGCAGTCCGAAGACCGGGCCCACCGCTTGGGGCAGAAGAACACGGTAACCTACATCGACCTGATCGCCGAGGGGTCGATCGACGAAAAGATCGTCGAGTCGCTACGCAACAAGATCGACATCGGCGCTGCAGTACTTGGAGAGGAAGCACGAGAATGGCTAAAGCTAACACCAAAAAGCTCAAAGTAGTCGGGGGCCGCGAGAAAGAATGGGAGATGTGGCAGTATCTCAAGGCCGTGGTAGAGTTCAAACGCGGCAGGTTGAAAGCCAACGAGGCCGCAGAGCGCATGGCGTTCTGGTCCGGGATTGACTCCGACATCTGCTTTATGATGCTTGACGGGCTGAAGCGGGAAAGCACCCTTCAATTCATGAGGGCCAAGCCCAAACTCAAAAAGCTACCGCCCGCCTTTCCGAATAAGCTGTGAGTGCGCTTCGTCAATAAGCCACGCCAACTCACGAGCCAGTGACCTGTGGTCAAGCTTCGCCAGCTCGCGAAGCTTTTCCACATGCGTCTTCGGGATCGCCACGTTTTGAAACTCTTTGGTCGTCGGCACTTGGTCGCTCCAAACAATAAACCCGCCACTGGGGCGGGTTTTACTTGGTTATGGGGAAGGGGTCAACGGTCCTTGTTCCAGTCCTCGTCATATACCCAGTCCGCGAGGTGCTCGATAATGTGGCGGCGGACGGTGACGTCATAGCCTTGGGCATACAGGCGTCGGGCCGCGGACCGCGACTCTTCCGCCGTTGCATGGTCCAGCTCGATCAGGCAAAATGTTTTTGCGTTGCGCGCCCTGATCTTGAAGACGACTTCTACATGTGCGGAATCAGGGGGCGTGGGGAATTGTATGATGGAGGTCATATCATTTCCTCCAGCGTGTCGATAGCTGTTTGAAGGTTCTTGGCGTGGTCGAAGTCATGGTAAACATCTTCGGCGGCTTTGTAACTTTTGTCCGCCAGCTTGTGTTCCGAGTCCCACAGAGCGTCCATCGCTTGCTTTATGGCAGCTTCCATCTCGTCCCGCGCATGATACAGGCGCGCAAAGGCATCTCCTATCTTGTCCTCTTCCATCACTGCTGCTCCTGAGTTTGTTTAATTGCGTCCAGAGCTTCCCAAAGGATGTCGGCGACCCGTTCCGCAGGCATCAGGCGGCACTCGTCTGTCCAATAGTCGGATCTCTCCGCCATCAGAGCCAAGCGCTCAAGCCTTTCGGGGAGGTTGCTATGTAAATGCTGCACCTCTACGTTCCAGTCGATACCCATCACTGCTGCTCCTCATACTTGCGGCACTCGCCCGCGATGGCGCCATACACGGCGTTGTCCAGATAGTTGTCGGCGTGGTAAGAGCCGTGGAATGTGCGGGTCATCTTGACCAGCTGCATCATGTGAGCCACGTCCTCGGCCACGAGTTTGATGTCGTGGCTCAGCTTGGCTGAGAGGTATGCTTCCCACAGCATTGCGCAGGCTGTCAGGTTGTCCCACGGCGGGCCGTAGGTCTTGTCCCTGTCACCGGCGGTAAGCTCGATACCCTTCTTCAGCAGGCGCACGCGTTCTGGAGGCGGGCAAAGCGTGGAGTCCTGTGATCTGTTCTCTGGCGGCGTAGATATGCGGGCGATCTGTTCTTTGGCATAAGCCACAGATACGTCGCAATTCATCGAAACCTCTTGGGCCGTCGCGTTCTGGTGCTGGATCAGGTACTCCCATGTCCGTCTGTATTCGTCAGAAAAGATGCCTTCGTTGCTCTCACTCATCCTTAAAATCCTTCTTGATGATTTCTGCCAAGACCAAGATTTCCTTGGCCCGCTCTTGGTTGTCCTTGTTCCGCGCGTCCTTCGCTATGATCTGCGCCACGCGGACAAGACGGGTCAGCGCTTCGCGGCTCATGGGCCGCGGACCGCGGCTACAGGGCGGTCGGGCTGGTTCTGATACTTGCCTCGATATTCCGCCGGTGTTTCCAGCTGGTGGAAGATAACCTGTGCGATGCCCGCGCCTGCTGGGATGCGCAGTGGTTTCCAGCCGTGATAGACCAGCTCGAGGGTCAGATAACCTTTCCACCCGCTTTCAATCACCGTGTTGAACACAGACAGCCCCTGTCTGGCCCACGTACTCTTGTCATGCACGATCGCAACGAGGTCCTTGGGCACGTGGAAGTGCTCGATGGTCGAGGCCAGAGCGAAGCGCTTGAACGGGTGCAGCGTCACCGCTTGCTTGATGCGGATGTCATAGCCCGCTTCCGACAGGCCGTGGCTCACGCCGTGCTGCTTGATCTTGCTGTCAAACATCGGCTGCACCGGCTGGTCGTGGTACAGTTTCTTTCCGTTTCGTATCATCTCTTCGGTCCTGACTTTCTGTCCCAGTACTTGAGGGCCACCTGCGGCCCGCAATGCTTGATGTCGGCAGACAACACCCTGTTGGTTACAACGCGGACCCACTCTTCACGTTTACCGGACCTTTCAGCAATAGCCGAGGCAGGTATACCCTCGCTGCGCAGCTTGATCCATTTCAAAACCCTCTCGTCGTCAGCTCTCGTTGGTAGTGCCACGGTTCTTCCTCCTTTTCCTCTCTGCTGCTTGAAACTTCCAGCCCCGCTGGATCACGATGCGCGCCCGGTTATACGCTTCTCTCCGTGAGTATGCCGCAGGCATACCAGATGTTCCCTGCGGTATGGTTTGCACTTGTATGCCCTCGGGCACCTCGACCTCGTACTCCCGCGCGATCCGCTGTCGTTCTTCTTCTGTCACGCTTCCCCCTATTCCAGCGCGCGCAGGGCGGCGCGGCGATCAAGAAACATACGCGCGGGGTTCGCTGCAAAATCACGCTTTCGATATCGCTCTTGCACTGGATGGTCGTGCGGGTATTCGTTTATGATGCTTTGGTCTATCTCGTCTTTGCATTCCTCAATGGCGGTCATGGCGTCGGCCAAGTCATCCCGCAACCGCGCGTTCTCAGCTTCCAGCGCCTTCACCCGCTCGTCTTGCGTGGGGTCGCAGTCAACAACCTTAACCGTTCCGATCATGTCGCCAACATCGAAGAACTCGCCAAGCTGCAAGTTATCTCCGCTTAGTATGCCTTGAAACCACTCGATAGATTCAGGGTCATCGCCGTGCATAATTTCGGGGTCATAGGTCAGATCAATCGTGAGCCGTATTGTTTTTTCCAGCGCGCTCATGTGTCTGCCTCCCTCTGGTGGCGGGCGAGGAAGGCGCGCGGCGGCTCGTTTTGCTGCGGGATAGGTGCCCACCATTGCGGCTTCCAGTTCAGTGGTCGCGAAAACTCAGGCTCAGACATCCCGCTAAACCATTCGTCGCCAGTCTTGCGCATAGCTATCCCGCCAGCGACAAGCACCGGAACACCCTTGGGTGCGCAGTCGGGCGGCATTTTCGACAAAGTGTCTTGTCGCGCCTCCGCCAACTCCGCCTTGAGCGCGTCACGTTCGGCGGATAGGGCGCGAAGGGTGGCTGCACCTTCCACATAACCTTGCGCATGTAACCCTTCTGCCCATTCTTCTACATGCTCCGGCGCTGTCAGGTCTGGGGTGTTAGTCATTGGTCTGGCCTTTCTTGAGTTGGCGGATATAGGCTTCTGATCCGTTCGGCCCATGCAGGTCCGCCATTTCGCGGGCCACCTTCGCAGCCTCCTCAATAGCGTCATTCCATTCCGCATGATCGGGGGCGGGCGGATGCTCATATAGCGGCAGGACTTCCGATGGGCGTTGACCATTCCAGAAGGCGTTATCGCTGCGCCAGATTGGGTTGCCCGAAATCGGGTCCGTATATCTGTATAAGTATGCGCGCGGTTTCGCATTACCCGCCTTACACGCGCGCAGCATGGCGGCGGCGTCTTCCATCTGCACATGCCCCTCAATCATGTTGTGTGTCTTGCGGTCCAGCTTTGCCGCCATCGCCTCCAGTTCGTCGTCGGTCGGTTTCATCACACCACCCCCGCTGCGAACAGAAGCGCATAGCCAATGCCGTTGCTTCTACGTCCCGCACCCACCCGATGATCGCATCGAGTTCGTCGCTCGACCAGCCCATCCGCAGCATGATCAGTTCAGCCATGCCTCGCGTGTATTCAGGGTTCTGGTCGTCGTCGTCGATCAGCACCGCAGCGTATGCCACCAGCCGGTCCAACTCCTCACGATCAGCGGCGCTCAGGCCGACACGCGGGTCGTGACTTTCTTGTGACAGAGATATCCAGTCAGCACCTGCCTCGCGATTTTCGCGGCATAGTGCGGCGTAATCGTCTGACGCATTCGCAGCCGCCTCAATAGCAGCATTCCAATCCGCGTGATCGGGGGCGGGGTCGAGGGCGGCGAGTATGCGGGTTTCGGTTGATAGCGCGATGATTTCGATGACCTCTGCGCAAGGCGCATCCCACTCATTGGCGTAAACCTCGTCACGGATTTCTGCCAGCAATTCCACAGGCAGCGTCCATCCGCCTTCACCATCGGTTCGCGGCAAACGCTTCACCCGCCCCCTACACGCGCGCAGCATGGCGGCGGTTTGGCTATCTCCTCTAAGCCATTCGTGGTATTTTGCCATCACTTCCAGTTCGTCGTCGGTTGGGTGCTGTGTCATTTCACTCTCCTCTCAAACGTCTCTTGCATCTGGCGGCGTATGACCGCTGAAAGCGCCGTGTGCAGCGCTTCCTTTTGTTGTGTGAGTGTCAGGCCCTCGGCATCAAGTATGGCCTGTAGGAACGCGGCTGGTGAGTTACCTGATGCCTTCATTCCGCTGCCTCCACCCACTCGTCCACGTCAGCCTTCTCAGGGTAGTAGGTGAACCACTCACGACCCGGCTTGCTCTGGTCTGGCGAGCGCCAGAGCTGAAACTTGGCGCAGTCGCCACGCGCGAACATGGAACGCAGCGTTGTTGATATGGCGTTGTATTCCTTGATGCCCGCGCTCTTGTCCGCACCCGGAAACAGCTCCTCGAACATCGTCGCCACCGTCCACACGCCACCGTCGTGCATGACCTCATGCACACGATCTGCTATCGAAAGCTCAGCGGCAGGGGGTGTCGTGGTTGCCGGAGGCAGAAGGTCGATCTTTGCAGCAAGCCATGGCGTGCGCTCAGGCTGGTGGCTGTTCGGGACCAGAAGGGCTTCAACCTCCTGTCCCACCACAAGCCCAAGATCTCGGGCCACGGTCCCCGGGATAAAGACAGACTCCACAGGTTTGTCTTGCGTTACGCCAAAGCAGGTGCCCGTGGGCAGAATGTGGGTGATTATGATATTCGTCATGTTCTCTTCCTTGTTGTCCGATTGGTTTGGGATCAAAAGCCGTCCGCCTGTAGCTCCACAGCCTCGATCATCGTCTTGATTGCCCAGTCCGTGCAGTCCTCAACCACCTTGCCCGGGACAATGTGCCAGACCCGAAGGTCGTCGCGGTCAGGGGCAAACTCACTGTCAGACCACGCCTCCAACAAAGCCTCGATAACAGCCTCGTCGTCGGACATCGGACCGTCCAGAACATCTCCCCACGACCCCTCGCGCGGGAATGAGTAACCAGTGTAGCGCTTGTGTGCCACGAAAAAGCCGCCAGTCGGGTAGCCGTGCTTGTCAGTCTTTGTGTTTGTCATAGCCTTCTCCATTAGTCCGTTGTGTCTTCGGTCCAGATTACATCCGCCCCATGATCCGAGGCAGGGGTCAAAGCGTCCGAGAAATTCTTCGGAACCACCACCACGTCCCGCGCACCTTGGGCCTTGATGCCCTCGGCAAAACGCTCGGCCCCGTCAACCGTGCGGAAGTAATGGCGCAGCCTCTTGGGTGTCAGCATTGTATGTGGCATTAATCCATCTCCTCTTCGTCGTCGTCCAAAGCCCCGATCGGGAGCAAGCTGTCAATCTCTACCGCGTAGTAAATGTCGTCGTCCTTGTCACCAGACAGGTCCGGTCCAGTCCAGATCGTAACCACCGACCGGTGAACACGACCCTGACGGAACAACAATTCCAAAGCACGAGACACAAAACGAACCTCAACTACACCCATGTTCTCCGCAACAGACTCAGCAGTCCACGCACCGCCATGGCTCTCCAGAAAAGCAAAAGACTTGGCAAGCAAATCCTCCATGCCACTGCCCACAGCCAACACAGGGTCCGCACGCTGCGCAATATAAAGGCGCAACACACGCCACGGAACGCGGTCCGTGGACTTGTCAGCAAAGTTAGGACCAAGGTGACACAACACACGGTCACCCAACTGGAGGTTCATCGTGCGGATCAAACTCGGCAAAGCAAACGCCTGACGCCCGTCGCTAAATGTCACGAACCCCGCGCCCGAGGGCAAAATGTCAGTGAAGAGTCCTGTTTTGGTTTCCATCAATCAATGCTCCGCAACGTCGGTGACATACGGGTTTCCAATGTTCCAAGAACCATCATCAATCTCCCACTTGAGGTCAGGCTGAAGGTCTAGCTGTTCCAGTGCAGCCTCCTCGGCAGCGTCGGCGTTTACAGCCTCGACTGTGATGCAGGTGCTCTCGGTGATGTCTCGGGTGATGATTACATTGAATTTCGGCATGTCAGTTCTCCTCCAAGCTGCGTCGCAGCTGTTCATCTTCAGCAGGCCCGAGGTCTTCGAGCTCGTACAGGTAGTTGCTGTGGGCACTTTCGCAGAGGTCCGCGAACCCCCATCCCGCGAGGTCGCACAGGTGCATGAGGTCGGCCAGCGCGTCCATGACCCCCGTGATGGCGTCGTCATCGTCGTAGGCGGGCAGTATCGCCAGCGCGGCCCGCGCGGCCCGCCGCTTGTTTGGATAGTCGTGGGCTTGTGGATCCGGATACTTTGTATCATCAAAGATCTCTTGGGCTCGTTCACAGGGTGTCATTGATTGGCCTCCTTAGTTGATGTCACGGTCAGAGACCGGAGGGGTCAAATCCAGAAAACCCGTCGAGCTGTGACGCATGAAGTGTAAACAGTGACCGTATACAGCCTCTGCCGCCTCGTAGTGTAAACCGTAGCGGAAAATGATGTAGGAACAGATCATCGATATGTCGTACTGCGTCACACGCTCCGGCAAAACACGGTCAAGCGTATACAGTAGCTGTTTCCAGTCGTCAGGGCTGAAAGAAGTATCTGGGTCCACGGCTCTTGGTCCTTTTGATTGGTTGGTTGGATGATTGGTGTATGTTATAGGGTGTTATCGAACGGGTGTCAAGGGGTTTTGAGGGTGAGTGAGGCAGGTTTGGTTGTTGGAAGTCGGGGGGTGGGTCTCGGACCTTGTGCATTTTTTGCCTATAA